>Ga0180431_10000785_pt1 | contig 45263 bp, 30 predicted proteins | sample SS_ome_11_FD_132459 | JGI IMG/M metagenome (GOLD analysis project Ga0180431, IMG submission 132459) | Hypersaline lake sediment archaeal communities from the Salton Sea, California, USA - SS_1_MS_1 metaG | ecosystem: Environmental > Aquatic > Non-marine Saline and Alkaline > Hypersaline >... | reverse complement strand
CGGCAGGGTCATGATCATGCTCGCGGTGTCCTCCACCCGCCAGTCGTGGGCCAGCGTATCGCAGCGCGCGAACACGGTCTCGGGCAGTCCGAACAGGCCCACGAGCAGGTCGAACATGTGGCTACCCATGTCCGAGAGCACCCCGCCGCCGGACTTCGGCGCCTCCACGCGCCAGCGCTTCGGGTCGTCCGGCGCGGGGTCGAACCAGGAGACGTAGGTCATGCGCACCTGCATCACCCGTCCGAACGCGCCCCCGGCGAGCATGTCCCGAGCCATGGCGTAGCGCGGCAGGAACCGGCGGAAGTACGCGCATCCCGCCGCGCGTCCCGCCGCGGCCGCCGCGGCCACCACGGAGCGGGCCTCCTGCGCGTCGCGGCCCAGCGGCTTTTCCACGAGCACGTGCCTGCCCTGCTCGAGCGCGGCCACGGCCTGCGCCGCGTGCAGCCACACGGGCGTGGCCACGTATACGGCGTCTACGTCCGCCTGCGCCAGCGCTTTGTCGAGATCGGTGTAGGCCGCGCCTGCGCCCCACGCGCGGGCCGTCTCGCGCGCGGCCGGCTCCTGCACGTCGCAGATCGCGGCGAGCGTCGAGCCCTCGGCCCGGGCCAGGGCCTGGCCCACGCGCTTACGCGCGATGTCGCCCGCCCCGACCAGGAGCCACCGAACCGTGTCCATGCCGCACTCCCTCGCAAAGCGCCTCAGCCGCTCAAGCGTTCTTGCGCAGGTCTGCGATCGTCTGCTTCACCGCCCAGGCCACGTAGGCGCAGTCCTCGTCGGTGGTCTGGGCGAACACGGGGAGGCTCGCGACCTGCGCGCACGCCTTGGCGGCATGCGGACACCCCTCGGCCGTGTACCCGAGCTTCCGGAAGGCCTCCCAGCTCCATACGGCCGGGTAGTGCTTGCCCGTTCCGACCCTGTACCGGTCCTTCAAGTGCGCGGTGAACGCGCCCGTGTCAAAGGCCACCTGGTCGGTGTCCAGGCGCACGACGTACAGGTGGCTGCCGTGCTCGGGGCCGTGCCCGGCGGGAAGTATCAGCTCGTCCACGTCCGCGAGCAGGTCCCCCAGCCGGGCCATGGCCCGCTGGCGCCGGGCGATCACTCGGTCGACCTTCGCCAGCTGCGTAAGCCCCACCGCGTACTGGGGCTTGGTCATGCGGTAGTTGAACCCGATGGAGGCCACGCGAAGCGACGGGCCGCCGTACACGTACCCGAAGGTCTTCAGCCGCCGTACGCGCTCGGCGAAGTCCTCGTCGTCGGTGGTGACCGCGCCTCCCTCGCCCAGGCAGGTCATGTTCTTGTTACTTTGGAACGAGTAGCAGCTGGCCAGCCCGCGTCCGCCCACCGGGCGGCCCCGGTACTTGGCGCCCACCGCGTGCGCGGCGTCGTAGAGCACGGGGACGCGGGTCTCTTCGGCGAGCGCGTCGAACGCGTCGATGTCGCACGCGAGCCCGGTGTAGTGCACGCCGATCACCGCCTTGGTGCGTTCGGTCATGCGCTCGCGCACCCGGGCCGGGTCCAGGTTCAGGGTCACCGGGTCCACGTCCGCGAACACCACCTTGGCCCCGCGCGCGACCGCGCACCCCGCGGTGCATACAAAGGTGAGCGGCGTGGTCACCACCTCGTCGCCGGGCCCCACCTCCAGGGCCGCCATGCAGCAGTCGAGCGCCGTGCCGCAGGAATTCACAACCACGGCCCTGGCCGCTCCCTCGTGCCGGGCCAGGGCGTCCTGGAACCGGGTCTCCTCGGGCAGGGGAAAGAACCCGGTCGACGGGTCCATGGCCGTACGCATCACGTCCTGGGCGGCCGCGAGGTCGTCGGCCTCGAACAGCCCGCCCAGCCGCAGGAACGGCACCTCACGAATCTGCACGATCCTCCCCTCCTCTTGCGCGAAAGCCAAACGTGCCGTGCCCGGCCATCCTAGGCCAGACACGGGCCCTGTCAAGCAAAGTCCGCACCGGTCGCCGGCCGCCGTCTGTTTCCGCTTGCGCTCCCCTGTGCGAACGGTAGCCTAACAGGCCTTGGTCGGTGGGCGCGGCATCGACCGCGGCACGCGCCCGGCATTGCGAACGATTCACATACGATTCACGGACAGGCACGCACCTGTCCGGCTGTGTCAAACGAGTCCAGAAACGAGAGGAGGCACCGACATGCGAAGCGTTCTGCGCGGTATCGGACTACTGGCCCTGGCGCTCGGGATGGCAACGACGGCGAGCACGCTGGATCTCAACGCGGATCCGGCGGAGAACGACTACCTGTTCGGCCGCGGCATCAGCATCCCCGAGCGGGAGATGGTGAAGACGTTCCGCCCGGCAGAGAACCGGGCGGGGTTCACCTTCTTCGACGGGGTCAGCGACGTGCGCGTGGACGGCGGCCGGCTCCTGTTCACCCTGGACCAGCCCGAGGCCACGCTCGGATGGGGCCGATGTCTGGGCGAGTTCTCCTTGACCGAAGTCCCGGAGATGTGGCAGGAGCAGAATGGGGTCGTCCTGGGCGTACGCGTCTCCGAAGGCGAGATCTCCTGGCGGGCGCGGCCCTGGCGCGACGGCGAGCGCCAGGACCTGTCCAACTACCCGGCCTTCGTGGCCACGGCCCAGGGTGCGGATTGGCGGGACGTCCGGTTCACCGGAACGCGCGGCGAGCGCACGTACGACTTCCTGCCCGCGGACGGGCCCACGCCGGACGGGCTGGAGTTCACCGTCCAGGGCGAACCGGGCACGCGCGTGGAAATCCAATACCTCAGACTCGTGCAGCCGCGCACCGAAGGATACGTGCGCAAGGAGTTCACCTTGCCCGAGGGCGAGGTATGGCGCGCGGTCGCGGACGTCATCAGCTCGAACCACCGCAACTGGTACGGACGCAGCGAGATCTACAGCCGCCTCTCCATCAACGGAGAGGTTGTCGAGCGCCGGGGCGCCAAGCACCTCTACCACCTCGACCCGGTGGACATCGGCCCGTACCTGCGGCCCGGTCAGAATTGCGTGGGCTTCTACGGATTCCGCATCGGGTACGCGCCGCCGATCTTCTTCCAGGCGCGGATCATCATGGACTCCGGCGAAGTGGTCACCTGGACCACGGACGAGACCTGGCGCTACAGCCCACAGCACGCCGAAGATTGGAGCCAGCCGGAATTCGACGACACGGCCTGGCAGCCGGTCGAGGTCGGCGGATCCGTGTGGCTCAAGTCCCGCGACCCGGCCCACCGCCTGAACCTCCCCGCGTACAAGGGGCGCCTGCTCCTGTCCAATCCCGACCGGCAGGACCTCTTCTACACCACGGACAGGGACGTGGTCGTGGACGTGCGCGCGCCCGCCGGGCTCGCGTCCAGGCAGCCGACGCTGCGGTACGCGTTCGGCAGGTCCGACGCCCAGGGCCACTGCACCCAGACGGCCGAGGACACGGTGGCCGAGGGCGCGGTCCAGGGCGAGGACCTTGTGTTCCGCATCGACCTCGGCCGCCGGGACCGCGGCGTGTACGCCCTGGCCCTGGCCCTGGAGAACCAGGCGGGCGTGCCGATCGAGGAGCGCCCGCGCGAGCCCCTGGTGGTCCTGCGCCGGAGTACGCTCCAGCCCGTGGCGGGCGCAAGCTACACCGAGGGCCTGGACCTGGCGCTCGAGGACGAGATCGACTTCACCGATCCCGACGACCCGCACCCCTGGCGCGAGGCGGCCATGCCCGCGGTGCGCTTCGGCGTCAAGGCCCCGGCCATCGCCGAGCCCGTGATCGTGCGCAAGAACGGGCTCGTGTACCGCGAGGTGGCCGATCCGAAGAGCGGGTCCGGGTTCAGCTACCGGATCGAGTTCGAGCACCCGGGCGACTGGTACTACTTCGAGCTCGACTATCCGGACGACGACAAGCGCATGGTCGAGGTGCTGGTGTCCAACCGCATGGAGGGCGTGTGGACGAACTCCGAGGCGGGCCTGGGCGCGGAGACCGGCGGCCGGTTCCTGAACACGAACACCATGCAGACCCTGCGCTGGGTGCATGTGGCCGATCCGGGGGTTCATTCCCTGGACATCGTGAACGTCGACGACGGGCAGAAGGCCGCGGCCGCGGGCGTGCGCATCTACCACGTGCGCGGCAACCTCCCGTCCGCGAACGCGGGCGCGAGCCGCCGGTATGGCATTCACACCGAGCGCAGCTTCTACACGAACGGCCTGGGCATGAACTTCGGGGTGCAGACCGCGCACACCCAGCGCGGCAAGCTCCAGGAGCTCGACGAGACCCGGTCGATCATGACCGCGTGCCTTGCGGACCTCGTGTGGCTGGAGGCGTCCGCGGAGAAGTACGTCCAGTACCTCAAGTTCGCCGGGCAGAACTGCCACGTCATGGGCTGCTACCAGTACACCGAGCAGAACTCGCCGTACGTGGCCGCGCCTGCGCTGGACACGAGCCGGGTGCCCTGGTGCCTGCGCACCATGATGGCGAACCTGTTCGAGGTCAACGGCATCGACTTCTACGCCGGCGTGGAGTTCAGCCAGCACCAGGACGTGCGCAGCTACGTGAACAACGCCCTGCTCGCCCAGGGCCGGGACAGCGTGTACATGGTCAACGCCGAGGGCGAGCAGCGCTACGGGACCGTCTCGACCATGGTGGCCAACTGGATGCACCCCGAGGTGCGCGCCCGATTCTTCGGGCTTATGAACAACCTGAACTCCACCTTCGGGCACCTCTCGCGCTTCCAGGGCGTGCACGGCATGATGCACCCCACCCAGTACGGGGCCTACTGGATTCCGGCCCTCGGACAGGGCGACCAGTACGACCAGCCCATGCGCGCCTCGTTCGACGACATCACCATGGAGCGGTTCGAGCAGGACACGGGCATCGACCTGCCCATCGAGCGCACCGACCCCCAGCGGTTCCAGAAGCGCGCGGCCTTCCTGGCGAGCCCCGGCCTGCGGGACCGGTTTTTCGCGTGGCGCTGCGACAAGCTGGCCGAGTTCTACGCGCAGGCCCTGGACCGGCTGCGCGGCGCGCGCACGGAGCTGCGGTACGTGAACGCCGTGCCCATCGAGGACACGGCCTTCTACAAGTATTACCTCGATAGTGGCCGCGCGTACACGGACATCCTGGACGACTTCGCCATGGGCTTCGGCAAGCTCGGCGCGGTGGACGGCCACAGCCTGGGGCGATGGACGATCAGCTGGCGCCACGTGAACAACCCGCCGCTTCCCAGCCAGAACCCGTACAACTGGGTGGTGCGCACGGACCCGGGCATCATCTCCGCGTACCGGGGCCAGGAGCCCCGGTACGTGCTCGCCCGCACGAGCTGGCACGAGGGGTACCGCGCCTCCGCCGGGTATGCGATGGACAACCGCGACGACCACGACATCCTGGTCGAGTCGGACTGGATCATGAACGGGTACAAGACCCGGGCCCTGCCTCAGCCGGGCGGATACCACGCGCGCGAGGCCCTGCTACAGGGGCTCGTCACCGCGGACGCGAACCTGCTGCTGTCCGGTTTCACGGACATCAACATCAACGTGGGCCACGAGCAGGTGCTGCGCGAATTGGCCAAGATCTACACCGAGCTCCCGCGCGAACGCTTCGCCCCGGCGCTGGAGACCGGGCTCGACACAAACCTCGCGATCCGCGTCCACCGGGGCGCGGACGAGAGCACCCTGTACGTGGCCAACCCCGGCCAGTGGCATGTCACCGGCACCGTGACCGCGCAGTCCGAGGGGCCGGTGCGAGACCTGCTCACCGCCGAGCAAATCGCGCAGGCCGGACGCGCCGAGCTGCCGGTGGACCTGGCCCCCTTCGGGATCCAGGCCTTCCGCGCGGACGCGAATGACCTGGAGGTCCTCGCCTACGCCACCGACCCGGTGTCCGAGGGAGAGCTCGCGCGCGTGCGGGCCATCCCGGAGCGCGTGCGCGCCCTGGTCGAGGACCCGCAGGTGCGGCTCGTGCTCTCGCCCCAGGACCGCGCGTATATGACCGAGGCCCTGGACCAGATCGACCGGGCCCTGGACGAAAACGAAATCGCGCGCGCCTGGAGCCTCATCACCGCGCCGCGGTTCTGGTTCACCTGGAAGCAGTTTCTGGAAAAGGCGGTCACCGGGCTCGCGCGCCTGCCCGAAGAGCTCGGCGCCGCGCGCGCCGAGGCCGGCCCGGACCCTCTGCCCACCCTCCGCGCCCGGCGCGTGGAGGGTGAGGTCACGGTCGACGGCCGGCTGACCGAGGACGCGTGGGCCGCGCTCCGGTTCGACGCCTCGTTCTGGAACATCCCGAAGAAGAAGCCGCCCATGGCCCAGACCGCGGTCAAGGCCCTGTACGACGGCCAGGCCCTGATCCTGGCCGTGGCCTGCGCGGACCAGGAGCCCGGCGCCGTGAAGGCCAGCGCGGAGGACGAGTCGGCGCTGTGGCAAAGCGGCGACGACGTCATCGCCGTGTTCGTGCAGCCGGACGCGGGCAAGCCCATCTACTACCAGATGGCCATCAACCCCGCGGGCGTCCGTTTCGACCAGCGCGTCACGGGCGGCGAGCGCGACTACGACTTCGCCCCGCAGTGGCAGGCCGCGGCACAGCTCCTCCAGGACCGGGGCTACTGGACCGCGGAGATCCGGCTTCCCTACGCGGCCTTCGGCGCGTCGGGCCCAGGCCCGTCCTGGCGGATCAACGTGTTCCGCCGCCACCGCAACGACCGGCTGGACGCATGCGCCTGGAGCTGGGTGCCCGGCGACTGGCACAATCCCGACCGATTCGGAGTGCTCGCATTCGAAGGATTGGACTGAGAGCGCGCTTCCCTGTCGCCGCTTCCTGCGAGGAGACCCCGATGCCCGCGCCACGACCCGCGCGCCTGCGCAACGACCGCCTGACCCTGTCCATCGACCGCCACTACGGGCGCGCCACCGCCCTGCGCGAGGCCGGCAGGCGCCGCGACCTGCTCGCCTTCGACCCGGCGCGCGCCGCCTCGGACCTGCGGTTCGGGTTCGGCGGCCTGACGCTGCGCGCGGACCGCGAGGTCCGCAAGCTCGCCGCCGACGGACCCATGGCCACCGTATGCGCGCGCGACGAACAGTACGAGGTGGAGAAGCGATATGGCCTGGTCGACGACCTGCCGTGCGTGTCGCTTCAGACGCACCTTCGCAATCACGGCGCCCAGGTGCTCGACAGCGTGCCGGGCCCGTTCCTGAGCCTGCGGGGCGTGCGAGCCAACGACAAGCGCTTCTTCGTGCACCCGAACGGCGACGGGGCCCCGGTGGACCTCGCGCCCGTGTGCAAGGCCACGTCAGGCTACACGTCGCGGCCCAGCGACCAACAGTGGCTGGGCGTGTTCGACGCGCGCACGCGTCGGATGGTGCTGCTGGTGCGCGAGGCCGGTCCGGGCGGATTCCAGCACGTGGCCTTTCCCGCGCACGTGACCGTGGACTCCCGCTCCGCGCCCGTGGGCCCCGGACAGGAGTGCACGCTGCGTCGCGAGCTGTGGGCGCTCGGGCCCGAGGACCTGGACGCGGTGGCACAGTCCCGTCTGCTTGGCCGCGCACAGGCCCGTGCGCTCGTCCGGGCGCTCACCTGGCTCTTCGCGCCCGAGCAGGAGCGCACGCTCGAGCGCCTGTCCAAGCGCGAGCGCTTCCGCGAACGCGGCGGCCGGGCCGACTGCACGCTCTCCTTCGTGCGCCTGCGCGCGGGCAAGCGCGAGACCCTGGCCGCGGACGCGCGCGGCCGCCTGCACGTGCCGGCCGGGAGCCTGGGCGCGTGGCGCCTGGCCGTGCGCCTCGGGGCCCCGGTGGCCGAGGGCGGGGCGATCCTGTTGCGGCGCCGGTCGCTGACGCGCTTCGCGCAGGCCACGCAGACGCGCTCGCCCCGCGAGGAGGACTACCTGGCGGTGCGCGGGCCCGCGGGCGCGCGGCTCGCGGTCACCCGGGAGAACGTGCCCTATACCTGGGTCCAAGGCTCGGGCGTGAAGACGACCTCGCCCGGGTACCTGTTGACCGTGGAGCAGGGCCGCCTGCGCAAGGGCGACAAGCTCCAGGTGACCGTGGGCGCGCCCCGGCCGGGCCGGACCACCATGATGTGCAACCAGGTGCTCCTGGCAGAGGATCGCCGCGACCGCACCAACCAGCGCCTGGACGTGTACGTGGACCCGGAGGGGGACAAGACCTTTCTTCGCGCCGCGCGCTTTCTGCCCCTCACGATTCCCGCCGAGCCGCACCGCCTGGTGGTCGCCGCGGACAGCACGCCTCGCGGCCGCCGCGCTCGAGTGGTGGCCAAGGTCGAGGACCTGTACGGCAACCTGTGCGCCGACTTCGCGGGCGAGGCGGTGGTCCGCGGCCCCGTCGACGAGCCGGGCGCGACCTTCCCCATCCGCGGCGGGTGCGGCTCCTGCGCGGTGCGCCTGCGCAAGGGCGCGGACACGGCCACCGTGTGCGTGGACGTGCCCGAGGCGGGGCTTGCCGGCGAGAGCAATCCCATGGACACGAAGCTCCTGCAGGGGCGGCGCGCCTACTGGGGCGAGATGCACGGCCACACCAGCCTGTCCCACGACGGCAAGGGCGGCATCGACGCCGCCGTGCGCTTCGGCCGCGACGCGGCGCGCCTGGACTTCTGCGCGATCACCGACCACACCCGGTCCAGGGAGCGCGGCCAGCGCATGCCCGAACGCATGAACCGGTACTTTCGCGGCGCGTGGTGGACCGCGCACCGCCGGGCCGCCCGTCGCTACGCCGAGCCGGGGGTGTACGTGCCCGTCCTCGCCCAGGAGATCCACCCCGGCGACGGCGGCGACCACGACGTGTACCACCCCAGCTACGGGAGCCCGGTGGTCATCCCGGAGTCCGGGCACATCGGCGCGGCGGACCCGGCCTACAACAAGCTCTACCGGTTCCTGCGCAAGCACCGGATCCTCATCATCCCGCACGTGGGCGGCGGAGAGAAGGACTGGCGCTGGCACGACCCGCAGGTCGAACGCTGCGCCGAGGTCGCTTCGATCCACGGCCGGTTCGAGAGCTTTGTGCAGGGCGGGCTCCAGCGCGGCTACCGGCTGGGCATGGTCTACGGCAGCGACAACCACGGCGGCACACCCGGGCACTCCGGATACTTGGTGGAGGGCTCGGCCGGCGACACCATACGCCCGACCAAGCTGCGCATGCCGCGCATGAACAGCCCGATGTGGACGAACGGCACCACGGCGGTGCTCGCGAGGTCGCTGACCCTGGAAGACGTGCTCGACGCCCTGTGGCAGCGGCGCTGCTACGCCGTGGTGGGCCGCGCGCGTCCGCTTGTCGACTTCCGGGTCAACGGCCGGCGCATGGGCGACAGCCTGCGCACCCGCGAGCGTCCGCACGTGGACCTGACCGTGCGAGCGTCCGTGCCGGTGCGGTCCGTGCACATCATCCGCAACCAGTACGAGGCCCATCGCGCGCGCGGGCGCGGCAACCGGGCCACGGTCGCGTTCGAGGACAAGGGCGTGGAGGCGGGCACGAACTACTACTACGCACGCGTGGTGCTCGCCGGCGACCAGGTGGCCTGGACGAGCCCGGTGTGGGTGACCTATTCCGGTCGGGCCACGCCGCGCAGCGAGCGGCCCTGGAACGCGGAGGAGGTGCCCAGCCTGGACGCCGTGCGCGAGGACCCGGCCGCCCTGGAGCACAAGCAGACCTTCCTGGACCGGCTGCGCATGCTCGCCGGCGACCGGTTCCATACATTCAAAGCCGTGCGCGTGGGCGACGACGGGTGGGGCCCGCACGCGCTGTTCTTCGGCCTGGACCGGGCCCGGGCGGACGCGCACGTGCGCTGCCGGTACTTCTACGCGTTCGAGCGCCCGCTCATCCAGACGGGCTCGACCTGGACGCCGTTCGACTCGTACCCCGGCGACAAGTGGCTCGTCAAGTAACCGGCGCCCGGCGCCGGCACGCAAAGGAGGACCCCATGCGCATCGTCCGCACCGACCAGGCGCCCCGGCCCCTGGGCCACTACGCCCAGGCCGTGGTCCACCAGGGCACCGTGTACGTGGCCGGGCAGATCCCCATCGATCCGGCCACGGGCGACCCCGTCACCGGCCCCATCAAGGCCCAGGCCCGCCGCGCGCTCGACAACCTGGATGCGATCCTGCGGGCCGCGGGCTCGGACCGCGAGCACGTGCTCAAGACCACGGTGTATATCGCGGACGCGTCGCTCTCCAAGCCGTTCAACGAGGCGTACGCCGCGTGGTTCGGCGGCCACGCGCCCGCGCGCGCCATGGTGCCCGTGCCCACCCTGCCCCTGGGCGTGCTCGTGGAGATCGAGGCCGTGGCCGCGGAGGCCGGCTGAGACATGCCCGAGCTCGGCTTCCAGGACGTGCGCGCCGCGCACGCGCGCATCCGCGAGCACATCCACCGCACGCCGGTCCTCACCTGCGCGCACTTCGACCGGGTCACCGGCGCGCGGGTCCTGTTCAAGTGCGAGAACTTCCAGCGCACGGGCGCGTTCAAGCTGCGCGGGGCGCTCAACGCAGTCCTGGGCCTGTCCGAGGACGAACTCGCCCGCGGGGTGCTCACCGCCAGCTCAGGCAACCACGGCCAGGCCCTGGCGTACGCCGCGCGGCTGCGCGGGGCGCGCTGCTGGGTGGTGCTGCCCGAGGACGCGACGCCCGTCAAACGCGCGGCCATGCGCGGGTACGGCGCAGAGCTCGTGGTCGCCTCCCGCGATCCGGACGAACGCCTCGGGCGCGCCGAGGCCCTGCAGCAAGAGACCGGCGCCGTGTTCGTGCCGCCCTTCAACGATCCGGCCATTGTCGCCGGCCAGGGGACCGCGGCCCTGGAGCTCGTACAGGACGCCGGGCCGGTGGACGTGCTGCTCGCGCCCGTGGGCGGCGGCGGGCTGGCCAGCGGCACGGCGCTCGCCGCGGCCGGGCTCACCCCACAGCCCCGGGTCCTGGGCGCCGAACCCGCGGCCGCGGACGACGCGGCGCGCTCGCTCGCGTGTGGACGGCGGCTCCCCTCCGAGCACCCGAGCACCATGGCCGACGGCCTGCGCTCGAGCCTCGGGGAGCTCACCTTCCGGATCCTGCGCGAGCGCTTGGCCGGGATCGTGACCGTGGACGAGCCGGCCATCGCCCAGGCCATGCGTACGGTGTGGGAGCGGATGAAGATCGTGATCGAGCCCTCGGCGGCCGTGGCCGTGGCCGCGCTCCTGTCAGGCGAGGTCGCCCGGCCCGGCGAGCGGGTGGGCGTCATCCTGTCCGGCGGGAACGTGGACCTGGACCGCCTGCCCTGGGCGGACGGTTAGCCGGTCCAGAACCGGGGCACGCGCTTGAGCCCGAACCAGTGGCCCGGGCCCTGCGGCTCGGGCGCGGGGGGCGCGGGCGCCGGCGGCTCGGCGGCCGACAGGCGCACGCGCTCGCCGGGCGCTAGCTCCAGGCGCAGGTCGTCGCCATCGAGCACCCGCTCGCCCGCGCGGGCCGGACCGTCGAACGGATTCTTGACCCGCACGGGGCCGCCGAGGCGGCTTTCGAGCTCCACCCAGCGCACCGCGCCCGCGCGCTTGCGCGCGGACACGAGCACCGCGCCCTCGGCGAGCAGGTTGTCGAAGGCCGCGTCCGGCCAGAACTCCGGCACCCCGGGGAAGACCCGGATCCGCCCGCCCCAGCTCTGGAGGAGCATCTCCAGCATCGCAGCCGCGGCGCAGAAACCCGCCTCCAGGGTGAACGGCCGACGCCAGGCGTGCGTGGGCGAGCTCCCCCGCGGGGCGTTGAGATGAAACGTGTTCGGCGCCACGAACGCGAAGTAGTCCTGGAGCATCTTCCAGGCGAGTCCGGGCCGACCCGTCCACGCGGCGATGCAGCTCATCCACGGGTACGACCACCCGCTCCATCCGCCCGTGCCCTTGTGGTGGACGGTCACGAGCGACTTGTCGATGCGCCGGCGGTCCGCCTCCGTGCCCTCGACGGTCACAAGCGCCAGCGGATGGATGGGCATGAGGTGCGAGAAGTGCCGGTGCGACTCGCCCAGGGGCAGATCCTCGGCGATGAAGAACTCGTCCTCGCCCGGATAGTCGTAGAGCCGGTCAAGGACTTGCTTGACGCCCTCGTCGTCCGGGTCCGCGGGCTCGTCCAGGACCCGGTTCGCCTCCAGGAGCGCCCGGCCCAGGAACCGGATGAGCGCCGCGTCGATGGTCGTGTCCGTGTGCCACCGGTGGCGGTGGTCGCGCGGCAGGTACTCCGGGCTGTTCGACAGCGGAATGTGCAGGCGTCCGTCCGCGCTCGGTTCGAGCGCGGCCACATACGCGCGCCACGCGCCGCGCAGCATGGGCACGGCGTGCGTGCGCAGGAACTCCTCGTCTCGGCTGTAGCGCCAGTGCAGCCAGAAGTGATGCGCGATCCAGGCCACGGAGCCCACAAACGTCTGCATCGGCGCGAACACCGACCCCTCGCGCGAAGGCAGATTCGCGCCCTCGAACCCGATGGCCTGCTTGCACCACAGCCCGTCCACGCCCAGGAATCGGCGGCAGCCCTCGCGCATGCGCGGCCGCAGGCGATCGAAGAACGCGTACAGGGAGTGCCCGAGGTCCAGGTGGTTGGAGGCGTAGATGGGCCAGTAGGACTCCTGCACGTTCATGTTCAGGTGATAGTCGTTGCGCCAGGGCGGGGGCATTTGCCCGTCCGGGCTCCACACCCCCTGTAGCGAGATGGGCGCGCCGTCCGGCCGCACACTCGAGCCGAGCTTGTAGAGTTCGGCGTAGTACAGGTTCTCCAGCTTGCCGTCGGGCAGCTCCACGCGCGAGCGCTGCCAGAAATCGCGCCACCACGCCGCGTGCTCGGCGTGCAGGGCGTCCCAGGACTCGCCCGCGGCCACCGCGTCGACGGCCGCCGCGCGAAAATCCTCCGCGTCGCGGTGGCTGTACACGGATACGAGCAGCGTGCCGTCCGCGCGCACCCGCCAGGCGAGCGCGTGCCCGCCGCCGAACGGGTACCGCTGCTCGGCCCAGCCCCCGCCTTGGACCTCGCCCTGTTCGAGCTCGGGATACTCCCACAGGCGAAAGGCCTCGCGGATCTTGTCGTTCGCGTAGCGCACGCGCACCCGCGCACCCGGGGCCAGGCCGCGCACCACAAAGAGCGGCCGCGCGGCGTGCACGAACGCGGCCCAGGTGGACGCGTCCCAGGTCGCCTGGTCCAGACGCAGCCGCCCGGTGGCAAGCGTCCGGCCGTCGACCTCCAGCCGGGGCAGCACGATCCGCGTGGGCGTGGGCTGCGGCCCGCGCACGCTCTTGGGCAGGGACGCGCACACGCGGCTCGCCTCGTCCGCGCGGCCCGCGCGCACCAGGTCGCGCAGGTTCGCGTAGGTGCACCTCGCCGCCTTGTCCGGCGGCAGGGGAACCTCGCGCATGTCCCAGGCGTCGTACTTGTCGAGCGTGACGCACAGCGTCCGGTCCCCGCCGCGCCACAGCACCGCGCCGATGCGCCCGTTGGCGAGCGGCACCCCGTCGACCCACTGCGTGGGCGGCCGCTCCCAGATAAGGTCGTGGCGCGCGAGCCGCTCCCAGTCTCGCGCGCGCCACCCCCGCGCGTGCATGTTGCGCCTCGCCTACGCGCCCGACGAGTCGACGGGCGTCACCAGGCGCGCGGCATGGAGCCCCGTCTCGTACGTTGTGCGCTTGGGCCCGAGGCTGGAGCCGGCCGCGGCGCGCAGCAGGGGCCCGAGGGTACTGGTCACACGCAGCTCAACGGTGTTGCGCCCCTTGCGCAGCTTGCCCGTCAAGTCCACGAGGTAGGGATCCGTGATCCGCTCGCCCGCGTCGCGGCCGTTCACGCGCACGGCCAGCGCCGCGCGCGCCACGTCGACCTCCAGCCACACCGTCTGCGGCCCGCCGTCCCAGTCGAGGTCGACACGGTACACGCCCGTGCCCGCGTAGTACGGATACCCCTGCCTCTCCCAGGCGCCGGCCTTCAGGCGCTTGGGCGGGGCGACCACGCGGTCGCCGCGCACCGCGAACGCGCCCAGCAGGAACGCGTCCAGGGTGGGCTGGAGCCTGGGATAGCGGTAGCTCGCGGCCACGCCCGTGCGCTCATAGATCTCGGGTGCGTACGTGCCGGTGACCTGGTTGCGGCCTGTCTTCAGGAGCCGGCCCACGTCCACGGACAGACCGAAGGCGTCGTAGTAGTCGTCCGAACGCGCCTGGGCGCGCACCGGCCGGCCGTTGACCGCCAGGTCGTCGACCACCCCGTTCTCGTACAGGATTCGCTCCTTGCCGGTCAGGTGATCCATCTGCACGGTGCAGCGGAACTCGATGCGCGGCACGAGCCGCAGGGCGGGCGGAATCTTGCCGCCCTCGCAGTCGTGCCAGACCTGCGGCCTCACCGGGTCGCGCATCTGTAGGTCGCACGCGGCCAGGGGCAGCGCGTTTTCGCGCTCGATGCGGAAGGTGTAAGGCGCCGATAGCTTGCGCACGGTGCGCCGCCGCAGACTCAACGACTCGCTGCGCGCGGCCCGCGCCCGATCGCGGCCGGTCACGAACACGCGCGTCTGCCACGGCGCGAAGCTCACGGCGAACGCCTCATCCTCGCCCGCGCGCTTCGCGGTGCGGACCGCGCCCGTGTCCGGGTCCCAGTGCTCGACCGAGGAGCGCTTGCGCGCCCGGCCCACGAGGTGGCGCTCGCGCTCGGTCGGGTTCATGACCGTCACGATCCGCGCGCGGCCCTCCCGGCGCGTCTGCACCCACACGTGCTCGGCCAGCGACTCGTCGGGTTCGGTGAACCGCAGCGGGGCTTGCGCATCCGGCAGGAGTTCGGCCAGGAAGCTGCGCGGCCGCCGCTGCGGCGGACGCCAGGCAACTTCTCGGCCCTGGTCGTCGCGGTACACGAGGTCCAGGGCCGCCAGGCCCAGGAATCGGTCCGCACCTTCCGTAATCCGCCAGCGCACCCAGCGTCCCTGTGCGCGCTTCAGGTCCACGGTATGCGTGCGGCCCTTGCGCGCCTCTATCGCCGCCGCGGTACGCCACTTCTTCCCATCGTCGGAGACGAGCACCTCGTAGTCGTACGGGACGTCCGCCTTGATCGGCTCCATGCGGGCCACGAGCCGCACCAGGTCGCGGGGCTCGCCCAGATCGATGGCGATCTCCTGCGGGTAGGTGCGATCGAGCAAGAACAGGGACTCGGTCCCGTCGAACAGGGCCTCCACCTCGCCGCTGGCCACGGTGGCCGAGAAGATGAGCTCGCGCAGGTCGTCGGGCAGAAACACCACCTCGCCCTTGCCAAGGGCCGTGCGGCGCACGTTCTGGAAGCGCTCCACGGCGGTCGACAGCCCCAGGTGCTTGCGCCAGGCGGACACCAGGCTCTCGCCCTCCGGGTCGATGCGAGCCAGGCGCAGGAACACGACCACCCGGCCGCCCGCCTTGGCGAACCGGCCCAGCCGCGCCAGCGTGTCCGCCTTCAACGCGTTGCAGGGCGGCACCAGCACCGTGCGGTAGGAGGCGCCCGGGTAGGACAGCCGCCCGCCGCGCAGCTTGGCCTCGGGCAGGCCCGCCTCGTAGAGCACGTCCGCCTCGATCTGCACGGCCTCCAGGTTCTCGTACAGCCGCTTGGCGGCCTCCAGGTTCTTGCGGCTCTGGCCCATGTCCTGGACCGCGTTGGAGAGTTCCGCGCTCGACGGGTAGAGCACCGCGGCGTTCACGTCCGAGCGGCCCGCGGCCGCGGCCTGGCACAGACGCGCGGCGTGATCCGAGAACGCGCGCTGGTGGTTCCAGTTCGCCGCCTGGTAGAACCCGGGCGGGTTGGCCGTGTGCTTGCGGAAGCTGCGGAAGCTGTAGGCATAGTCGATGGGCACCTGCATGTTGATGCCCTGCACGGCCAAGATGTCCGTGTTGCGCACCTTCTCGGCCAGAGAGAAGCCCCAGTCCGTGATCCCGAACACCTCGCACGAGTTGCGCGCCGCGCCCTTCATGCGCGCGACCGAGGAGACCGTCTTGGGCAGGATGCGCAGTCCGCTGAGCGCCGATTTCCATCCGCCCAGGTTGTCCATGCCGGGCACCTGCATGGCCCCGATCTGGTTGTAGTAGTCGCCCGAATGCGGGCCTTCGCTCGTGTGCCCGCTCAGCAGCACCTTGTGCTCTGCGCACCATTGGCCCAATTGCCGGAAATACGCCTCGGAGAACCGGTCGGCCGCGAGCCGGTAGTAGTGGTAGCACACCCGCCGGTCGGCCTCCGGACCGCCGAAGAGCTCGAAAATATGCGGCCGCAGGTCGTAGCCGTAGCGCTCCCGGAACAGGCCGAACAGCCCCCGCGTCCACGGCAGCGAACGCACGAACACGCCCATGCGCGGATCCGGAGGCGGCGCGAGCGACCCCATCACCGGGTGCTCTTCCCCGTTGACCACCAGGTCGTGGCGCGGCGGGGCCGGATCCCCGCGGTTCTCGCCCCAGATCCACGGCTCGTCGTTGTAGAATCCGACCACCGTGTCGCCGAAGGCCTCACTGGCCACGCGGAAATGGCCCTCGTACACGTAGTCGATGAACGCCCGCACGGCCGCCGGGTTCATGAGGTCCACGTACCCGGGCGCATCGTTCGTCCACCGGCCCACCGAGCAGGCGTCGAGCACTCGCCGCATGGGCGCGACCACGGCCACCTGAATCTGCCACGCGCCGGCCGGGGCCTTCCAGTCGAGGACCTCCGGCTCGGCGCGGTCGGTGATGTCCACCTGCCTGCGGCTGCCCGCGCGCACGGCCCGCGCGGCCACCAGGCGCCCCGGCGGCAGGTCCAGGTGGACCTGGCGCGACCCGGTGCGGGGCACGTCGTGCGTGTGGAAGTGCAGGTGGGTCATGCGGTGCTCGGGATGGCGCTCCTGCACAAGCCCCCCGGCGCAGCCCCCGGGCCAGCAGTAGTCGTCGTAGATCCACAGCTTCATGCCCAGGCGCTTCGCCTCGCGCACCGAGAACTCGAACGCCTCGAAATACCCCTGCGACAGGAAGGCCGGGGTCATGCCCGCCATGGGGAAGATCATGGGCTCGATCACGTGCGCGGCCTTCATGGCCCGCAGCTGCCGGGCGATCTCGTCCTCATGCAGCTCGTCGTTCCAGTACCACATGGGCGCAAGCGAATACTCGGGCGCGCCCCGGCGGAACGCGCGCTCCAGGTCCTGCATCTTGTCGGGCATTCCAGGCTCCTCTCTGACCGCGGACGATACGGACTCCGGCGTGCGCATATCAGGACGCGCGCACTACGTCAAGGCGAAAGGTTGCGCGGGGTCACAGCCGGGCCAGGAGCGCCGCCCAATCCGGCACGAACAGGTCCGCCGCCGCGGCCAGGTCCCCGGGCACCGGGGCCTCGACCTGCCGTCGCGTCCCGTCGTCCGGGTCGGGAAAGACGAGCCGCCATGCGTGCAGGGCCTGGCGGCGCAATCCGCAGGCCGCGCGCAGGGCCCGGTTGGCGGCGCGGTCGCCGTACTCGTGGTCTCCGCACAGGGGCCGGCCCAGCACGGCCGCGTGCACGCGCACCTGGTGGGTGCGCCCGGTGCGCGGCTCGAACAGCACGAGGCTCGCCTCCAGGCCCTGCGCCGCGCCCGCGCCGAGCACGCGGTAGGCGGTCTCGGCGGCCTGGCCGCCGCGCCCCTGCGTCGGCTGTACGGGCCGCCGCCCGGGCCGCCACCGGGAGAGCCGCTCGCGCACCGTGCCCCGCCGCTTGTCCGGGGCCGGGCCTAGGCACAGGCCGAGATACTGCTTGCCCACCTCGCGCTCGCGGAACGCGGCCTCCAGGGGCTCCAAGGCCTGCTCGTTCCGGGCCAGGGCCACGCATCCGGTGGTGTCCCGGTCCAGGCGATGGGCCGGCGCCAGGAGCCCGGCCCCCAGGGCCCGCCGCAGCCGCGAGGTGAAGCAGTACCGGGTGTTGCCCCCGCCGCGGACCACGGTCTCCAGGCCTGCGGGCTTGTCGGCCACCACCAGGCTGGACGTGGACAGGAGCACCCGCGCCCGCAGGGCCTGTGCGCTCCAGTCCGGGCGACGCGCCATGGCCTCCTCCTTGCGATGCGGGCCCCAGTCTATCCGCAGGCGCGCCCTATGGGCAAGCGCGCGCAGGCGCCGCAGGCCCCTTTTCCCTTGACAGTGGCCCGGACCGCCCGTACCTTGGCCCCTCCGCCCCGGCCGCACAAGGAGCTCAGGCATGGCCGAAGCCGCCGCGCATTCCAGGCGGGTGGAGCGCTTGCGCGGCCGGCGGGCGGTAAGCGCGTTGTTCGAGCGGGGCACTGCCGGGCGAAGCGCGTGCGTGGTGGTGCGCTACCTGGCCGAGGCGCGGGACCCGCCCCGGGCCGCGGCCATCGCGCCCAATCGCCTGGGCGGGGCCGTGGTGCGCAACCGCGCCCGTCGCCGGGTGCGCGCCGCGCTGCGCGCCCTGGCCGGGGAGCTGCCGCCGGGCACGTACGCGGTGATCGCGCGCAGGAAGGCCCTGGATGCGCCCTTTCCGGAGCTCGTGGACAGCCTCCGGGCGGCGGTGCGCCGGGCCTGCGGCGCGCGCGAGCGGTCCTGATGCGGCCGGGCCCGGCCGCCCGATGTCTGCTGTGGTGCATCGGTCTGTACCGGCGCTACGTGAGTCCGATTCTGCCGCCCACCTGTCGGTACGAGCCCACCTGCAGCGAATACATGCAGCAGGCCATTGAACGCAAGGGGCTGGCCCGGGGGCTGTGCATGGGCGTCTGGCGCATCCTGCGCTGCCACCCGTTCGCCCGCGGCGGATGGGACCCGGTAGACCCTACGGACCGGCCCCGGTACGCCTGGGAAGAGCCGGCCGCCGACGAAGCCGAGGACGCGAACCGGAGCGAGAATGGATAAGAAGCAGTTCGCCGCCGTGCTGGTGGCCGTACTCGTCACCCTGATTGTGCTCTCCCTGGCCACCTGGCGCCAGCAGGAGTACGAGCGCCGGCGCCGCGCCTGGGAAGCCGAGCATCCCGAGCCCCAGGCGCCACAGGCCCCGCCGCAGCCCGAGCCGGCCGAGCTCGTCGAGCCCGGCCCGTCCGCGCCCGCCCAGCCAGAGGACCAGGAGCCGACCGAGGCGCCCGAACCCGACGAGGCGCCGGCGCTCCAGACCGCGGCCGAGCCCGCCCGGGTGCGCAATATCGCGGTGCGCGGTCCGGAGTTCGAGGCGACCTTCACGAGCCGCGGTGCGGCGTTGCGCGACTACACCCTCGTCAACTTTCATCGCACGCCTGTACGCGAGCAGGACAGCGGCCTGCGCCTGTTGGACACGGTGCGGCCCGGCGAGACGAGCCTGCGGCTCTTGGACCTGAGCGACGGGGTGGACCTGCGCGGCCGCAACTGGGACGTGGTGGAGGACACCACGGCCGAGCCGCGTTCCGAACGTCGGCTCGTGTTCCGCACCGTGGTGTCCGGGTGGCGGATCACCAAGACCTATGTGTTCGGCCCGCGCGAGGGCCCGGTCGACAACCCGGTGTTTGCCTACGGGTTCCAGTTCGAGGTGGCCCTGGAGAACCTGGCCGACCGGTCGCGCAACCTCGCCTGGCGCATGACCGCGCTGGCGGGGCCCTTGCCCGACGACGCGGACGCGCGCTTCGGCCGGCTGAAAGCGTTGCTGGCCACCTACCAGGGGCAGGCGCAGGGCGCGGTCATCGAGCGGGAGGCGCTCTCCGGGTTCCGCGACGAACCGTGGACCTTCACCGCGGGCAACCTGGCCTGGATGGCGTTCAAGGGCCGGTTCTTCACCGCCCTGGTGCGCGTCGAAGAGCCCCGGATCTCCGGCAGGGCCGTGGTCGAGCACCTGGACATCGGTCCGCAGGCGGATGAACAAGGGTACTTTGCGCAGGCCGACGCGCGGCTGCAGAAGATCCTGCGCAGCCAGCCCGACAGCGGCCGCATCCTGTACAAGACGCTCACGCACCGGGACGTCGAGCCCGGCGCGAGCCAGGCGGTCCGGTTCGTGTTCTACGGCGGGCCGGTAACCGAACAGGCCCTGGCCTTCGACCCCGCGCTGCAAGACCTGCCGCGCTACTCGTTCTTCAGCTGGTTCGAACCGATCAGCAAGATCCTCGTGCGCATCCTCAACTTCCTGTACCCCTACCTGCACAACTACGGGCTCGTGATCATCGTGCTCACGTTGCTGCTCAAGACGGCCATGCACGGGCTCACGCGCAAGGCCCTGGCAGCCGGGCACAAGATGCAGAAGCTCCAGCCTCTGATGAAGGAGGTGCGCGAGCGGTACAAGGACGACAAGGCCAAGCAGCAGGAGGAGATCATGCGCATGTGGCGCGAGCACGGGGTCAGCCCCTGGGGCTCGTGCCTGCCCATGTTCGTGCAGATCCCCGTGTTCATCGCGCTCTACGGCGCGTTCGCGAATGCGTTCAGCATGCGCCAGGCCACGTTCATTCCCGGGTGGATCACGGACCTGTCCCAGCCGGACGCCCTGTTCTCACTGCCGTTCGTCGTGCCGATCGTGGGGTGGGAGACCCTCAACCTGCTGCCGATCCTCTACGTGGTCATCACCCTGGTCCAGCAGGCCATGACCCCGAAGAGCAAGGACCCCCAGGTCCAGCAGCAGCAGCGCATGATGAAGCTGATGCCGGTCCTGTTCATGTTCATCTTCTACAGCATGCCCTCGGGGCTGGTGCTGTACTTCACGGTCTCGGCGGGCTACACCCTGGTCGAGCACTGGTTCATCCGCCGCAGGCTCGAGGGCGCGGACGCGCGCGAGCGCGCTCAGGCGGCCGGGCCCGCGGCCGCGGGCACCGGATTCGCGAGGAAAGGGAACAAGAGCGCGTCCGGGCAGTCGCGCAAGCGGCGGCGCCGCTGACCCCGCCCGACCGGTCAGGTCGCCACGCGCACCGCGAACCCGGTGTTCGGCCCGTCCGGCCGCGGCGCCGGGCAGGCGCTCACCGCCACGACGCAGGCCGCCTCTGCGCGCAGCTCCACGAAGTCCCCGGCGGTGCTGGGCCGCGGCCCGATGCGCAGCCGCCCCCGCGCGTCCACGAGCACGCGGAAGAACAGGTTCACCGGGTCGGGCACCTCGTGCAGGGCCACGCCCCAGGGCGCCAGGGCCTCGAGCAGAAGCTCCAGGCATCCGTCGCGATCCACGCCGAAGCGCTCGCGCAGCGCATACCGGCAGCAGGGCGCGTACAGCAGGTCATGGCCTTCGCACGTGTCCTCCACCATGGTCAACAGCACGCCCGGCGGCTGGGCATTGGACCACAGGCCGTCGCCCGCGGTGACCGTCACCTTGCCGTTCTCCACCCGGGTACGCGCGGCGCTCAGGCGCACGAGCAGGTCGTCCGCGCTGAAGGCCACCAGGTCCCCGGGCTGCCCGCCCTGCAGGTCGGTCACGCGCACGCGCGCGCGCGGGGGCACGGAGAACGCGTGCGCGCTGCACGGGGCGACCTCGAGATGGCGTACCTCGCTCATCATCCCTCCTCCGTCGCGTGGATCGGATACCCGGCGCGGTGCGGCTCGCGCCCCAGGGGACAGTCCGCGCACCGCGGACGCACCCGGCAGTGGACCTTGCCCAGGCGCACGAGCAGGGCATGGTACTCGTTGTACAGGGGCCGGTCGCGGGGCAGCGCGTCCATGAACCGGGCCCGCAGCGCTTCGTAGGAGACGTCTTGGTCGGCCAAGTCCAGGCGGTGGGCGATGCGCCGCGTGTACGCGTCGATCACGAACGTCGGCCGGCCGGCCGCATAGAGCAGGATGCTGTCCGCGGTCTCCGGGCCCACGCCCGGGACGGTCAACAGCTCGGCGCGAAGCGCGTCCAGGGGCGCGCGCCGCAGCCGGTCGATCCGGCCGCCGCAGGCCCGGGCATACCAGTCCACCAGCGCGCGCAGGCGCCGCGCCTTTACGTTGTAGTATCCGCTCGGGCGCACCAGGCGCGCGAGCTCCTGTTGCGGGCAGGACAGGATGCCCTCGGGATGGAGCCGGTCCGCGGCGGCCAGATTGGCGATGGCGCGCTCCACATTGGGCCACGCAGTGTTCTGCGTGAGCATCGCGCCGACCAGGACCTCGAACGAACTCTCCCCCGGCCACCAGTGCTGGGGGCCGAACGCGGCGTACATCCGTTCGTAGATGCGCACAAGCCGCCTGCGCCGGGCCATGGTCGCTCCCCCGCGTGATCCTGTAGCGAGCCGCGTATGCGCTCCCGTGCCGGCCATGGTGCCCGCGCCGGGCGCAGGGGTCAAGAGGCGCGCGCAGCGAGCGAGCGCGCCGCCGCGCGGTACGGGCCGGGCGTGCTCAAGGCATTGGCGCCCATGGACGATATACACAGTATAGGGCCGCGTCCAACCGGCTGGTGTCCGGTCCCCGCGCCGCGGCCCGACAAGGAGCCCCACGTGTCCGCACGCTCAGCCGAGTGCCATCCCCTGGTGGGCGCGTTCCTGCGCCACCTCGCCGACGAGCGCGGCGTGTCCGAGCACACGGTGCGCAACTACGCCATCGACCTGGAGCAGTTCGTGCACCACCTCGCGCACACGGGCGAGCTGGGGTCCTTCCCCCGCAACGCCACTCGTCTACAGGTGCGCGGATTCCTGGCCGCGCTGGGCGAGGCCGGGGTCTCGGCCCGCACCGTGGCGCGCAAGCTGGCGGCGCTTCGCACCTTTTTCCGGTACCTTGTGCGCCGGGGCGAGATGACCGAGGACCCGGTCGCCGCCATCCGCTCGCCGCGGGTCGAGCGCCGTCTGCCCAACTGCCTGACCCTGACCCAGGTCGAGTCGCTTCTCGACCGGCCGGACCTGTCCACGTTCACGGGGCTGCGCGACCGGGCGGCCATGGAGCTCCTGTACAGCGCGGGGCTGCGCAGCGCCGAGCTTGTGGCCCTGGACCACGACGACGTGGACCTGGACCAGGCAGTGCTGCGCGCCCGGGGCAAGGGCCGCAAGGAGCGGCTCAACCCCATCGGCCGCCACGCCGTGGACGCGGTGCGCGCGTACGCCCAGGCCAAGCGGCTGCATCAGGACCGCGCGCGGTTCCACCCCACGGCGCTGTTTCTGAACGCGCGCGGCGGGCGGCTGACCACTCGCAGCGTACGCCGGATCCTGGCCCGGTACGCCACGGACGCGGGGCTCGCTGGTCAGGTGACCCCGCACACCCTGCGCCACAGCTTCGCCACGCACCTGTTGAGCCGCGGCGCGGACCTGCGCGTCGTGCAGGAGCTCCTCGGCCACGAGAACCTGTCCACCACCCAGAACTACACGCACCTCGCGCTCGACGAGCTCTCCGCGGCCTATGCCAAGGCCCACCCGCGCGCCACGCACTCCGACCCCGTACAGGAGCACCGCGCCCACGCGGTGTGAGCGCCGTCCCTCACCCCAACCCTCTCCCGGACGGAGACGGAGAGAGCACAAGAGGCGCTCCGCGCCTCCCCCCCTCCCTCCGGGAGGCGGCTAGGGGGAGGGAGAGGTACGACGTGCGAACAGACGGGCACCGTGCGAGAGATGACTGCGAGCGCGCGTCACGTCCCTCACCCCGACCCTCTCCCGGACGGAGACGGAGAGAGCACAAGAGGCGCTCCGCGCCTCCCCACCCTCCCTCCGGGAGGGGGCTAGGGGGAGGGAGAGGTACGACGTGCGAACAGACGGGCACCGTGCGAGAGATGACTGCGAGCGCGCGTCACGTCCCTCACCCCGACCCTCTCCCGAGGGGAGAGGGAGAACCGCCCCGCCCCAGGGACCCTCTCCCGAGGGGAGAGGGAGCCAGAGACGCAGCGCCTCTGTCGTCTACCAGGAGAAGAGCCACCGGGCCAGCACGATCGCCGCCCAGGCCGCGGCGCTTGTGACCAGCCCCACGAGCGCGCCGACCTTGAGCCACTCCACGAAGTGAATCTGGGTGCGGTACCGCTTCTCGAGCATGCCCAGGGCCACGATGTTGGCCGTGGACCCGATCATGGTGATGTTGCCGCCGAAGCACGCGCCAAACAAGAGCGCCCACCACAGGGTGCGGTCCCCGAGCTCGTTCACGAGGTTCTGGACCACCGGGATGAACGCGGCCACGAACACCACGTTGTCCACGAAGGCGCTGCCCACGGCCGTGGTGAAGATGATGACGGGGGTGAGCACGCCCACGTCCTTGCCGAAGAACCCGGTGAAGCTCGCGGCCACCTCCGCGGTCACGCCCGTGTGTTCGAGCGTCCCCGCCACGGCGAAGAGCATCATGAAGAAGAGGAGCGTCCACCACTCCACCTCGGTCTCGATGTAGTGGCGCGCGCGCTCGTGGCGCCAGATCATGAGCACCCCCGCGATAAAGAGCGGCGCCACGATCAGGATCGTGTTCTTGGCCACGCCCAGGCGGTCCTCCAGGAAGTGGTGGCTGGCGATGAGCGCAATCATGCCCACCAGGATCGCCAGCGCCCGCCGGTAGGGCACCTCCACAAGCGGCCCCAGCCCCAGGCCCATGCCGCGGCGGGCCTCCAGGCGCTCGGACAGGACCTTGATCTCCTTGCGGTACCACCACACGAGCACCCCGAGGGCGATGCACAGCGACCCCACCATGATGGGAAACGCCGACTCCAGGAAATCGATGAAGGTGAGCCCCGCTTTGGCACCGATGAGGATCCCCACCGGATTGCCGAGCATCGTGCCCGAGGACCCGATGTTCGTGGCCATGATCGAGATGAGCAGGAACGGCATGGGCCGGATCTTCAGCGTATCGCACACCTGGAAGATGAGCGCGGCCATGAACACGATGCTCGTGACCTCGTCCACCATGCAGGCCAACAGCGCCGAGAGGAACACCACGGTCACGGTGAACACAGGCCCGGTCATCCGCCGCATGCCGATCACCATCTGGATGATCCAGGTGAACAGGCCCAGCTCCTTGAGCACGCCCACCGTGACCATCATGCCCACCAGGAACAGGATGATGTCGAGCTCGCTGGAGGCGATGAAGCTCTCCAGGGTGAGCGCCTTGGTCCCCAGCAGGGCCGCAATGCCGATGAACGCGATGGCCAAGCGGAAGTGCCAAAAGCACAGGGTCGCCAGCACGATCAGGATGAAGATCGCGCTCGACAGGGTCTGGGCCCGGGTGAAGCCCGCCTCGTGCGCGGCCAGGCCCACGAGCGCGCTGCCCAGGATCATCACGACCGCGCGGGGAATGAGTCGAGCGGACCCAGGCCGCCCGTCGCCTTCGGGCATGCCTACTCCCGCAGGACCACGCGCAGGAAGTCCTGCAGCGTGATCGTCCCGACCAGCCGCTTGCCGCGCAGCACGTACACCTCGCGCGCGCGCTGCTTGGTCATCTCCTTGGCCACTTCCACGGCCGGGGCCTGTGCGCTCACCGTGGCGTACTCGTAGGACATGATCTCCGCCAGCCAGGTGCTCGACTCGTTGCGCAGCACCTCGGCGAAGGGCTCGAAGTTGAGGATGGGCGAGAGGTCCTCCATCCACAGGATGTAGTCGGGCAGGCACACGCGCAGGAGCTCGTACGCGCTGACCACGCCCACCAGGTCGCCGTCCGCGTCGACCACCGGCAGGTCGATGAGGTCGTGGCGCACGAAACGGTCGATGGCGTCCTGCAGGGTGGCCGTCTCCTGGAGGGTGACCATGTCCCGGTCCATGATGTCCGCGGCGCACAGGTGGTCGGGCAGGGCCATGCCGCCCCGTTCGAAGAACCGGTGCACGTCCTGTGCGCTTTCGAGCCCGGCCACCTTGTCCGGGGTCTGAGGATCGCCGCAGATCTTGGCCAAGCTGCTGAGCGCCTGCACGTAGGCCCCCGGCGCATCGCGCGGGGCCAGGACCAGGATCACGAGCTTCACCGGCGCAGAGCCCGGCTTGAACACGATCCCCCGGGTGGACGTGGCTATGCCCACGACCAGGCGATCCACGGCCCCCAGGCGCGCGTGGGGCACCGCGATGCCGGGCGCCACGATCGTCGCAGCCGCGCGCTCGCGCTCCAGCACGGCGGCCAACGCCTCGTCCACGTTGCCGATGCCGCGCTGATACGCCAAGAGCTGCAAGATCTCGCGCAGCAGGGTGTCGCGGTCCGTGGTGCCCGTGTGGCACAGCACTTCGTCGGGGCCGAACAGGCTCGCGAAGTCGATGCCGCTCTCCGCGGCCCCGGCCGTCTGCGGGGAGGTCCGTTCGCTCATGTCCCGGATTGTAGGGCCGCACGCGGACCTGTCAACGTGTCAGGACGACGCGCAAACGGGCCAAAACGGACTTGCGACAGGGCCGATGCGGCCCTATCATACGAATAGACCCCGCTGCGGCGCGGCGCCGCGGGCGGGCTTCTCAACAAGGGGCACAACCGTATGCGTCTGGCGCGGATCCGCTTTCTGGCTCTGATCGCCCTCACGCTGGCCCTGGCCGCGCGCGGCCGGGCCGCGGACCCGGAGCTCGTGCTCGCCGACCTACGACGGTCTCCGGAGCGATACGTGGGCCACGAGATCGAGTTCAGCATGGACCTGGAGCGCGGCCAGGAGGACCGAGCCGCGGAGAGCCTGCAGGAGTATTTCGACGACTCTGTGTGGCTCACAAGCCGCTGGCCCTGGGTGGTGGCCCGAGCCGCGGTCTTGCGCGAGGGATTGGACGAGGTGCGCGTGGGCCAGCGGATCTGGGCCAAGGGCCGCATGCTGCAGGCCTCCGAGGAGGCGACCGGCTCGCGGCACGCCTATGTGGTGGTCTTGAGCGCGGTGCGGCCCTATGTGGAGTTCAAGCCCCTGGAAGGCGAGTTCAAGGAAGAGACCTACGACGCGGTGGAGCTGGGGGACGTGCGCCTGCGCGTGTACGAGTACCAGGGCCGCAAGGTGGAGGTGACCGTGGAGATGCTGCGCCTCGAGCCCATGGACCCGACGCTGGCCGTGCGCGTGGGCGTGCCGCCCAAGGCATGGGTGTCCGTGGTCCCGCACGGGCGCGCGCAGCAGTACGCGCGGTTCTACGTGCCCGCAAAGGAGAAGAAGCTCGTGGCCATGTTCGCCGGACTGGAGACGCAGGCGCCCGTGCGCATCTGGGGCCAGGTCGTGCGCGTTCCGATCAGCCAACGGCGGTGCAAGCCCGGGATCCTGATCCACCACGCCGCGCCCGCGGACCCGAGCGCGCTACAGGACGACGAAGAGCCTGAAGAAGACGAGACGGAAGCGGAAGAAGAGCCCGAGGCCCCCGAAGACGAGGCCGAGGAAGAGGCGCCCGAGGCGCCGCCCCTCGTGCCTGCCCAGGAGCTCGCCGCCGATCCGCAGGCCTACCTGGGCGAGCGGATCCGCCTTCGCCTGCCCTACCAGGGCGATGAGCGCCCGCCGCTCGAAGAGACCCAGCCCGTGCCCGTGTTGCGTGAACGGCTGTGGACGCGCATCCTGGCCCCTGACCTGGGCGCCGAAGGGCTCCGCGTCATGGTCGACCGCGCCCGCCGGGACCTGGCCGACCGCCTGGAGCAGGCAAGCCTGGGCCGGCCCCTGGAGCTCACCGGCACCCTGCGTGCGCACCGCCGCGAGCGCGGGACCGACTACTACTTTGTCGTGGAGGACCTCGGGGCCGCCGCGCGTTGACCGTCCGCGGCCCCGCATGCCCATGAGTCCCGCGCGCCCTGTGCCCGCTGTCGACCAAGGCCTTTTGATCGCCCTGCGCCTCGGCCTCCCGGCCGCAAGGGCGCACGCATGAGGGGTTCCATGCGCCCGGCCACGCGGGCCAGACGGCCCATCACACTCGCGGGTATTGCGCTGGCGCTCTTGCTCGCGCCGCGCGCGGTCGCCCGGGCGCCCGCGGACCTGGACGCGCCCGCGCGCCGGGCCCTGGTGACCTATGCCTACGAGGCGCTCGACCATGCGCTGGGCCAGGGCCCGGAGCCGAGCGCGCCGTCCGCGCCGCGGGTGACCTACGCACGGCTCTTCATCACCCTGCTCGCCCAGGGGCACATCCGGGCCTGCATGAGCGGACGCGCCCCGGCCGACGCGTCCGGCCGCCTGGTCCGCGACGTGCGGAGCGCGGTGGAGCGCTCGGTGCGCGACGAGCGATTCGGCGGCGTGCTCACCCCCGAAGAGGGGCCGCGCACCCGGATCGTGTTCACCTTTCTCTACGGCCGCAGGCGCGTGCCCAACCGCAGCCTGCAGGGCGTGGCCCGGACCGTGGAGCTGGGCGTGCACGCGATCGAGCTGCGCTGCGCCGGACGCGGGGCCTTTTTCAAGGAGTCCGTGCCCCTGACCCACGGGTACACGCTGCAGCGCACGCTCCAGCGCCTGTGCCGCAAGGCGGGCCTGCCCGCGGACGCGGCCTTTGACCCGGCCACGCACCTGTACCGGTACGAGACCCACACCTTTGTGGCCGGCCGCGGCGAGGCGGGCACGGTCCTGTACCGGTACAACATGCTCGTGGACCCGGACGCGGTCTCGCCGGGCACCGTACGCGCGCGCCTGCGCGCGGCCCACGGGTGGTTGGGGCGCAGCGTGGATGCGGACACCGGGCTCATCGCCTACTGGTACGACCCCATCGAGGACCAGTACGCTGACGATCAGAACCATGTGCGGGCCCTGGGCACGATCTGGTCGGTCGCGCGCCTGGGCGCGTTCCTGAACGACGACGCCCTGGACCCGGTGGTCGGCCGTACGCTGGACCAGTATCTCGCCCACAAGGGCGAGGTGCCCGAGGGCGCGTACCTGCTGATGGAGGACAACACCAGCAAGCTCGCGTACAACGCGTTCCTGGTGCTCGTGCTCCTCAACGCCCCGGACTATCCCGACGCGCAGCGGCTGCGCGCGCGGTTCGCGGACGGAATGCTGGCGCTCCAGGAGCCGGACGGCTCGTACCGAACCTACTACGCCTCCTCGCGCAACACGGGCGTGGAGTTCTATCCCGGCGAGGCCATGCTCGCGCTCATGCGCCTGTATCAGGAGACCGAGGACCCGCGTCTGCTCGACTCCGTGCGCCGCGCGTTCCCGTACTACCGGGCCCATTGGCGCGCGGCGCCGACCACGGCCTTCGTGCCCTGGCACATCCAGGCCGATCGGCTGTTGTGGCAGGCCACCGGCGACCCCGAGGTGCGCGCCTTCGTGTGCGAGATGGCCGACTGGCTCCTCGAGTACCAGGTCCGCCACAGCCCCTACCCCGACGAGATCGGCGGGTTCCCGCCTCAAGAGCCGCGCTACTCCACGGCGGCGTACCTGGAGGGCCTGGTAGACGCGCACCTCGTCGCGCGCAAGGCCGGGGACGCCGACCGCGCGGCCCGCTATGCCCGGGCGGTGCGCCTGGGGGTGCGGTTCCTGTTCCAGCTCCAGTTCACGGAGGCGAACACCTTTTTCCTGGAGAATCCGCAGCGGGCGGTGGGAGGATTTCACCATTCGCTCACGAACCTGCGCCTGCGCAACGACTACACGCAGCACGCGGTGATGGCGCTCATGAAGGCGCAGGAAGCGGGCCTGCTAAAGGAGCTCCGGCCCGCCGACGAGTCCGGCGAGGGGCCCTGAATGCCCGACGCCGCGAGAAAAGGGCTTGTCCCCGGCCCCGCGTGTGGATAGGGTACGGGTAGGCGCGCACCCGCGCCCGGACTCGCCGAGGATGTGAGCAAGGAAGGTAGATGGCCAAGCAGGTCCGCCCCGGCCTCGAACCCGTTCCCAAGGACGCACCCGACCGGCCCCGCGGCCTTGCCGAGCTCTGCGCGCGCGCGGCCTACGAGACCCGCGGCGAGGACATCCGCATCCTGCGCGTGGAAGAGCTGTGCAGCTACGCGGACTACTTCGTCGTGGCCACGGGTCGCAATCGCAGGCAACTGCGGGCCATGGCCGAGGAGACCGAGGACGCCATGGAGCGCAGCCACCTGCGCAAGCGCGGCGTGGAGGGCCTGTCCGGCGGCGAATGGATCCTGCTCGACTACGGGGACGTGATCGTCCACCTGTTCGACCCCAGCGCGCGCGCGTTCTACCAGATCGAGGAGATCTGGGCCGACGCGCCCACGGTCTCCTGGCGTCCGCCCCCGTCCGGCGGCTGAGCCGCCCCGCGGAGGCCCTCCCCATGCCCCAAAGCCGTCGCGCGCGCTGGACGCTGATTGCGATCCTGGCGCTCGCGTTCGCGCTGCGGGCTCTGTACAGCTTCGGGTTCGTGGACCGCGAATCCCTGCTCGAATACGACGGCCGCGACTACGTGGAGCTCAGCCGCAACCTGTGGCAGGGCCGCGGGTACGTGATCGGCCGGTACCGGTGGTTCGAGCCCCGGCCCGCCCAGCATCCGCCCGCCCACCACCCCGAGGTATACCGTCCCCCGCTTGTGCCCCTGTGGGGCGCGGCCCTGCACGCGCTGCCCGGGCCGTGGTTCACCTGGGCGCGCCTGTTCCAGGCGGGTGTGGGGACGCTGGCCGTGTATCTCGCCTGGGTGCTGGGCCGCAGTCTGTTCACCGACCGTACGGGGCTCGTGTGCGCCGCCATCCTGGCCGTGTACCCGTACGCGGTCTACTACAGCGGACGGTGGAGCACGGAGATGCTCTTCGGCGCACTGGTGCTTCTGGCCCTGTGCGTGGCCTGGGAGGCCATGCGCACGGGCCGACTGCGCGGCTGGCCGCTCGTGGGCCTGGCCGCAGGCCTCGCGAGCCTGGCCCGGCCCAACGGCCTGGCGGTCCTGGTCGGACTACTCGTGTGGGCGCTTTTCGCCATGCGGGGCCGGGTGCGGCGGCGCATCGGCGCGGGGGCCCTCCTTGTGCTGGGCGCGGTGCTCGTCCTGGGCCCGTGGACCGTGCGCAACTGGCTCGTCGCGGGCGTGCCCACGCCCGCGACCCTGTTCGGGGCGTACAACTTCTGGCTGGGCAACAACCCGCACATGGCCCGCATGTACCGCACCACGCACGACGTGGCGTTCCGCGAGGTGCAGCGCGAGCTCTACGCGCAGGAGAGCGCCTCGCGCGTGCAGCTCATGGAGGCCCTGGGCATCCATCGCCCCGCGGAGACCGCGCGCCAATGGCGCGAGGACGCGTGGCGGTACCTCACGCACCACCCCGGCGAGGCCGCGTATATCTGGCTGCGCCGCGGCCTGCACTACTGGCGGCCCTGGCCCAACCGCGCGACCACGCCCCCGGCGCTGTGGTGGCTCTCCACGCTCACGGTGAGCCCCTTGCTGGTGCTCGGCGCGATGGGCGCGGCGGGCTGGTGGCGCCGCGGACGGCGCCGCGCGGTCGGGCTGCTCCTCGTCGCGCCCGTGTGCGGCATGCTCGGGGCGCTCCCGTTTGTCCTGCACCTGCGCCTGCGCTTTCCGACCATGGACCTGCCCTGGGCCGTGCTCGCGGCCGCGGGGCTCGTCCTGCTTGTGCGCCCACGCCGCAGCGAGGCTCCCGCCGCCGAGCAAGGCCCCGCGACCGAAACCCGTTGACAGGTGCGCAGCCCGCGGGCATCATGGGCGCGCAAACGTGCGCAACGCAGGGAGACCGGCATGGTCCGAGTCAAGCTCATCGGCGCGGGCGGATACGGCGGGGTGGGGTTCGTGGAGCTCGCCTGCCGCCATCCCCAGGTCGAGCTCGCGGCCCTGGTGGACGTCCAGGACGTGGGCCGCAAGCTCTCGGACGTGTGGCCGCACCTGGCCGGATTCTGCGACCTGCCCCTGGTCGCGCCCGACAGCCCGCAGGCCGCGGACGACGCCGACGTCGTGGTGTGCGCCACGCCCGACGGCGTCGGGCAAGCGGTCGCGCCCCAGGCCCTGGCAGCGGGTGCGCGATGCATCGACTATTCCGGCGACTTCCGGTTCGCCGACCCGGGCCTGTACGCGGAGTATGCGCGCCGCATCGGCCGCGCGCCGGAGCACGCCTCGCCCCAGGTCCTCGAACAGAGCGTGTACGGGTTGCCGGAGCTCCACCGCGGCGCGATCCGCGGCGCACACGTGGTGGGCAATCCGGGCTGCTTTGCCGTGAGCTGCATCCTCGCGCTCGCCCCGGCGGTGCGCGAGCGCTGCCTTCTGCGCGAGGGGATCGCCTGCGACTGCAAGACCGGCATCTCCGGCGCGGGCAAGAAGCCGCGGCCCGGGTTCCACTACCCGGAAAGCTACGAGGCCGCGCGCGCGTACAAGCTCGCCGGCCACCAGCACGTCATGGAGATCGAGCACGAGCTCTCGCTCCTGGCCGAGGACAACGTGCGCGTGGCCTTCACCCCGCAGGTCGTGCCCATGGCCCGCGGGATCCTCTCCACGGTGTACGGCCGCCTGGCCGAGGGTATGAGCCAAGCCCGGGCGCTGGAGGCCTACCAGAGCTTCTACCAGGACGAGCGGTTCGTGCGCGTCCTGGGCCCGGACGCGGCCGCGGGCACCGACCAGGTGCGCGGGAGCAACTTCGCGATCGTGCAGGTGGCCTGCGACGAGCGCACGGGCACGTTCCGCGCGATGAGCTACATCGACAACCTGGTCAAGGGCCAGGCGGGCAACGCCATGCAGAACCTGAACATCCTTTTCGACCTGGACGAGGCCCTGGGCCTGGACCAGCCGGGCGCGCATCCCTGAACGCGTCGAGCGCGCCCACACGCAGTCACCGAAAGGAGCCGACATACCAAAAGTCGCGATCTTGGGCGCCGGGAACGTGGCCACGGCCGCGGCCACGTTCCTCGCGGAGCGCAACCTCGCCGACCTTGTGCTCATCGACGTGGTGAACTACGGCCTGGCCGCGGGCAAGGCGGTGGACCTCGCGGCCGCGGGGCCGCTGCGCGGCTCCTCCGCGCGCATCCATGCCACCGACCGCATCGAGGCGCTCGCCGGCGCTCGGGTGGTGGTCAATACCGCGGGCGTGCCGCGCAAGCCGGGCATGGACCGCATGGACCTGCTCAAGACGAACGCGGCCATCGCCCGCCGCCTCGCCCGGGGGGTGGCCACGCACGCGCCCGACGCCATGGTGGTCAACGTGGCCAATCCGCTGGACGTGATCTGCCAGGTGTTCCTCCAGACCACGGGCTTTCCCCGCGAGCGGGTGGTGGGCATGGCCGGGGCGCTCGACTCGGCGCGGCTTCGCACCTTCATCGCGGACGCGCTGGACTGCGATCCGCGGGACGTGGCCGCCCTGGTGCTCGGCGGGCACGGCGACCGCATGGTGCCGCTCGTGCGCACGGCCACGGTGGCCGGGGTGCCCGTGTCCGAACTGTTGAGCGCGGAGGCCCTGGAGCACTTGGTCCGGCGCACCCGCCAGGCGGGCGCCGAGGTGGTGGGCCTGTTGAAGACCGGCAGCGCCTTTACCTCCACGGGCGCGGCGGTGTGCGCCATGGTCGAGCCGCTCTTGACCGGACGCGCGCGGATGGTTCCGGCCTCGGCGTACCTCCAGGGCGAGTACGGCCTGCGCGACCTGTTCCTGGGCGTGCCCGTGCTTCTGGGCCGCCACGGGGTGGAGCGGATCGTGGAGCTGGCGCTCACCGACGCCGAGCGCGGGGCCCTGCAGCGCTCCGCCGACGAGGTGCGCAAGGGGCTCGACGCGCTCGAATCCCTGAACGCCTGATGCACGGCCCGCGCAAGCGAGGGCAGAGATGCCGCTGAGCCGTTCGCTGCGCGCGCGCCGCGCCCGGGCGCGCAAGATCGCCGACCTTCTGGCCCGCACCTACCCGCGTGCCGGAGAGGGGCCGCGCCGCGACCCCCTGCGCGTGCTGGTGTGCACCATCCTCTCGGCCCAGTGCACGGACGCCAAGGTGGACGCGGTCGCGCCCAGCCTGTTCGAGGCGTTCCCCGACGTGCACGCCCTGGCCCGGGCCAAGCCGCGCGAGGTCGAGCGGATCATCCGGCCCCTGGGCCTGTACCGCAACAAGGCGCGCCACATCGTGGCCGCCTGCCGCGAGCTCGTGCGCGCCCACAACGGCCGCGTGCCCCGGACCATGGAGGCGCTTACCGCCCTGCCCGGGGTGGGCCGCAAGACCGCGAACTGCGTGTTCGTGAACGCGTTCGGCGAGCCGGGGCTGATGACCGACACGCACTTCTGCCGGGTGACCCACAGGCTGGGCCTGACGGACAAGACGACCCCGGAGAAGATCGAGCGCGACCTTGCGGAGCTCCTGCCGCCCGCACGCTGGGGTGCGTTCAGCCACCAGATCATCCGCCACGGGCGGGTTTGCTGCACGGCGCGCAAGCCCGACTGTCCGCACTGCCCGTTGCGGCGGCTGTGCGCCTACGCCCAGGCGCAGAAGAAAGCCTAGCGGTCACTGCCCCTCGGCCTTGCCCCCGTGCAGCCAGGCCCAGTCGCCGACCCGCCCGCGCACGCACACGTCCTCGGCCACGCGGCGCACCCGCACGTTCCATAGGTCCAAGGCCTCGGACATCGCAGCCACGCCCCGGCCGGCCACGGGCGGGGGCGCGTGCGCGCCGCCTACGAGCTTGGGCGCGACGTAGGCGATTACCTCGTCTACGAGCCCCGCGTCGAAGAGCGCGCCCGCGAGCTGTGCGCCGCCCTCGCACAGGACCTCGCGCACGCCCAGGTCGCCGAGCGCGGCGAACGCCTTGCGCAGGTCGAGCCGCGGCCCGTGGCTCACGCACACGAGCTCGGCGCCAGCGGCCCGCAGCGCCGCGCGCCGCGAGGCCAGGGCCCGGCCCGTGGCGAGCACCACCACCGGCCCGCCCGGCTCCGCAAAGAGCCGCGCGCGCGTAGGCGTGCGGCAGCTCGAGTCCGCGATCACGCGCCGTGGCTGCCAGCGCTGTGCGTCGCGGACGTTCAGCCGCGGATCGTCGGCAAGCACCGTGCCCACGCCCACGAGCACCGCGTCGTGGTGCGCGCGCAGGTCCTGGACCTCGGCGCGCGCGGCCGGGCCGCTGATCCACGCGCTGTGCCCGGTGCGCGTGGCCAGCTTGCCGTCCAGGGTCATGGCGTACTTCAGGCGCACGAGGGGCAGGCCCGTGCGCAGGTGCTTCACATACCCGGCCACGGCCTCCAGGGCCCGGGCCTCCAGGCACCCCACGTCCACGTCCACGCCCGCCGCGCGCAATACCGCCGCGCCGTCCAGGCTCACCGGATGCGGGTCCGCGACCGCGGCGACCACGCGACTGACCCCGGCGGCCGCGAGCGCCTGGGCGCAGGGCGGGGTTTTGCCCCGGTGCGCGCAAGGCATCAGGCTCACGTACGCCGTGGCCCCCTGCGCGGCCTCGCCCGCGCGGCGCAGGGCCGCGGCCTCGGCGTGGGCGCCTCCGTAGGGCTCGGTCGCGGCCTCGGCCACCGCCCGGCCGTCGCGCACGAGCACGCACCCGACCGCGGGATTGGGGCTCGCGGGCCCGCGGGCGCTGTGCGCGAGCTCGATGGCCCGAGCCATGTGCGCGCGGTCTCGCTCCGAGAATCGGCGGCTCGCCTGGCTCATCGCGCGCCTCCCTGTACGGGCCTGCATCCTACCCGAGACCGCATCCGTGCGCACCGGTTTTCTGCTCCCTTGGGAAAGCGCTGGACAGGCCGCGGCCCGGGCCTATACTGGATCGGTCGCTTGCTCGCATCCGCGTCCACTCACAAAGGAGGAGCCATGCCGCTGTTCACCGTGATCGGCGAACTCGTGAACATGACCCGCACCAAGATCCGCGACAAGGTCCGCGCGCGCGACGCCAAGTACATCGCCCGCGTGGCACGCCGCCAGGCCAAGGCCGGGGCCACCCACATCGACGTGAACGCGGGCGGCGACCCCGGCACCGAGGCCGACGACATGGCGTGGCTCACCGAGGTCGTGGCCGGGGCCACGGACCTGCCGCTCTCGTTCGACTCGGCCAACCCCGAGGCCCTGCGCCGCGGGCTGGAGCTCGCCAACCGCCCCGGCACGATCATCAACTCCATCACCGGCGAGCGCGGGCGCATCGACAACGTCCTGCCCCTGGTCCGGGAGTACGAGACAAGCGTCGTGGCCCTGACCATGGACGACACCGGCATGCCCGAGGACCTGGACGGGCGCACGCGCATCACCGACGCCCTGGTCGAGGTCCTGCGCAAGGCCGACGTGGCGCTCGACCGCGCCTACTTCGATCACCTCGTGCGCCCCGCGGGCACGAACCCGGGCCAGACCGCGTACGTGCTCCAGGCCATCCGGTACGTGAAGACCACCTACCCCGAGGCGCACATCGCCCTGGGCATGTCCAACGTGAGCTTCGGGCTGCCCAAGCGGCGCAACCTGAACCGCGCCTTCCTGGCCATGCTCGTGGGCGCGGGGTGCGACGGCGCGATCCTGGACCCGTGCGAGGCCGGGCTCATGGACACGCTGCGCGCGTCCCTGGCCGTGACCGGGGCCGACGAGTACGGCATGGGGTACCTGACCGCCGTGCGCGAGGCCGTGGCCTGACCGCGGCGCCGGGCTAATCGCCCTCCTCGGCGCGGGGCAGGCGCACCTGCGCGCAGGTCCCGGGCGGCGGCTCGTTGTTCGACAGCGTCACCCGGCCGCCGTGGCGCTCCACGATGTGGCGCACGATGCTCAGGCCCAGGCCCGAGCCGCCCTTGCGCGTGCTGAAGAACGGGTCGAACACGCGCGCCAGCCGGTCGGCCGGCACGGCCTCGCCCCGGTCGACCACCCGCACCGCCACCCAGCCGTCCCCCGGCGCGTCGATGTCGAGCAGGATGTCGCTCCCGTCCGGGCTGTGCTGGCTGGCGTTGTCGAGCAAGTTCAGGAAGACCTGCGTCATGCGCTCCTCGTCCACGAGCACGTGGGCCTCGCGCCCCGCGGGCTGCGCCTCCACGCGCAGCCGGTGGGTCTGCGCGCCCGTGGACCCTTCCCAGGCCTGCGCCACCGCGCGGGCAACGTCGCCCGCGCACATCCGGCGGAAGCGCTGCGTCTCCACGGGCCTGCGCAGCTCCAACAGGTCCTGCATCAAGGCGTTGAGCCTGTCGGCCTGCCGGTGGATGCGGTCCACGTACCGGGCCGACCGATCGTCCTGCGGGATCGCCTCGGCCAGGAGCTCCGAGGTGATCGAGATCGTGTTCAGCGGGTTGCGCACCTCGTGGGCGATGCCGCCGACCACCTGGCCCACGGCCGCGTCGCGCGCGCTCTCGCGCAGATCGTCCTCGAGCTCGGCGTGCTCGATCTCATACCCGATGTACCGGGCGAAAATCTCCACCAGATGCGCGTCCTCTTCGTCGAAGGCGTCCTCGCGTGCATCCAGCGCGCACATCATGCCGAGCAGCTGTCCCTCATGGCCGCGCATGGGCACGCCCACGAAGCTGCGCGCGCCTCGGTCGCGCACGCAGGCGGCGTCGGCGAACTCATGGACGAGCTCCGGGCCGAACCGCATCGCCCTGCCCTCGCGGCACACCACGCCGCACGGCCCGCAGTCGGCCGGCACCTCCGCCTCGTGCGTGCGGCCCGCGGTATCGTACCGGCTCAGAAGTACGAGGCGGCCTTCTCGCGCCAGCCGGACCACCACGTCCGGCGCGTCCAGGATCCGGCCCAGGGCCCGGACCGCAGCGTCGCCCAGGCGGTCGATGGCCCGGTCGCGGCTCGTGGCCAGGCCGTACACCGCCTCGAGCGCGTCCCGCCGCTTGGCCAGCGCCCGCGTGACTCGCATCCGCTCGGCCGATTCGACATCGAGCTCTGCGCCCGCGCGGGCCAGGTCGTCGGTGCGCTCGCGCACCTCCTGGGAGAGCTCCTCCTGCTCGCGCAGCAGGCCCAGCTCGTAGCGCGCGCGCTCGGTCACGTCGTACGCGATGCCCAGAACCTCGCGCAGCTCGCCCCACGCGTCCAGGAGGGGCACATAGGTCACCGCCATGGTGAACGCGTCCGCGGGCAGCGCGAAGGTCGCCTCGCCGCTCTGCGTGGTGCGGGTCTCCACCGCGCGCTTCAGATACGGCAGATACCCTTCGTAGACCTCCGGCGGGTTCACTTCCTCGTCGCGGCGGCCCAGGAGATCCTCCTCGGTGTGGCCGCTGATACGAACGCCGTAGGCATTGATGAACCGGATGCGCCGGTCGGGGCCGTAGATGACCAGAGAGCAGGGATAGTTGTCCACGGCCCGGCGGAACCGCTCTTCGCTCTCGCGCACGGCCTGCTCGGCGGCCCGCCGCGCGGTCACGTCCCGGCCCACGGCCTGGTACCCGGTCACCGTGCCTTCGGGGTCGAAGAACGCGCGCGTCGACCACTGGTGCCAGGCCTCGGTCCCGTCCGGGCGACGTACGGAGAACTCCAGGCCCCTCACGTTCTCCTCCGGGGTAAAGGAGGCCAGATGCCGCGCGAGCGCAGGTCCGTTCTCCTGGCGCACGACCTCGTGGACCGACGCGCCCGAGAGCTCCTGCGCCGTGCGGCCGAAGTACCTCGCGAAGGGCTCGTTTACGTACACGAGCGTACCGTCGGGCCGGAACCGGCAGATGAGCTCGGTCTGCCCCTCTACCACGCCGCGATAGCGCTCCTCGGTCTGCGCAAGCTCCCGGAAGAGCACGTCGTACGGCCGCGCCAGGCCCGTGACCACGATGGCCCGGTAGATGAAGTAGTAGCTCCCGATCTTGGCGTAGTGCCCGATCGCGTTGAATGCGCCGTACGGGTCCTGGTACAGGGTGAAGCTGAGCTCCGAGAAGATGGTCACGCCGATGGCCGCGAGCAGGTATCCGAGGACGTCCGGGGCCAGCCGCCCGCGACGCCAGTACAGGAGGCCGCCCGCCGCGGCGAGCGCGGCGCACACCGCGTACTCGCTTCCGACCTTGAACCCGGTCAGCCCGGTCCCCGGGCCCGTGCCTGGAACGAACGCGTCCGGGAACCCGTCCCAGGCCAGGATGGCGGCCGTCAGCCCCGCGGCGAAGAGCCCGAATCCGGCGAACAGCGTGCGTGCGCGCAGGTGCAGCGCCACGGCCATCGGCGCGACCAGGAACGCGCCCGCCTCCAGGTACCGGGCCGCCAGCCACAGCTGCGCGGCCAGATTCGTGCTCGCGCCCGGGAACACGCCCATACCCGGGAACGCGAGCGTATGCACAAGGTCCACCAGGCCCACGAACAGATACCCCACGCCCAGGGTGAGGAGCAGCGGATCGCGCATGAACCTGCGCGCATTCCATACGAGAAGAAACAGGCTCCACGCGACCGCGATGCTGACAAGCTCCACCAAGACGTGGAAAAGCAGGTAGTTGTAGCCACTGAGCGCCGCGAGCCCCACCGCCACGGCGGCAAGCGCTACAGCGGCGGCCAGCGCCGCCGGGCCGTGCGGCACCAGGGTGGGCTGCGGCGTCTCGGGCGGCACAAGCGGGTCCGTGCGCGACTGGTCCATCGTCGGTTCTCTTCCGGGTCTCGTGCCCGCGACCTGCGGGCGCGCACTTGGTTCGAATCCCTTTGCCCACGGGCGGTTGGCGTAAGCTAAGCACATGGGCGCGACCGCGTCAATACCATCCTCCCGGCGCGAACGGCGCGCGATCTGGCAAGCGGTTTGCAGCGAAACCCGGCGACCCGACGAGAGCCCGTCCAACCGGGCCAAAGGCAGCGAAAGGAGAGCCCTATGCCAGACGGAAACGGAGCGCAACTCCATGAGAAAGAAAAACTTGCAGAGCTTCGCCGCGCGTGGGAAGACCGTCCCCTCGGCGCGATGATCGACCACATCCTGGACCGGTACCATACGCCCCTGCACCGGGACCTGCCCGGGCTTGTGGACAAGATCGGGTCCGCGCGCAAGGAACTGACCGGTCCCGCGCGCGAGCTGGACCGTCCTTTACGCGACCTGGAGGAGCTTCTGCGCACGGACCTGCCCGATCACCTGCGCGCGGAGGAGGAAGCCTTGTTCCCCCGCATTCGCGCGCACCTGCGCGCCGACGAGAGCCGGGCCGAACGCGGCGAGAAGGCCGCCGCGCCCGCAGGCGGCGGGCTGCGCTCTTTGGGCCGGATCCAGGACGACCACAACCAGATCATGGACATGCTTATCGCCCTGCACGCGGAGAACGTGCTCGACCGGCTGCCGGAGACGACCCCGGCCGGAGACGACCACCCTCTGCGCGAGGATCTCAAGCGCCTGGTCGGAGACCTGCGCGAGCACGCCTTCCTGGAGGACGAGGTGCTGTTTCCGCGCGCCGTCGCGCTGGAGAAACGTCTCAGAAACGGGACTTCTTGAGGGAGTCGCCGAACAAGGAGAACGCTATGGCCGCTGGGCAGACCTACAAGTACGTGATCGCGGGCGCGGGGCTCGCCGGCGCGAGCGCGGTCGAGGGCATCCGCACTCGGGACAAGGACGGCGCCATCCTGGTCGCCGGCGCCGAGCCCGACCCGCCGTACCACCGCCCGCCCCTGTCCAAGGACCTGTGGCTCAAGGAGAACGCGTCCGTGGACGACATCTTCGTGCGCGCCCAGGACCGGTACGCCGCGGACGGCGTAGACCTGCGCACAGGCAGCGAAGTCACCGGCCTGGACCCGGGCAAGCACACCGTGCACCTGGGCGGCGAGGCGTGCACGTACGAGAAGCTGCTCCTGGCCACCGGCGGCGCGCCCCGGACCCTGCCCGTGCCCGGCGGCGACCTGGACGAGATCACCTACATGCGCACGCTGGGAGACTTTCGTCGCTTGCGCGAGGTCGACTGGTCCGGCGAACCGGTCATCGTGGTCGGGGGCGGGTTCATCGGGTCCGAGATGGCCGCGGCCCTCGTCACCCAGGGCGCGCAGGTGACCCTGATCTTTCCCGAGGCCTGGCTGTGCGCGCGGGTGTTTCCGGAGTCCCTGGGGCGGGCCATGCTCGAGGTGTACCGCGACCGGGGCGCCACCGTGCTCGCCGAGGACGCGCCGGAGCGCTTCGCCCAACGCGACGGCGGGATTGTGATGCACACCAAGGCCGGCCGCGAGGTCACCGCGCGCGCCGCGGTCGCGGGCATCGGCATTGAGCCGGCCACTTCGCTCGCCGAGGGCGCGGGGCTGTCCGTGGACAACGGCATCGTGGTCGACGCGAACCTGTGCGCCTCGCACCCGGACGTGTACGCGGCCGGCGACGTGGCCCGGTTCCCCTACACGGCCCTGGGCAAGCCCATGCGCATGGAGCACTGGGACAACGCACGAGCCATGGGCCGCCACGCGGGCGCGAACATGGCCGGCGACGGCAGCGCGTACACCTACATGCCCTACTTCTTCTCGGACCTGTTCGAGTTCGGGTACGAGGCCGTCGGCGACGTGGACGTGCGGCTGACGACCACGGCCGACTGGAAGGACGAGAATCGCAAGGGCGTGGTCTACTATCTGGACGACGGACGCGTGCGCGGGGCCATGATGTGCGGGGTGTGGGACAAGGTCGACACCGCGCGCGAGCTCATCCGCCGAGGCAAAAAGACGAGCCCCGAGGGGCTGAAGGGCGCGATCTGAGCCTCTGCGGTCAGCCCCCTGCGCCGGGACCGTTCTGTGAGCGGCGCGCACCGCCCAGGGCGGGCTTGCCCTCCTGCGGATTGCGGTAGAAGCGCGTGGTGGGATACGCGAAGTCGATGCGCGGGTGATCCAGGAACGCGTGCAGCACCGCCTCGCTGATCCGGTGCATGGTGTCGCGGCGTTGGCGCGCGGGCGACAGATACCGCAGCGTCAGCCGCACCCCGTGGTCCGCGATCGACGTGTACACGATCGGGCGCAGCTGGTCGTAGTGGATGGCGTACCGGGACTGCATGGCCTGGATCTGGCTGCTCACTTCTGCCTCGATGCGCTCGGCCTCCTCCTCGGCCTGTGCGAGCATGATCCCCTTGGCCGCGGTCCAGTCGCTCTCGAACGTGACCACGGTGTCGAACTCGTTCCACACGAAGGGAAATCCCTTGGTGTAGTTGTACACCACCTGGCGGAAGACCATGCTATTGGGCATCACCGCCAGGCGGCCCGTGCTCTGGTCGGCGTCCACCCAGTTGCCCACCTCCAGGAGCGAGGTCTGAAACACCCCGACGTCGATCACGTCGCCGATGCGCCCGTCGGTCTCGATACGGTCGCCGATGTCAAACGGCCGCTTGATCAAGATGAGCACCCACCCGGCGATACACAGCAGGGTCTCCTGGAGGCTGAGCGCAAGCCCCGCGCCCAGCACGCCCAGGAACACGCCGAGGTTGCCGACCTGCGGCGCCCAGATGATGGCCGCGAGCCCCAGGAACACGCACGCGCCCGCCCAGAACACGGCGCGGCGAACCTTGTGCCGGGTCTCGAGCGTGGTCACGCGGCCCAGGATCGTCCGCTGGGCGGCCAGGGCGGCCAGGGACACGCCCATGGCCGCGATCAAGGTCCACAGCATGCGTTGGGGCACGCTCACGCCCCCGCCCTGCGGGCGGAACGCCTGGCCCAGGGCCAGCACGAGCACCGCGCCCACGGCCAGCACGATCGCCCAGGCCCGCCCCGACGGGCGCCTGCGCAGGACCATGTACCCGGCCGCGAACAACAGTCCGGCCAAGACCGCCAGCGCGGCCACGAGCACCTGCGGCTGCCGAAGCCAGGCGAGCACAGCGTCGAGCATGATGCGCGGTCTCCCTGTGCGCAGCCGGTTGGACCCCTCACGCAAAAGCGCGCCCGGGCTGCGCGCGCCCCCCTTATAGGGCCCGCGGCCGGGTGCTGTCAACTGCCTCGGCACTCGTTTGCCGGTTGACAGGCGCGCGAGGGCCTGATACCACGCTCGGCGCGGACCTGGTTGTCTCGTGCTTCCGAGGAGAGCACTCTCATGCGCAAACGCGGCCCCCGGCGGTGCCTGACCAGCGCCGAACAGCAAGGCACCTACACCTACCTCCAGCGGGGCACGAGCGTGCCCTGCTTTCCGAACTGGCTCAACGGCGACATCGGCGGCGCGCGGGGCGAGATCCGTTTCTCCCGCGGCGCGTTGACCAACTACCCCCGGCCCTACAAGGGCGTGGTCGGGGCGGACGCCACCTGGATCCCCGACGGGCCGGCCAACGCCTTTCCGGCCACGGACCTGGGCGTGGACGTCGTGTTCGACTTCAAGGGGCCGTGCTGGATCGACGAGCTCTACGTGCGCACGCCCGAGGAGCACAAGCTCACCGAGCTCGAGGTCGCCACCAAGCCGGATGCCGATGCGCCCTTCCACACGGCCCGGCGCCTGCGCGCGCGCGACCTGGGCCCCCTGGGCGGCACCGAGGGCACCCACGTTCGCGAGATCGGCCGCGACGCACGATGGGTGCGCGTGCGCGTACGCGGCGCGCGGGTGCTGAGCCTGCGCTACGTAGAAATCCACGGCGCGCGGCTCGAGGCCCTGGACGCGGCCGAGGCCCTGCCCATCACGCCCAGCCCCCGGCAGGCGCGGACGTCCCGCGGCCGGCTGCGGCTCGCGGACCTGGACGCGCTTCGCTACACGAGCGGCGCGTCGGCCAAGGCGACCGCCGCCTACCTGCGCGCACGCCTGCCCGCGCGAGCGCGCCTGTCCGCCCTGCGGGCGACGCCGGGGGTTCAAGCCCTTGCGCTCGGGCCTCGCGACGCGATGGATGCGCTCCTGGACCGTGCGGACGAGCCCCTGCGCGAGGCGGACCTGGGCCCGGAGGGGTACCGGCTCTCCGTCACGCCGCAGGGCGCCCTGCTCCAGGCGACCACCGACCGCGGCCTGTACTACGCGGCTCAGACGCTCCTGCAGCTGGCCGCGGGCGCGGAGTCCCTGCCGTGCCTGACCCTCACCGACTGGCCGGACAAGCCCATCCGGGGCGTGCACCTGTTCATCCCGGAGCGGCGCGAGATCCCGTTCTTCAAGCGGTTCGTGAGCGACTTCCTCAGCCGCCTCAAGTTCAATACGATCTTCATGCAGGTCGCCGGGGGTATGGAGTACAAGCGCCACCCGGAGATCAACAAGGCGTGGATGGAGTTCGCGCGCACCGTGCGCGAGAGCGGCCGCGACACGGGCATGCGTCCGGCCAACGACTCGCAGACCCTGGCCCGGCACCAGAACTGCACGCACTGGGACCTGTGCAACGGCGGGACCATCACCCAGGACGAGGTGCGCGACCTCGTGGCCCACTGCCGCGCGCACCACATGGAGGTCATCCCCGAGGTGCAGAGCCTGTCGCACTGCTATTACCTCATGCTGCCGCACAAGGAACTCGCCGAGGACCGCCACGCACAGTTCCCGGACACCTACTGCCCGTCGAACCCCCAGGTGTACCCGTACCTTTTCGACGTGATCGACGAGGTCCTGGACGTGTTCGAGCCGCGCGTCCTGCACATCGGGCACGACGAATGGTACACCATGTGCATTTGCCCGGAGTGCCGGGGCAAGTCCGCGGCCAAGCTCTTCGCCCAGGACGTGCAGCGCATCCACGACCACCTGGCGCGCAAGGGCGTGCGCACGGCCATGTGGGCCGACCGGCTCCACCCCCACCACGGCGGCCTGGGCTGGCGGGGCGCGGTCGTGTTGTCCGGGTACTTCACCGACGGGCGCGAGGTGTGCAGCGCGGTGAGCGAGGTGCCCAAGGACATCCTGGCCGTGAACTGGTCCAACCAATTGCCGGACGCCGAGGTCTACTACCGCGAGCACGGGTTCGAGCAGATCCTGGGCAACTTCAACCCCGGGTTCCCCGATTACGAGGCTCGCACCCGCGCGCCCGAGATCCTGGGCGGCGAGGTGTCCACCTGGGTGCGCACTTGCGAGCGCGACTACGCGCAGGGGCTTGTGCGCAATATGCTCCTCTGCGCGCACGCGCTGTGGACGGGCCGGTTCTTCGACGACCGCGTGTGCGCGGACAACAAGCTGCTGCGCGGACTCCTGGACGCGCGCCGATGCCTGCATCCGCGCACCTCCCCGTGGCTCGACCCCCGGCGCGGCTCCACCGCCCTGTCCCTCGGGCGCAAGGCGAACCAGGTTTTGCCCGCGCGCGTGGACGCGGACCGATTCACGGTCGCCGGGGTACTGTTCCGAATGCGCAAGAGCGGGGACGGTCTGCGCGTGGTGGCTGTGGACAGCCCCCGCCAGGCCGAGCCCGTCGCCCCCGACCGAGTCGAGGGGCTCTCCGTGGGCGCCAAGGCCGCGTCGCTCGTGTTCCTGCACGCGACCTCGGACAACGACATCTATCGCATGCCCAGCAAGTGCTACCGCGGCGCCCTGGGCGAGGAGGTGGGCCGGTACGCGGTCCGGTACGCGGACGGCAAGCGCGCGACCGTGCCCGTGCGCTACGGCGAGCACGTGCAGACCCTGCGCTACGCGGGCGGGCTCGCGCAGACCGGGGTGTGCTACTGGGCCCTGCCGGTGTGGCAGAGCGCAGACGAACAGGGCCGGCCGGTCACCCTGTACGCGTACGAGTGGATCAATCCCCGTCCGCAGGTCAAGATCGCCAGCCTGGACGTGGAGGCGACCCGCCGTGCCACGGACGTGACTCTGTACCTCGCGGGCGTGACGATCCGCGAGGCGGACGGGGGCTGACCGTCGGCGCCGGTGGCACGACGCTCTGAGGAGGCAGCGCAATGGACAAGCAGCTCGACTGGATGCGCGAGTGCACGCGCCGGACCATGATCGGCCACCACGTGCCCGACTACGACCAGCTCTCCGGCTATCGCGAGCTGGTGGACCGCGGCGAGATGCCCGGGATCCTGGAACACATCGACCCGCGCGCCTTGGTGCGAGAGCTGCGCAAGGCCCATATCCAGGGGT
>Ga0180431_10000783_pt1 | contig 45390 bp, 34 predicted proteins | sample SS_ome_11_FD_132459 | JGI IMG/M metagenome (GOLD analysis project Ga0180431, IMG submission 132459) | Hypersaline lake sediment archaeal communities from the Salton Sea, California, USA - SS_1_MS_1 metaG | ecosystem: Environmental > Aquatic > Non-marine Saline and Alkaline > Hypersaline >... | reverse complement strand
TCTCTCAGCGAGGAAAGGAGGTGGTCCACCTCCGAGATTTTTTCTTCCCAGAGTCCCCGGTTTTTTTGTATATCCCGCACCCGGTCTCTGTCAGTCCGGGAGGCCCCCGCGTAATCACCTGCCCGAGCCCGCCGGTCCATGCGCTCAAGGAGATTTAATAGGGTATCCTTCGTCAGAAGGTAACGGGTAAAGAAATCCAGACTCGCGTCATATTGCTCTGTTGACAGACCGTGCTTTCGCAGATAGGCTACCAGCACGGGGAGCGCCAGGTAAGGGGTGACAGGGGTCCAAAGAGGGGGAAAAACGAGCAGGGTGTCACAGCGGGGGTTGTTTTCATTTTTTTTCATGTCCTTAAGATGAACAAAGCCGGGGATTTTATCAAGGCCCTTGTCAGGGATTTGGCAGGAAAAAATGGCTGAAGCCATGTGGTTGTGTGTATGCATATCGGGATTTTAAGCGCCAGGAGCCCGGAGTATCATCCCAACCGGCGGCTGATTGAGGCGGCCTCAGGCCTGGGGCACAAGGTCACCATCATACATCCCAAGGATTGTCTCGGAGAGATACGTCAGGGGGGGCAGGACCTTGAGGCCCCCCAAAGGGGTGACCTGGATGTGCTCCTGCCCAGGATAGGATCGACCATTAATGAATACGCCCTGGCCCTGGTCCGTCATTTTGAACTGGCCCGTATCCCTGTGGTTAATGGATTTGAATCCATCCTCTTGGCCAGGAACAAAGCCCTTTGCCTGCAGACCCTGTCCCGTATGGGCATTCCTGTGCCTCACTCTTACCTGGTAAGTAACTTTAAAACCTTTCAGAGGGCCGTAGACCGCCTGGGCGGGTATCCTGTAGTGGCCAAGGTCCTCAGCAGCAGGCAGGGCAAGGGGGTCTTGCTGGTAGAGTCTCCTTTGACAGCAGAGTTTATCATCGATAAGTATCACCAAAAACGCGAGTGCCTTCTGGTGCAGGAGTTCATCCCCCCTGAGAAAAGGCGGGATTTGCGGGCCATTGTCCTGGGGGATGAGGTCTCCGGCGCCATGACCCTGACTCCTAAAGCCGGAGATTTCCGCTCCAATATTCACTTAACGGGACAAGGGAAGGAGGCCCACCTGGACAGGGCGTTTACCGGGCTGGCTGTAGGTTCCGGCCGGGCCTTGGGATTGGATATATCGGGTGTGGACATGCTTGTTGATGCCCAGGGGGTTGCGAAGGTGATCGAGGTCAATTACTCTCCGGGCTTCAAGGGGCTTGAGGCTGCCACAGGCCTGGACATGGGCGCCCGTATGATCCAGTATATTGCTCGCACCAGTGGAGAGAGGTCATGAACATCGCCTTTTTGATGGACAGGCTGGACTCAATCAACCCGGATAATGAGACCACAAGCCATTTGATGTATGAGTGCAATCAGCGGGGGCATACGGTCTATTTTCTGGAGCCTCATGATGTCTACATCCGTAAAAACGAGGTGGTGGCCAGGATGCGGAACATCACCGTCCAGCCCGGCCTGTCCATGAGGAGGTATTGGCGTTCCCTCATCAGTTGTTTAAAGAGGGACGAACTTATCTACGAGACCATCACGGATCTAGACGTCCTGTTTCTGAGGAAAAACCCACCCTTGATTTACCAGACCATGGAATTTCTGGGCTCGGTTAATGACCGGGTCTTTATCATCAACAGTACAAGCGGCCAGATCCTGGGAAACAGTAAGCTTTACATCCTTAATTTTCCCGACATCATCCCCGAGACACACGTATCCAGGGATCCGAATCGGCTGAGAAAGATCATTGACGACTTCGGGGGGGCCATGGTGGTAAAACCCCTCCAGCGATACGGAGGGGAGGGTGTGATCAAGGTGAGCGTGAAGGACCGTGAAAACCTCTACTCCCTGATCAATTACTATGTGCGGGCCTATCGTTCCTATGCGGAGCGTGAACCCATCATGGTCCAGGAATACATGTATATGGTTCAGAAGGAGGGTGATGTAAGGATCCTTCTATTAAATGGGGAAATCCTCGGGGCCATGCGCCGTAAACCCAAAGAGGGTGAGTTCAGGACTAATATTCATGTGGGTGCACGGGCCTATAAGCACGAGGTGACCCCCGGGGAAAGGGCCATTTGCGAGGCCATCAAAGACAGGCTTGTGAAAGACGGTCTTTTCTTTGTGGGTATAGATGTCATTGGGGATAAGCTGGTGGAGATCAACTGCCTCAGCCCGGGAGGTGTTCCCCGCATAAACCGGCTTAATAATGTGAAGTTGGAGTCGAAGGTGATTGACTTCATCGAGAGTGAGGTGGACGGTTAGGCCTGGTCCATTGATTCTTAAACCGCCTTTTATGCAACTGCGGGGTAAATGAATCTTGAAGTGACCTGAGGTTTTTGTGTGCTTTAGGTCTTCCCACAAAACCCTTTAGAGAGGAAAGGAAAAGCCATGGGCCCTATTGATTTTAGGATTGGAAGGAAGCGTCTTTTGAGAATCGCAGGGGTTTTTGTCTTGGCCCTTTTCGTCATCGCCGGCACTGGCCTCCTGGCTCCCCCTGCCTTTGGGGCGGGCATGCTCAAGGTGGGGCTCCTGGAGGAACCCAAGACCCTTAACATCTGGCTTGCCAGCGACAGGTGGTCCCGCAAGGTCCTTTCACAGATCTATCAAACCCTCTATATTCGGGATGCCAAGACACTGGAATTCGTGCCTTGGCTTGCAAAGGCAGCCCCTCAATATGATGAAAAAACCCTTTGCTATACAGTCAAGCTGAGGCCGGCCAAGTGGGCGGACGGTTCAGACCTGACCTCCGAGGATGTGGCCTTTACCGGACGTTTGATCCAGGAATTCAAGCTGCCCAGGTACAATTCAAAGTGGAAGTTCGTGAAAAAAATAGAGACCCCGGATAAACACACGGTGGTCTTTTATCTTAAGGAGCCCAAGGCCATCTTTGTCTCCAGGACCTTGACCACCCCAATCGTTCAAAAGAAGGAGTGGGCCCCTATTGTGGAAGCGGCTAAAAAGACGGAAAAGCCCTTGACCACGCTCCTCAATCACAAAGTGGAAAAGCTGGTGGGAAACGGCCCCTTTATCCTGAAGGAGTGGCGCCAGGGGGCCTACCTCTTCCTGGAGAAAAACGAGCATTTCTTCGGCAAAGGTCAGGAGATCGCAGGCCGGCGCCTGGGCCCGTATTTGGATGGACTCATTTTCAAGATCTTCGGCACCTCGGATGCGGCCATCCTGGCTCTTAAAAAGGGCAGCATCGATTACTTCTGGTGGGGAATCCAGGCAGGATACCTTGAAGATCTGAGAAAACAGGAGGATATCCAGCTTTTCACCAATGAGAAGAGCGGCCTGTATTACATGGGTTTTAATGTGAGAAAGCCGCCTTTCAGCGATGCCAATCTCAGGCGGGCCATTGCCACCCTGATTGACAAGGACTTTGTGATCTCCAGGATCCTTCAGGGCTACGGCATTAAGATGCGCTCCGTGGTGCCTCCGGGAAATGTATTCTGGTATTGCCCGGAAGTACCCGTTTACGGGGCCGGGCTGAAGAGAGAGGAACGGATCAAAAAGGCCTATGAGATGCTCTCAAAGGCAGGCTATACCTGGGAGGTCCCGCCGGTGGACGCCGCAGGCAAAGTGGTCAAGGGGGAAGGCCTCAAGCTTCCGGGTGGCAAGGCGATGGAGAAGTTTACCATCCTTACACCCCCGGCCGACTACGACCCCCATCGGGCTATGGCGGGCATGATCATCCAGGAATGGCTCAGGGCAGTGGGAATACCCGCTTCCGCCAAGCCAATGGCCTTCGGTTCCCTCATTCAGCAGGTTAAGACCCGCCGGGATTTTGACGCCTTTATCCTGGGATACGGAAAGCTTTCTCTTGATCCTGATTATGTGAGGGCCTTTTTCAGCTCCAAATACGATAAGCCCAGGGGATATAATATGAGCGGATACAACAATCCCGAATTCGATCGTATCGCCGAGGAATCCGCAGGGGCCATGGACCCGTTTAAGCGGCGTGACCTGGTCTGGAAGATGCAGAAAATCATCATCGGGGATGTTCCCTATATTCCCCTTTATAATCCAAAGCTGGTTGAAGGGGTTCAGAAGGGGAAATTCAGCGGCTGGGTGCAGATGCTGGAAGGGATCGGAAACACTTGGTCCTTTTGTCAGCTCAAGGCGGAATAGAGAGGCAGTGGAAACCGCAATTCCCTAATCCCATTCAAGAGGCCTCCCCGTGAAGGTCACCGCCCTTTCCCGGGGAAAGGCCTCTGGACTTAAGCCATGGAATTGAGACGGTATATTTTCCGGAGACTCATCCAGATCCTCATTATCTTTTTTGTGATCCTTACGGTGCTCTTTTTGTTGTTTCGGCTGGCACCGGGGGATCCCGTCTCCAGGATGGTGGATCCCGACATGACCCCGGAGGATCAGGAACTGCTCATTTCCCAACTCGGTCTGGATCGCCCCCTGTGGGTTCAGTACCTCTACTATCTCAAGAATTTTTTCACGGGCCATTTTGGGTATTCCTTTCATTATGGGCAACCCGTGATCCATATCATCGGGGACCGCCTCCCCAACACCATTATGCTTTTTACCACCTCCATCATCCTTTCGGCCATTGTAGGCGTCTTCCTGGGGAAGATCGCCTCCTGGCATAAGGGCAAAAAACTGGATGCAGGAATGACCATCGGCGCCCTGGTAACCCATACGGTCTTTCTCCCCTGGCTGGCTTTGCTGATGATCTGGGTCTTCGCCTATAAACTGGGCTGGTTTCCTATTACAGGGATGATCTCCGAGGAGGTGTGGCTCGATCCAGAGGCCGGCTTTTGGGGCAAATTCCTGGATGTGCTCCACCATATGGTACTCCCCCTGGGCACCCTGTTTTTGATCCATTTCGGGAGCTACCTGCTTATTATGCGCAGCAGCATGCTCGAGACTTTGAAGGAGGATTATATTCTCACGGCAAGGGCCAAGGGCCTGGAGGAGAGGGTTATCAGGGACCGCCACGCAGCCCCCAATGCGGCCCTCCCCGTGGTGACCAGCGTGGGATTAAGCCTGGCCTTTTCCATCAACGGCGGGGCCCTGACAGAGACCGTGTTCACCTGGCCCGGGATCGGGAGGGAACTGGTCTTTTCTGTGAGCCATAACGATTACCCTCTGGCCCAGGCCTCTTTTTTGTTAATCGCCTTGGTGGTCCTCGTCTCGAACCTCGTGGTGGATGTCCTCTACGCCTACCTTGATCCAAGGATCCGGTATTGATGGGGCCTTTTTATGTCTGAGACAGATGCAAACAGCACAATGAGCCTTTCTGAAAGATTCCGGTGGATAGGACTCCTCCTGGAGGGCTGGGATATCTTTAAGGAGAGCCTATTGGGCAAAATCGGCCTCACCTTGCTTATCCTCTTCGCCCTCATGGCGGTGTGCAGTTTCATCCCCCCATGGATCGATCCCATGTACCAGCCCATGACAGGGGTTGACCCGGAGATTTCTCAGTCCACAGGCCCGAGCTTACGCCACTGGTTGGGCACGGATTTCATGGGCCGGGACATCCTCAGTCAGCTTCTGGCCGGAGCCAGGGTGGCCTTTATGGTGGGGGTTTCCGCGGCCTTTATGAGTATCTTCCTGGGCACGGCAATTGGTATGTTCGCCGGCTACACGGGGGGGGTCACGGATACCCTGCTCATGAGACTGGCTGATATGATTATGGTGATGCCCACCCTCCTGGTGGTCCTCATTTTGTCCTCCCTCTTCGGTCAGCTGAATATATGGACCATTGTGTTGATCATCGCCCTGTTTCGATGGCCGGGGGTATCGCGGGTTATCCGGGCCCAGACGCTTTCTCTCAAGCACCGTCCCTTTATTGAGGCGGCCAAAGTGGCCGGGGCGTCGCACTTGAGGATCGTGTTTCGACACATCATGCCCAATGTACTGCCCCTGTCTTTTCTCTACATGACCTTTCGTGTTACATCGGCCATTATTATTGAAGCGGCCTTGGCTTTTCTGGGCTTTGGAGACCCGGGTACGGTCAGCTGGGGCATGATGCTCCAATGGGTGTGGAAGACAGGGCACATGTTCAAGGCCCCCTATTGGCTCCTCCCGCCCGGGATTTGCATCTCTCTTATCACCCTTTCTTTTTATATGCTGGGACGGGCCATGGATGAGGTTCTGGACCCAAGGCTCAGAAAGGAGGAGGAGGCAGGTTAGCCATGGCCCTATTGGAAGTACAAGACCTGAGTATCGGTTACAGGACCAAAAAGGGTTACCTCCAGGCCGTGGATGGCCTGTCATTTGTCTTGGAAGAAGGCACGTCCTTGGGTTTTGTGGGGGAGTCGGGATGCGGGAAGACCACTGTAGGCATGGCCTTGATGGGGTTGCTGCCTCCCAACGGGTCGGTCTCAAAGGGCCGAATTGTCTTCGAAGGCCGTGATCTTCTCAAGATGGGCGAGGAGGAGATGAGGCGAATCAGGTGGCGAAAGATTGCCATGATTTTTCAGGCGGCCATGAATGCCTTGAATCCGGTCAAGCGGGTGGACAAGCAGATCGTGGAGGCCATCCTGACTCACGACTCTCAAAAGGACGAAGAAGAGGCCATGAAGGAGGTGGAAGGGCTTTTCCAACTCGTGGGTGTGCCTGTGGAACGCATGAGAGACTATCCGCACCAGTACAGCGGGGGGATGAAGCAGCGGGCTATTATTGCCATGGCCCTGGCCTGCAAACCCAGACTCATCATCGCGGATGAGCCGACCACAGCTCTGGATGTGATTGTACAGGATCAAATTTTGGCCGAAACCCGGAACCTGCAGCGCGAGTTCGGTATCAGCATCATTTTTATCTCCCACGACATCGCCATTGTGGCGGAGGTTTGCCATGATATCGGGATTATGTACGCCGGCCAGCTCGTGGAATATGGTCCCCGGGACAAGGTCTTTGAGTCGCCCGGCCATCCCTATACGCGGGCGCTCCTGGCTTCTTATCCGACGTTGACAGGAGATAAAAAGCGGTTGACCCCGATTCCGGGGGAAACACCCAATCTTATCCATCCGCCCGAGGGCTGCCGGTTTTGCGACCGCTGCCCGGGTGCCAAGGGACAGTGCAAGAAGGAAAGCCCGGAGTGGATCGAGATAAGCCCCGGACACCGGTCTCTGTGCCACGGCAGCCCATGAGGGAAACCAATCTTCTTATGAATGAGATGGCAAGACCGATTCTCAGTCTGGAAAAGGTTCACAAGATTTACAGGACCAAAGCCTCTCTCTTCGGCCGCTCTGGAATGGAAGTCGTCGCCCTGAGCAACATCTCCTTCACCATAGAGAGGGGCGACATCTTTGGGCTGGTGGGGGAGAGTGGAAGCGGGAAAACAACCGCGGGCCGCCTCATGGTGAAGCTGGAGGAGGCGTCTTCGGGTAAGATATACCTGGATGACGTGGAGATCAACGCCCTGAGGGGGCGGGCGTTAAAGGGCTTTCGGCGGCAGGTCCAGATGATTTTCCAGGACCCCTACCAGTCCCTGAATCCCCAGCTCTCTGTCCTGGATACCATATCAGAGCCCCTGACCGTCCACGGGATAGGGGATGGCGAAAGCAGGCAGGAGCTGGTGCGGCAGGCCATGAAGGCCGCCGGGCTCTCCCCGGCCGAGGACTATCTGCATCGCTATCCCCACCAGTTGAGCGGGGGACAGAGGCAGCGGGTGGCCATTGCCCGGGCCATGGTACTCAAGCCCCAGCTCGTGGTCGCCGATGAGCCGACCTCCATGTTGGACGCGTCTATCTCGGCCCAGATTTTCAATATCCTTTTGGAGATGCGGAAAGAATTGGGGGTGACCCTGGTCTTTATTACTCACAGCCTGGCCGCGGCCAGGTATCTCTGCAATCGGTTGGCCGTCGTCTACAGGGGGAACCTCATGGAAATGGGCCCCGCCGACACGGTCATCCAGAACCCCTGCCATCCCTATACGCAGGCCCTTATCGACGCCCTTCCAAAGTTCGGGGATTGCAGGGATGTCAAGCCTTACGGGACTCTTTTGAGAGTGGACAGCGAGGCCCGAGAAGTGACGGGGTGTCCTTTTTATCCCCGGTGCAGGAAGGCCCATCGAATCAAGTGCAGCTTGGAAATTCCCCCTCTCAGAGAGATTGGGGACGGCCACTTTGTGGCCTGTTTTTACGCCACACCAGGGTCCCGGGGAGAGGCTCGCAGCGACGACGCATGTTTCTACGGAACCTAAACCATGCAAGGGAGCTCTTTGGTGCGCTAAAAGGGACCTTTGAAGGCATCGGTATGACCGCCTTCTCCAGGATTGTTCCCGCCTATTTTTTGGATGACTATCACATTATATGCCTGAGAGAAACCCGTGATCTTCACCTGTTGAGGGAGAAGACGGGTATCCTGTGTCTGGAGGAGGCCGGTCCCCCGGTCCTGGAGCAGGGGGTAAATTCGGCTTGGCTCTTGGCCCATCCCCTGGTGCGGGGTTACCTCAAGGGAGGGTCCGGTCCAAAGCACCTTTTTTTATACCAGGCATACCCTGAGCTCGAGACCCTGGCTGAAACAGAGGGCTGGACCCTTTTGGCCAACCCCGCGTTTTTGCGCATGCGCCTGGTGGAGCGCTCCTTTTTTCAGGAGATGGTCACCAGGCTCGGGCTGCCCGGGGTTCCCGGCGTTATCCGCCCCATAGACAGGATCCACGGTTGTGACTATGACCACTGGCGCAAACGGGTGGGAGAGCGATTCGTGGTCCAGTTGCCCGATGTCCGCCAGGGAGGGGGAAGAGGAACATTTTTCATCTCCTCGGAGCAGGAATACGGGCGGTTGCAGGAACGCCTGGAAGAAAAGACCTGGCGCGGGTTGAGGCTCTCTTCGGTTTGTGTCCGTCCCTTTGTAGAGGGCGTTCCCGCAAGCCTGGCCCTTTGTCTCACCCGGCAGGGCGTGCTTTTCTCGGGTGTTCAGCGGCAGCTCATAGACCTCCCCTATTTGCGCGGCCTGCCCGAGCACGGGGTCTTTTGCGGCCATGTGTGGGAGGATTCCCCGTGGCCGTCGTGGGTGGTGCGGCAAACCCGGGAGCAGGCGCAGGTCATTGCAGATTACCTCTTTACCTTGGGATACAGGGGGATCATGGGGATCGATTTTCTCTTAAACGGGCGCTCCAGACGGGTTCATGCCCTTGAAATCAATCCCAGGCTTACGGGCGTCTTCCCCATGCTCTCCCTGCTCCACTTGCAGCGCGGCATTATCCCCCTCGAGGCCTTTCACATGCTTGAGTTCCTGGATGTGCCCTACAGGGTGGACGTGGAAGGGTTGAACGCCCAATATGCAGGCCCTTTCAAGGGGAGCCACGTCCTTCTTCTGCGGGGTATGGGGGGCAAGGTGTCGGAAAAGGCCCCCCAGGCGGGCCTCTATGAATATGGTCCCGGGGGATGCACCTTTGTCCGGGAAGGGACCGATTATGAGGAGGTGGGGACTGAACGGCAATTTGTCATCGTAGACGGTCCGCCTCGGATCAGGACGCACGGGCCTTTAGACACCCATGACAGGCTGTGCCGCCTTCTTTTCCCTTCATCGGTTCTGGGTCAGGAGGGGCGATTCCGCCCCTGGGTCCAGGAAGCATTGGACTGGGCGCACCGCAATATGGTGACAGGGGAGGGGCCTTCATGACACTCCCCTTTATTGTATCCCTTTCCCACTGTGCCAGGGAACTACCCCCATCCATAAGACCGTCCATCGCCCTTTGTGCCGATGAAATCAGGCAATCCGTGGATGAAGGTACGGAAGAGATCTTCGGCGCCCTTCCCGCCCTGGGCATTGTGAAAGCCCGGTGGAGCCGTCTCCTGGTTGATCTCAACCGGGGGCCGGATCAGACCGGGCCCATGGGGGTCATTCCTGAAAAAGACTACCACGGCCGCAGGGTGTACCGGCCGGGCCAGGCACCGGATCAGGAGACCACGGCGGAGCGGGTCAGGATTTATTACCGGCCCTTCCATGAGCGTCTCAAAGAGGCCCTGGGACGGCCGGGAGTCAAAGGGTTGGTGGACGCCCATTCCTTAAACGGGGTCGGTCCGGCCGGGGCGCCTGATGCGGGGGAAAAAAGGAAGGATATTGTCCTCAGCAACAACGGAAATACCCGGGGAGAGATAAATCCGGCCCGGGGCCCCACCACCTGTGCCGCCGAAACCCTGGGCATGATGAAGGGGGCCTTTGAAAGACAGGGGTTTTCTGTTTCCGTTAATCATCCTTACTCAGGAGGGTTCATTATCACCCACTATGGAAAGCTGCTTTTAACGGAGGGAAAGGTGGCGGTTCAGATCGAGATCAACCAGGATTTGTTTCTCAAGGCGGGAACAGGAAAGATAAGTACAGAGGCCGTGGAAGAGGTGAAGGACAGGGTGGCCCGGGCCCTAAGAGAGATCGGCGGAATCCTGGCCTGAATACCGAAGAAGAGAACCAGTATCATTTAGCTCATAGGCACTGGAAACACCTAAAGTATTACGAGAACCAAAGAGGAGGAGAGGATGGACACGGCAAAGGCGCATTTCAGCCCTGAAGACCTCAGTGAGATAGAGGCCCACGGACTGGGCGTGGAGGAGGCACAAAGGCAGCTTGAGCTCTTCAAGAAGCCCCCTCCCTACATGGATCTGGTACGGACCTGTACCCGAGGGGACGGCATCCGAGTCCTCGATGAAAGGGAAGAGAAGGACTTTATGCGGACCTATGAACAGGAAGCTTCCAGGCACCAGTATCTCAAGTTCGTTCCTGCCTCAGGGGCGGCGACCCGGATGTTTAAGGTCTTACACCGCTACGGGGGCCGGGGGAAAGAGATATGGAGCGATGAGATCGCCGGTCAGGCCCGGCGAGGAGACAAAGAGGCGCAGCAACTCCAGGAGTTCATGGGGGGCCTCAGGAAGTTCCCCTTTTTTGAGCGCCTCCGTTTCCGGATGACCCAGGCGGGCGCGTCCTTAGAGGCCCTTTTGGACCAAGGCCGGTTCGCTGAGATCATTCATGCCGTCCTGGATGAGGAGGGGCTTGGTTACGCCCATCTGCCCAAGGGGCTCATCCTGTTTCATGCCTATCCTGAAGGCCCCCGAACCGCCTTTGAAGAGCACTTGGTGGAAGGGGCCGCCTATGTGGCCGCTGAGGACCAGGTATGCCGCCTCCATTTTACGGTGTCACCCGAGGCCAGGCCCCGGTTCCTGGATCTCCTGGAAAAGGTGGACGCCTCCTATGGGGATAGATACGGGGTATCCTATCAGGTGGCGTTTTCCAGCCAAAAAAGATCCACCGATACCCTTGCCGTGGACCTCCAAAACCGTCCCTTTCGGGACCAAAAAGGCCGGCTCTTATTCAGGCCGGGAGGGCACGGGGCCCTCATAGAGAATCTGAATGATCTCAATGGAGATATCCTTTTCATAAAGAACATTGATAACGTGGTCCCTGATCGGCTTAAGGCCGAGACCTTGCGGTGGAAAAAGCTCCTGGCCGGGGTGCTTTTAAGGTTGCAGAAAAAGGTCTTCGGATTCATGGAAAGGCTGGCTTCCGAGCCTGTAGATAGGGACGTCCTGGAGCAGGTCTCCACATTTCTAAAGGATGAATTCGGGCTTTCCCCGGGGCCGCAAAGGGCCACTGAAGAGGAGCAGCGACGCTTTCTCATGAAAAGGCTCAACCGGCCCATCCGGGTCTGCGGGATGGTCAAAAAAGAGAGGGACCCCGGAGGAGGTCCCTTCTGGGTCAGGGACCGGAGAGGGGCCGTTTCTCCCCAGATCGTGGAAACCGCCCAGATCGATCCCGATTCCCAGGAGCAGCAAGACATTTTAGCCTCCTCGACCCATTTCAACCCTGTGGATATTGTATGCGGGGTCCGAGACTTTCAGGGGCAGCCTTTTGATCTTAGGACCTTTGTGGACCCGGAGGCCGTCTTTATCACAGTGAAGTCCAAGGAGGGAAAGGACCTGAAGGCCCTGGAGCACCCGGGCCTCTGGAACGGGGGCATGGCGGGGTGGCTTACCCTCTTTGTGGAAGTCCCTCCTGTGACTTTTAATCCCGTAAAGACGGTGAACGACTTGCTCAAGAAGGAGCACCAGCCCGCCTGATCCGGTCTTATATAACTGAAATGATACGATGGAGAAAGTGATGGAAGGGGATGGATCGCCGCACCGCCCTTTATCCGGAGATGAGGCCCGTTATTCCCACTGGTTTGTCTTTGTGGTGGCCGTCTTTGTCACCGCCTTGATCACGGCCAATATCATATCCGTAAAACTCATCCAAGTGTGGAACTTCATCCTTCCGGCAGGCGTGCTCATCTTTCCCATCAGTTATATTACAGGAGATGTGCTCACCGAGGTCTATGGCTATGGCCAGGCGCGGAGGGTCATTTGGCTGGGCTTTTTCTGTAATCTCATGGTGGTAATGGTCATCTGGGTGGGAGAGATCATCCCCCCGCCCCCTTTTTGGGACGGTCAGACCGCCTATGAGCGAATCCTGGGCTATACACCCAGGTTGCTTGGGGCCTCTTTTTTGGCCTATCTGGTGGGAGAATTCTTTAATGCCTATGTCTTGGCCAAAATGAAGATCGCCACCCGGGGTCGCTGGCTTTGGACCCGGACCATAGGCTCCACCCTGGTGGGGCAAGGACTTGATTCCCTGGTCTTTATTGCCATCGCCTTTTGGGGGACCATCCCTGCCCAGGCCTTGCTCCTCATCATGATGACCCAATGGCTGGCCAAATGTGTCTACGAGGCCCTGGCCACCCCTTTCACTTACGGGGTGGTCCGTTTTCTTAAGGCCCATGAAGGCTTGGATGCCTACGATGACCACACCCGTTTCAACCCTTTATTGTTCAGGAAACAGAAAGGCCCTTGAGGTATCTTTGAAGATGATGGGCTGTATGGGAATGGTGGGCCTGGTCCAGAATTTCCCAGGGTGAGCCCGACGCCACCAGCCGCCCGCCCTTGTCTCCTCCTTCCGGGCCGAGGTCGATAATGTGATCGGCCTCCTTAATGATCTCCATGTTGTGCTCAATGACGACCACCGTGTTGCCCTTGTCCACCAGCCCCTGGAGCACGCATAAGAGCCTGTCGATATCAGCAAGGTGGAGCCCTGTGGTGGGTTCGTCCAACACATACAGGGTGTGGCCCCCGGCCTTTTTGGCCAGCTCCTGAGCCAGCTTGATCCGTTGCGCCTCTCCGCCTGACAGGGTGGGGCTGGGCTGGCCCAGGCGTAAATAGCCCAGGCCGATGTCGCATACAAAGGTGAGGATCCGCCGAAGAGCCGGGATGTTTTCAAAGAAACCGCGGGCCTCTTTAAAGGTGAGATCCAGAACCTGGGCCACATTTTTTCCCTTATAGGTGACGGAGAGGGTCTCCCGGTCAAAACGTTTTCCGCCGCAACCTCCACAGCGGACATAGACATCAGGTAAAAAGCTCATGGCCACCTTGAGGCTGCCATGGCCTTTGCATGTCTCGCACCGGCCTGAGGCCACATTAAAAGAAAACCGCCCAGGACGGTAACCCCGGGCCCGGGCCTCCGGGGTCAGGGCCAAGAGCCTGCGGATTTCGGAGAGGCATCCCACATAAGAGGCGGGTACCGAGCGGGGGGTCCGACCAATGGGGCTGTGATCCACCTCCAGGACCCTGTCCACGGACTTCCAGCCATCCATGCCTTTGCAGAACCCGGCCTGGCCGTCCTGGTTCAGGATTCTGTCATGCAGCCCCCTGTAAAGGGTCTCTTTGACCAGGGTGGACTTGCCGGATCCCGATACGCCCGTAACCACGGTCAGGGTGAGGAGGGGAAACTCCACATCGATTTTTTTCAGGTTGTGCCTGGAAGCCCCGCGAACGCGAAGGACTGGCCCCTTTATGTTCCTCCTCAGGCGGGAGGTGATTTCGCGAGGCCGGCCGTTGAGACAGGTACCGGTCACAGAACGGGGGGCCTTTTTGATGTCCTTCAGGCTGCCCTGGGCTACCACCCACCCGCCTTCCTGTCCGGGCCCGGGACCAAGGTCGATGATGGTATCCGCCTCTCGGATAGTCTCCTCGTCGTGTTCGACCACCACAATGGAATTGCCTCGGCGTTTGAGTGCTTTCAGGGCGTGAAGGAGCATACGATTGTCCCTGGCATGAAGGCCGATGGTGGGCTCATCCAGGACATAGCAGATGCCGGTCAGGTTGGATCCCAGCTGGGCGGCAAGGCGCACCCGCTGGGCCTCGCCGCCCGATAGGGTGGCCCCGCTCCGGCTGAGGGCCAGATAGGAGAGACCGAGACGATTGAGGAGGGAGACCCTGGTTTGAATTTCCTCTAAAAGGGGTTGTACCACCGCCCTTTCCGTCCCGTTGAATGAAAGGTCCTTGAGCACCCGGGCCAGGCGACCGGCAGGATAATCCACCAAATCCCCGATGGAGAACCCTTTCACTGTCACGGAGAGTGCCTCGGTCCTCAGGCGGCTTCCACGGCAGCAAGGGCAGACCACCAGGCTGCCCCTGTCTTCGACCTCCCCCAGTCCATCACAGTCCGGACAGGCCCCGTAGGGGCTGTTAAAAGAAAAGAGACGGGGATCCAGGGCCGGCAAACCCGACCCGCAGGCGGGACAGGTGCCATGGAGGCTGAAGATTTCTTCATCCCCATGGTCATCCAAGACCAAAAGGCTGCCTCCTCCCTCTGCCAGGGCTTGGCCCACGGTTTCTTGCAGGTCCTGCACCGGCAGGTGCGCCACCACCAGTTCTATGGTGTGCTCATGGTAGCGGCTCAGGGCCATTCCCTCTTTGATGGGGGAGATGACACCGTCGATGCGGGCCTCTTTATACCCTTTGCCCAGGGCCCCGGCCAGGATTTCTTTATGAAAGCCCTTCCTTCCGGCTACCTTGGGGGCCAGCACCAGGGCCGATCGACGGCCGTAACGGCTCTTCATGTGGGCCGCAATAGTGGCCCGGGTCTGGGTAACCAGTCTGCGGCCGCACCCTGGACAATGTGGGATCCCTACCCGGCTGAAAAGGAGCCTTAGGAAATGATAGATTTCGGTAAGGGTGGCAACAGTGGAGCGGCGACTCGCATGGCTGATTCGTTGTTCTATGGCCACGGCCGGGGGGATGCCCGCCACCACGTCCACTTCAGGCCGCTCCAGGATCCTCACATATTGTCGCACGTAAGGGGCCAGGCTTTCCAGATAGCGCCGCTGGCCTTCTGCAAAGAGGATATCAAAGGCCAGGGTGGATTTGCCCGAACCCGAGACCCCGGTGAGTGCCACCATTTGGTTGCGGGGGATGGAAAGGGCCACGTTTTTGAGATTGTGTTCTCGGGCTCCCTTGATGATAATGGCGTCCGGGGACGGCCGGTCCGGTTCAGGACCAGTGGTTTTTCGGCTGGATTTGAGCCTGCCCCGGCCTTTGAGATAGACCTTGAGAAATCGGCCTGTGTGAGAGACGGGGCACTGGGCTACTTCCTCAGGAGGACCCGTGGCGACGATTCCCCCTCCCTTTTCCCCGCCTTCGGGTCCCAGGTCAATGACCCAGTCCGCCGTCTTGATGACATCCATGTTGTGTTCGATGATCAGGACGCTGTTCCCTTGGATCACAAGGTCCTGGAGGAGGGCCATGAGTTTTGAAATATCCTCAAAGTGAAGCCCCGTAGTGGGTTCGTCTAAGATAAAAAGGCGCTTTTCCCGGCCCTTGGTTTCCAGATACCGAGAGAGCTTCAGCCTCTGGGCTTCTCCTGCCGAAAGGGTGTTTATGGGCTGTCCGAGCCTCATGTAACCAAGTCCCACCCGGGCGAGGGGCTCAAGGGCGGCCGTGATCTTGGGGTGGTCTTCAAAGAAGGTCAGGGCTTGGTCAACGGTGAGGGAAAGGATCTGGTGGATATTTTTTCCCTGAAAGGTGACCTCCAGGACGGTATTCTCAAAACGTCTTCCTCCGCACTCCGGACAGGTGACAAACACGTCGGAGAGGAATTGCATCTCCACCTTTTCAAAGCCTTCTCCCCTGCAATTCCCGCATCGGCCCTGGGGGGTGTTGAAAGAGAAGTGGGTGGGCTTAAGGGCTCGTTTTCGGGCCCCCTCTGTTTGGGCCAGCAGGGTGCGAAGGGGGTCCATGGCCTTGGTATAGGTCAAAGGGTTTGCCCTGGGGGTGCGTCCAATGGGTTTCTGGTCCACCAGAACGGCGTCTGTAATTGCCCCCAGACCCTTGAGTCCCTTGTGCCGGCCGGGACGGCCCTGGGGGTCCTGTTTATTCCATTTCACGGCCCTATAAAGAACGTCTTCAGCCAGGGTGGACTTGCCCGAGCCGGATACGCCGGTAAGGCAGACAAAGAGACCCAGGGGGACAAAGACATCAATGTCCTTGAGGTTGTGTTCACCGGCCCCTTTGATGATGAGCCAACGGCCTTTTCTTGGGGATCTACGGCCTTTAGGCAGGGGAAGGAACCGCTTGCCGCGGAGGAAGTCTCCCGTAAGGCATCCCTTGACGGCCCTGGTGGGACCGAAATACATGACCCGGCCTCCTTGGTCACCGGCCCCTGGGCCCAGGTCCAGCATGTAGTCGCTTTCCCTGATGATCTCGGGATCATGCTCCACCACCACCACCGTGTTTTGGAGGTCTCTCAGCCCCTTAAGGATGCGCACCAGGCGGTGGCTGTCCCGGGGATGAAGTCCGATACTGGGTTCGTCCAGGATGTAGAGGGTGTTGACCAGGGAAGAGCCCAGGGCCGAGGCAAGGGCCACACGCTGCACTTCCCCTCCCGAGAGGGTCCGGGACTGGCGATCCAGAGTCAGGTAATCCAGCCCCACGTCCCGGAGATAGGCCAGGCGGCTTTGGACCTCATCCAGGAGGAGCCTGCCCGCCTCATCCCCTTCGGGGCAGGAAAAGGAGGCGAAGAATCCGCAGGCATCATCCACATTCAGGGCATAGACCTGGGCGATATCAAGCCCGTCCAGACGGTAGAGGAGGGCCTCCTCTTTGAAACGGGTGCCTCGGCACGCCGGGCAGACCCGATAGCTGCGATAGCGGGAAAGAAAGACCCGGACATGCATTTTGTAGGTCTTGGTCTCGAGCCACCTGAAAAAGCCCCGGATCCCGTAATAGTCGGGGGTTCCCTCAAAGATGGCTTTTTTGTGGGTCTTTTTGAGACGCCTGAAAGGGACGTCCGTGGGGATATGCTCCCGTCTGCAAAAGGCCATCAAGTCCTCGAATTCCATGCGGCCCTTTGAGCGCCCTCCCCAAGGCTTGACAGCCCCCCCTTGGAGGGAGAGCCGGGGATCGGCAATGATGAGGTCCGGGTCTATATCAATAATGCGGCCGAAACCCCTGCACATGTCGCAGGCCCCGATGGGGCTGTTGAAAGAAAAAAGGTTGGGCGGGGGATCCCTGTACCGGATGCCGCAGTGAGGGCATGAAAGGGTTGTGCTGAAGGCCAAGTGGCGGTGGGAGTCCACAAAGACATCGGCCTTTCCCCTCCCGAACCTGAAGGCCTGTTCCAGGGAGTCAATAATGCGTGCCCGGTCCTGGTCCCTGAGCATGAGCCTGTCCGCGATGACCTGGACTTTGTCCGGGTGTTTTGTCTTTTCCAAGGCATCCAGAGGAGTGATACGGCCATGTGAGAAGAGACGGGTAAAGCCCAAACGGCCCAGTTCCTTTTGAAGGGAGAAATCCCCGCCCGGCCCGGAAAAAGGGAAGGTGATGAGGATCTCGGAACCTGGGGGATATTCCGAGAGGCGTGCCCACACCTGTTCGGGGCTTTCACGGAGCACCGGCCTTTTGCACCTCCGGCAGTGAAGCTGCCCAAGGCGGGAATAGAGCAGCTTCACATAATCTGTGATCTCGGTCATGGTCCCCACCGTGGAGCGGGAGGTGCGCACCGGGTCTTTCCGGTCAATGGCGATGGCCGGGGGGATGCCCTGGATATCTCCGACATGGGGCCGGTCCATACGCTCCATGAACTGGCGTGCATAAGGAGAGAAGGTTTCTACGTAACGGCGCTGGCCCTCGGCATAGAGGGTGTCAAAGGCCAGGGAGGATTTGCCTGAGCCGCTGAGGCCCGTGATGACCGTTATCCTGTTAAGGGGGATGTCAAGGTTCAGACCCTTGAGATTGTTCTGCCGGGCCCCCCTGATATGGATAAATCCGCTTTGGATGGGGGCTGAACGCTGTGTTGACATTTCAGTGTGAGGCCTCCTGATCCATACTCTATTAGCACGAAAGCACGAGACGGGGAAAGGGACAAGGGCCGGATGAATTCCCGTTGACCCCCCCAGGCTCCAGCGGTTATAATTTAGATAATCCCCACATTCCACTTAATCCTCCCCGGTCCGCGGACCGGGGGGAGGGGCTTCCCCTCCGTAACACCCCGGGAGCCCCATTGTGCGGGGAGGCGCACCCTTGGGTGCAAAAAGAGAATCAAGGCCTGCCGCCGGTGAATCTAGAAAAGGAAGGTTATCCCCGGAATGACTGAGAGTGGCAAAGAAGGGGATATTCTAACCATAAAACCTTACGGAGGTCCATGATGAATCGACAGGAGTTAATATCCCTATTTAACAAGAGCCCCAGGATTGGAACGCTTAGCACCGCCAACACCAAAGGGGATGTCAATGTGGCGGTTTTTGGCTCTCCCCAGATGATCGATGAGAACACGGTGGTCATGGGAATCGGGAAAAACCGATCCTTCCGGAACCTCCAGGAGAATCCCAAGGCCGTCTTTATTGTTCTCGATCCGGGAAAGGCCATCATGGACTGGAAAGGGGCCAGGGTCTATCTGGAGGTCATGGACATCGAAAAGGGTGGCGGCTTTTACGACCAGATAAAGGATAACATCGCCAAGGCCGCGGGCCCGGAGGCGGCCAACATGATCCACGCCGCTATACGCTTCCGGATTACAGAGGTGAGGCCTATTGTGGATCTCGGTTAGACCTCTCAGCCCAGTATTGGAAACACGCTTGTGCCCGGAATTGATTGATGTATGGATAGGTACTAGCCGGGTTCATCCGGGTAACGGGCGGCAATGGATTTCAGGACATCCAGGCAGGAAAAAAAGGCATCCACCATGTCGGGCTCAAAATGTTTGCCCGAGGAGCGGTGGATTTCTTCAAGCACGCGGCCCTCATCCCATGGCTCCTTGTAAGATCTGCGGGAGCAGAGGGCGTCATAGACATCGGCCAGGGCAACGATCCTCCCGAAGAGGGGGATCTCCTCACCTCTTTTGGCCTTGGGTTTGCCGTCCTCCCCTGCAAAGCCGGGCAAGGGCTCTTCGGTGATAGGATTCATATGGCCGGGATATCCCGTGCCGTCCCATTTTTCGTGATGACTGAAGGCAACCTGTGCGGCCATGTCGTCGAAGTCCGAATGGGCGTCTCTGAAGAGTCTGGCACCCAAATAGGTATGGCTTTTCATGATCTCGAATTCATCCTGAGACAGTCTTGCGGGTTTCTTTAAGATGAGGTCGCTGATGGCCACTTTCCCTACATCGTGCAACATGGCGGCCATTCTCAGGATATCTTTTTGCTTGTTGACCTCTTTTCGGCTCACATCCTTTTTTGAGGCCCAGGTTTCATAGATCTCCACCGAATAAGAGGCCACCCTGTTTACGTGGGATCCTGTCTCCTTGGGGTCTCGAAGTTCAGCCATGCTGATCATGCGCATGATGATATTTCGGGTCATCTGGGCCCGTTCCACGGCCAGGGCGGCACTGGTGGCGAAGTGTTGTATCAGGGATTCCCCCAAGGGGGAAAAGGGGATAATCTCCCCTGCATCGTCCTGGGCGTTGATGATTTGCATGACCCCCAGAACCTCACCCCGCTGGTTGATCATGGGTACAGTGAGCATGGAGGAGGTCCTGTAATCGGACATGGTGTCAAAGGCCGAGTCAAAGGTGTAAGGCTCGGAACCGCTCATTTTGTATACATCGGGAATATTGGCGACCTCGCAGTTCTTGGCCACATACCCGGCGATGGAGTGGTTGTTGATGGGCACGAAAAAGGTGTGATAGGGAAGCTTTTTGTTGGGCCCCAGCCGCCTTTGAAGGGTATCATTCTGGGTGTAGCTGAATCTGAGCTTGTCTCCTTCCTTGAGGTAGATGGACCCTGCGTCCGCATTAAAAAAGGCCCGGACATTGGTGAGTATCCGCTCGAGGAGCATATCCAGGTCCTTGACCTCGTTGATGTCCAGGCTGATTTGGGTAATGAGCTCTATCTTTTGCTTTTCCATGGCTCGTTGATCTGCCCCCTGGCTGGGAACCGGGTCCGGGTGGCAGGTCCGTTTGAAACCGGGAAAATCACGGCATCGGGGATAGCGGTAAACGCTGAAAACCTTAATTTATCACAAAAGATCTTGACGGGCAACCTTCATCCATCAAGGACTTGGGGTGAGATTCCGCCTTGACCTTACAGAGAGAGCTCTGATAAAAGTTCGCCATGAATCTTCTAGACATGATCATACTCGTAACAATGATTTTTCTCATTGTCCGCGGTGTGGTTCGAGGATTCTTCCGGGAGATCGGTGCCCTGGCAGGCGTTGTCCTAGGGATATGGCTCGCCAATAAATTCCAACCGCAGATGACCGTTTTTTTGAAGGGATATCTTCCCACGGTCAGTGCCCTTCCTTTGATCAGTTTCGCCTGTCTTTTTGTGGTGGTCTTTCTCCTGTGTAATCTGGGGGGGGCAGCCTTGAAGATGGCCCTGAAGAAGGCCTTCCTGGGCTGGACGGACAGGGCCCTGGGAGCAGGTCTCGCTGTATTAAAGGGTGTCATTATTATATATTTGGCTATTGTCCTTCTCACGTTCTTTGTCCCCTCAAAGGCGCCCCTCATCGCCAAGTCGCGTCTGGCCCCCTTTGTCATCTCTTCCTACCAGTCCATGGTCAACCTTATATCTCCCGATGCCTATCAGGCGTGGAAAAAGAAATTCCTAGGGGTAAAGAGAGGAGCCAAGGAGGTCTTGACCGAAAAGGTCCGAGACCTCTCCGGGAAAAATGGAATCAAATAGGTTGTCAAGGGCTGTGGAGGCCCTTGTTGAATTGGTGGCGCGGCTTCGAGGGCCCGGCGGATGCCCTTGGGATGCCAGGCAGACGGATTCATCCATCAAGATATACCTTCTCGAAGAGGCCTATGAGGTGATGGAGGCCATCGAGGAGGGGGACCCCAAGGAGGTCTGCCAGGAATTGGGCGATCTGCTTTTCCATGTCTTTTTCCTGGCCAGGTTGGCGGAGGAGAGAGGGGAGTTTGGTTTTGTTCAGGTTGTGGAGGGCATTACCCGCAAGATGATTCGCCGGCACCCCCACGTGTTCGGGCAAGAAAAGGTGAGGAATGCGGAGGATGTGGTTGTCAATTGGGCCCGCATAAAACAGGCCGAAAAGGGCGCTCCGAAAAGGGCGGCCCCCATGCTGGAGGGGGTGCCCGTGGCGCTTCCCGCCCTTCTAAGGGCGCACAGGGTGACAGAGAGGGCCTCCAAGCTGGGCCTGGACAGGTCAAAGGAGGAAAGCGGCGGAAAAAGGATCTCCAAGGGTGTGGAGACCCTTCAAAAGGCGGTAGACGGGGGGGACAAGAAAAATGTGGCGGAAGGCCTCGGCTCTCTCCTCTTTGATCTTGCCGTGATGGCCCGGCACTGGGACTTAAATGCGGAGGACCTGTTGAGGCGTGCCAACCGGAGATTCATCAAAAGCTTTGAGAGGCTGGAAGAGGAACTCGAGGCGTCTGGAACTGACCTTGAGCATGCATCGCCCCAAGTGCTGGAATGTGCCTGGGAGAAGATCGTAGCAGGAGATGGGTAAAAGAGGACGGAAAAAGTCCGCCTCGTTTTTTAGGAGGGCTGTGAGGTGGCTTTTAAAGGGGCTTCTTCTGGTATGGGCCCTGACCGTCATCCAGATACTGGTGGTCCGGTTCGTAAACCCCCCGTTCACCGCTGTTATGGCCTGGCAGTGGGTTAAAGGGGGTGGCTCCTATAAGATGCACAATCTGCGGGAGACATGGCGGTCTTTGCACCTGGTCTCTCCCTATTTAAGAAAGGCGGTCTTGGCCGGCGAAGACCAGCGCTTTTTAGATCATCATGGCTTTGATTTTGCCGAACTGGGTCACGCAGTAAGGGATTTGCTCCTCCAACGTGGGGTCCGGGGGGCCAGCACCATTACCATGCAGGTGGCCAGGACCATTTTTTTGTGGCCTGAAAGGAGCTGGTTGAGAAAAGGTGCAGAGGCATACTATACTTTATTGATTGAGATATTCTGGGATAAAGAGAGGATCCTTGAGACCTATCTGAATACGGTTGACTGGGGAACAGGGATCATGGGGGCCGAGGAGGCGGCAAGGCGGTACTTCCATGCCTCCTGCGGCAGGCTCAATCCTTCTCAGGCGGCACTGCTGGCCGCCATCCTGCCCAACCCCCACCGGTGGTCACCGGTGCACCCCAATTCCCGGGTCCTTGAACGGCAGAAAAGAATCTTGAGGGACATGAAAAGGATGCCCCTGATCTCCTGAAAAGCATGCTTTCGGATATCGTTCAAAAAGCCCAAAACATCAGCCTGAAATGGAAACTCGTTTTCCCCTTTCTCCTGTTTTCTTTTGTGGGAACCACGGCCCTGGTCTACATCGGTCTGACCAGCCAGCAGGTGCTCATTAAGAAAGAGGAACAGAAGGATATCCTTAAATTATACCATATCTTCCTTGCGGCGATGGAACATAAGGAGGAGCAGGCCCTTTCCCTGGCAACGACCGTGGCCCAGGACCCGCAGGTCCAGAGTCTCCTGGCCGAAAGGAACAAGGAAGCCCTCATTAAGCGTCTCACCCCACTTTACGGAGAACTGAGGAGAGATTTCGGGATCAGCCAGTTTCACCTCCATGTCCCGCCGGGTAAATCCTTTCTCCGCCTTCATCTTCTGGAGGAGTGGGGGGAGATGATCTCCTATAGAAAGACCGTGGTGGAGGCCATGAGAGGGGGAAGGGGCGTGGCCGGCCTGGAGTGGGGCCTGACCGGCCTGGGAATTAGAGGGGTGGTCCCGGTTTTCTATTTGGGGGCCCTTGTGGGCAGCGTTGAGATCGGATTTCCTTTTGACAGACCCTTCCTGGAGCGGCTTAAGAGGGACTGGGGGCCGGATTTTACAGTTTATGAAAAAAAAGGGGAAGGGTTGTACGTGGCGCTTAACACGACGCTAGAGGATAAAAAACCCTTTCCCCTGGTCCGACACCTGAAGGAATCGAACCATGAAACTCCCTTCATCCTCATTGCCCCTGAGCATTATCCCAACCGGTCCATTCTCTTGGGACCAATCAGGGATTACCTGGGCCAGGTGGTAGCCCTGGTAAAGATCGATGTGAATCGCTCTGCCATCAATCAACGGCTCTCCAAGGTCACCTATCTCATGGTCATGGTGGGAGGGATCGGCCTTTTTCTCTCCTTCGGCCTTACCTGGCTGGTGGCCTCCCTTTTTATCCGCCCTATAAAAGAGATCGTGGGAGAGGCCCACGAGATCGCCCGGGGCAAGCGGGAGAGCCGTCTGCACCCCCGGCCCGCGGACGAGGTGGGCCTCCTGACCCAATCCCTCAACACCATGCTTGAATCCCTGAAAGAGCGGCGCAGGCAAATCGAGGAGTATGCCAGGACCCTGGAGGTAAGGGTCAGAGAGAGGACAGCGGATCTGGTGGCCTCAGAGGAGAAGTATCGCAAGCTGGTGGAGAATCTTCCCCTGATCGTGTACAGGATCCTCAACGACGGGACCACCGAGTTCATCAATCCCTATTTCACCGAAAAGCTGGGCTATACACCCGAGGAGGTGGTGGGCAACAAAAACTTCTGGTGGGAGGTGATATGTGGATATGAGGGGGTACGGTACGGGGATTTCCTCAAGGCCTGCTGGGAGCAGGGAAAAGAGTACCGCGTGGAGAGGGTGGTGAAGGCCAAGGATGGGCGCCTCTTGACGTTTATTGATCACGCCATGCCTAACCTGGACCGGCAGGGGCAGGTGAAATGGGTTGACGGCATCATGGTGGAGATCACCGAGTTGAAGAAATTGCAAGAGCGCGCCCTCAGGACCGAAGAGATCCGGGTCCTTGGAGAGATCTCAACGCGCTTCGCCCATGAGATAAGAAACCCTTTGGCCACGGCCGGGGGGTTTGCCCGCCGACTCAGGGATGCCCTCCCGGAAGACGATCCCCACCGGAAGATCGCTCAGATCATTGTGGAAGAGGTGGCCAGGCTGGAAGATATCCTTCAGATCATCCTCACCTCTATAGAGCCCTTCACCCTGTGTATCTCCGACGTGGATATCCACCGGGTTTTGAGGGGCTGCCTGGAGGATATGGAGGATCAGCTCAGGGCCGAGGGGATTGAGGTGGCACAATCCTTTTGCCCCTCTCTACCCATGATCCAAGGGGATGAGGGATTGCTCAGCCGGGCCTTTGATAGCCTGTTAAGGCACGCGGTCATATCCTTGGGCAAGGGCGAAAGAATCCAGCTTTCTACAGCCAGCGAGGGGGATCAGGTGGTGATCGCCATACGGCACCGGGCCGAGGGGCTTGGGGAAGAAGATCTGGAGCAGTTTTTTCTCCCCAGATTTGCCAGCAGGGAGGGATCCGCCATCCTGGACCTCCCCCTTTCCAAGATAATTATCCACCGCCACGGGGGTAAAGTTGATATCTCCCCCCAGGGAGAGGGAGAAGGAATGATTCTCTTAAGGATTGAACTCCCCTTGAAATCCCCTGACTCGGGGGCGGGATCCTTCCCAACGCAGACGATTTAGACCACGTCCGGCTTATGAGGCGGCAGCCACCAGAGGGGGGGTCTCGGGAGAAACAGGGATCTGCCGGTGGTCGAAGGTTTGCCTGAGGTAGGCCTTATAGGCCTCACAGGCCTCTTTTAAGGGACATTTTTTCTCACAGATGCGGACATCTATGCGCGGGGTGTTCCGCTTTTTCTGGCATACGATGTAGTCAGCCATGACCGCTCCCTAAATACGTTTAGTTATAATTTAATTATAAACTTTTATAATTTAAATATCTTTATATGTCAATAAATTTCTAGATTTTTTAAAAAGGAAGCCTTTGATATGATCAGGTTTTTCCTCCTCAACGCCTTTATCGCCCTTTATACGATCATCCTGTGTGCCTGGGGCTTTCTCCTCTCCCTTTTCGACCGTAAAGGCACGGTCATCCATGCCTATGCCGCGGTCCCTTGGGCCCGGGGGATCCTCTGGGTGTGCGGGATCAAGCTCAGGGTTCAAGGGTTGGGAAATGTGGATCCCCACCAGCCCCGCATTTACATGACCAACCATCAAAGCTATTTTGACATCTTTGCCCTGCTGGCCTATGTCCCTGTAGATTTTAAATTCATTGTCAAGCAAGAGTTGATGCGTATCCCCATTCTGGGTTTCAGCATGAAACGGGCGGGTTATATTGGGATAGAGAGGGACAACCCGAGGAAGGCCATTCAAAGCATGAACGAGGCGGCCAAAAGAATCAAGGAGGGGGTGTCTGTGGTCATATTCCCGGAAGGGACGCGGAGTGTGGACGGGAGGCTTCAGCCCTTCAAAAGGGGGGGGTTTAACCTGGCCCTGAAGGCAGGGTCGGATATCGTGCCTGTGGCAATTATCAACAGCCACCGAATCGTCCCCAAGGGGAGCCTGAGGATCAATAGGGGTTCCTTTGATTTGCGGATCGGCCCCCCGATTCCGGTGGGGGGCTACACCCGCAAGAACATCGACCGTCTCATGAAACGGGTCTGGGAAGATATGGCACACATGTTAGACCAGGGCCGTGGAGATCCGGACACGGACAATGCGCCGGCGGGAGGCACCTCTCATGGGAGATAGGGGCGTGTCTTTTTGGACGGCTTTTGTGAGGGTCCTTTGTTTTTGTTCCATGGCGGCCCTTTCGGTCCCGGCTCAAGCTTACATCCTGCCCGGGGAGCAGGTGGTGGCCCTTATGACAGAGAATTTTTCTGCCTTAAAGTCCCTGGTGATCATCCAGTCCAGGGAGATGCTGAGGGACAAGGACCAGGTGCAGGGGAGGGTCTGCAAAGAGAGAATATGGCTTCAATCGCCTGACCTTTTTGCCTGGGAATGGATAGGCGGTCCCGGTGGTGAGGGGGAACAAGACAATCCTGTAGTCCGGGAGGTGGTCCCCAACAGGGCCTTCCGCCAACTGGTGATGGCCAACACAGAAGAGGCGATATTGAACCTCTTATCGGCCATGGGCATCAACCCGGAATCCGTGGGCTACACCCGGCTAGAGGGGCTCGTGGCCTACCGGATCGGAGAGATGGGACCACAAGATCCCGTCCTGGTGATTGATAAGGCGCGTTTTCTTCCCCTCCTTTTACGCTACAGGGTGATTTCACCGGCGGGGCCCTTGATGGTAGCCGTGCGCTTTCATGACTACCGGGATATTGATGGGGCGTGGTACCCCTCGGAAGTGACCTATGTATGCGGGGACAGGGAGGAACGGTTCAGTGTGCTCGACATGGAGGCCAATGTTCCCATCCACCAGCCCCTCTCGAAAATGACCCTTAAATGGGATTATCGCCCTTTGGGCCATGGTGACGCAGATGAAGAGGCCGAATCAAGGCGCCTCAGAGAGGTTATCCAGATATTGCGGGACAAGTACCGTTGAGCGGCGAGGGTCCTGTGTGAGAGTGGCCGTGGCCGTGAACGTAAAGGGCTCTTTCCTCTATTCGATTCCGGAGCATCTGGAATCCATGGCCCGGGTGGGATGCCGCGTTTTTGTTCCTTTTGGGAATCGAAAAGTTACCGGCTACGTGCTTGAAAAGGGGGAGGGGCAGGGGGATCACGAGCTTAAGGATATCTCCGAGGTCCTGGATCCGGAGCCCCTCTTCCATGAGCAAGAGGTGCCCTTCTTTGAATGGATGGCCGATTACTATCTCCATCCTGTGGGCAGGGTGATTCAGTCGGTCCTTCCCGGGGGGTTGAATGCAGCCCCTTTTAAGTCCGCCCGATTGACAGAGAAGGGCCTTTCCGTGCTCGACAGGGTCCCTGCCGGTTCGCAAGAAGACCAACTCCTTTCCTGGATCCGAGATCATCCCGAGGGACGGCTTCCTTGCCCCAGGGAAGAGCTTCGCTCCCTGGAGAGACAGGGATGGGTGGTGATCCGGGAGAAGAGCCCCAGGCCGCGTGTGGGGCCGGTGAAACGAAAGTTCGTTAAGGCCAGGAAGGAATCTGAGCTTAAAGCCCTCTTAAGAGAGAGGACCGAATCATTGAAGGCCAAGGACGAGGCGGCCTTTCTCCAGGCCCTGTGCGAGTCCGATACCCTGTTGATGAGCGACATGAGGAAACGCTTTCCGAACGGGGATTATCTGCTCAAAAAATGGGTGAAGAGAGGACTCGTCGAGACCTATGAGAGCCCTGTATACAGGAGCCCGGCGGGCAACATCCTCTTTTCCTATCCCGTGCCCCAACAGCTTCATGGACAGCAGGTAACGGCTGTAGAAGAGATCCACAGGCGGGCTGAAAAGGGCGAATTTTCCGCCTTCCTTCTCCACGGAGTAACCGGAAGCGGCAAGACAGAGGTCTATTACCGCGCCGCGGAAAAGGTCATCGCCAAAGGCGGGCAGGTCATTTTAATGGTCCCTGAGATCGCCCTGGCTGTATACATGGAGGGGGTATTGAGATCGCGCCTGGGAGAGAAGACTGCAGTTTACCACAGCGGTCTGAGCCGAGGCGAGAGATATGATCAGTGGATGCGCATGGCTCGGGGGGAGGTGGACCTGGTGATCGGAGCCCGTTCGGCCCTTTTCAGTCCCCTGCCGAAGCTGGGCATGATTATTGTGGATGAAGAACATGAGCCCACCTATAAGCAAGAGGGCAGCCCAAGGTACCAGGCCAGAGATGCCGCCGTGATGCGGGGCAAGATGGAAGGGGCCGTGGTCATCTTGGGTTCGGGTACGCCGTCTGTCCAGTCCTTTCACAATGCCTTAAGCGGAAGATACAGGCTCCTTTCCATGCCGGAGCGGGTGGAGAAACGGTCCCTGCCTGAGGTGGAAATTGTGGATATGACCGCCGCGGGCGATGGTAGACCCCGCTCGGAGATGCTGAGCACCAGACTCAGGGAGGCCCTTGAGAAGAACCTCAACAGGGGGGACCAGCAGACCATCCTTTTTTTGAACCGCAGGGGGTTTCATCGCCTATATCTCTGCCGGTCTTGCGGGCAAGTGGTGCGCTGTCCCAACTGTGATGTGGCGCTCATTCATCATTTGAAGGAGAACCGGCTTTCCTGTCATTATTGCGGCCACCGCTCGGGCACCCCGGGCAAATGCCCATCCTGCGGTCAAGGGGGCCTAAAGGCCTACGGCTTTGGAACGGAAAAACTTGAACAGGAGCTCGAAGGCCTCTTCCCCTCGGCACGCATTGAGAGGATGGACACAGACCGTATCCGTAGGAAGGGCCAGGCCTACGAGGTCCTGAAACGGGTCAGCAGACACGAGGTGGATATCCTGGTGGGTACCCAGATGATCACAAAGGGCTATGATTTTCCCGGGGTTACCCTGGTGGGCGTGATCGCCGCTGATCTGTCCTTGGGGTTTCCAGACTTCAGGGCCGCGGAACGTACCTTCCAGCTTCTCTCCCAGGCGGCCGGACGATCCGGCCGGGGCAAGGAAAGGGGCAAGGTGATTATCCAGAGCTTCAATAAGGATCACTACGCGATTCTTGCGGCCACGGCCCATGACTACCGGGCCTTTTTTGAGAAGGAAAGGGAACTGCGGGAACAACTGAGCTATCCCCCGTTCTCCCACATGGCCCTGTTAAGGCTCCAGGGGAATAACAAGGAGAAAACCGAGGCGGGGGTCCGTCGTCTGAGTTCAGAGATCAAAGGGATTCTCCGCCATTGGCCCAAAAGGGGCAGGGAGATCCGTGTCCTGGGACCGGTGGAGGCCCCCATTTCCAGGCTCAAGGGGAAATATCGGTGGCAGGTCCTGGTGAAGTGCCGAAGGTCTTTTCTGCTCAGGCACTTCCTAAGCGAGGTGGAGCGCCTTACAAGGAGGGGACTTGCCTCGGAGGGGGTACAAATGATAATGGATGTGGATCCCTATCAGGTCCTTTGAATCGTGGGCCCCCAGGTTTTTTCCTGGATTTACACCCAAACGACAGGGGGTTTGGATGAAGACGTACACAAAGCAAGGAATTCTTATCGTAACATGGACGGTTTTCCTCTTTTCCGTGGCGGTCTGTGGGGATCAGGCCGTGGCGGGGCCCAAGGCCCCGGATTTTACCCTTCCGGATCTTTCCGGGCAGATGAGGACCCTCTCCGATTACCAGGGCAGCGTTGTTATTCTGGATTTTTGGGCCACCTGGTGCGCGCCCTGCCGGGCGTCCATCCCCGAGTTGATCGAACTTCAGGAAAAGTACCGTGACAGGGATGTGGTGGTGCTGGGCGTGTCCATGGATGATCCGAGGCAGGTCCCGGACAAGTACCTCAGGCTCTTCAAACACAAATTGAAGATCAATTATCCCATCGTGCGCTTTAACAGGGGTGTCATTCAGGATTACTTCGCTAACGCACCCCCGGCCATTCCCACCCTCTTCATGATCGACAGGGAGGGGAGGATCCGGGACAGAGTCGTGGGGTATAGATCAGGGGCGGTGGAGAAATCCCTGGCCAAGGTCCTGAAATGATCATTGATTTCCATGCCCATGTATTTCCATCCCAATTCAGGGATCGGGGACCGGCCCTCCTTTCCGGAGAACCTGCCTTTGCCTCCATTTACCGCTCTCCCAAGGCCAGAGTGGTGGGGGCGCAGGATCTCCTCCGGAATATGGAAGAAGAAGGGGTCCGGAAATCCGTCATATTCGGGTTTCCGTGGGAAAAACCGGAGAATTATCAAAGACACAACGACTATGTCCTGGAATCGGTAAACCGTTACCCCGACCGCCTCATCGGATTTTGCGCCTTCTCTCCTCTGGCTCCCGGGGGGGCAGGAGAGGCGGAAAGATGTCTCAAGGCCGGACTCTCCGGGGTGGGTGAGCTCGCTGTCTACGGCTCTGGCCTCAACCATGATGTGGTCAAGGCCCTGGGTGAGGTCATGGCCCTGTGTGTGCATCTTGATGTGCCTTTTTTGCTCCACACCAACGAGCCCGTAGGACATGTGTATCCTGGGAAGGCACCCATGACCCTGAATGAAATCTACCGTTTCATCCAGACCTATCCCTTGAACCGCATTGTCCTGGCCCACTGGGGGGGTGGGCTTTTCTTTTATGGGCTCATGAAAAAGGAGGTGAAAGAGGTCTTAAGAAATGTCTGGTTTGACACGGCGGCCAGTCCCTTTCTTTACACGCCTCAAGTCTACCGGGTTGCCGAGGAAATCGTGGGTCTTGATAAGATCCTTTTTGGAAGCGACTATCCCCTGATCAGACCCGGTAGGTATCTGAAGGAAATGGCCTCGGCCGGTCTTTCCCGGGAGGCGGTGGACCGGATAAGCGGAGGGAACGCGGCACGTTTTCTCGGTCTGTCCCCGGATTGAGCGCCAGCTCGGGGACCTCTTAGGTCTTATCATAATGGCTGAAATGCATCGAAAAGGTGCCCCTGCCCTGGGAAGCGGAGCGCAGTGCCGTGGAATAGCCAAACATCCTTGAGAGGGGAAGACTGGCGGTAATGACCTGGACCGGTCCTTTGGCCCCGATTTGCTCGATCTTTCCGTGTCTGCTGTTCAGGTCGCTTATGACCTCACCGGTGAATTCCTCAGGCACCAGGACCTCGGCCTTCATAATGGGCTCGAGCAGGACAGGCTCAGCCTTTTGACAGGCGTTTTTAAAGGCCATGTTCGCCGCTACCCTGAAGGCCAGGGCGTCTGAGAAGGTCTCTTTGACCTGGATATTCAAGAGGATTGTCTGCACGTCGATCACCGGATAGCCCATGAGGACCCCCCCGCTTTCGGCCTCTGAAATCCCTTCCATGATTGCATTCAGGAATTCTTCGGTCAAATCCGGGTCTTGGCAGTGGTCCATAAAGCGGTTTCCGGTGCCCGGAGGCAGGGGAGAGACCTGGATCCGGAGGCCTGCAAAATGTTGCTGTCCAGCCAGTTCGCGGGAAAAGACCTCTTCGTGTTCCACCGTCTGGGTCACTGTCTCCCGGTAGACCACCTGGGGTCTGCCCCGGTTTGTTTCTACAAAGAATTCCCGCTTAACCCTGCCCAGGATTATCTCCAGGTGCAATTCACCCATGCCCGAGACCAGGATCTGGCCTGTTTCCTCGTGGATTTGGTACTTGAAGGTGGGGTCTTCATCTGAGAGCTTGCCCAGGGCGTCCAGAAGGCGGTCATGGTCTTGAATCTTTTTGGGCTCTACGGCCATGCTGATAACAGGCTCGTTAAACTGAATGGATTCAAGCAGGATGGGTTGCTCTTTTGAACAAAGGGTATCCCCGGTGGTGGTCTCCTTCAGCCCCATGGCCGCAACAATATCCCCTGCCGATGCGCCGTCAATGCGCTCTCGCTTGTTGGAGTGTAGCTTCAGGAGGCGGGCCACCTTCTCCGTGGTATCCTTTGCCGGGTTATAAACCGCGCCTCCGGCCTTGAGGGTGCCCGAGTAGACCCGGAGGTATGTCATTTTTCTGCCTTGATCCATCATGACCTTGAAGGCCAGGGCGGCCAGGGGGCCCTTTTTTTCAGGCGGGCAGGAGGCCTCTTTCCCGGAGGAGGGGATATGCCCCGCAATGGGAGGGACATCAAGGGGGGAGGGGAGGAAGCTTACGATACCGTCCAATAGGGGTTGTATTCCCTTGTTCCGTAAGGCGGCCCCACAAAAAATGGGAACCAGTTCCAATTTGATGGTGGCCTTCCTTATGGCCTCCCTGAGTTCTTGAAGCCCGGGTTCCTCCTCTGAGAGGTATTTTTCCATGATCTGATCGTTCTTATCGGCGAGGGATTCCAGGAGCCGTTCCCGGTGTCGGACAGCCTCGTCCAGGAACTCGGGAGGAATGGGCACCTCTTCCAGCTCAGCACCAAGGGACTCGTCCTGCCACAGGACAGCCTTCATCTTGACAAGATCAATGACGCCCTTGAAGGTGTCTTCCACGCCCCAGGGGATCTGTAAGAGTAAAGGTGTGGCCCCGAGGCGTTCCCTGATCATGTCTACGGCCCGGGTAAAATCCGCCCCCACACGATCCAGTTTGTTGATAAAGGCCACTTTGGGGACCTTGTACCTGTCCGCCTGGTGCCACACGGTCTCGGACTGGGGCTCCACACCCCCAACCGCGCAAAACACGCCTATGGCACCGTCCAGGACACGGAGGGCCCTTTCCACTTCGATGGTGAAATCCACGTGGCCGGGGGTGTCTATAATATTGATGGTATGGCCGAGCCATTCGCAGGAGGTGACCGCCGAGGTAATGGTGATGCCTCTTTCCTTCTCTTCCTCCATCCAGTCCATGGTGGCTTCCCCATTGTGGACTTCACCCATCTTGTGAACGCGCCCGGTGTAAAAAAGGATCCGTTCGGTCACAGTGGTTTTACCCGCATCAATGTGGGCGATGATTCCGATGTTGCGGGTCTTGGTCAGTTTTGGAGAGGCCTGGCGGCTCATAAGGGGTCCTGCTTTTTGGGGTTAAAGGTTCGACGCAATCGTTCTTGTGTGCCCGGCTATCGTTGACAGAAACGCTAAATTTAAGGTATCTTACTGGGCCTGTCAAGGCGTTGGAAAGGGAGGATTGGGGAAAGATGAGTCATGTCACCCTGACCGGGCAGCGATTGATGGAGATGTACAACCGTCTCAAGGACCATTTCGGACCCCAGCACTGGTGGCCGGGGGATACCCGGTTGGAGATCATTGTGGGGGCGGTCCTCACCCAAAACACCAATTGGAAAAACGTGGAAAGGGCGATTGCCAACCTGAAGGACCAAGGGCTGCTTTCCATCCAGGCCTTGGCGTCGGCGACCGTGCCCCAATTGGCCCAAGCGATTAGGCCGGCGGGATACTATAACATCAAGGCCAGGCGCCTGAAGAACTTGATTGACTTTATTGTCTCCCGTCAGGGCGGAGACCTGTCCTTTCTCTTAAAAGAAGCGCTCGGGCCCCTCAGGAAAGGCCTTCTGGGGGTGAAGGGGGTGGGCCCCGAAACCGCGGACAGCATCCTTCTTTATGGGGCCGATCGACCTGTATTCGTCGTTGACGCCTACACCCACCGCATCCTGTACCGCCACGGCATGGCGGGAGAACAGGCCACCTACAACGAATTACAGACCCTCTTTGTCGACCACCTTCCTGATGATCCGGCCCTCTTTAATGAGTTTCATGCCCTGATCGTAAGGACTGGCAAAGATTACTGCCGAAAAAGGCCCCTGTGTAAGGTTTGCCCCCTTGAAACCTGGGAACACGGTTCCTAGGAGGGCCTTTTGGCCAATTTCAGACACAGGGCCAAGAGGGAGCCCAGGAGGATGATGGCCCCTACCAGGGCCATGCCCTGGGCAAAAAAGCCCCGGTCCCCCATGATCCCGATCCCCGTGGGAACGGCACCTCCACCCAGGATGAATGCGGCCGGTACCGTGAGAGAGACAGCCACATTCCGGGCCTCCGGCGGCCCGATAGAGGAAAGGGCCGCAAAGGCCGGGGGAAAGAAACACACGGCCATGACGGGTTGGAGAAACACGGCAAGGACCATCCACTGGCCCGGGAGGAATCCCAGAAGGAGCGTCAAGAGGCCCGTGAGAAAAAGCACGGCGGCCAGGGTGATGATGACACCGAGGCGGTCTGAGGCCCACCCGGCCATAAAGGCCATGCCGAGGCCCGGAATACGTGACAGGGCAATGAGGGTATTGGCCATGCCGCGTTCCATGCCTTGGCCGGCCACCAGATAGAGGGGGAGCATGGTGTAGACACCCAGGCTCCCGGCGATGCCCAGACTAAAGAGGACAGTCATGATCCAGAAGGAGGGGTCGGCAAAGAGGCCTCTGAAGGCCCTAAAACTGGGGGTCTGGCCGGGAAAGGCGCCTCCCAGCCCAAAGCGGAAAAAAGCCGCCCCGGCGGCCAGGGACCCTATGCCCAAGAGGGCCAAAACACCCCGCCATGAAAACCACACAAGAAGGATTTCACAGATCAGGGGGGCCACCACGAAGCTCAGATTGGGGGCGATTTCATGGATGGCTATGGCCTTCCCCCAGTGCCTGGAGGCGGTGAGGGAGGTCAGGGTGGCGATACCCGAGGGAAGGTAGATGCCCGCAGCCAATCCCATGAGAAACAGGCCGATCCGGATCCCCCACAGGGAGGTGCTGGATGCAATGCCCAGAAGGCCCAGGCCCACCGCCGCGGCCGAAAGGATGATGGTCCTCCTGTGGTTGAGTGGCCTGGAAATAAAGCCCGATCCCACGAGGGCGATGAAGTAACCCATGGAGATCAAAAGAAACAGAGACCCTGCCTCACCATGGCCAAAGCTCAGGTTTTCCTCGATGGCGGGCATCAAAGGAGCCAGGATGATGCGGGCGATAAAATTCAGGAAAAAGATGGCCGCCAGAAACAATAGGGGCCTCAGGGGAAACAGGGCCCTTCGGGGGCTGCTTTCCAGGGACGGGTCATGGCTCACTGGGGATCTCCACCGCTCTTTGATATTCTCATCGGGCCCGGTTTGTTCCCCTCGGGGTGTGAGGGGAAAGGCAGCTCCGAGGTTTTGTACGATACTGGCTTGAAATGGGGCCCCTATTTTGGTAGATGGACAAGTTAACCCCGTTGTTGCGTAAAAGGCGCTTGAGGATTCGGGATTTCCCCTTCTATGACTTCAAATGCCGCTTTTAACACTTTAAATCTGGAATTTACCCATAGTGATATCCAGACCCTGGATATAAAATGACATAACTTTCTGTTCTTACTGTAGTTATATGTCTATGAGCTCCATGCGTTTGCAACAACGGGGTTAACCGAAGAAGGGAGGCACCCTCAAAGACCCTAGGGGCACCTCCGTGACCTCCGGGCCTGTTCAGGCCCCTAAAGTAAATGCTGCTATTATGAATGTCTATATAAAAGCACTCAGGGCTCCTTTTCTGGCCGGGTCTCTGGTGCCCGTCATCATCGGTTCAGCACTCGCCTTCACGGCACGGGCTTTCTCTCTGCCCCTGTTTGTGTTGACGGCCCTGGGGGTGGCAGGCCTTCATCTGGGGGCGAATCTGCTTAATGATTATTACGACGCCCGAGGGAGTGACCCCATCAACCTGAGATTGACGCCCTTTAGCGGCGGCAGCAGGGTTATCCAGGAGGGCCACATGAAGCCCTGGTTGGTGCTGCTCATGGCCCTGTTCTTTTTTTCCCTCGGTGCCGCGGCCGGACTTGGGTTGATATACTGGGGGCGGCCCTTGGTCATTGTGTTAGGCCTCATGGGACTGGCCGCGGGTTGGTCCTATTCGGCCCCCCCCTTTCAGCTCATGGCCAGGGGCTGGGGCGAGACGGTTATATTCTTTGCCTTTGGTCCCCTCATCTCCCTGGGAACCTATTATGTGATGACCGGTTCTTTGAGCTGGAATGCCTTTGTCCTGGGGTTCCCGCAGGGCTTTTTTATTGCAGGGGTTATTTGGATCAACCAGTTCCCGGACTATGAGGCGGATCGAGAGGCAGGAAAGAAAAACCTGGTGGTAAGACTGGGGCCCGGGCCCTCAAGGTATTTATACGCAGCCATTATGCTCCTTCCCTTTGTGTTCGTCATCCTTCTGGTGGGTGGACGGGAGATTTCCTTCCTGATCATGCTGTCCTTTATCGCCCTTCCCCTGGCCTTCAAGGCGATACGGATCCAATGGAGGGAGTACCTCAACCATGAAGGCATTGTACCGGCCCAGGCCTCGACCATCCAAACCCTGGTCGCCCATGGGCTTCTCCTCTCACTGGGACTGGTCCTGGGTCGGTTGATCGGACGATAGGGTATCTGTGGCTCGTAGACTGGGAAAAGGCCTTGGGGCGAACTTGAACAACTTTTTTAGAGGGGGGATATGCCTTGATCAATCGATACACACGCCCTGAGATGGGGCGCATCTGGGAGGCGGAGAATCGATACGCTAAATGGCTTGAGGTAGAGATCGCCGCTTGTGAGGCCATGGCCGAAGAGGGCCTGATTCCGGGTGAAGCGGTTGAAAACATCAAGAAAAAAGCGGGCTTTTCTGTGGAACGTATCCTGGAGATAGAGGAGGAGACCAAACATGACGTGATTGCCTTCCTCACCTGTGTGGAAGAGCGGGTGGGCCCTGATTCCCGGTACGTGCACCTGGGCCTGACCTCCTCGGATGTCCTGGATACAAGCCTCGCCCTTCTGCTCAGGGAGGCCATGGCCCTTATCGTGGGAGGCGTGAAGGGCCTGATGGAGGCCCTCAGGCAAAGGGCTGGGGAACACAAAGACACAGTCATGATCGGGCGTTCCCACGGCATTCATGCCGAACCTATCACCTTCGGGCTCAAGCTGGCCGTGTGGTATTCGGAAATGAACCGGCACCTGGAACGGCTGGAGGCGGCGCAGCGGGTGATCAGCTACGGAAAGATATCAGGGGCTGTGGGGACATTTGCCAACGTATCCCCATGGATTGAGGAAGGGGTCTGCAAAAAACTGGGCCTCAGGCCTGCAGAAATCTCCACCCAGATCATCCAGCGGGACCGGCACGCCCAGTATTTTTCGAGCCTCGCCTTGCTTGCAGGCACGCTGGAAAAGATTGCCGTGGAAATCAGACATCTTCAGAGAACGGAGGTCCTGGAGGTTGAGGAACCTTTTACAAAGGGGCAAAAGGGGTCCTCGGCCATGCCCCATAAGAAGAACCCTGTGGGCTGCGAAAACATCTCGGGCCTCGCCCGGCTGGTCAGGTCCAATGCCCTGGCCGCAATGGAGAATATGCCACTGTGGCACGAGAGGGACATCAGCCATTCCTCGGTGGAGAGGGTCATCGCCCCTGACAGTACCATCCTGGTTGATTATATGCTCCATCGCCTGCGGGGAATCGTGGAAGGACTGGTGGTGAATCCGGACAGGATGATGGAAAACCTCAACAAGACAAAGGGCCTCATTTTTTCCCAACAGATCCTCATGAAACTGGCCGAAAAAGGGGTGGAGAGACAAAAGGCCTATACCATGGTGCAGAGAAACGCCATGAAGGTATGGGAGAGTGGCGAGGGATTCAAGGAACTCATTTTAAAAGACCAGGAGATCGGAAGCCATCTGGACCCTGGTGAGATTGAGGCAATATTTCGGGTGGATTATCATCTCAAATACGTGGACCATATTTTTGAACGGGTGTTCAAGGAGGACAACCCTTCCGAACCGCATTGAGCCACCGCTTTCAAAGCCTTTTGAACCGCGACTGGATGCGTTTCGAAAAGACAGAACCATGGGAAAAAGCACACCAGCAAAAATATTCCTGTTTGCGGGCACCCTTTTTTTCTTTATGGCGGTATGGAACCCCTTGTCCGCCGCTGAGATCGTTTCTGCCTCCCTGTTGAAATGGCCTGAGGGCGGTTCAGACTTCGCCCTTTTGGTGGATAAGTCTGCTCAGCAGGTGTTTTTGTATCAAAGGGACGACCCCCTTAATCCTGTCAAGGTGTACCCATGTTCCACCGGAGAGGGGAACGGACCCAAGACCAGAAGAAACGACCGAAAGACCCCGGAAGGCATCTATTTTCTGACCCACTTCTATATCCAGAGGGAGTTGGCCCCCATTTACGGGAACAGTGCCTTACCCCTTGACTACCCCAACCCCCTTGATCGGGTGAAGGGGAAGACCGGACACGGCATCTGGCTCCACGGGACCAACGAGGCCTTAAAGCCAAGGGATTCCAATGGGTGTATTGTTCTGGAGAACAGAAACATCGAAGATCTCCTGGGCTACGTAGAGCTTTACGAGACCCCCGTTATTATCGCTCCCACCCTGGAACAGGCCCCCTCTAAGCGGGTGATGAGAGAGGCCCGGGAATTGGAGAAGCTGGTTGAGGACTGGAGAGTGGCGTGGGAAAAAAAGCAGATCAACCGGTACATGGCCTTTTACAGCCCTTCCTTTTTTTCGCGGGGCATGGATTGGCACCAGTGGAAGGTCTATAAGACCCGGCTCGCACAAAGATACGGCCAAATTAAGGTGAAGGTGGAAGACCTCCGCCTTTACAGGGCCAACGGGATCGTCCTGGCCCTGTTTGACCAGACCTACCGGACCGAGGGGTATTACAGTAAGGGGCAGAAAAGGCTCTATTTGGAAAAACATAAGGGGCAGTGGAAGATCATAGGGGAGTTTTTTGAAGAGGAGGAAAAGCAAAAGCAGGCCCTGGACAGGCGACGTAAGACACCACGCCAGGAGACCAAGGCCTTGGTCTATGCCTGGAAGAGGGCCTGGGAGAGTAAAAAGCTGCAGACCTATATTTCCTTTTATGATCGCACTTTTCATTCCCAAGACATGGATCTAAAGGCCTGGAGGCGATATAAGGCAGGCCTTAACAGGAAATACCGCTCCATTGATATCCGCATCAGCCGGCTTCGGGTGGTCCACATGTCGGATAAGCATGCCCATGTCCGGTTCAAGCAGGACTACCGGGCCGACACCTACCATGACCTGGGGGTAAAGGATTTGTTCCTGATTAGACGCGGTGGGCACTGGAAGATCAAGAAGGAGATATGGCGACCCATAACCTAAAATCCCCGCCTGTAAAAGGGAAGGCCCGCCGGAGATCTGATTTGACGGTGATGATCGCCGGGCCGGTGGGAAAGATCCGGACCTTCAGGATTTCCTCCGGCTTCCTGTTCTGGACAGCCCTGTTTTTCGCCCTCTTTATCGTGGCCTCTATTGTCTTCATCAACATGTATTTTGAAGAGCGCCGTTCCAGCAAGACCCAGATGGTCCTCTTAAAGGGACTCAAGCATGAAATCGAGGTAACCAAAAGGCAACTCTACCGTTCCAGGCAGCGCCTGGCCCTGCTGGAAGACACCATCTATGAACGCAGGGAAGATCAGGAAGAGGCTTCCGGGGAAAAAGAAGGAGATGGGGAAAAGGTCCAAGATGAAGGGCTTGAAGGTAAGGAGGATTCGGTTGAGGATTTTGCCGAAGTCCCTGAGGAAAGGGTGGTGGAAGTAAAGGGCCTGCGGGTGCGCAGAGACGGGCCAAGATTGAATGTCCTGTTTAGGCTGACCAACGCAAACCGCGGCCATGGCGCGGTAAGCGGATACGTGCACATCATAGCCATGAATAAGGATTCCGACCCGCCCCAGACCTGGGCCTACCCAAAGGTGGCCTTGAGGGACGGCCTGCCCATTGACTTTAAACAGGGCAAGCTTTTTTCCATCAAGCGGTTCCGGCGCTTCCGGGCGGAATATTTTATTGATTCAGGGATTGGGCCTCCCGATTCGGTTAAGGTCCTTGTCTACGATGAGGCCGGGGAGGTGATCCTTGAGAAGGAATATGAGTTCAAAGATGTATCATAGCCGGGGTTACCCTTGGGGGGTTCGGCTTTTGGGCCTGGTCCTTTTTGCCCAGGCCCTTTGCCTGCTCTATCCCGTGCCTGGACGTTGTAAAAGAGAGCATCTGGTCTATTTTCCGAATAGTGCCCATGAGCTCAATGTGTACCAGATTTCCGGGCAGAGGCCGGGGAAAACTCTCATGCTGATTGGGGGTATCCAGGGGAATGAACCTGGAGGGTTTCTCTCTGCGGACCTTTATGCAGACATGAGCCTGGAGAAGGGCAACCTCATCGTGATACCCAGGACCAATTTTTACTCCATCCTTCTCAATCAAAGGGGCCCCCACGGAGATATGAACAGGAAATTCGGCGGCGGTGAAAAGGCCTCGGGTCACACCATGGAGGACAAGATCGTTTCTATTGTCAAGAAATTGATAGGCAAAAGCGATTACCTCCTTAACCTGCATGACGGATCCGGGTATTATGCTCCCCGATATATCGATAAATGGCGTAATCCCAGTCGATTCGGCCAGTCCATTATCGCAGACTGTGAACGCTATGCGGTCCATCCCACCGGGCAAGTCCTTGAACTGGGCCGGATGGCCAGAAAGGTGATCAGCGAAGTCAACCCCCATATCAATAACGATCTCCACAGGTTCCATTTCAACAATACCCGGACCGGCGATCCGGATAGTATACACAAGGAGCAACGCCGGTCCGCCACCTATTACGCCCTGACAAAACACCATATCCCGGCCTTTGGTGTGGAGATCTCCAAGTTCTTGCCCAGCCTTGATCTGAAAGTTCGATACCACAAACTGGTGATTAATGCCTTTATGAAGCTCTTCGATATAGTCCCCGAATATCCAGGGTGGGTCCTGGATCCGCCCGTGCTTAAGTACCTGGTCCTTTCGGTGAACGGTCAGACCCCCATCGTGGTCAAGGACAGAGAGGAGGTCCACGTCCAACCCGGGGACACCCTTCATGTGGCCCATATCGAGGCCAACTATGAGCGGGGGCTAAGCCTGGATATCCTTGGTTGGGGCGACCTGAACGATTTTCGGAAGGATTTTGTTGTCGCCGAGAGTACGCGCATGATTGTTCGTAAGGACAACAAGAAAATCGCAGAAATCCCCATAAGGGTTTCCACGGACCGCCGGGTCAAGGCGGTGGAGTGGGAGGCCGTAAGTGGCCCCAGATACCTGCTGGTTCAGGCCAAGGGACTCCGTCTTCTCCTGGCCGACGGAGAAACCCTTGAACTGCTCCAGGGTGATACCCTGAAAATTTTGGACGTCCTCCCCCCGGCTGCCCCCGGTGAGGCACTAAAGGTCAATTTCAAGGGATTTGTTTCAAACTGGGCAAACAATAAGGGCGAGGACAGGGGTTCCATGATTCACACGGGAAAGGATCTTCTCAAAAGATATTCACTTCACAAGAAGGGAGAGCTTTACCAGATCGTGGTGCTCAAAAAAGAAGAGCTTGTGGCAAGATTCCTGGTCCGCCTCCGGAAACCCACCGTAAAATACCTTGTCTTTAAAGCGGAGGACCAGTCTCATCATCTCCTCAGGCCGGGCGAATCCCTTTCCCTATCACAGGGAAGCACCCTGTGCCTGGAGGAAATCCAGACAGACCTCCATGACCAAAGGGGACTTCATCTATGCCTTCAAGGGCGCCAACTGAGGCCGGGAGAGAAAAAAGGGGTGAAGGACCTGCTGCGGGGGTGCAAGGGTCAAAAGAGGTGTGAAGCACTGATCAAGAAAGGTTCCCTTGTCATGGGCCGGGTTTACCTGGTGCGCCCATGGTGACCTGAAGGAAGAAGGAGGGGCCTTACACCGGAGAGAGCCTGAGCAGGTCATCGTGGGGATCGGCTTTCTTGACTTCCACCCCGATCTCCTGACCCGGGGTGAGAAGCATCCCATTCTGCTTTTTGATTTCCGAAATCAGGTAGAAGTCCGTCAAGACAATCCGGTATTTGGTCTTGAGTTCGTCCAGCACAATGGCCTTAAACCGCTCGCCAACCTGCTGGCTCAGAAACTTGAGTGTCCAATAACGCAACCGGTTTCTCTTGATAATTTCAAGGTTTCTCACGGTAGGTTCAGCGGTGAGTCTGATCTCTTCCAGCCCTGCCTCATCAACCAACGGCCCTTGTTTTGTGAGCCAGTTCCTGATTTGACGCTGGGTCACCAGATCAAGGTACCGCCTGATAGGGGAGGTGCACTGAATGTACATGTCCACGCCCAGGCCGCTGTGGGGCACGGGCGTGGATTGGATCTGGAGGGGGCTCAGTTTCCGCCGTTGCTGCAAGACATAAAAGAGATATCCTTTGTCCCCGGAGGTGAGGACCTCGCTGGGCGGCGACTGGGTCCTGTAAAGCACAGGGATGCGGTTCTCACTGCAAAATCGGGCGGCAAGCCAATTATAGAGGATCATTAATTCGGCGACCATCATCCTGGAAGGGGTCGTCTGGCTGACCGTATCCAGGCTCACAGAGCCGTCAGGATTGACGGTCACCTGTAATTCAGGGAGGGCTAGGCTAAGGCCGCCCTGGTCCATCCTGGCCTGGCGAAGCCGTTGACTCAGTCGGTGGATCTCCTGAAAGAGGGGCACCCTTTCAAGGGATTCATTCACTTCCTCATAGGTAAGCTGCTCTTTGACCCGGATGATGCTGGGGACAAATCGGTAATGGAGGAGCTCTCCCTGTTTGCTGAAATGCGCCAGGAGAGAGAGTGTGGGCCTGTCACAACCCTGTTTGAGGCTCAGAGTGTTCTGGGACAGGGCAGGAGGAATCATGGGTACCTGTCTGCGGGGCAGGTAGAGGGAAGAGGCCCTTTCCGCGGCCAGTCGATCCAGGTCGGTATCCGGAGAAACAACCGCGGCTACATCAGCGATATGGACCCCCAGGTGGATCTCGTCTCCTACGATTTCAAGGCTCATTGCGTCATCAAAATCGCAGGTATAGGGACCGTCAATAGTGATGATGTGGGTGTAGGTCAGGTCTTCTCGGCCGGCAAGATCGATGGTTTTTTGAGCCAGCCGGTCCGATAATTCCAGGTCCCTTTCCGAAAAGGAAGTATCGATGTCAAATCTGAGGAGGTCCAGGTTTTCATCTTCCTCCCAGGCTCCGAGCCTCACAAGAAGGGCCCTGGCTTCCCCGATATCGGTTATGCCGGCCCTGGACAGGAGCTCTTTTCCGTATTTGAGGTTGGGAGCGTCCGCGCCGTAAAGGGCCAGTTCCTTGAGCAGGGTCACGATTTCTTCCTTAAAGGGCATTTCAGCAGGTTCCTGACCCGCTTTGACCTCTTTGAGCCAGGCGCTGCCCTGGTTGAATTTTTCTTCCCTCAAGGCCTCTTCTTGCTTCTGCCTGATCATCTGGCTGACCTTTGCCTCGGAGTTGGGCAGAAAGCGACCATCCTTGAGTTTAAAATAGAGTCTGTCTTCAAAGAGGCCCCGCATGACTGCGGAGAGGTGATCATCGGATATGGAATCGCCAAATACGAGTTGGGCCAGGTAGGTGTGGTTGAAGCTTTCCTGTTCGTCCCTGATAAGTTCCCAGAGTTCTTCTACATCAAACTGCTCTTTTAGGCGGTTTCTTGCCTCCTCTGTCTGCCTCAGTCTTTCAAGAAGCTCTTCCCTGGGTTTAATGGGGTCTATGGCCGACTGAGAGATGAGAACGGCCCGCTTGGGGGAGAGATTTACCTCTCGATTTGAAGGGGTTAGGAGGTGAAGGCGGTTGCCTTTGTCCTGAAGGCAAAGGGTGCAAACAAACCTCCCCTGGTCGATATATTCGATGATTTTTCCTTCATTCATATGAAAACAGGGGGTCCTTTTTTTCTTCTTCCTACCACTTACCACATCTACTAACAGGTGGTATGGGTTCTGTCAACCGCGACACCCGGCCCCTTCTCCGTGGGTCTCCACCCAAAATCCTTCATCAAAATTCTCGATAGACCCCGTTGTCGCAAAGGCATTGAGCTCCTAGACATATAGCTGCAGTAAAACAGGAACTTATGCTGTTTTACATCGGGGTTTGCATATCATTATGGTGAATTCCAAATTTAAATCGTTAAAAGTGGCATTTGAAGCCATAGACGGCAAAATGCAGAATCCTTAATCGCCCTTTATCCAACAACGGGGTAGACAATGATAATGAATGATTTTGGACAATCCCTGGATAATTGCAATCCCCGGAAGTCTCTGGTAAAATGCTGAAAAAGACACCCCATGAAGCAGTCCCCATTCAATAAGCGAATAGAGGCCCTCCGGCAATTCCTGGAAGGCCCGGAAACGGAACACTGTGATACCCTATGGATCCTTCAGCCCGAGAACAGGCGGTATCTCTCCGGTTTCAGGGCCGGAGACCCCCAGCTTACCGAATCATCCGGGTCCCTCCTCATCAACAGGAACCGGTGTGTCCTGATAACGGACTCAAGGTACACCTTGGAGGCCCAAAGGGAGGCACAGGGCTTTGAGCTCCATACCTTCAGAGAAGACCTTGCAGAGGGGCTTTCAACCGTCCTTGGGAGCCTGGGTTGCCGGAAGCTGGGCTTTGAAGCGGATTTCGTGACCTGGGGCCTCCACCGCCGGGTGAGTGACAGGCTCGGTGAGCTGTCACCCCCTGTGGACCTGGTCCCCTTAGAGGGACTCATAGAGGGGATGCGGGAGGTGAAAGACGACTCGGAGATCTCGGCCCTGGAGGATTCTGCGATGCTCATGTCCCGAGTCCTGGATGAAGTGATCAGGGGGCTCAAACCTGGGCTTATGGAGAGGGAGGTGGCCTGGCAAATAGAGGCCCTGGTTCGCGAGGCCGGGGCGGAAGGGGTGGCCTTTCCCCTCATAGTGGCTTCCGGCCCCAATGGCGCTTTGCCCCATGCCGTGCCCACAGACAGGAGACTTGCCGTGGGAGAGCCCCTTATCCTGGATGTGGGTGCCAGGCTGGAAGGGTATTGTTCCGACATGACCAGGACGGTCTTCTTAGAGGATCCCGATCCCCAATTCCGATCCGTGTACCGGACTGTCCGGGAGGCCCAGTTGCGGGCCCTTGATCAGATCCGGCCGGGTGTGGAGAGCACTCATGTGGACGGCATCGCCAGGCAGTGCATCGAGGAGGCGGGTTTTGGAGAGTACTTCGGTCACGCACTCGGCCATGGGGTGGGCCTGGCCACCCACGAGCGGCCGAGACTTGGTCCCCGAAGGCCGGTCTTCCTTCAAGCGGGGATGGTGGTCACCGTGGAGCCCGGGATCTACATTCCCGGGAAGGGAGGGGTGAGGCTGGAAGAAATGGTGGTTGTTGAGCCGGCCGGTGCCGGGATACTGACCAAGAATGGATGGTTCTATGACTTCCCCCCCTAAAGAAAGGACAGACCCGGCCCAGGGCATGGACAGCCTTACAGATCAGTTTATCCACTATCTCTGGGTTGAAAGGGGGCTGGCGAAAAACACGGTCCAGGCCTACAGCAGGGATCTGGTCAGGTTCGCCCGGTTTCTTCAGAGAGAGGGCCTCACGCCCCTGGAGGTGAACCGGGAGCATCTCGGGGAATACTTCCATCTCCTCGGGAAGGGGCATTCGGCCCGGACCGTAGCAAGAAATATCTCCGCCCTAAAGGCCTTTTTTCGCTTTCTGGTCTCCGAAGGTCGAATAAAGCACAACCCTGCAAGACTTCTGGAAACCCCGAAGCTCCTAACCAGGCTTCCCGGGGTCCTGAGCAAAAGTGAGGTGCTACAGCTCCTTTCCAGCCCTGATCCTTCCACCGCCACAGGACAGCGGGACCGGGCCATGTTGGAACTCCTTTATGCCTCGGGATTGCGGGTGTCGGAATTGGTGGGGCTGAAGGTCTTGGATATCAACCTTGAGGTGGGCTATGTAAGGACCCTTGGCAAGGGTTCCAAAGAGCGGGCCGTTCCCTTGGGGGAAAAGGCAATGAACGCCCTCAGGGATTACCTCCAGGACGGCCGGGGCCGGTTGACAAAGGGAAGAGACACCCCCTGGCTGTTTTTGAATCGCAGGGGGGGGCCGCTAACCCGGCAAGGGTTCTGGAAAATCATCAAGGAATACGGAAGGAGAGCGGGGATAAAAAAGAGACTGACCCCTCACAGTATACGACACTCCTTTGCCACCCACCTCCTGGA
>Ga0180431_10000781_pt1 | contig 45396 bp, 88 predicted proteins | sample SS_ome_11_FD_132459 | JGI IMG/M metagenome (GOLD analysis project Ga0180431, IMG submission 132459) | Hypersaline lake sediment archaeal communities from the Salton Sea, California, USA - SS_1_MS_1 metaG | ecosystem: Environmental > Aquatic > Non-marine Saline and Alkaline > Hypersaline >... | reverse complement strand
GGTAGGGTATGAGCCATATCTTGATTTAATTGGGGTCGCCGCCGCGTGCAAGACGTGGATGGTGGAGAATGCTACTGATATCGATATGCTTGATTTCGCAGATTTTTTACGAGAAATCGTTGCGAATAGATTGGACACATGCCTCAATACCGTCGAGGCATTTATTTATTACGCCTCCGAGGATTATATTGAAGCCTTCTACAACGCCTTTTGCAAAGGAGAAGAGGATGACGAAAGATAAAGTTTATCATACGATTGAAGAAATCGAACGTGAATTTCTGCCAGAACTATACCGACGCAAACAAGAAGCAAACCTAACGCCCGAAGAACTCGGTAGAAAATGGGCACAAGAGGCTATGGATGAAATAAAAAGGGGTCATGAAAATGAGCAAAGAAGCTGACAAGATAATCGCAGAGGCGTTGGGGGTAGAGCCGGAAGAAATATGTTTTGGTTATCACATGTGCGACGAGTGCGAGATAATGGTAGCTCCATTAGTAACAGTTACAAGTCCATACGACAGACCTTGTTTCGCAGAATACGACAAAGAGTTACACGATGGGACGTCTGGACCACAACCATGGAGAAGAGACGAAAGGTGGCGTCTTGGTTAAGTACGCAGTTAAACTCATTATTGGAAACCGTTTTCGATGGATACGTGGTATTGAAGCACATGATAGACAAGATGCTTTACTTAGGGCACTATATCGACTTGAAGAGCGTAACCAACGGGTTGGCTACGACCATTGGATGGCAGCACGACAATACAAGGATGAGTTTCGATTGATTTGCGGGAAGTGCGGGAGAGAGTTTACGGAAACAGTTTACTGGCTGAGTTTAGCACAATGGTTCGCTCCTTGTCCTAGTTGTGAATATGAAGGGCCACACGAGCCAGACGATTATGTAAAAAACGCTTGGAAGAGAGACCTATGGCGACTAAGTTAATTGGAGTTGAGTGCTGTATGTGTGGACATAAACAAGTAACAACGAAGTGGCAACCACTTGCCCAGTCGTGTCGTTTATATGTAAAAGATGGCGTCAGAATTGGAGGTCTTGTGCGTTGTCGTTGTAGTTGGTGTAAACGTTCAACTACGGGAACAGTGCTTCAAATTTATCCAACAGGAACCTGGAGAGACCCAAGATGGCGTCTAGGATAATACCTGAACTGATTCGTGTGTTAGCACGTAGCACGGATGGTTCGTTAAAGCGTGCGGTATATAAGACAACCTGTACTGGTTGTAAACGAATTTGTTATTATGTTGAAGAAAATGGATTTGTTTTCGATCCTGCGGAAAAAAACACTATAGAAAACTTGAAGAGGGTATGGTATGCCGGAGAGATACTTACATGGATCATTGTATTGCCGCAAGGAGACTTTTGTAAAGACTGTTATCTGGCTGACGTACATTTACAAAAACATTGGAAGCATGGCGAGTTTTGGCGTCTTGGATGATACCGATTCCCAGAATAGAATATCGACACCTATTCTATTTTGAGAGGAGACGAAAATGAAGTACAAAGATTGGGACCACAAATGTAAGTTTTGTGGTGCCGAAATGGAAACGATTGCTGCACACGAATGGGATAGTGGTGGTGAATCAATATTTTGGTGTCCGAATTGTGGTACCACATTGAACGACATTGATCATTTATATCCACACGATCAGGCATTCGAATGGAAGCAGTCAAAGGTTGCGGAGGCGTGGCAATTAATCGAACACACGCAAAAACATCACAATGGGGCTAATTGGGCGAACGCCCTCACAGCATCCGCAGCGGAACTATGCCAAAGTGATTTGAAAGAGTTGGTGATTAAGATTGTCGATTTCGTAAAAGATTACGAGGTGAAAAATGGGATTAGCTAATAGAATAAGAAAGACGCTTGGAATGTGTCCAAGTGACTGTACGGTCGTTCAAAGCGATACCAAACCTGGCGAGCACCCAGCTTGCAAAGAATGCGAACACTCAATAGTAGTGGGAGTAGGCAACAAGCACGAAGAAGAGGTTTGGGTATGGAATGGCGTATATCGTACTAAGGAGCAGTTTGATAAGGTTCGCGAGATAGTTGAAGCCGACGACTTCGACTTTTCTTGCGTGAGTAACTTCTTCAAACCCGAAGGTGGGGATTCAACATACCGAGATTGGACGTTCTTTACTTATTTCGACAAGGACCATGTGATACACGGAAAGAAGATAACACCTAAGGGCAAGGTTACTATGCACTTCGCGAATGGAGAAGAAGTTGACACCTAGTGAATTAACAAGACTCATTCTTAAGACAGTTTTTAATGTACTGGCATTGTTAGGTGCAACAAGTAACGAAGCTAAGATTATTGAAGAAGCGAGAAAATAGTTTGGTGATGCCGACGATAGAACGTTGCTTATTTTACAAAATGAGTGTAGGGATATAATACACAATGCACGTTTGGAAAACGATATTGAAACAATGAAAATCGCGGAGACAATATTGAAGACAGCAAAACAAATATTGGTACAACGGAGCCAGAAAAGGTTATGGCGCTTAGGATAACAATTGTGGAGAAACTAATACCAGGTCGAACTTATATTTTGGTCCGCTGCAACGCGTGCTGTCACGAACACTTGGTACGTGTTGATAGTTTGTCATGCCACGTCGCGAGAAGGTTAAAACAGAATATGCAAGTTGGGTTGGTTTGTCCGAAATGTGCACATCCGTATCATACGTCACATTCGCTTGCAGAAAAGTTACCAACACCCGTTGAGAGGAAGTGGTGGAGACTAGGGTAATCAAATTTAGAATAGGCTTTGAGGTGCCTGAACAATTTGATATAGTGAGAGGAATTATTAATTGCTATCGAATCGGTAGGGTGGAGACAGGGTACGACGCCGCACACAATTTCGAGTATTTGGCAGTCACAGTACACAAAAATAATTACGATGAAGTAAGACGAGCGTTAAGCGAACACGGTGCTAATGTTATTGGAATACCCTTTCATCATACACGTCAAGGAAGACAATTATGGAGGTTAGGATAATGCGAGAACACCCATTTGAGTTTGTGTTTTTGTTTACTGCTATCGTTACGTTTGTTATTATGGGTATCATTTGTTTTATAACGCCGCTGAAGGCGCGCAATACGAGACTCGAAAAACCACGAGTGGTTTTTGAACTATGGGGTGGTAATGTTATAAATGTTAGATTTAACTTCGCTGTGCCTAAAGAGTACCAACGAGCATTCACCGAACTGGTAGGCAAACTTGATAGCATAAGTGACGTACCTGGTTTCGATCGCTATGGAATGAAGTTTCACGCTTACTATAAACGACAGTTAATTGGTACTGATGGAATGGTGCATAAATACCCACCGACAAGAAAGCAAGCAATAAAGGATATTCGGGAACTGTTTGAACGCGAATTGCAGAATGGAATACTGCGACCTCTTGTTACAAGCGCACATGATTGGAAAAAACGACAATGGCGATTGGGATAGACGAACAAATGCATCACTGTCGTTTTGTGTGCACCATTTGTGGGTCAACATCAGTACCATTGCGTAGTACAATATTAGAGTATAACATAAAAGAGATTGGTAATTCCGCTTTGTTAATATGTACAAAGTGCAATCAGCGTACAATGCACGTAATAGTATCAGTGCGCAAAGCAATGGAGTTAGAGCTTTGGAGATTGGGATGAGCATAAGAGACGAAGCAAATTTCTATTTACGTGCTTCGATGAAAGGTCACAGTGACGAAGAGTTGGATTGGGAAATTAAACAAGCTAAACGTTTAATATTAGCTGATATTAATGAGAGTACGACTAGTACAGCAAAGCAAATATTGGCAGCGGCAGAAGCTGAAAAGGAGCGACGAAAGCAAAGTCAAGCACAGTGGCGTTTATGATGGACCTGACGCAAGGCATATTAAAAGCGAATTTAAAAACGATGTCGGAAGAAAAGCTTCACGAACAGCTCGCAGTTATTGACGAGATGTTTGAGAAGCATTACGATTTGGTCGAAGAGTTTAAAGACGTTTGGGAATATTTGCGTAAGCGGGTTATAGAAGAAAAAGAACGAAGGCAGAAATGGAGACTAGGATAGGTTCACAAAGTGTGGTGCAGTAACTAAAGAAGAGGGCGGCTCGTAATGACCTCTAACAAAAAATGGAGGCAGCATGAACGAGAAGAATGAAGCGAACGCATTCTTACCGCCCTCTTTAAAAGAAAAGAGGAATAATGAGTAATCGTTTAGTACGTTGTCCTGAGTGTAAGAAATATCACTATCCATATCAATTGCAGGTTGATATCGACGAAGATGGTTATTTCAATCTTACCTGTCCGTGTGGTCACATAATTCTTACAACAGAGTTCGAGGAGATGCTCGACGAGTACAAAGTCACAATGATTGACGAAAGGGATATAGGATGATTTATGTAGAGGCTCCCGAGTACAAGGATTACCCAAGTGTGTTCTTGGCTGGTGGTATTACTGGTTGTCCGGATTGGCAAGAAGAGGTGGTGAAGTTTTTAGAGCCACTTCCAATTATTGTTTACAACCCAAGACGTGAAGACTTTCCAATAGACGACCCGATGGCAGCAGACGTACAGATCGAATGGGAATACCGTTATCTTAATAAAGTTGATTTTAGGCTTTTTTGGTTTCCGAAGGAAACGATATGTCCAATCGTACTCTACGAACTAGGTAAGTATGCAAACGTTGCTAATCGTTGTCGAGCGGATGAAGGGACAGGGGGCAATTTTGTTGTTGGTACACATAGAGATTACCAACGGCGTCAAGATGTCGTAATTCAAACGGGACTGGTGCACCCAAATAAGGAAGTCTACTACGACTTGGCTAACGTTGTTTTCAATTCGGTAATCGAAATGGATAAGCGGTGGAAAATTTTACGAGAGGAAAAACTACATGATTTTATGAGTTTCGATAGGTACGTAGAAGCGTTTAAGGAGGCCTAATGGCCAAGAGAAAAGAACGCGAAGAACTTAATGAAAGGTTGAAACCTCTTCTTCCTCGTTTAGTGGAGGAAATGAAGGAGTTTAACAAAGATCCCAAAAAGTATATGCGTAAACTGCGCCCACCAAGAAAAAGCAAGGGTGTGAGAAAACATATACGCAGACAGAAAGCCGAGAAGCGAAAACAAGCGATTGAGCAACTAGTAGCGAATCGTAATGCGAAAAATCACTTTGCTCACTTAAAAAAGGTACACTGATTGACCGTTTCGCAGAACAGAATATCGTAGATAAATTTTTGTAATGGAGGAAGGTTAATGGGTAAGAAGAAGCGAAAGAAACCCGTGTTTCTTACGCAGAAGCAAGCAAACGAGATTCGTAAGAAACTCGCACAAAGCATACCAGTAAGGAACCTTGTGGTGCTTTACAACGTTTCAAAGCAGACCGTGAAGCGCATTGGAAAGGGTACGTGGAGGGGTTGCTCACTGCGTAGCAATTCCAAGGCACCGAAACCGAAATCAACAGATTCAGTTTTCGAACGTGATCTGGAGTTCGAAAAACGTTCTACTGAATACATGAAGGCCATGATGAAGGATTGCGAGAGACAATTAGCAGAAGCTAAAACATCCGGGTCGTGTATGGCCATGATCGGTCGTGCGTTAGTTATGCTTAGCGAGACAACTTTCCCGAAAGTGATGGTACTGAAAGCTTTTCTTGAGGTGGGGAATGAATAACATCGACGAACGAATGAAAATGTACGAAGCCCAAATGGCACATGAAGTGTGTATGCCATTGATTCCTGTTTTGGTTCGACTTGACGGGAAGAACTTTCACAAGTATACGAAAGGGTTCACGAGACCATTCGATGTTGGGTTTCATGATGCAATGGTCGAAACTACACGTTTTCTTGTTGAAGAGGCAAATACATGTTGTGGTTATACACAATCAGATGAGATAACTTTGCTCTTTTACAAACCAGAAGTGAAGAGCCAAATCTTTATGGGTGGACGAGTTCAGAAGTTAGTCAGTATACTCGCTTCAATAGCAACATGGCATTTTTATTGGGAGATAGCAAAACGTAAAAAAGATAAAGAGCACGAACCTGCTTTCTTTGATTGTAGGGTGTGGCAAGTGCCAACGCTCGTGGAAGCAGCGAATGTATTCGTTTGGCGAGAACAAGACGCAGCACGTAATAGTGTGTCAATGGCTGCGCAACACTACTTCAGTCACAAACAATTGCAGGGCAAGAGTACAAGTGAAATGCAAGAAATGTTGTTTCAGGTACACAATATTAACTGGAACAATTATCCGGTAAGCTTCAAACGTGGTACTTATGTACAACGTCGAAAACGAGCACGACGATTGGAAGATTGGGAATGGGAAAAGATACCACCCAAGCACAGACCACCTAGAGAGCAACTTGTCGAACGTACAGAAGTGAAGGTACTTGATATGCCAAAACTAACCACCATAACAAATAGGGTAGACGTGTTGGTGAACGGTGTTGACCCAATTATAGGAGAAGAGTAGTGGCAACCGAACTGTCATACACTCAACCGAAAGCGAGAAAAATCCATAAGTGTGTATGGTGTGGAGAACCTATTCTTATTGGGGAGCAACACCACAAGTGGGTTGGTATTTTCGAAGGTGATTTTAACAATTGGCGAATGCACGATGAGTGTTGGGATGCAGCAGATAGGGAGCGTAGTGAAGATTATCATTCCGACGGTTCGTTCGAGCCACATGAACATAAACGTGGCATGACAATTGAAGAGCGAATGGAAGAAGAACAAAAAGCGGAGAAAGAGGCTGAAGCCGAATACGAAGATATGATGGAAGAACATTACGAGGAAGTTAAACAAGATTGCTATGAAGAGGGTGCATTCGACGAGATTGAAGACATTGCGAGAGGTCCGGATGAGGAGGACATGTATCCATGAAATTACTTGTAACACTTGATGACCATTACAAAGAATTAATCAAACTAGCACACAAAGCTGAAGTGGTTAACATTTTTACTTTTGGTATCTACGCTGGTATACTAGATGACGGAAGGGACACGACAGAGTGGGGACCTAAATTCAGGAACCAAACTCACGAGTTTCTTGACTTGCTTGTTGAGCTTAAATGTGACACGACGATAACAGTTGGAGTGCCTTGGTTTAACTCTTGTACAAAAGAAGAAGTGTGCATTGATTGCATAAGTAAGTTTCGGGCAGGCTTAACTCGAATCAACAACACAGTTAAACACTGGGATGGAGACTTTGATTGGTTTTTCACTTCTAAACTGCATGCGAAAGCATTTTTGTTTTTCGATGAAGAGAACCCAGTTGGGGTTGTTACTGGTGGTCGAAACTTGTGCGATTCCACTTGGGACGATTTGAGTTTTACATTGCCAATGAAGCAAGTCGAAGTGCTCGAGGAGACACTTGGTGAAATCGAACGCAAAGTAATTACTCGGCAGGCATTGCGTGACTACGCTGAATCAGAAGTTGCAAGAGTTAGGCAAGAGATAATAGAAAGGTCGTTGCGATGAAATTAGATAGAGTGCTTGCAAAAGAATTGCGAGCGATATTCGTTAACGGTGAGGACATAACCGCGGCTACTTTCGCTAGTGGTGAAGCACAGCTTCGAGGTGCCTTGAACGAGAAGACAAATATCGCGCCTATTGACGTAGCGTTAAGTATGTCCAACACGGGACGGATTAACGTAAAGGTGATGGCGTCTTTCACGCTTGACGAACTGTTCACATATGAGGAAATCGAAAAGAAAGGCAAGTAATGGGTAGTTTAACGGGTCCACCAGTGCCAGTAAGTGTGTGTGTTTTTAACTACGTGAAAAGTCACCCTGGCTTAACCGCCCACTATATAGCTAAGGTGTTAGGGGAGAAGCCAAGCACCGTTTCGTCATACCTATATAAAATGGTAAAGAAAGGTAAACTTGTTCGGTTGCCTAACTGTGGTCCGAAAAACGGCTACGGATATTTTTTACCTGGAATGTTAAAAAATAGTTGCAAACGTGTATAACAATTCTCCGATCTGCAGAATAGAATATCGACAACAAAATAGAGAGGAGAATAAGATGGTAGACTTTACAAAGCCCACTAACAGTTTAATAAGCAATATGATGGTAGCGAATACACAACCAGTACCAGAAGTTGGTATGGGGGCCACAATCGTTATGTGGACTGATAGACATGCATGCACAATCATCGAAGTCAGCAAAAGCAAAAGAGTGATAAAAGTACAGTATGATAAAGCTACTCGTACTGACAGTCATGGAATGAGCGATTGTCAGTCGTATAGTTACGAACGTGATACAGAAGGGCAAGTTAAAACATTCACTCTGCGCAAACACGGCAAGTACGTTCAAAAGGGTGACTCAATGCGCGGTACGCATCTTGTTATTGGTAGACGTGAGAAGTACTACGATTACAGTTTCTAACGTGAGAGGAGAACACAAATGATGCGCGAAGTTACTAGTCCCAAGCAAGTTAAGAAAGGCGACCCAATTTCGGTTTCGCACTACGATAACGACGAATACGTAGAACTCTACGGTCACGTCAAACACGTATATGCACCAGGACTTGGTACTACAGGACGTGTTCGTGTGGTAATTCGCTATCCAGAAAAATACAACGGTGGGGAAATGAGTATACCCATCGATGGTCGTTTCCGAGAAGTGCTTTGGAAATACGATAGCGAAGAAGACATACCCGAGAATATAAAAGAAGCTCTTGCGACTGTTTGACAATTTGGGCTCCGGCTGTGAGTACTGTCCCTCGGCGGCCAAAGATTATATCCTGAGGGTGTTCGGATAAGTCCGTTACTAAACGGATATGCCCTGGGAAAGCAGCTGGCGTCCAAATAGAGAGGAAAAAGAAATGGTACATCCAAGACTCCTAGGCTACAACACCAGACGAAAAAAGGAGAAGGAAATGGGCAAGAAGAAAAAGAAAGTTCCGTATATTGAAACGTTGCGGAAAGAAGAACATCCACCAATCGTAACAAAGGAGGAAGTCGATAAGTACTTCGAGTTGCATGACAAGATTGCAAAACGTATTTTGTTTGTTTATAAAGGATTGATGGGCGAGAGCAATCCTTCGATACCAATAGATTGTCAGTCGATTGAAAAGCTCTCGCTTCGGTGGCGTGGATACGAAACAATAGAACCAGCCCTGGATGGCATTGAAGTAGTTGAGCGCGAATTGGGTTGGGATTATGGTGATCCATGCATGGAAAAAACTGAAGCAGCTATCCCGACTGATTACTTGTGGGACGAAAACTGGATCGATACGGAATTGGCAAGACGTAAAACCGAAGAAGAGGCGAGAAAAAAGTTTATAGCAGAACAGGAAGCAAAACGCAAAAAAGAAGTAGAAGAAAACGAATTAAAAGAATATGCGAGCCTTAAGCGTAAGACTGCGGCAATGAAGAAAAAGCTGATTGAGAAAGGTAAATTGAAGAAGTAGGGAGGAAGCCATGTCCAAGAAAAATGGTAAATACGTATACAGGAACTCAAATTTTTGTTCTGACGCTTATGACATCGTGCTTGAAAGTGCTTTAAGAATGCACCCGGATTTAGACGATTATGAAATATGGAGCGATTCAGACGTGGTATGTGTGGCGCAAAATGCTGCTGGTGCTCATCTTATTGTTGCAGCACTTAATGATGGAAAAGTAAGTGGACTTAGGTATTGCACAAAAAGACACGGGCCAAAGGGCACATGGGACATATTCGCTGCACAGGATACCAACAAAAAAGGTTATTACCCAGACAGGGCCGTTATAGCAGCGTGTATACAAAAGAGCCAAGCCGAAAAGATTATTAAGGTTTTGAACGGGGACAAGTAAATGACCAAAGAAATCAGGCTACCCAATCTAGGAGCAAAGATAACGAGAGAGTTAATTCCTGACGGTGCCATTCTTGTCGGGTATCGAGGGAGTCATGCTCACAACACGTACATACCGCCAACAGACCCTGATTCAGTTGATGACATTGATATCATGACTGTTTTCGTGCCAGGACTTGAATACTACTTCGGATTGAAAGATGTGGGGAACAAAAACAAAGGCACGATAGAGCGAATGATTGAGGTGCCAGAACAAAACATCATTTGGGATTCTGTCGCATACGAGATTCGCAAGTTTATCTTTTTGCTTCTGAAGGGAAATCCGAACGTATTGATGATGTTGTGGTTGCCGGACAACCAATACATTTACAAACACCATTTGGGGCAAATGATAATTGACAGTCGTGACATATTCGTAAATAAGCAAGCATATCATCACTTTGTCGGTTATGCAAATGGGCAGTTACATCGGATGGGGCATCACGAGCGTAAGGGACGAATGGGAGCGAAACGCAAGGCGCTAATCGAGAAGCACGGCTACGATACCAAAAACGCTTCCCATCTGATTCGCTTGCTCAGAATGGGTACGGAGTTCTTAATCGAAGGTGAACTGCATCCGTTTAGACAAGATGCTCATGAATTGAAAGCAATTAAAAGAGGTGAGTGGAGCTTAGAGAAAATTAAAGAGGAATCTGACAAGTGGTTTAACTTAGCACATGAAGCATACGTGAAAAGCAATTTGCCGGCTAAACCAAGACGCGAGGACGCAGAAAAGTTAGTTGTGGAGATTATAAAAGAGTTCCACAATATCCACGTTTTCGGCCCAGAACATGATGTCGAGGAGTTTTATAAGGACTGAGGTAGTAATGAAAGAAATAGAACTGCTTGCAGAATATCAACGACGGTATGGACTTACGTACGCACAAGCTACTAAGGTGAAAAGAGATTTCGATATATTGAAGGAACAATTTAAAAACGCTTTGCATCAATTGGTTGTTGACGTTGACGAGTGCCCTTGCGGGGTAGGCATTACATTTGGTTCACCCGATTGGGACGAGCATATGGTGACTTGCAAAGAGTGTAAAGCGTTAACGAACGCTTGGAAACTATTGGGTACCAATCAACCAATTTATAGCGAACCAACACCACGTAAAAAAGTGTACGATGGTAGTGACGAACCTTTTTGAGGTGCGATATGGAAAAACATTGCAAAGATTGTGATTGGAGCCCAAAAGTTGAGAATGTTGAGGCGCTTGAAAAACGTCTTGACGAGTTGATTGATGGTATGGCTAGCGTTGGTCGTCTTGCCGTTGAAGAGCAAGGCATTGCACACGCAGTTGAATGTCAATGCCGGTTGTGCAGAATAATACGAATCGTTCGAGCACACGTACCCATTACGCTTCAAGAGAGAATCGACGAGGAGCGAAACCATCCAAGGGTTCTTTCGATGCAAGAAGCAATCGAATACGTTATGAGTCGCGAACCAGAAAAGTGGTGGGACACAAAAACACTTTGGACGGCCTTAACAACAAGTAGGTTGTCAATTCGTTTAGTTCAACGTCGAATTATGAATATGACTTTAATGGCGATGAGAAAACGAGGGACAATAGTAACTCGCAGCCACCCTCGTATGGGAAAAGAGAATATGTTTAATCAGTATTCGTTGAAAAAGAATGCCGTCAAAGTACGGGATTTCGAAGGCAGGTGTGGTACGTGTAAGCATTGGGGCTCGGATGGACCGGGTCCTGTTGACGAATTTACTGATGATGAGTTAGATGATAACCTCAAGTGGTGTCCAGCTACATGTGGATTTACATCTGCGGGTGCAGATTGCGAGGGGGTTAATAGTAACTATGAAAAACGTACCGAAAAGCAAGATAAATCCAACGGCAGCTGAAAGGCATCGTTATTCTGGTTAGTGGTATGGTCCCTGGCGTAAGACACGTGGATGGGTTCCAGATCCGACTAACGAACATATGATATTGATTGAGTTGAAGTGTGGACATTACGAAAGACATTACGAAAGACGTTATCCAAGTCGTTGTAAGAACTGTGGGGCGCCTTATATACCAAAACGAATTCGATGTAGTTTGTGTGATGAGAAAGCACCCAAAGATTGGGGGAAGGAGAATTAATGGATTTTGATGCCTATCAGATTGCAGCGTACAAGACTGCTATCTATCCGAAGGAGTTTGTTGTAATTTATCCAGCACTTAAGCTGAACGGGGAAGCGGGAGAAGTCGCTGAACTCATAGGTAAGATGCTTCGTGACGACAATGGCATCTTATCGGATGAACGTAAAGCCAGAGTGAGTAAAGAGCTTGGTGACGTGCTTTGGTACGTTGCTGCTGTAGCAACAGATTGCGGGCTTAGTATGGCTGACATCGCAAAAGAGAATATTGCGAAACTAGCTAAGCGAGCTGAAGAAGGAAAACTACACGGAGACGGTAGTGACCGTTGAGGACGAAAAAGAGTATTGTGTTATATGTGGTGAGTCAGAACATATCTATCGTCGCATAGACATAAAGCCCTTTGACTACAACGCTTATATGGCTGATGATGACTACAAATTTGAAGTCGTACCAGTTTGTGAGGATTGCTACGAAAAGTTAGAAGAAGGTGAGCGAGTGGAAGGTTGGGGTGGAGCATTCTGGGCTCTAAAAAATCCTGGTAAGGTTAACGAATACCTTGTCCCAATTAACAAAAAAGTTGACCCTTGGAGATTGGGATAGTCAATCGCCTTGGTTTTGCTGATTGTTATAACCTAGCTGTTTTAATTGGAGGCAACGTGAGCAGACAGGTTTATGGTAAGTATAGATTCGCTGATATTAAAGAGGTAGTGAATTTACCTGAGTGGCAGGCACTGCGCAAGTCGTTTTTGGGTACGTGGAAGAAGACTCCAGAAGAAAACGTTGCAAAGTTACGTTCATTTCTTGGTGGGGTTTCGGAAACTAGCGATCGTAAATTGCACATTGTACACAATTATTTGACTGGTAGTGGTTTTCGATCAGGTAACATTACTCATCCAAGCATTACGAAATTACGTGACCAAGTTCGCGAGGAAAGAAAACGGAGAAGAGAAAGTGGCGAACGAAAAGACTAAGATAATGGGTGTGCCAGTTAGTAGTGGTGTAGTAGTGTTGTTCGCTATGTTTGGTGCAGCATTACTTGTTTGGTTGGCTAAAGACTTATTTACAACAGTAAATCGATTACGTGACGTCACTCAAACCCTAGAGAATAAAATTACGAAACTCGAATCGGACGAAGCTAAGTGGGCTATGATGGCTCAGATGCGTGATGAGATTACCCAATTGCAAGTTGACTTCGAAATCTTACGAAGAGTATTCGAATATGAATACAATAGACACGTTCCGATTGACGAACCGAACCATAAACCAGAAATTAAAATAAATAAGGAAGATTTGCAAGAGTTTTTGGATGAGCGGCGAATAGAAGCTGATGAAATGCGACGTATGATGGAGCAAATGGTAAGACCACCCCGGAGTAAAAAATGAAGCTCTGTTCACAATGCGGACAAACAAAGCCATTTGACGCATTTGGCAAAAATCGTACTGCTCCAGATAAGTTAGCTTATTGGTGTAAGGAATGTTGTCGTCGACATGGTCGTAAGCATTACGCAATACATAGGGAACAAATTCGTGTAGAATCTCTTTTCAAACCAGGAATGAATTGGAACAACTATGGTTATGGTAAAAATAAGTGGCATGTAGACCATATACGTCCAATATCTAGTTTTAATTTCGAATCAACAGACGATCCAGAATTCAAAGAATGTTGGAGTCTTGAAAATCTTCAACCTTTATGGCAAGAAGAAAATCTAAGAAAAGGTGCAAAAATAATGCACGGGTCACAGAATAGTTAATGTGTCTTAATAAGGGAGGAACCCAATGAAGGTGAAGATTGTGTCAGACGGTACAATAAGTGGTACGAAGGTAATTAATGAAGAGACGGGCGAAGAAGTCGAACAGGTTGTAAGCATTCATACTATTTTGGATGCCCACGGTGAAGTACCCAAAGCTATAATAACGGTTGCTTGTCCGGCTATTGAAATAATCGCTGAAGCCGAAACTAGGAAGATGGCAGTACCCGAACCCATCAAAGTTCCGAATACACTGGAAGAGTGTTTTGAGGTGCTTAAGCAAAAGTTGCACCCTGACGACTTTAAGCAGTTTAAAGAAGCTGATGAGAAAGAAGCTCTTGCGATGGCCCATCACGGACTGGGGCGCACAATACGAAACGATTGGGGACTTTGGACTAGCGTGCAAGATACTGGTGAAGTCAACGAACTGGCTTCATATTTTCTTAAGCTAGGACTTACTCATCCAGACGACATGTCAGGAATGATACTGACATCATTCCATAGGCACCTAAACGAAAAAGAGCTAGACGTTGAGGGACAGGTCGAGTACTACAAAGAGTATTGGGCGAGAGTTCAAGTCGAGAAAGAGGTGATGGGTAGTGAAGAAGTTGTGGATACTCCTCAGACTGATGCCACTCCTACTGATAGGGATAGTGATAGTGGTTCTGGAGCTGTACCTGGGGAAACTGATAACGGACAATAAAGTTATTGAAAGCATCGCTTGCGGATTAGCCGACCGAGCCGATTATCTTAGCAGCTTAGCGAACGTAGATAAGTTTCACATAGAAACGAGGTTTTAATAATAATGAGAATGTGGAATATACCACCAGAAATAATGTGTAACCAGCACTTGCTTGGTGAACATGTAGAAATGCATATGTTTGCTGGCTCGATTAACAAGGGCATTAGCATTAAGGGTTATATTAAAAAGGGACTAGTTGAGCCAGGTAAAATTGAAGAGCGACATGCCGAACTAGTTATTGAAATGGAACGTCGTGGTATGAACCATCAATCTCCATTGCCAAGAATTAAAAAGAATGGTTATGGTAAAGGGCATGTCGACATTACACAAAGTTTAAACACTTTAATGCGTCGTTGTGCTCGATGCAGAAAGCGAATGGCTGAAGCATGATTGACGAGTTTAAAGCTGATAACTTTTGGTTGTCGAATTTTGCAGCAAGTCCGATTCGATTTGAGAGCTTGAACTACCCAACAGTTGAACACGCCTATCAAGCTGCGAAGACGCTCGATCAATCTGAGCGATTGCAAATCGCGGAGTTAAAGACACCAGGCCAAGCCAAACGAGCAGGGCGTAAGTTAACGTTACGTACTGATTGGGAAGAAGTAAAGTCGATTATAATGAAACAGTTATTGCGACTAAAGTTTAGTAAAGAGCCTTTCAAATCGCGTCTTCTTGCAACTGGTAGTGAGCATTTGCAAGAAGGCAATAGATGGGGTGACATTAATTGGGGCGTTGACCTAGATAGTGGTGAAGGTAAAAACTTGCTCGGCAAATTGATTATGGAGATACGGGATGAGCTGCGGAACGGACAAAACCCAACCGGGTAGTATTTGTATTGAAGAATTCACAATCTGGATGCTGTTGTCAAATACAGTTCGTAGACAAAGAGAAGAAATGGGAGCCAACAGTCCACAGTTGAGTAGAGCATATGAACACGTGCTTGGTGATATTACTGACCACATGCAAATGCTATTGGAAGAAACTGACAAGCGATATAACGAGAAAGGAATTGATTCGCCTGGTCGCGCGGGATTGGTTTCCGTATGTAAATCCAATTTTGAAACAGTTAAGAAATTGAATGAGGAAGAAAATAATGAAACGAATGGTAGTTAATCCAGACGGTTGGCCGTGTACTTTTAATGAGTGTCCACCTGGGTTTTTCGTATTCGAAGACAATCTGTACCTCAAGTCGGAGTATAGAAGCGAAGACAAAAGTGACGCCTATTGTGAGTCAGGTGAGTACTTCTGGGGTGGTACTGGCGGTGACGTTAAGAAAAGAGGAGCCCTAAAAGTACAGCCTGTCATAGTTGAATGGGAAGAATTTGATGCCTGACAGTTTTTCATTATTCGGAATACCAATTATTAGCGACGAGCGAATTCCAGAAGGCGAAATCGTTGTTGTGCATAACAACCAACTTTTTAGTGCCAAAACCCTTTTGGCGGGATTGGATGAGCCCAATCTTAATGGGGACGTGTTTACCACAACCGATCACGCCAACTTTGACGAGTTAATGCAAAATGGTCCTCCCGTTGAACTTAACTACCATGACCTAAACTCCTTGATGGCCACACTCGAATATCAACCAGCGGTCTCAATCGGAGCTAACGTTATCGGTTCATTAGTTGACGACGAACCAAAGCCATGGCAAGATGATAGATGGCGTCTTGGATAAATAAGAAAATAATCCGATTTTGGGTACTTCGAATCGCACATTCCCAGAATAGAATATCACACACAAAGAGAGGAGAACACAATGAAACCTAAAGGTGTGACATCAACCATTTACGTTGTGGGTTACGAAACAGCTGTAAGGCTAATCACTACTGATAAAGCTGAAGCTGAAAAGTTTTGTGAAGCTGAAAAGAAAAAACATCCTATTTTGTCTTGGGGTGTAAGGACAATTAAGGAAGCTGTTGAACACGCTTGGGAATGTGGTCATAAAGAGGGTTCTTTACCGGAGGACTACTAATGAAATTCGAAGTTGAAATGTGGGCCTTCAGAGAAGGCGAAATTAGGGAAGTGCAAGTTCCCAACGGGCAATACGAGGAAGCAAAAGAGCACGAAGGTGCTGTTCTGGATCTGATTTATACTTACGGCCAGAACGATTTTCAACCACACCCAACACTGCCTTCGGTTTCTGTTGGGGACGTGATTAGGTTGAACGGAAAGAAGCACCGAGTGCGCAATATCGGGTTCGATATAGTGCCCGATGACTACAACGCACCCAAGTCACATACAGAAGTAGGGCATTTGTCAGACGGAGAGTAAAATGTCAGGTGAACATAATTTTTGTCGTATATTTTTAGCCCAAGTAATGGAAGACGTGAAAAAGAAACTGGATAAGGAAACCATTAAAAAGGCATCATGGCATCACAGTACTTTGTTTCACGGTGAAGGTGAGTTTTGGTTGGACGACTTTTATTGGCACGGACATGCTTGTTGTCGCTGGATGGCAAAAGCTGAAGGGTTTGCAAAATATTTGGTACACATCGAAACAAAGACGAAAGAGGCAACCAAATGAGTTGGAAGGTTATGTTTTCGGAAAAGCACGGTTACTCTGAATACTTGATAGTCGACACACCTTGTTATCCGTGTCGGTATTGTGTAGCCGTAATCAATTCCGGACCGGGACATACTTATCCATCACGTTGTTTGCAAGATCGGAATAGACAATATTTTGAAACACAAGATGAAGCAGTAGACGCATTAGCCAAACGAATGGAGGGGGATACAAATGGCAAAGGGGAATAGGCAGAAGGTAGCCGTACTGCCGGCAAAGGTAACTTGTGCACTTTGTGGCGAAAAGGTAGGCAAGCGACATACCGCACTTACGGAAATCGGTCGCTGTTGCAAGAAACATAAGGGCGTTGTTGAGGAGTCGCAGAAGTTTCTTGCGGGTATGACACCCAAGCAGATTGCTGCTTTCGTTGAAAAGCTCGACGAAGCGAGTTAAGGAGCTATCAACATGACAAAGAAGCAAAGATTCAGGAAGGGGAATAAAGTTAAACTGACGACCGACTTAGCCGTCTGTGGAGGCGGGTACAAAGGCCTTGTTGGTACCGTTAGTGGCAAACCTCGCAGAATGGGTGACAGACAATTCTTTGGTGTTACTCTTCCGAAGGGTAGTAAAGTCAAATACAAAACTATTGCTGTTTCAGATAAAGAAGTTGTGTTAGTAGCGGAATAGGGTACTAACACAACTCAATTTACAGAATAGAATATCGAACATTTCATAGAGAGGAGACTATCGTGGCAGAAGAAAAGAAAAGCTTTTTACAAGGTTGGCAAGAAATAATCGACCGACTGAGTGACGAAAAGGACGCGGAGCGCAAGCAAACTCTTGTAATGATGGGTCCACCTGCTCAAGAGATTGACATACCGGACGAAGACCACCCCGATGGTAAGGTTACTTATGGGTTGTGGCCGGGTGTAACAATGCCAGGTGGCAATTACGAAAAGGGTGTTGGTGCGATCATCAAACGCAAAAATGGCTACCATCCCAACGAAATGCGTTACTATTCTGAAACTTTTATCAAGGGGTTGGTAAAAGTTCTCGAGGAAACACATTACGCATTTGCACCAAAACCGAAGGAAGAATAATGGCTGACGAGAATATTGAGTATTTGGTAGCCGTAACGGTGGTGGTTAAGGTTATAGAGCGCACACCAGTAGCAGCAAAACACGCGGCTGAAGAACATCTCGACGCCGCAATAGTTAACTCACCTGCTGGCATAGCAGTTCCATATATTATGCCTAAAGCTACCAACGTCATGCAAAACGATAAGGTCACAGAAGTGTTTCACAAAATCATTACTGGAGAGAACTATGCTTGACTCATTGTTAGATAACGATTTATATAAGTTTTGTATGCAACAAGCAGTTTGTCAACTGTACCCAAATGCCGAAGCTGAGTATACGTTTATTAATAGAGGCGATACTCAGTTCAGTGACATGCATTGTAAACAACTTACGAACGCAATTTTTAAACTGTGCCATATGCGTTTTGGTGATGAAGAGTTAAGATGGTTGAGCGATACGTGTTACTTCTTCACCCCTGTTTATCTCGACTTTTTGAAGAGTTTTCAATTTCGAGCTGAAGATGTATATATCGGCACAACTAACGGACAACTAGAAATCAAAATTAGAGGTCCGTGGTACAGAACTATTCTTTGGGAAGTACCCTTACTAGCAATGGTTAGCGAATTGTATTACGAGTACGTTGTAAAGGCAGATTACAACAAATTGCTTGCGAGGACAAAAGCAAAACAAAAAGCCCACTTGATGCACGACAATATGGTACGGTATGCAGATTTTGGTACGCGTCGTCGTTTCTCATTCGAGAACCACAAAAACGTACTTGAGGTAATGAACCATATCGGTCTCATCGGTACTAGTAATGTTTTGTTAGCAAAGAAATTGGGGTTGAAGCCAATCGGTACACAAGCTCATGAATGGTTTATGTTTCACGCAGCCAAAGACGGTTATCGTATGGCAAACAAAACTGCGTTACGTGCTTGGGCAGATGTGTACAAAGGTTCGTTGGGAATTGCCTTGGGTGATACTTTTACTACCAAGGCTTTTTTGCGGGCCTTTGACGGCGAACTAGCAAGGTTGTTTGACGGTGTAAGACAAGATTCGGGTGATCCAATTAAAATTGGTGAGATGATTATTGAGCACTACAAGAAACTGAGAATTAACCCTTTATCAAAAACAATAATATTCTCAGACGCACTAACACCAGAAAAAGCAGTGGCGTTGATCAAACACTTCAGTAACCGAATTAAAGTATCATTCGGTATTGGGACAAATCTAACGAATGACGTGGGCTATGACCCATTAAATATAGTAATTAAGATGACGGCTTGTAAACCTGACGGGAACGCAGAATGGATCCCTACAGTCAAGTTGTCAGATTCAGAAGGTAAATATACAGGTGCTCCAAAAGAAATCGAATACGCCAAAAGAATTTTGAAAAGGAGTTGGTAATGGGGATGTATCATGAACTGATAAAGTCATGTCCCTATTGTGGTGCCACTTGTATGGAGCAGATAGGTGATCTTTTTGGCGGACTACGCTCGTTTGTTGTTGACGATCCAAAAAGTCTAGCGAGAGAACTCAGGGCCGACGAGATAGAACAACTATACGAGGCGGCAAAAGATATCGTATGGTATTGTGATAAATGTGATAGGTCTTTTACATTAAAGTGTACGGGTACGAGTAGTCTTGAAACGGCAAGACGTTTATTCGGAGGTGGTGATGAGAGCGTTGATAGTAGTTGACGTACAAAATGATTTTCTTTCTGGCGGTTCGTTAGCTGTTCCACGTAGCAACGAGATTATTCCTGTCATTAATAAATTGGTGTCCCATTTCGATTTAGTAGTATTTAGTCGAGATTGGCATCCCGAAGAGCATGTATCATTTTGTGAGCGACACAAAGTCGATCCTTTCACTACGATAGAAATGGCAGGAGAAGATATTTCTGTGTTTCCAAAACATTGTGTACAAAACACAGACGGGGCTAAGGTCAGTCCTGACATACAGTTCGATAACGTACCTTTCGTGATAGCCAATAAGGGTATGGAAAAGGATAGAGACTGTTTTTCGGCTATGCAAGGTATAGTGCATCACCACGATCAAGTGTTAAGTCAGTTTCTGCTTTCACGAGGCTATAACGAAGTGTACGTTTGCGGACTGGCTACTGATTACTGTGTAAAAGAAACCGTAATGGACGCATTGAAAGACGGTTTTAAAGTAGGTTTACTTTTACCAGCTATTCGTGGTGTAGAGGATAACGCTTCATACGAGGCCATACTTGCCATGACTAAAGCAGGAGCAAAAATATTTGAAGATATCGCAATGGACGAACTGATAGGAGACAAGAATGAAACAAATTAATTGTGAAGCCGTTGTCGGAGAAATCAGTGCCTTCATTAAAAGGATGCTAGACAAAGCCCAACTAGGTCAAGTGGTAGTCGGCTTGTCCGGTGGGTTAGATTCTTCGGTAATTGCTGCACTGTGTGCTCGTGCTATCGGTGCGTCAAACGTTCATGGAGTTATCCTACCTTACAAGACTTCGAGCGAAGAGTCCGAAACCCTAGCACGAGTACTTGTACATCAGCTACGCATTCGATGTGCTAGAGAAGAAATCACGCCAATGGTGGATGCTTATTTTAACCCATCGGTAGTCGCAAGTCGCGATTACGAGAAAAAGGCTCTACGTCTTGGTAATTTCTGCGCTCGTATGCGAATGGCCGTGTTGTACGACTATTCTAAAGTACGTGACGCATTGGTCGTCGGTACGGGCAATAAAACTGAGTTGACGTTGGGATATTTTACTTTGTATGGTGATAGTGCTTGTGCTATGGAGCCAATTGGTGATCTGTACAAGACTCAAGTTTACCAGTTAGCCCACTACTTGGACATACCCCAAGCAATTGTTGAACGTACACCGAGTGCAGAACTTTGGCCAGGTCAAAGTGATGTTGAAGAGTTGGGGCTTTCATATGAGGAGTTAGACAAAATTTTGTTTTTGCTAATTGAGCAAGAACTCGATCGAGATGATATTGAACGAAGAGGTTGGGTCGGTGGCCATATTGAACGAGTGATGGGTATGGTGAAACATTCGGCGTTTAAAAGAGTTTCGCCACCTATTTGTGGTGTTCAACATGTTTGCTAAGGAGTTGTAAAATGGAAGAGCGTGGCAAAACAATTTTGGCAATTGTTATTGTTTGTTTGGTGTTACTACTTATCAGTGGGTGCTTCTATTATAACTACGGTACGGATGAGTGGGTAATGTTTACTGTCAAGAAGACAGAACGCGTAGTTAAAAGTACGAGCGAGGGCTCTTCATCAAAGTACCTTGTATTTACCGAAACAGAGGTGTTTGAGAACACCGACTCACTGATGTGGTGGAAGTGGAACAGTTCTGATGTGTATGGTGAACTCGAAGAAGGGCAAACATATAATGCTCGTGTTTATGGTTGGCGTATACCATTTCTTTCTTGTTATCGAAATATTGTGGAGTTAAAACGAAACGATGATTGATTGGACCTATGGTACTCGAACCACAAGCACTTCGTATACGGGTCAAACTACTGGGACTAATTCATCTGATGATGCAACTGCGATAGTTGCTTATTGGTTTTCAGTGCAAGGTGAAGAACCAGAACCATTACCCGAATATGATCCTCGACCAAAGTTTTGTTGGATTAGGACTGAGGTTCGCATTTCACACTCATACATACAACCAAGATTTATGCTACTTAGGAATGCTGGTTGGCGTTATAGACAGCGAATCAAAAAATCAGGACGCAAAGTCTTGATGCATCGAGTCACATAGGAGACTTAACATGGCAGGCAAAGAAATCAAATTCATCCGTGTTCCGGATGAAGAGACAATGCATACGTTAATGGATTTGAACATTTCAATACCAGAAAATGTTGAGTACGTAATTTTGGTCGAACCCGAACCACCTCTTGATCGAATTGCAGAGATCGAAGATGTACTTTACGCACTAGTAAAGCAAGTGCGAGATAGCACTTGGCCTTTGCCTTTTAACAATCCCAAAATTAACGCGTTTGTAGAAAAGGTCGAGAAGAGGAATAGTTCAAAGGACAATAACCAGTGAACGAAATCGAGAAAACCTTGACTATTTGGCAAATGCTCGTAATAGGTCTTGTTGGTGGCATTATTGGCAGTGTTTTAGTCCACTTGGTAGATTTGTTTTGGAAACATACCAAACATTGGTGGGGTGATCACCATAAACTTAAAAAGAAGTAGTACAACAAACCACCAATTCGCAGAATAGAATATCGAACAACAATCAAGGAGGTAGTTATGGCACAGGTGGTAGATTATAGGAAAGATCATGTTACTTACACAGAAGGACCTTTTGTCATTTGCAACGCACTCGGAAACGGGTGGCGTATTGAAGTGGAGTTGAAGGAGTACAAGTGTCCTGTGCTTCCAGACGCTTCGATTTACAAAATGGTAACGATGCGTTTCGGGTACGCGGGTAAGTGGCACAAACGCGAGGATGCCGAGAAGGTATGTGACTGGCTCAACAGGATGGTTGAATCTAAAGCGATTGTTTTAGACAGAGACGGCTGGTGGGTGCCAGCGGGAGAAACCAGATGCAGGTGTGGCTTGACGACCAGTTAAGACCCCCTCTATTTAACCGATTAACAGGCGAGAAGGTCGAATGGGTATGGGCAAAGACTTTTCAGGAAGCCATTGATTACTTATCTAGTGGTCAGGTGACTGAGATTAGTTTTGACCATGACTTGGCTGAGGAAAAAACAGGATACGATGTTGCTTGTTGGATTGAGAGGGAAGCTGAGATAGGAAGACTCACTTCGATGCACTACCAGATACACTCTGGGAATACAGTAGGGGCAGGAAAGATAGACGCTGCAATGAAAAGTGCATGGAGATTTTGGGATAAAACAATTAAGGGAACTACAAATCGTGAGCACACAGAATAGCTTCTGGAGGAACAAATGAAAATACAAACACTTAGTATTGTAGTAGGAACAAGCGCTTGTAATGCGAGGTGTCCCTATTGTGTCTCACGGATGACAGGAAATGAAATTGACATACCTTCGAGTGATGAGTTCAATGTGCGCAATCTTAGAAAAGCCGCCGAGTTTGCTAAGGCGCACCACACTTCAACGGTATTGATTACAGGTAAGGGGGAACCAACCCTATACCCGGATATTATAACAGAATACCTGGAAGTATTGCAACCATTTAACTTTCCTTTTATTGAATTGCAAACGAACGGTTTAAACCTAGTTTACGGACACGAAAAAACGCTTGACAGACTTTTGGCTGGGTGGTATGATTTGGGGTTGACAACAATTGCCATATCAGTCGTACATTGGGAATCGCAAATTAATCGTCAGATTTTTACTCCACATTTAGATACCTATCCGGACATGTTTCAAGTCGCTAGAGAGTTGGGGGCTCATTTCGATGATAAGGGTTTCCTGACGCGAATGACTTGTACAATGTTTAACGGTGGTGGAGGGATCGGTAGTGGAGAACGTTTACACAAGTTTGTAAAGAAATGTGCAGAGTACAGAATACCTCAAGCATCATTTGCACCAGTACGTGCACCACATAACACATTCGATGACGGAACTAGAGAGTGGGTTAAAGAACACGAACTTGATTGCGACCAGTTATGGGAGATTAAAAATTACTTAGGGTACAACGGTACAAAACTAATGACGTTGATACACGGTGGAGAAGTTTATGATTTAGAAGGAGTGTCGGTTTGTTTGCGTGATTGTTTGACGTTGACACCAAACAATGAAGAGTTGCGACAATTAATTTACTTCCCAGATGGTAAAGTGTATTATGATTGGCAATACAAAGGCGCACGTTTACTGTAAGGAGGCTAGACGTGGAAAAGAGTAGGGAGTTTGCGGAACACGCCGCAAAGATAGTGAAGGAAGCACTCGAGGCTGATCCGGAAGCCGTATCAGCTTTGTTCGAGTCAAGGGTGAATTGCAATGAGAAGTTAGCACAGCACCCTACGATTCAGGTTCAATCTTTTCCGGACCCAAAAGCTAAAGAAGGAAAGGCCTGCATCGGAGCTCTTGGACTTCTCAATGGCATTCTTTGGGATACTGGCTTTGTCATTATGGCAAAAGTCGAAGAGGACGAAGCAACTAAGAAACTAAAGTATTCCGAAGTCAAAGTCAGCGAAATAGCTTCGCTTGGGTGTCTGGAATGCTCTTGTGAGGAGTGCAAGACGGAAGAGGGTCCGAAAGAGCACGAGTCTCATGAACATGTTCTTGAAGATACCGACGGATGCAGCGAATCAGAAGAAGCTACGGAGTCTAACGACTAACACTAAACAATTATGAAATGTCTTACGTTTTATGTTTCTAAACTGGAGCTTTACAAGAGCCAACTTAGCGAAGCGGATCTAACAACTGCAGTGCGTAAGTTAGGTAAGTCCAACTTTGTATCCAAAGCTGAAGTAATTCCTCAATCGGAGAATCTTACATACTGTGTTGCAATCTGGTTTGCTGAACGCGATATTGATAAAATATCTTCAGTTCTCCCCTCGTTACGAACAGTACTCAGTAGTAAAGTAACTAAGCAATTACAAGTTACTATTACAAACGACTGGAAGGCGAGTTTGTGGAGACTGGGATGATTTTTTTATACTTTTCAATATTGTCGTTCGTGTATACAATGCTACAGATACTTGCTGATCGGCGATATTGGAAACGTCCACCACCTCATCAAAAATATCATCATAAACGTACTCCACCTTGGTGTGACGAGCGCTGGCGTCTTCGTTAGTTCCTACTGGTAAGGTTTAGTTGGGCAAACCCCTAGTCGATCAACCGAGTTTCTCCAATTGTTTACCAAGTAGAATCAATTGGGAATTTTCATGTCGAAACTAGGCAATATTATTGATGCGTTGTCCCATAAACGATCAGGACAAACGGACATTTCAAGTTTAGCCAAACGTTACGGTTACGAACCTTATGTTGGCGGGGCCGGTCCAACAGAAGAACACACCGAACGTAACAATATGGCGTTGAAGCAAGTATTGGAACGTTTAGGGTACAAACCAACGATTGAAATGTTTGATGAAGACGGAGCGATGGACCCAATTCAAGTATTGCGAGTTGGAGACTTTCTTGTCAGTTATGATCGTTGGGGGTTTGTGTTTGATAGGGTACCCAGTGGTGTTGATGCAGACGATTACGATCAAGCTTCGCTTGTAGCAGTTGTTGCACTTATTCAGCACAACATGCCAACGGATAAGGTAATAGGTTGGGAACATTGGCGTCTAGGGCAGGGCAAGTTTGTTATTGACATTGATGAAGTGTCAACAGAACAAGTACAACAACTACTTGACGCAGGGGTTGACGTTGCTAATTTGATGAAACCAGGTGGCGATGTGCCTTTCTTTCATTTAATGGCAACTAAAGGCAATCTGCCAATGGTTAAGTTTTTGGTTGAACACGGTACCGACCCTAATATGTTGGATTCAGAAGGTGGTTGGGGAAATACAGCTCTTTTTTACGCGGCCACAACTGCTAAAATACCTGTAATCGAATATTTACTATCACAAGGGGCTGATATTAACGCAGGATACGATGTCCCACTTGTTGCCGCGTTGGGACGCTGAGATTACAGTACAGCTAAATATTTACTTGACCACGGAGCCAATCCAAACCCACAAAATCTCGAAGAAGGTTATGATGGCGATATTCCTATCATTAGCGCTTGTGAAGGTGAAGATAAAAGTGGTATTGCTTTACTTTTAAAATATGGAGCTGATCCGAACGCAAAAGATAATTGGGGTTGGACATCATTGCATAAAGTTGCTGCTGGTAATGCAGTTGACGTTGCTGCATTGCTTTTAAAGCACGGTGCCAACCCGAATGTGAAAAACAGTTCGGGCAACACTCCACTTCAAGTTGCGAAGAACTTTGGTAGAAGCAAAGAAATGATTCAGTTGTTGCGAAGCATGCCTTATTGGCGTCTAGGTCAAATGATACGAGAAGCCCAAGAACTTAGTCCTGACTTCTTCGACGAAGATAACAAATTGCTACCTGAAGTGCGAAAGGTGTTGCTTAAGGTTACGGATGATGTGTTGGCTAATTTAGCAGAGCGGGAACATAATATTACGCCAACCTTTATTGTGTTAACTGGCTCGTTGACTGGTCCAGATTGGGATGAGTATTCCGATATTGATTTGCATTTAGGCGTTGATTTTGGTGAGTTCGAAGATGAGAGTTTAGCACGTGACTTTTTACTTTACTATGCCAAGGAATTCAATTCGAGAAACTATGATTTGAAAGATCACCATATCGAATTATATTTTCAGGATGACAAAGAACCTCATTTGGCTCCTGGTCTTTATGATATTCAAAACGATAAGTGGTTAAAGTACCCTAAGGAAGAAAGATACGAGATTCCCGAGACGGTAGCGAAAGAAGCCCAGGGTATTTTAGACGAAGTGGAAAATTTCATCAAGAGATATCGAAAAGAAAAACCCATACCCACACCTTTCTTGGAAGATTTGCGCGAGTACTGGCAAGACATTAGAGAAAAACGAAAAACTGGACTCGAAGAAGGTCTACATGGACATGGCAATTTAGTATTTAAAGCATTGAGGCGTAATGGTGCGCTTAAGAAGCTTTTGGATTTGATTCGGCAAGTACAAGACGACGTGTATGAAACTAATCATCGGAAGGGACAAGCGAGGAAAAGGATGGAACAAGATATAGATAGTGAGACGCAATGGCGTATTCGTCAACTCAAGAAACAAGAAAAGGAAGTAAGAGAACAACACCACAAAGAAGAAAGCGATCACGCAGGTGACGATTCAGGTGACATCAAAGAAGCACAATCTAGCGACAGGTACCCTAACTGGCATTATTTTCTTGCGAAGAATAAAGAAATCTACGAGCAAGTGCGTAACCAACCACATCAAGAGTTTTTAGATAGGTTGCCTCGTTTACAAGAAATAGCAACTTTGTTGGCTGATCTGTATTATCAAGTGTATAATAATGGTTTTTTGGGCTGGATTATAAACGGTTATGCTTCATCATTTGATAGAACAGTTGCAGCATTGAAGGAAATAGGGACGCCAGCTGCTCTTCAAGTGATCGAGATAATAAAGCCAATAAGACGTTACGTTAAGCAGGGGGCTCCAAGTGTTGGTTATAGAGGTGACTACTGGAAGCAAGATCCATACGACAAATACACCAACAATATAAAGAAGTCAATCGAGAAGGTTCTGGACAAAGCAGATGACGACTTCTATGCAATAGATGAACAATTTGTTCAGGAAGTTGATAAGTGGTTTGAGCAACAAAAGCTACACCCAGAACATTGGAGATTGGGACAACAGTTTGTTCGTTGGCACATTCACGAAACAAAAAATAAACCAGTTCATCCTGGCAGGTGGTGTTAGTGGAGCAGCGGAGTCAATTCGATAAAAAGAATTGGAAGGAACTTGTCCAAACATATATAGGTGACAAGTTTAAAGTTGAAAAAGTCGAAGTATTTCAAGATCCTGAATTGCCTACTACATACGCGATTCGTTCATGGGTGCCAACACATCCAGAGGGTCCTACATTGGACTGGTTGTATGACATTACAGATGAGTGGATAATGGGTCCGCCTTTAGAGGGTGTGATATTTGATAAGTGGCCACCTCCTTCTTACAGTTCAGACACACCACGACAAATTTACCCAGAAGAGTCAGACCAGAGCAGTCGTCATCCCAACGCGTGGTTCTAACCCTACCCCCTTTTGCAGAATAGTATATCGGACACACCATATCGAGAGGAGGACCAATGAGTTGGTTCACAGTAGACAAAAAAGGTTTGCAAGCACTCGTTGCTGGTAGACCCAAATCTTTAGTGTTGCGCGAACTGTTACAGAACGCTTGGGACGAAGAAGGCGTAACACAAGTCGAAGTACTTGTGACGAGTTTACATAAAAAGATATTGGTTACAGTCAGAGATGACGCACCCGAAGGGTTTTACGATTTGCGTCATGCTTATACATTGTTCGCGGATACTCGTAAACGAGCGAATCCCGAGCAACGCGGTCGTTTCAATCTTGGTGAGAAGGAAGTGCTGTCACTTTGTCATCGGGGCCACATTATCACCACCAAAGGAACAATTGAGTTTTTGCCAAACGGCAAACGAAGGGAAACTCGTCAGAAGCGGGATAGCGGTTCAGAGATATTTGTCGAGTTCGAAGGCACTAAAGACGAGTATAGACAAATGTTGAAAGAGGTGAGGACGTACATTTCGCCGATTCGTATTAACACTGTTGTAAATGATGTGCCGCTTGCTAGTTGGACGCCTATTCGAACAATTGAGGCATCACTGCCAACCGAAATTTTGAAGGATGGGGTGTTGCGACGTTCGGAGCGTAAGACGAAAGTTGAAATCTTTGAACTTAACGAAGACGAACAACCTTATTTATATGAAATGGGGTTACCTGTTTGCGAATTGGGAGATGACCAGTACCATCTCAACGTTATGCAAAAAGTTCCTTTGGGGTCCGACCGCACGACAGTTCCAGCATCATATTTACGAACGATACGTGCGGAAGTAACTAACACAATGGTTGACGATGTTGAGGAAGAAGACGCATCCGCAAACTGGGTTCGTGATGCATTAAGTAGCAAACGAATCGAATCCGAAGTAGTTAAGAAGGTGGTTGAAAAACGTTTCGGCGATAAAGCTGTTGTTGCTACTCCTTCGGATCCAAGGTCAATTGAAAGGGCCCAAGAGCGAGGTTATCGAATTGTACACCCTGCTGAGTTAGCAAAAGAGGAATGGCAAAATGTACGAGAGGCAGAAGCATTGCCCTCAACTGGTAAATTGTTTCCTTCGTCTACAGCCCCAGCTGATACAATACCACAAAGTGAGTGGACTGACGATCAACAGTTTACGGTACAGTCAGCAATATGGTTAGCCAAACAACTACTTGGTGTTGATTTGAAGGTTCGATTGATTGATAGCAAAATGTCTTCTACAGCAGCCGACTACGATCGGCTTACAAAAACTTTACGGTTTAATGTATCACATATTTCAGACGACGAATGGGCACACCCATTAAAAGGGGTAATGCTAGGTTTGCTGATTCATGAGTTTGGGCATGAGGGTGGTGGCCATTACGATAGTGGTTACCATCAAAAGTTATGTGAGCTCGCTGCCAGGTTACCCAAAATAGTTTTAGAAAACCCCCACCGGCATTGGTAGTCTTAGTTCCCAATTCACAGAATAGAATATCGAGGACAAAAATTAATAAGGAACCAATCATGGAATTAGGTTGTTACAAAGCAGTAGCCAAAAACGAAGACGTACCTGTTGATACAATTGTGCGTGTTTATGAAATAGACGACGAGAATGATCGCGTGGGCTATGAGTCATATACCGATAGTTATCATTTGGGGTATGACGATTTTGTGAAGGCTTTTGAATTTTTACCAGATTTTGATTTCGAACAAGGCCGTCTTAAGCAGTTAGAGGAGTTGTTAAATACTGCAGACGAACTTGCTAAACTCGAACCGAATATACAAATCGATGAAACAAAAGCACTACCAGGTGACACAATTGACACAATTGGTAGTGCATTGGCTACAATAAAAAAGGCAACACCGGAATCACTTCGAAAACAAATGAATGCAATTCGCACACAAGCGACGAAGACACGTAAGAAAATTGAAAAGAAGCAAGAAGAGGTTCGTGCAATTGTTGAGCAGAAACTAAACACTTTATCTGGTCAATTGCGAAAGTATCAGAAAATGGCAGATATTGCTGATGAAGCAATGTTGACTATCAATTTGTATTTGGGTGCACACGAAGGAGTACACCAAATAAGAGACGGCGAATCAGCTGCGATTGATGTACCAATTGCACTTCGTCAATTAGTTTTGTACATGGATGAAGAATGTGCATTGGCTCCTGAACTACGTGACATGGATTGGAAAGATATTGACGCATTTGACAAGTGGGTTGTGGTACCTGAAAACTTACAATTGGTATTGCCGGAAGAAAAAGGTATAGTGGCAATGAAACCAAGACGTAAGAATAAAGCATATTCTGATTCGCCTATGATAAACTTTGAAATGAACAAACCTAATCATGTAACATATTTATTAATGCGAAACGGTGACAAAGTTTATCGCGTTTGGTCAGATTTGGAATTAACAAATGTATTGTTTCCAAAAGAAGATATATTTGACAAATATTTTCGTAAGAGGCGTTACAATCACGATACTAACCGGCACGAAGAAGAGGTTTTGCAACCTGGTTCTTACGAGTATTCACGAGCAATGGAAAGTGCACAAAAAGAGCAAAGACACTTTATGCGAGTATTTTTGTATTTGCAGGGGTTGCTTGATCGCACACCGATTTTTAAACCCTATCCGATTCCATACATTAACCTATGCGATAGGGACCAATATAACAAGTATTTAAAGTTTGTCGCTGACGCCGAGAAATTACTATCTACTGGTCGTCCGTCTTTTAAAGATTGGTTGAAGGAAACTAACTCGAAATTAAAAGTTGGAGATCGGATTTGCGGTATATTTGGTTACAAACAAGGATTTGGTTATAAAGACAGAGGTGATCGAGTTTGGCCAGAGCGAGCTGAATCACCAGACAGTTATGTCTTGTATGCGTTAGAGGAGCGTGTTGGAAGCGAAGTTTACAAATTCAAATATGAGCGTACTGAAGAAATATGGGTGGAAGACGAATGGACCTCACGACCACCTAAAACAAAGGCTTCGTGTAAGGTGCGTACAGGAGACGATTTTATTCTAAACTTTGACGAAGCTGAACTTGAGGATATGCAGTATTACGTGCACTCAAGAATCGATCGGGGTGATTATATTAATATGGTACCACTGCTTCAAACCGCCATTAAATTAAAACAAGCAGAAATCGAAGAGGAGGCACCATTCAGGCAATTATTACAAGCTGAATACGTTAGACTTTACGGTTTGGGTTTTGAGGAAGCTGAAGTAGTTATTGACGAGTTGGTAAGGTGGTGGAAGTTTAAGACAAAGATACACAGGGCTTTAACTTCAGACGATAAAAAAGCTTATCAAATGATTGTACAACGCGGGCGTGTTTACTTGAAACGTAATCGTATGCGTGAACAGTTAAAATCTCAATATGATTGGATTGTTAAAAAATTAAAAGGAAAGGATACACTACTAATTGCTCACTACGACGGTTGGAAGTTTAAAGTCCTTAAGTGGAAAAATGAGGACAACTTGTTTGTTGACGAAGAGTTGTGGACTGCTAACATACATAAGAAAACTGTTCGGCGCACAGAGGTTAAAGAGTGGCAGACAATTGACCGACAATATAAGTTATGGAAGATTATTTATGCTCACGAGCGATGGGGTGATTGGGGTACGCATATTAGCCGTCGAACAGTATTATCAGATTCAGAAGTGCTTGAATTGACAGAACAAGCATGTGAAAGTATTAAGGCGACAATAAAGGAACGTAATGAGCGGCGTGATAAAGAAGAATGTTTTATACCTCTTGCAGTTTCGCGCAAAGGTGATTACCGCAATCGATGGTATCTTTATGTTTGGGCTGAAGAACCGAAATACAATCCAGACAGGTTACTGTCACACTCAATTGAAGACGCAGAAGTTCAAAGTGTCGTATTAAGTTGGAAGCGAACCATAGACGGTGTTAAGTTTCTTAGTTCTTATTGGTGGGGCCATAAGGAGTCTATAGAAAGCGTGTTGGCAATGTGTGACGGGGAACTAACAAACTTTGAACGCCGCCACATACGCAGTTCACATACACGTTTCTTAAAACGTTGGGACGACAATATCGAAAAGCTTCGGAGAGCACAAGCACCAGTTAAAGAATACGAACGTGTACGAAGTAGTATGTTAGATAGAGTGGGTGACATACGTAACGAGATTGAGCAAAGGGCATTAAGAGTTGCCGAAAAAGAACGGTTTCAGAAATATTTAAAAGATGGGGGCGAAGCACGACAATGGGGTGTGTATCGTAAAGAGTTAAAAGCTATTTATGTAAACCTTTTGGGGTTGGTTGACCCACTTGAGCATTTGGTTGAAAGCCATATTGAAGTTAAGGGGCTTACTGTCGCTCAAGTGTTAAAGTTGGCGGTACAATATAAACCTAAAAAATCTAAGGCGCGTGGTTGGGGTCGGAGTGAAAAAAAACACACACCCACTGCCAAAAGACTACGTGATTAAATCTTCGTCGATCGAAAATAAAAAAGACAAAGAATAATTCGATTTTGGGTACTCCGAATCGCCGTTTTCCAGAATAGAATATCACACACAAATAGAGAGGAGAATGGTGATGGAAGAAACAAAACTGAGCGAGCAAGAAATTGCTACTATGGTTGAAGAGAAGGGTATTGACATTCTTGCCAATTGGTGGTTGCGACCGAGGTTTGTTGCAGACGCACTAGGTTACAAAGAGGCTCTGCACAAGTTCGAGGATTGGCAGATAATTCATAAAACTGAACTTTTTGAAGTTGCCTGGGACTACGAAGAAGGAATAAAGCTTCGTGGTAAGGCAACCAAAGAAGTGTTGGACGCCATGCTCAAACTGGTTGCTGAGATTCACGAAAAGCATTCGATTCCTTATAAAGTCAGTGGACGCAAGCATTTCGAGGGTTTTATTTTCATGGTGGGATTAAATTGGGTGTTACATGAGTCGCTGAACGATATTTTCAGAAACAACACAGGACTGGAACACATCGAAGAGTATTCACGACTTTGGGGGTATGCAGGTTCGAAAGAAAGAGAAGAAAAAGTAAAAGCATTCGAAGAAAAATACGGACGTACGCCTGAAGAGAACAAAGTGTACTACGAACTGCAAAGAGAGTTTGAGGGCGTTAAAACACTTTTGGATACAATTCAGTTACGCGCACATGTAAAACTAGCGGGTTATGAGTTACAAAGCAAGCGTAACGGTAATAAAGTGAAATCGATTGTCGAGTGCAAAGACAAACCGAAAAGAGTTACGATTCATTACGCCAGTGGCGATAAGGGTGAAATGGATATCGCTAAAATGCACTGGTATTTGAAAATTACAAAGAAGTAGGAGGCGACAATGAAAACGCTTGAGGTAAGAGTTTTCGATAAGGGGCAAATGACTAATAAACGGTTGCGTTGTGCAACTTGTAACAGGTATATTTACCCACAGAAGGAACGGGTAATAATAACGCAACATCATGGTCGAGGTGAAAAAGCAAAGCACAGGCACTTTGATTGTGCACACCATTATCTATCTGGCGTGCTGTTTGTGTGCAGTGACCTTATGAGGGATGTTTCTTCAGCACTGGGAGTGTTAGGACGTTGTGCTTATGAGGACAAGCCAAATGTCGAGCAAAAGAAAACAAAAGCAAGAAAAGCGAAAACGTCGTAAAGAAAAGAAAACACAAGAAAATAAACGACGTGCCGAACCCGGTTACAAAGAAAAGCAGTATCGCAAAAAACTCATTCGAACTCATGGTGCGACAGGAGCACTACTTATGTTGCTTGAAGCGCGTAAGGAAGAGACCGAGTTGAAAAAGAAATGGGAAAAGATGACTATGGCGCAGAGGCTGTTACATGTACATGAGCACGGAATGGACAAACTAGCACAAGTAGGATTGGCAAACAAATGACAACTTTTTTACAGCCGATACACATTTTTTTCACAAAAACATCGTCCAATATTGCAACCGACCTTTTGGTTCTGTTAACGAAATGAATGCAACTTTGATCGCAAATTGGAACGGTGTTGTACAAACAAATGATACTGTTTATCATCTTGGTGATTTTGCTTTTACTTATGGCGGAGGTCAAAAGGCTGTTCGAGCAATTGAGGAACTGCTTGACCAATTGAATGGTAGGGTGGTTCTGATTATTGGTAATCACGATAAGCGAAACATTGTCAAAAGGGTGAAGAAATTCGAATCTGTTCATGAAGAGTTAATTCTACGTCACAACAAACAAAAGGTTGTGCTTAACCATTATTGGATGGGCACATGGGAAGGTAGAAGGCAAGGTAGTTGGCACTTGTTCGGTCACAGTCATGGTCGAACTGTACGCAAAAATGCTCTTGCCTTTGATGTTGGAGTTGACGTATGGGACTACAGACCTATTTCGTTTGCACAAGTAAAGGAGGCAATGGATAATAAGGTGTTCGGAATTGAGCCAAACGATCCGAAACCTGATTGGACTGTTGAGAATATAATTCGGTATGTAAGATGGGGAGACCTATAATGATTACCAAAGAAGAGATAAAAGCGTTCTGCGAAGCAAATAACATGACACCACTTGATTTGGTACATGCAGCTGACGTGATTAAAAAAGTTATCACGTTGCTACACGAAAAGGAACCTAGCTCAGGTGCCATTATTGGTGTGATGGATAGTACTCGTGATGAACTCGAGGACCTGTACAACCTGACGCAAGAGGAGATTGAAGAAGATGCCGATTCGAGTTGAAAAAGAAGTTCTCGACGGACTTGAAGCCGTACGCAAGTCAGGTAAGACTAACATGTTCGATCGCCCCAAGGTGATTGAACTTGCTAAGGCCTTGGGGTATCCTGAAACCGCAGAATGGGTAGAAAAGAATAGAGAAAAGTACTCAGAAGGTATTTTTAAAGGTTTTACTTCAGAAGTACCTGGGGCTGACAAATGGAGGCTGGGACAACTATAAGGGCCGACGGAGGAACCGATGCCCACAAACAATTTATACTCTGTTAATTGGTCAGCTCTTTCTAAACTCGCTTTACCCTCTACAGCTTTTAGTGATGCGGCTAGAAACGTTGGTATTTCAATGGCAGAGGCAACTGCAGCTGCAGCACGTTTCGATGAACGAGTGGAAGAGACCGTTCACGACTTGGCAACTTATCTTGCACTTATATGTAGCGAAGTCAGTATTGAAATTGTGCATCCACCTCCACCCTACAAAGACAAACGTTGGAGGCTTGGTTAATGCTTTTTGAAGATAAGTATCCGGATGCTAAAATAGGTGAAGAGATTGCTCCTTGTTTAATTGTGGTAGAAAAGCCACGTAGATGTTTTATGTGTGATAACAGTACGCGATTTGTTGAAATAGATTTTCAAACATATTTCTGTTCGGAAGAATGTTTAAATAAAATGATGGATAACTATATTGAGGCTTGTTGTTCACAACCGATCGCAGAATGGAAAGCCAACCTATGGTGACTAGGTGATTATGTTAAAAGAACAAACTGTTACGTGATTGGAGAAACTAATGACGTGTAGGATGTGTGGTAAAGACGATGAGTCAGTGGCAGGTCACTTGTGTTCTGATTGTTGGCAAATTAAGTCACGTTTGGAAGAATTACTAAAACACAAGTCAGCACGTATGATGGTTAGTGCTATGATTAAGGCAGCGGAAGAGACCGATACAACTTCTACGAAGCCAGCATTAGATGAGAAGTTTAGTAACGAGGGTTCTTTTGAGAAACAAGCAGAACGCTTACTGGAACTTGAAGGCTTCACTTTACAGTTCGGCAAGCATAAGGATAAAACGTTTGCACAACTTATTGAGGATGATGAGCGAAGCTACTTGGTGTGGTTGTCAGGTGAAAAACCCAGACAGAAAAAATCGCATTTTGCTGAAGCAGTAAAAGCTGCAGGTGAATTTTTAGATTTGCTAGAACCAACTGAAGGAGAATAGTATGCCGTATGAGGAAGAGGCAAGACGTCGTGTATTGCAGAAGCTCGCTGAGGAACTAGGCGAAGAGTGTGTTGGGGCTGAAGACCTCGAATACGTTTTTACCATTATAGCTCATAACTGGTTGCATAAAAAGGGCATCACAACCGACAATATGCGACTAGTTAAATGTTCACTCGACATTACGAGTGAAGAGTTTTACAGGCGTATTATGGTTCCTCGTCAAACCAATCGAATGATAGCAAACGGTGACATCACTCTTTCCAATGGTACCAAACTTGCCAATTTAGTTGCAGCAGGCGATGGTCCTCCGCAAAGTGGCATCAATAGGATTGTTCCAACGGGAGTGTAAAATGAACAATGCAGTGCTGGTCGATGCCCACTATATTAAAGGTAAGTGGGATGGGGAGAAATCATATAAAGAAAATTGCTCTGAAATGTTTCGTCTGGTTCTCGATCGACAGACGAATTTATGTTTCGGACGAGACCCCCTAAACATCGCACTCGTCGCAATCGCTTTAAACACACCTAAGGAAAGTGAAGATTACGAATGGCTGACTTGGCAACTTGAAAGTCTCAAACAAGTTAATGCTATGTTAGAAGCAGCACAAGCGGGTTTAGAAGTTTCCGTACCAGCATTTGATGAAGAAAAAATCGCACGGTTAAAACGCGACTACGTTTTAATAGAGTTGTTCCATCAAGTTAGACAAGGCGTAAAAGATCCGCGTCAATAGTCGATTTCTGGTATTCCAAATTGCTCCTTCTCAGAATAGTATAGTGGTTAAGGAGGGAGTATTATGTGTCGACGTTATCCAGAGCTGTCTGTTAAATGGGTAAGGTGTTCTGTTTGCAGAACGGAACTGACAAGACTTTGTGCCTATGGTTACTACGTTAAGGGCATAGGTTATACGTATTATTTGTGTCCGACATGTAATGAGCTAGTGAACAGTGATTTGAAGAGGGCTAAAAGTGAAGTACGATCGCGCACCAAAGCCTAAAACGAAAAAGGAAATAGTTGCTGAAAAGCTGAGGGCGATAAAGCCGAAACCAGCTTACCCAATCATTGGGTTTACTGGTACGCGTAAGGGCATGACTGACGACCAAAAGGAAGCGTTTAAAGCTTTCTTGGAAGCACATAAACCAGAAGAGTTTCATCACGGTGATTGTGTTGGTGCGGATGCTGATGCACATAAGATTGCAAAGAAGTTGAAAATCAAGATTGTCATCCACCCACCAGAGGATGGTAAGCATCGTGCATTTTGTAAAGGTGGCAAGATACTTAAACCAAAACCATATTTGGAGCGTAACCACGACATTGTAGGTGTGTGCAGTGTGTTAATTGCGTGTCCAAAACAAAAACGTGAAATAAGGCGTTCTGGTACTTGGGCAACAGTTCGATATGCACGTAAAATGAACAAAGCATTGTCAATCATGTTTCCAGTTGCCGAACTGAAGCCTAAGCTGGGTTTAAAGGCACGTATGCGGATAAGATATCGCAAGCGTTGGACGAACTCGTAATGGTGGACGTAGGCAAACGGTTAAGCCGGGAGATTGTGGCTCTCCAGATGGCGGTTCGATTCCGCTCGTTCACCCCACTATAAAAATTTTTAGTAAAAAGGTTTTTCATTTCGTCGTTTGCAGAATAGTACATCCTCAAAGCCAAACAATTTTATAGGAGGACGTTATGTCCATAAAGATAGCTGAAGGGTTGAAGCTGCTCGAAGAACTCAAAACTAGACGAGGTGAGTTAGTTGGACTTCGTAACCAAAACGCTTATTCTGAGCGTAGTTTCATGTCGGGCAGAGAAAACCCAGTTTTAAAAGAACCCAAGTACGATGCGAAGCATCTAGACGGGATGATCGTTATTCTCAGCAAGCAGATCCGTTTGTTGGATGCTTCAATCAAAAGACAGAACGCTTCTGTTAATCTCGACTATGAAGAAGCAAGGGCGTATGAGGCTCTTGAGTCACCGTTGCAGTAAAGTTTTTGGGCGCAATGAGGAGGAGGCTTGTCCGTTGACAGTCAACATTCGCACGGACGAAAAAGCTCAAGTTGGGGTTGACTACATGCCACGCATTGGCAAATATGATCGGTTTCTTATTGTTTATGGGCATACCGACAAACCCTTTAATTGTTAATCGTGGTTATTAAAATGCTTAGGCGAGTTTGGTTTTTGATTAATCAACCGCTTCCTAAAGTTGCGCCTTTTATTTCTTGCCATGAAGAGGAGGAACCCAAATGGCAAAGGAGTTAACGAAGAAGCAGAGACGAGTTCTTGATTTTATTATCAGGAGCGTCGAGAAGGAAGGTAACCATCCCACGATTCGTGAGATTGGTGCCAAATTCAAAATGCGTTCGACTGGCTCAGTCAGAGACGTGTTAAAAGCTCTTAAGAAAAAGGGATACATCATCCACGACGAGCACGTCGCAAGAGGATACAAACTCGATCCCAAAAGGTTTGAGTTCTCTGTTACTGAAAAGTACTAAAGCTATGTCGCCCAAAACAAAAAGAAAATACCGTATAGTTGGTATCCCGCGAGCTAAGGAGGAGTCTATGCCAACGCCAGAACCAAAGAGTAACAAGCCACCAGTTTGGGATGACTTGTTTGCACAAATGGAGTTACTCCATAAACGTGTACAATCTGCCCATGAACAAGCTTCTAATATACGTGGCAGATTAGTTGGTCATCCAGAGAGCGGTAGTCACGACGATGCCGAAAAAGAAGTAGAACCGACGTCCTTCATCGCAAAAATGCACACCGTGCTAGCAAAAATCGAATCCCATGTGATTGGGATTGAGAGTGAGCTTGGTACTATTAGTTCTGGTTAAAGCCAGGGAGGGCGAGAGTGCAGTTTACGGAAGAGGAACTATTTAAGATTCGCGAAAGGGCACTAGAAGGTTCTAAGATAGCTGACAATCCTATCTGGATAGAAGCTTATAAAAGACTCGCTAGCGCAGCTGACCATATGCAATTAATAATAAGAAGAAGCTGTGTTAGCATAAAAACACTAACTGAAGAAAAAGTCCCCTTTGAAGTGACTAAAGAGTTCGTCGCGAATGCTAACTGGCAACCATGTCGCAAGAAGCCGGTCGTGGTACATTGCTTACCAATGGAGGCACCATTTTTGGTCCACACACTCGAAGGGGACCACATCGGCGTTGCAGGAGACTACTTGATGAAAGGTGTTCGCGGTGAACTCTATCCTTGCGCGAAGAGTATTTTCGAGGAGACCCACGTTATCGAAGAAGGGTAGATAAAAAGATGCTCAAGTTTATTGTTTGTGCAACTATCGGAGTACTTTGGTTGCGTTTTTTGATATTCATAAACCGAGGTAGTTAAGATGTCGGATGAGCAGCCTCTAAAACTTATAAAGAAGTCCTTTTGGGACTGGCTATGGAATTGGTGTATTCGTGCTCGCCTAAGTAGAAAACGTGAGGGTTGTACTTGGAAGTTCTACAAATCTTGCAATAACCTTCATAGGAGGTGTGATGGTTGATTTGTGTCCATATTGTCATCATTATCCCTGCAGTTGTGGAAGGAGCACAACAATACCTCCCACAGACCATAATTCATTACCAACACTAGACCCAGACGAAGCAGATGTAAGCGACCACCCAATGCCAGGACATAGTTTAGAACCTAACGGACTTCTTTGTCCGGTATGTGGCAAACCACAATATAAGACATTTGGCGGACCAACTTGTATAAACGGACACGGAGGCGTACCTGGAATCAAGCCTGGTACAGATGCAGCAAAAGAAAACGGGGAAGAAGGTACTAGCGCATCTCCATCTCTGCCATCACTAGAACAAAACAACATACCCGCTCAAAGAAAGCTAATACCTATAGAACTATGGAGTAAAGTATTAGCAGATGTTGAGCGTATGCTAAAGTACCGATTAAGCGAAAAGGGCTGTTATAGCCTAATCTCGAGTCATGAGTCTTATGGCGTGATAGCCGAAGAGCTTAAAGAGATGTTAGACGCTGTAACGAGTCACGGGCCAGAGAGGGGCCCTAAGGTTAGGAAAGAACTTCTTGACATAGCTGTAGCAGCAGTTGTCGGTTTGGGGTCGTTTGACGTTGGCGGATTTCAGTGGTAACCCCGGTAGAGCGTATACCATCTTTGTGTTTCTCAGAATAGAATATCACAACAATAGTCTTTGGAGGAAGTATGGATTTCATATCGATTGACGCATTCGATTTGGACGATCTTTGGTATAAGTGTTTGTGCGCTGTTATCGACAAAGGGCACATTTATACAATCGATCGTGGATCGTATGCAGGTCAAAAGCGACTTGAGTTCGATATGGTATTTTTAAAGGTCGAGAAACCCGGCCATCAAATTATTCCAATAATCCCTGAGGGGATGAGCATCGCACCACCCACGACAAAAGAATATGTTGACGGATACATGAACTATTTGTTGACGGGTGAGAAGAAAGAGCACGAAGACTACACTTACGGTCAACGTTTAGTTGAAGCTAAGAACCAAATGGGAACAATAAGTCAAGTACAAGAAGTTATTGATATGTACAAGACTGATGGATATGGTACCAATCAAGCGTGTATGGAGATTGGGCAACCTACAGACATAGCTCTAGGTGATCCTCCATGTCTGAGATTGATCGATACGCGCATACGATATGGTAAACTTCATTTCTTCTGTTACTTCCGTTCTTGGGATCTATGGGGTGGTCTTCCTTCCAATCTTGCGGGTATTCAAAAATTAAAAGAGTTCATGGCAGACGAAATCGGTGTTGAAGATGGTGAACTGATGGCCGCATCAAAAGGTCTACATTTATATGACCACTGTTGGCCTCATGCAGAACAGCGGACAGGAAAGATTATCACATTAGGTGGTAGAAAGGTTTTGTAAAGTTTGTTCGTGATGAGAATTGTTTTTCAGAAGTAGGGATAAAGGGTGTCGCAAGCAGACACCGCAGTGTAGCCCTTCCTCTCGGCGCACTCACTGCTTTGCTACACCCTTTGTTCCGTGAATGGAGGAACCAGTGCCATTATTTGACTTTAGGTGTAAACGATGCCATTATGAAAAGGAATATCTCGTAATGGGTGAAAAGGGTACACCTGAAAAGTGTGAGAGGTGTGGGTATCCTAAAATGGAACGACTACTTTCAAAGAGAATTTCCTATCGTGGTGATACACCTGATCGTCAACGCAAAGCAGAGGAATATGTTGAGGACGTTGAACGAATAATGGAAGAACCGATCGAGCCAAGCGAAATGCGAGCTGGGATGGATATGCTTAAAGAACGTGAAAAAGAACTTGGCTATGAACCTGGTCGACTTACTGGTAAACGAGAACGGCCACATCAAAAGGGAAGTGAGGAGAAGGTCAGCCAACCCGATCGTAAAAAGCTCCAAAAGGAAATTCGTGCGGCAGAAAAAGAGGCAACTGTAGTAAGGGAGGAACCCAATGAAGTGCTTCCATCATAACGACCTAGATGGGCGGGCTGCAGCCGTTGCAGTACTTGACAATTTTGGTGATTATGTCGAAACATGTCAAATTAACTACAACATTCCTTTTCCGTTTGACCAAATCGAAAAAACTGAAGCCGTTTTTATTGTTGACTATTCTATTAAACCAGAAGAGATGGAGAGACTATTAAAGATAACTAAGGCAGTTACATGGATCGATCACCATAAGACAGCAATCGCGAAGTACGAAGATTTCCCGCATAAAGTAAAAGGCTATCGTAGTACCAAATATGCAGGTTGTGTGTTGACTTGGATATATTTAAATAAAATGTTGCCGGACAAATTAGAACCAACCGACGAACAGTTAGAAGAGTGGTATAAAGACGTTCCACATTTTTTGAAGTTGATTGGGGACTACGATACTTGGACATTCGCTTTTCCTGAAACTAACGCATTTCATTATGGCGCGTTACGTTACGATACAGAACCAAAATCGGAATTCTGGCACCGGTGTGTGGATCGTTCAACAGTAGTTAAAGTGGGCAATGAAGGTTCTATTGTTTTGCAATATCGCGATCAATGGGCTAAAGATTACATGAAATCGTGGGCGTATGAAGTTGAATTTGAAGGTTGTACGGGTATTGCAGCTAACTTGGCACAGTGTGGCAGTCAATACTTTGAGAGTTTTGAAGATAAGTATGATTTGATGTTACCATTTGTTTGGGATGGTAAGCAGTGGACCGTTAGTCTATACACTACTCGTGAACATATTGACGTTAGTGAGATCGCAAAGAAATATGGTGGCGGTGGACATAAGGGAGCCGCAGGCTTCCAATGTGCAACACTACCGTTTAAACCAAAGGAATAAAGATGAAGACTAGTTTCGCTAACTATTTTCAGATAGTAGATGCTGCTGAGAAATTGGACCCAGCGTCTATTGCATTAGCAGCACAAGTGCGTGAAGCTTGCGCAGTCGCAGAGCAATATGCAACTGTAGTTGGTATGGATAAATTGGCTACCAAGTTAAGTAAGCTTGCCCATTGGCGACAGTTACGCGAAATTGTTAGCAATCTGCATAGTGAGAATGTTGGGGTTAAACTTGCCGAGTTAACATATGCCGTTTTACCAATCCAAGAAGTGATGCAAACGAAAAAAGCACAATATGAAGCAGTTTTAGTAAGTGTGCAACAAGCCATTGCGGAACAACGGGCACTTAACATAACTTATACAAGAACCGATGGAACAACCAAACAATATCAAGTTTTACCTCAGGAAATTACTTGGTTAAGTACAGACGTTGGAGATAAGCGTGCCATGTTAGCTTATGATAGTGATGGCAAGCTTAAGACATTTTATATCTCACAAATTAGACGGTTGGAGTTCGCACAATGACGAAAACAGCTCAAACAGAACAGTTTGTACGAGTAATCGCTTACGGCCCTAAACCAGATTATCCAACTTGGGTGGATGTGGAGATTCGCGGTGAGAGGTATTCCTATACTGGCGACCCGCAAGTAATTGGATATTTCTTGTGGTACTTGAAAAAGAATCAAGGTCATGCTTTAGCCTATATAAAGAAACATGCTAGTGATTCGTGGAAGCATGATGATAAGTCGCGTCCGATGATTAGTGTTATGGTGACTTTAGATGCAGCACTAGAAACTGGTAAACCAGTTAAGATAACTTATAAGAAAGCAGGCGACGAAATAAAAGAGTATGTTATTACGCCCTTTTCAACAAAAGGACCGGCTGATGATGTATTGTTACAGGCTCGTGATGAAACAGGACAAATTAAGTCGTTTAAAGTGAACCAAATTACAAAGGCCGAAATGGTATAATGAACATTGAATGTGATACGTTTGTGTTAGAATTAAATAGCAAAGATGATGCACTTCGAATTGCTTATTTGGAGGTCACGGATAAAGGGCTTGGTCATGGTCAATTAATTGTAGAACTTTTAACTGTATGGGCTTACAAACGTGATTTCGTTAAAATACAACTAGCTGCTGTTTCAGATGCGGAAGAGTTTTGGGAATCGGTAGGATTCGAACCTACTGGTGATACTACGCCCGCTGGGATTATAATGGAAAGAAATTTAACGGAATCGGTAATCGAGACCATCGGGGTGCAGAATTGATTATTAGATGCCCCGTGGTGTAAATGGTAACACACTGGCCTTTGGAGCCAGTATCGAAGGTTCGAACCCTTCCGGGGTAGATCTTTGAAAAGGAAATATTCTCTTCTCCGAAGAGAGAATCGTAGTAGTGGTGAGAACCGTAACGCGGTGACCGTGTGCAGGAATTCCCACACACTGCTAAGAACCGTGCATAGCATGGAGGCCGAGCAGTGAGTAAAACTCAGCCACGAGAGCGGAAGGGCGCGAGGACCATTACTAAGGTAATGAGAGCGAGACGTGTAAACGATCTGCTCACCACTACTGCTTAAATATGTTCTTTGAAAATATGGGCCCGACAGGATTCGACTGGATGGGCATCATGCCCAATAGCGCTTCGTGGTTGGTCTTCAGGCCACGTAAAAAGAAGACCACCTACTTTCAGGCGACAAACCTGTAAGGATGGCTGCATAGCAGCCGTCGAACGATTCGAGGTTACATAGATTCGTAACGACGTAAAGGCATGTAACTGTGCGTGAGTAAGTTGACGATCTTACAAACGACGAGGAACCTTAAAAATCGTATTGCACTTTAAAATCCTCCTCTTTGGAGTTTGAAGTGTGAAATTAAATAAAGAGGAATGAGCGTAGGATAATTGGATGTGCGACCATTACAGGACGGGAGTTCAATTCTCCCCGGGTCCACTTTATTCAAAAATGGAGGAACCGATGCCAGACAAGTACGCTGTGAAATGTCGTTTTTGTGCAGGCACAGGGAAAATGCAAGTTCCCTTGCAACCACAAAAACTGGATCCGAGTATATCACAACAAGGACCACAAAAGGTTTTAAAGAAGTGTCCGTTTTGTCAAGGCTCGGGGAAGACTGTCGCATATAAAGAACTCGATAAACTCGCACGCAAGATATACCGAACACAGAATTCACAGATTATTGCTGTTATCGATCAAACAGTAGCAGTTCGGTTAGATAAAATCGAATGCGGGTTGTGCAGAAAAAAGAAACCTGCTGTTTGTTTGGTTCATTTGCAATCTGCTTTGAAGAGTGGGACTACTGATCAAGAGTTGCGCATTGATACACACTTGTGTGAAGAGTGTTTTAAGGAACTTAAACTAAGTGAAGAAATGTCATTGAGTTACCGACAGCAACAATCGAGAGTTGAGGTTCCGGATGAGGTAGTAGATAAACCAAAAACAAACGAGACGTAGCTCAGTTTGGATAGAGCACTGGCTTTGGGTGCCAGGGGTCGCAAGTTCAAATCTTGTCGTCTCGAGGATAACCAATGGTGGACGTAGAACATCTCGACAAAATGAGTCAATTTCGAAGTAAGCGCACCTCATTGGATCAATTCCAACTTGACAATATTGACGATCAATGTCAACGTTTTCTAGTTCTTTGGGTTTTTGGTAATATAGACGATGAGTTGTGCAAAGCGATGGTAAAATATTATAAGGGTGATTTAAGAACTGCTCTTAATCATACTAAGGTTGCAGTAAGAGAAGTCGAAAAAATTCACCCTTATGGTAAAGAGATTACTGACGTTACTTGTCGGTTGCTCATATCAGAGATTACAGATTTTGCAGTATCATATCTTAAGTCAATAGTACAAAAAATTGTAGATGCGGGGAGCTCCACATAGACGGTAGATACTTAACAAAGGTCGAAAAATACGGATATGCTGCTCATACACTACGTAAGGTTTTGACTGGCACGACTGCAAAAGATGTTGTGGACGAACTTAACCAACTTGCAGTAGCTAGCAAGCAGGACGTTCATTTTACTACTGAATGTGTCAAGAACTTTTTGGAAAAGTGTGGTGCGGCTTACTCGTTGTATCAACAAGACTTAGTACGTAAAACTTTAGCACCAGTTGTTGACGTGATTCGTGAGGCAACAGGATCAGTTGCAAGACTAGTAAAAGCCGCAACGAAAGCTGATAATGATGGTGACTTTAATAAACTGCTTGGTGCATCTCGTGAGCTACATCAAGGATTGCGCTTGCTTGCTGAATTGGAAAAGAAACTTGAAACACGACCGATTACTGTTCAAATGGTTAATGCAATTATTGTTGATATCGCTGATCAAATCGAGCATGCAGAAGATGTGCCAGCACAATTTCGTCGTCGCGCATTAACTATTGTCGCTGACGCGTTACCAAGGGTAGGACAGTTATCCGGAGCTACAAATGCCACTAAAGCGCTCACAACCAGACCCAACTCCT
>Ga0180431_10000779_pt1 | contig 45436 bp, 45 predicted proteins | sample SS_ome_11_FD_132459 | JGI IMG/M metagenome (GOLD analysis project Ga0180431, IMG submission 132459) | Hypersaline lake sediment archaeal communities from the Salton Sea, California, USA - SS_1_MS_1 metaG | ecosystem: Environmental > Aquatic > Non-marine Saline and Alkaline > Hypersaline >... | reverse complement strand
CACGCACGATTTCGTCGTCCGTATTGGTCAACAAGATCGTGTATGTGAGCGTCTCGCCAGCCACGAGCTCGTCGCCGTTGTCATCCGCCACAGTCTTATCGGCTTCAATGCTGGTCCAGATGATCGGCGTGACCTCTTCGGTCGCTTCGTCCGCGTAGTCGTTGAGGCCGCCCGGTCCATCGGTTCCATCACGCTCCTCATCATCGGGGCCTTCGAGAGAGGTGTAGGTGAGCGTGGCAGTGTTCAATTGCGGCACCGGAGTTGGTTCAGCAAGTGAAGGATCATCATCGAGCCTGCACGTGTAAGAGATGACCACCTGGTGTTGTGCCAGTGTGAGGCTGGGAATGACGAAGGTCAGCCTCTCGCCCGGATCGTCTTCATACGTTGAGGGCGCAAGCGTTGCGGTACCGGCTTCGTAGTCCATGTCGGGAGCGAGTGTATCCTGAACCACTATGTCGTACGCAGTTCCAGTGCTCTCCGGTGTGTGCCTGATGGTCAGTGTATACACGACCTCGTCGCCCACCGTGGCTTCGACGCGATCTACGGATTTGAATATCTCCAGTACCGGTTCCACGACGTCGGCGGACGCAGAATCGGAAGCGGACATCTCGGTTGAATCCTCCGTCCACACTACGTCTGCGTTATTCACAACCGAATGCCCTGCGAAATTGCCTTCTGCGTTCAGGACTTTCGCGTGTATGTCGATGTCCAGATAGTCGTCATCGTCACTGCCGTTGGCAGGGTTGTCTATGTCGCCCAATTCAAACACGATTTCCTGGCCAGACCCACTTGCCACGTTGTAGTCACTGTTGATCGTGGTTGTCCCGGGCTCGTAGTAGACGAGTCCCGCGTTGCCTGAGATGACCTGGCAATCGTCCCTCAGCGGAGCTAGACCGGCAGGGAGAGTATCGGTAACGACCACGTCCAGCGTCTTGAGTTCCTTGAGCTCGACGCGCACGCGGAACACGATGTGCTCCCCTATTGAGAAGTCGACATCTGGCATGCAGGGGCAGACGTCCTTGACTATGGTCACCCCCGATCCGATGGGGATGGTCGCGTCATCCTCGTCCGAGTAGGCTCTCCCCTGGCCTCCAGGAAGGCTCGAGTAGTCAACGGCTGCCAGGTTCTCGATGGTATCGCCGGCGGTAGCGCCGGCCAGCTCCGCCGTCACGTATACGGTGACTGTCTCCTCCGGTGGCAGGTCGAAGGTCGACAGTGTGAGCTGCGTGTCGTCAAACACGGGGGCCGGCGCGAAACTGGCAATCACTAATGAGTCTACCGGGCGCGCGAAGTAGTCCGGAAGAGGCGTGTCAGTGAAATCAACGACATGCGCCGTGATGCTGCCGGTGTTCTCCATGACGATCTCGAAGGTGACCTCATCGCCGTTCTCGAGGTCGGCCGTGTTTGATATCACAGATTTCGTTATCTCTACATCAGGCTCACCAAGAGTGGCTTGTGCCGAGTCGGTCTCAAGGAGTAGGCAATCATCGCCCACCAACTGGTGCAACTCAGCCTCGTTGTCGAGGTCGGTCCCATCGACGTTGCCTGGTTCGTCATCGATCGTGACCGTGTAGAGGACCTCGATGTCGCTGGAGTCCGAAGCAAGTATCTCTCCAAATCTGAACCAGTAGACGTTGCTGCCCGGCGATTCTTCGTAGAAGAATGCGGAATTCGCCTCAGTTGCCGGCATGTTCTCAATCGATACGGCGGCCGGTACGTCCACCACAAGGGAGCCGGCCTTGAATGTGACTCCGTCAGGGAGCGTGTCCCTCACTCCCAGACACTCCGAGTAGCCTGCAGGGACGCCAACAATAACACGGTATGTGTATTCCTCTCCTATGGCGTACCTGGGACTCGCGTCGACGATGCTCTTGTCAAGGCTGGGCAGGTACACCCCGACTTCTCCATCATCAGCCGCCCAAAGCGTGTTGGCGTCCGTCCCGTCCCCCAAGCGTTCCCCGGTTGAAGTGCCCGGGTCTCCCGGAGTCGCGTCATCCGTCCCATTTTCGCCAGGGAGTGACGTCGCGACGACTCTTGAGAGGTTCGGCACCGACACTCCGTGAGGCACATCGTCCACAACGTCCGCGTCGAACGTGATGCGCAGACTGTCCGAGCGGTCCATGCGGTCGATGCCAATGTCCAGATCAGAGGTCGAGTTGTCAGTGACAACCATCGCGGGGCCAGCATCGTTCAGTACACTCCAACTCACGTCGCGGAAGTTGGTGTAGTAGGCGTCCAACTCATCCGTGACCCGCAAGTCGAAAGCAGGGCCACAGTAGGAAACGTCCTGATTCTGTACTTCCACCGTGAAGGTGACCGTCTCTCCGCCCATGACTGACAGGGGGCTCACCGTCTTGCTGAGAACGATGCTCGGGCCGTTGACCCTCGTGCGCACCCGGTTTGAGCGGAGAGTGATGTCTTGCCCCTGCGCGTTGGTAAAGGTAATCGTGGCGCGGTTGTTTATGGCCGTGCCCGGCTGGTTCGCTGATACGTTCTTCACGACCACATCGAATCGAATGCTGATGGTCTGCGGGTCGTTGCCGCTATTGATCACATCTCCAAGCATGAACCCCAGTGGGTCCGGGCCGCTGCTCGGTGCAATAGTCTCGAACGCATTGACAGCGCCGAACGCGAATCCTGTCGCGCTGACATCCGCGCTGCTGCGCTGAATCTCTGCAGTCGCGGCAACGTAGGCGACGGAGGCGGGCAGATTGTCCCCGACAACCAGCCCCGCGGTCGTGCTGTTGGCAGGTACGTCGATCTGTAGTTCGTACGTCATGACCTCGCCAATAAGCACGTTCGTGCCCGAAGAAATCGAGTCCGGCTCTGAGGTTGCGACCAGCGACTTGCCTATGCCGGCCGTTCTTATAGACAGGTTCTCCTCATCACTATCCTGATAGTCCCGCTCATCGTCCTCGTCGGTGGGCAACGATGAATAGTCTGCAACTGCCACGTTGGGATATGTCGACCCTGCAATAGCGAGGTCCAGTACGTCCACTGTGAACGTGAACGCCTGGGTGGCACCGCTTGCGATGGTCCCGCCGGAGTACGTGACCACAGGATCGGCATAGCCATAGCTGAATCCGTTCAGAGTGGCGGTCGTATCAACTGCTGTAGACGTGTCGAAGACCGCTGTTTCGAGCTCGTCGGTCACTGTCACGTTGAACGCGTCCGACGTCCCGATGTTCTCGACGCTGATGGTGACCGTGACTGTCTGTCCGCCGGTCGCAGGGTTTGGCGACATCGATTTGTTCACATCCAGCGACGGTTCTACCACCTCTATGGTCTCGTCATCCGTGACGCTGCCCGCCTCGACATCGGCACCGTCTTCCCAGGACAACGTCGCCGCATTTACCTTGCTTGGGGTCGTCCAGCTATTCGATATGTCGTCGAGCACTACTAGGTCGAAAGCGACGGTGATGGTGCGTTCGCCCTCGGCAAGACCTGCCGTACTGTAGGTGCCGGGAAACGCTATCTGCAGCATGCCGTTGCTGCCTGCCGGTGGACTGATGACCTTGTTCGTATCGAGTGCTGCCAGGGTGGGGTCGGTAGTCACGGTGACTCCACCTGCGACAACGTACTGCAGACCTGAGGGGATGTCGTCGGTGAGAACCGGGTCGTAGAGTGTGGCTTCCGGTAGTATCACCTGAACCTCGAAGGTGCCTGTCTCTCCGATAGTGAGTCCGGGGTTGTCGGTGCTGGATTCGGAGCTGGTGCCCAGACTCTTCTGAATGTCTGGCTCGTCGATGGTCACAGTGGCATCGTCCTGATAGAGACTGCTGTCCTGTACGTAGTTGTCGCCACCGTCAGTGGACGAGTACTGCTCAATCCGGGCTGTATTGACGAGTTCCTGGCCCGGATACACACTGTCCTCGACAGTGCACGTGTACGTGATTGTCAGGGTTTCCCCCACCATCAGAGGGTCATCAAGTGCGATGCCTCCGCTGAAAAGGTCTCCTGTGTATGACGATGTCGGAGAGCCATCGATCGCTACGCCGTCCATATCGAGAGCGCAGCCAGTGAGTCCCGTCGGCGTGTCCTCACTTGCTACCACGTCGTAGGCTGGCCAACTGCCGTCGTTCTCAACTGTTACAACGAAGGTCACCTTATCGCGCGCGTCCGCACCCTGCAGGTCACTGTCCACCGGATCAGATACCGGCGGCTCGATTGTGCCGGCCCCGTCGGTTGTGGACACTCCCTTTGTGATGGTCAGGTGAGGTTCCTGAGTGACGATGTGGTCGACCGCGGCTGCCGCATGAGGGTTTCCCAGGCTGTCGGTGCAGGTCTTTGCAGCCAGGTTGGCAAGGAAGAGACCGTCAGCCATCGGCTCATCGGTGCCGGTGACCGTGAACAGTATATGCGCAACTCTGTCGGTGGCATTCTCTTCAGAGAACGTGCCCCAATTGAAGCTGACCGTGTTCTGGGTCGAATCGACCGACAGCACTGGGGGAGCAATCAGTGGCGATGGTCCGCCACTCAACGTGTCGTCGCTTGCCAGGCGCCAGGAGCCTGCGGACGGCGGCGTATCACTCTGCGACTCCATTGCTGTCAGTTCATCCGCGTCCAGGAAGGGAATGGGGAGATAGTCGACCACTTCGAGCCCCTCGGTCTCTCCCACAGGAATCTCGATCCGTATCGAGTAGGTGACGGTCTCTCCTGGACCTACCAGCACATCCGCGTAGTCGGTATCACCATTGATGGCGTAGATGGACTTGGTGATGTTCGGCACGGCGATGGATACGCCGGCTGAGCTGTTGTCGCCAACCAGAGTGTCGGTACCGAGCAGGTTGGCTTGGACGGATATCGTGTTGCCGGTACCGTCGCCGGAGCCGAGGGACTCATCCTGTTCATCGCCCCAATTGGATGGGTCCTCGTATGACTCGTCAATTGTCGTCCTGAACGTAATCGTGCCCGTTGCAGGCTGACCATCAAATGCGTCATCGTGATACACATCGCCTTCGAGCGTGCCGTCTGCGTTGTGTCCGAAGTCCTCCTCATCCAGGAGGTCTGAAACGTAGAAAGTGAGTGTCGTCTCACCCGTTGCGCCATTGTGGCTCCAGGTGTACGTGTCACCAGTCGAGTACGAGTTGTCGCCCGTGAAACCCCAGCTAGCCGAATCTCCTCCCTCCGTCACTGACAAGAGTGGCGCGGGCGTGTCCAGGAATGTCTGCCCGTCACCAACAACGTCGGTGAGTAAGATGTCCTCAAATGCGAAGTAGTCCGATATTTGGAAACGTATCGTGTACTCGAGCGTATCGTCGGGGCCCGTACCATTGCTATGGGCGTCAGTGACACGCGCGACGTCTTTCTGCACCGCCAGAGATCGCAGAGTCACCTCAACGGCATCATCATCCTCGACGTAGACTCCTCCATTCGCGTCGTCGTAGGTTCCGTTCGCAGTGGCATCGTTCTCGGCAGGTGCCGGAGATCCCGAGTCAGGGTTGAGCACATCACCATTACCCGAGTCGGTCTCAGGCGCATAGGCGCGGTAAATGATGACAACGTCGTCGCTCGTGCTGCCGCCAGTGACGTCGCCCATGCTGACACTGAGCGTGCCGCCCGGGACCGAGGTGGACGGTTCGGTCGCGGTGCCGCCCCCGTCGTCGACTAGATCAAGATACTGCATGTTGTCAGGGAGAGTGTCCTGCACGACCAGGTTGCGCACGAGCGCGTCATTGGCGATGTCAACCGTCAGCGTGTAGGTCACAGGGTAGTTGGGACCCGTCGCTGTCTCAGACTCATCTGCGTCATGTCCCTTGTCCAGTCTCATGACAGTGGGCGTCACATCGATGCTCGCGGGTGTTCCTCGTATCGGAGCGTCAAGGGAGGGATTGTCTTGAGGGTCTGCTCCGTACCGGAAGACGCCCTCTGCGAGTATCGTGAGCGGAGAGCCCAGTACTGCAAGGGGATTGAGTGTGCAGTCAATAGTCACAGATGCCGCAGGCTGTGTATCGGTGACACTGCCGAAAGGGTACTCGAGAACCAGGAGAAGCTCCCCTTCCGTCCCCGTCACAATCTCACCGGTAAGGGGATTCTCCAGTTCGCCCGAGGAATCGAACACTCCAACCTCGATGACATTGATGCCCACACCGAGGTAGGAGGCGCTGCCGGCGTCCAGGTTGATTTCGGGAGGGATGTGCACCTCGGCGAGAGGGCCGAAACCTGTCGCGTCACCGGTGTTGTCGAAGGTGACGGTCAGACTGAAGTCCTCGTTCAGGAAGACGCTGCCAGGTGCAGATGGTTCGGCAGAAGCCATGGGGCCTGGATCTGCTTTCGCAGGTGCTGTGGGCGCAAATGGAAATGCCAGGGCCGCTAAGAGGGCCAGCGCGATGAGGAGCCTCTTCATACTCTGTTTCCCTCCGAGAACGCACCGCCAGTGTCATGAAGGGTGCGTCTTACCGCGATTCTATATGCGCAGCGTCAATCAGGCAATGAGATGGCAGTTTTGTACAATACCTCAGCTTAAGATGCGCGCGGCCGGCAGCAGGTAGACCAGTCAGCACAGCTATTCCTGCACCTACAAGTGAACTCGAGTGGCATGAAAAGGACGTCGCGAGGCAATAAGAATAAGTCCGGGGCATCGTTAGATATCTCGTCTCGACGTATCGCCCATGTGCTCATCCTGTCTTGCCTTGTTGTTGCTGCCTTCGTGGTTGGCTCTCGACTGCTTGCGCCCGGACCGCCCGAAACAGGTCGTGCGGGCCGCCACGCGGTCGTAGTCGACCAGCTCTCACCTGAGGACTCGAATCCGACCCTGCGTTCTGCTGTGCGCATCAGTCTGGAGCAGTTCGGGCTTGATGTGACCGAATACGAAGGCGAGGAGGTGACGGTCGAGACGTATAGGTCGCTCGGCAGCGACCAGCCTACCGTCCTCGTTATCCGTTCGCACTCGGGCGTGCTCTCATTGCAGGGGGATGAGGAACAACACATCACGGCGCTCTTCACAAACGAGCCGTACAGCAGGACGAAGTATCTGTCCGAGCAGCTGCAGGACAGGGTTCTCATCGTGCGACGCCATGAGCAGGATGAGAATCTCAGGTTTGGCGTGAGCCCGCTCTTCGTTGCCCAAAGCATGGGGGACAGTCTTCCGAGAACGGTAGTCATAATCGCTGGATGCTCGTGTCTCGGACGGACCGATCTGGCGGAGGCGTTTCGCGCCCGTGGCGCGTCAGCGGTCATCTCGTGGGATGGTCCGGTCAGCCTAGACTATCTGGACAGTGCCACCGAACACCTGGTGGACTGCCTCTTCGACAAGCGGATGACCATAGAGGACGCTACCGTGTCGACTATGCTCGAGTACGGGTCGGACCCGGAGTTCGGGGCAATACTGCTCTACTACCCGGTCGCCGCGGGCCGCTATACGGTTGAGGATCTGATCAGCTAACGTGCCCGGTCGTATCCTCTATTGACATTCAAAACTGGTGGCACCTATAGTAATCGAGTGGCATCTGCTTCGGGCGGATGCCGTGTGTTACTCGTAGAGCCTGAGCCGGGCGTCCGGCGGATTCGCTGCTGTTAGGTGCCCTTCTCGTTTCCCCGGGGGTTGACCGCAGCCGTATCTGTCAGACAGGTCGAGGCTTGGTATGGCGTCTCTCTGGAAAGAAAAGGAGGTGAGAATGCAGGAACGTGAACAACTCGCGACCAGGCTTGGCTTCCTGCTGGTCTCCGCTGGCTGTGCCGTGGGCATCGGCAACATCTGGCGGTTCGGTTTCATTACCGGCCAGTACGGGGGCGCGGCTTTTGTGGTCATCTATCTGATCTTCCTGGCTATCCTTGGCTTCCCCATCATGACGATGGAGTTCTCCATCGGTCGTGCCGCGCAGAAGAACCTCGCGGGAGCCATGGAAACACTTCAGCCCTCGGGCAGCAAGTGGAGTGTGTACGGCCACATCGGCATCCTCGGCAACCTCATACTGATGATGTTCTACACCACGGTTGCCGCGTGGACCCTTTCCTATCTGTATCATTCCGCCGCTGGTCACCTGATTGGAAAGAGCCCGGATGAACTCGGCGCCTTCTTTGGGGGGCTGCTCGGCAATCCACTTGAGTTGACTATCTGGGTCTTCGTGGTGGTCCTTGTTGGCTACTTGGTTTGTGCGCTTGGCCTGAAGCGCGGCGTGGAAAACGTCGGCAAGGCAATGATGGGCGGGCTGTTCATCATTCTAATCGTTCTGGCCGTTCGTGCGGTCACCCTTCCGGGTGCCGGCGCTGGCCTCGATTTCTATCTGCGGCCTGACTTCTCGAAGCTCACCGCTGCGGGCGTGTATGCCGCCATGTCCCAGGCGTTCTTCACCCTCAGCCTGGGAATCGGTAGCATGGCCATTTTCGGTAGCTACATCAATAGACAACGCGCCCTCGCGGGCGAGTCCGTGCGTGTCATTGGTATCGACACGTTTGTCGCGCTGATGGCCGGACTCATCATCTTCCCCACCGCTGCCGCGTTTGGTGTTGATGCAGGTGCCGGGCCCGGCCTCGTGTTCATCACACTGCCCAACATCTTCAACGAGATGGCTGGCGGTCAGATATGGTCTGTGCTGTTCTTCCTGCTCCTGGTCCTGGCTGCCATGACGACGGCAGTGGCTGTGTTCGAGAACCTTACAGCCTACGCGATGGACCAGTGGGGCTGGAGCCGCAAGAAGACGGTCATCGTGGAGGGTATTGTCGTATTCGCGCTGTCAATGCCCTGCGTACTTGGCTTCAGCGTCTGGAGCCACATTCAGCCGCTGGGCGAGGGGAGCGCCTTTATCGACCTCTGGGATTTCATCGTCAGCTTCCTGCTGCTTCCCATCGGCTCGTTGATCTTCGCGCTGTTCTGTTCGCACAAGTTTGGATGGGGCTGGGACAACTTTCTTGCTGAAGCCAACGAGGGCATTGGCCTGAAGTTCCCCCGCAGCCTGCGATTCTATTGTGGGGTCATACTCCCGATTATCGTGGCCGTGGTGCTGGTCGTGGGCATACTGGAGAAGTTTGCTCCCGGCGTGCTGCCATGGGGCTAGCATAGTACCGGAGGCTCACAACAGGAGAGGGAGGCTTTGCCTCCCTCTCCCCTTTTGCACGGCACCGGCCTAACTAGATTCGCTGGAGCAGTTCCCTGTACTTTTCCATCCGCATCGTCTTTCCCTCGGACTGCACCATCCATGTCATCCACGTGAGCTCGATCGGACGTCGACCAGTGACGCGACTGATCGTCTCGATAGTGCTGATCAGTTCCAGGTCTCCTTTGGTTGGAAGGTCGCTGCCCGCCTCTTCGAGGATCTGCACCATCACACGTCGCACAATCTTGTCCGGCATGGATGTATCAACGCCTCCCATCATGCGCAAGTATTGGTAGGTATTGAGACCTACGCCCTTGACCCGACCGACAGGCGTGTGTTCCCAGCCGGAGAGAGGAGTCCCTCCTGCCCATGCTGTCAGAGACACTCTATCGTTCGGCGACTCTTCACGCAGGCATGCGGCTACACCTCTGACTACCTCCCAAGAACGTTGGTTTCTCCAGATGGTGCTGACGTCACCCAGAGATACCTCTGCAAGTTCGGATAGCGAAGAAGGGACGGCCCCCCGATTCATGGCTTGCTCGTATGCCGCTACCGCAGGTACCACCGCTGTGAAGTAGTTGAGCCCGATGGACATGAACGCGGCGTCGACAATCATGAGCGGGACGCTGCCGCCCCATCTCAGCGTTTCCAGGCACCGCGTGCAGTGCGATTCGAGTCCTGAGCAGTGCGCCATGTAGCTCGAAACCACTTCCCTCAGGCGCTGTTCGCACCCGCTCTCGAGTCTCTGAGATTCCATACGGGACGGCATGATACCATGTTCAGCGCGCGACTGGTTCGATGTGGCAGTGTTCGTTGACCGTTGCGACTGCGCGCGATACTGTGCCGACAAGGAGGTGCTATGCCTGGTCTGTTTCAAGAGGTCTCCATCGGAGGAATAACGGCGCCGAATCGGTTTGTCCGATCGGCAACGTTTGAGGGCATGGCCGCGCCCGATGGCACCTGCAAGGAAGAACTCGTCGAATTGACGGCCGAACTGGCCAGAGGTGAAGTCGGCACCATCATTGCAAGTCACGCATTCGTGGAGCCCCGGGGACGTGTAAGAAGATCGCAGCTCGGGATACACCGCGATGACCTGGTGCCCGGACTTGCTACGATGGTGGCAGCGGCACGTGACAATGGCGCGAGGATCATCGCCCAGCTTGCGCATGGCGGCTGCATGGCCAATGACCCGGACGGAGAACTCGTTGGCCCCTCCGTCTTTTCACGTGCTGATGAGCGCATGAGTCGGGAACTCTCGAAAGCAGAGATCGGTCAGATTGTTGACGATTTCCGAGCGGCGGCGATTCGGGCTATGAACGCTGGGTTCGACGGCGTTCAGATACACTCCGCTCACGCGTATCTCCTCAGCGAATTCCTTTCCCCTTTCTTCAACAAGAGAGCTGATGAGTACGGCGGAAGCCTCAGGAACCGCGCACGTATTCACCTTGAAGTCTACGAGGCGATTCGCAAGGCGGTCGGTGATGATGTGCCTGTGCTCATCAAGATGAACTCCAATGACTTCGTGGACGGCGGCTTCGCGCAGAATGAGATGATTGAGGTCTCAAAGATGCTTGCCAGGGAGGGAATCGACGCGGTGGAGATGAGTGGGGGGACGCCCCTCAGTCCTCCTAATCGCGGGTTCTCCCGGCCCGGGGTTCAGGACCCCGCTGAAGAGGTGTACTACCTGGATGCTGCGAAGCAGTTCAAGGACAACGTGGATGTGCCTCTTGTGCTCGTGGGTGGCATTAGAACATACGCCGTGGCTGAAAGTCTCGTCGAGCAGGGAGTCGCCGATTTCATCGCACTCAGCAGACCGCTGGTACGAGAACCGCACCTCGTGCGTCGCTGGCATGAAGGGGACCTGGCCAGTTCGACCTGCATTCACTGCAATCAGTGCTTCGCTCCCGCACGCGCTGGCGAAGGTATCTACTGTGTCGCGGCGCAAAGGGAGCAACAGAAGCCCGGCTAGAGAGAGTTCGGGCGTTTTCCTTTGAGCACTTGTGGCGGGGAGGGAGACCTAGGTCTCCCTCCCCGGTTCTTCATCGTCTCGCTAGTAGGGGTAGAAGACGAAGAACATCAGGCACAGGACAAACAGCACCCATGCGGCAGGTTGAACGACCTTCGCCTTGCCCGCGAACACTTTGCACAGTGGGTAGAGCACGAATCCTCCACAGAGGCCGACTCCCAGGTTGAACGTGAAGCTCATCAGTACTATGACTCCGAATGCAGGAATGACCTCGGTGTAGTCTGACCAGTCTATCTTGGCGATCGGGCTGATCATGAAGGCTCCAACGATGATCAGCGCGGGCGCTGTAGCAGCCATCGGAATTGCGCTGAAGAACGGTGCGAAGAACAGTCCGACAAGGAACAGCAGGCCGACGACCACCGCGGTCAGGCCGGTGCGACCGCCCTCCTCAACACCGGCTGCCGATTCGATGAACGAACCGGTTGTCGTGGTGCCGAGCAATGAGGCCGCGACTGTTGCGAGCGCATCGGCCAGCATCGGCTTGCCGATATCCGGCAGATTGCCTTCCTCGTCAAGAAAGCCCGCCCGTGCCGATACTCCAATCAGTGTGCCTATTGTGTCCAGGAAGTCCATGGTGAACATGGTCAGGACGACCGCGAAGAAACCCCATGTCAAAGCACCGCTGATGTCGAGTTGGAGGAAAATGGGTGCAAGGCTCGGCGGTGCCGAGACGATGCTCTGTGGCATCTGTCCGACACCGATGACAAACCCGACCACTGCTGTGATGATGATGCCCAACAGCAACGAGCCCTTGACTTTCCGGATGAGGAACAGTGAGATGAGCAGCGTGCCGAAGATAGTGAGCAGTACTGCCTTGTCAGTGAGGTTCCCGACATGCACTGGAGCGCCTGGTGCGCCCAGCACCACTATGTTCGCATCAACCAGCCCTATGAATGTTATGAAGAGACCGATGCCTGCGGCAAAGCTTGCTTTCAGGTTCAACGGTATCGCCCTGCTCATCACCTGCCGCGCGCCTGTGAGAGTGAGGATGGTGAAAAGGACACCACCAATGAACACGGCGCCAAGCGCTGTCTGCCAGCTATAGCCGAGCACTCCAACAACCGTGTAGGCGACGAAGGCGTTTTCTCCCATGTACGGGGCGATGGCGAACGGCCGCTTGGCGTAGAAACCCATGATGAGAGTGCCGAAGGCCGCTGAGATGATGGTCGCTACCATCGAGGGTCCGAATGGAATCCCTGCTGCCTCGAGAATCGCCGGATTCACCACGATGATGTAGGCCATCGTGACGAAGGTGACGAGTCCCGCAGTAATCTCGGTTCGAACCGTGGAACCGTGCTCCGATATCCGGAAATACTTGTCGAGGAACGGTTGTGACATGTATAGCCCTCCCTTCCTGCAAAAGCGGTATTTCGAGTCTACCATGGGAGGGTTTGCGCTGGGTAGAGGTTAGCTGGACGTATCGGTCGCTTGACGCACGATGAATCTTGTTGCGGCGGGAACGATAGAGATATCGACAGGCGTGGTCGAAACGGAGTCGCCGTCGGCTTGCACAGGAACCACCTCCTCGCACTCAATGCGCACGTTCGAACCACTGGCCACGTGCTTGAAGCTTTGCCGGTTTCTACGTACGAGCAGCACGTCCAGTATTGCCTTGCCGAACTCCACAGGGTCCGCCTTGCGAACGTAGCAGATTTCCGCTTTGCCATCGTCGAGGCGAGCGGGCGATGTGCGCACCCGCGGCATTACCAGCGAACCGGCATTGTCCACGAATAGCTCAGCGGCCTCTATGCTGGTCGTGGTTTCATCCACGGTGACGCGATAGCGTCTACTTCTGGCTTTGCGCATGCCGCGAGCCACCGCGAGCACATAGGCCAGTAGCTTCAGATATGTCTTCTCTGAGGAGCGCAAACCGGCTATCGAGAAGGAGGAGAGTCCCACCGAAGCGTTCAGAAAGAAAAGGTGCTCGCCCAGAGAGATCGCGTCAAATGCACGCGTGCTGTCGGACTCCAGTATCAGTTCGAGTGCCCTGCCAGGCAACATCGGTATCTTCAGTAGCTGTGCAATCATGTTGGAGGTGCCCACGGGCACAATACCGAGACTGCAGTCCTCGTGACGCAGGTGGCTCGCGACTAATGACACTGTCCCGTCGCCTCCAACAACAATGAAACGGCGGTACCCTTCCGAGTAGGCTCGGTTCAGAGTGCGCTGCAGGGTGGTCTCATCTTTGAGATAGTGAATTTCGGCGGCAACGCCTTCTGTTGTGAGAAACTCTCCCAGCCTGTGCTGAACAAGCCACTTCAGGTAGTTCCCTGACTGCTTGTTGACGACGAAGAAGAACCGACGACGTTCTGGGAGAACGCCGCCCAATCGAGGGCGAGCTTGTGCGCTGCGAGTTAGCTCGCTACCTGGCGAGGACATCGATCATCCATTTCCTCCCGTCTGGTATAATAGCAACTCCTCGTGGCTCACATGCAGAAAGCTCCCGCACCTCTACGTGCCAAGCCTCGTCTTTTCTACGGCTACTGGATTGTCGTCTTCGGTCTTCTCTGCTTGACTGTGTGTATCGGGTGCGGCTCTTTTGTCTACAGCCTGTTCGTACACCCTTTGCAGGCCGAATTCGGCTGGAGCCGTGGTCAGATAATGGTCGGATTCACCATCTTCTGGGTGATGATGGGTGTTGGCTCACCGATTGCCGGTCGCATCCTCGATCGATATGGCGCGAGGCGTGCCATCTCCCTCGGAGCCCTTGTTATGGGGCTCGGATTCGTGCTCGTCAGTATGACCGGTTCTCTGCCGCTGTTCTACGTCGGCTACTTGTTCGTAGGTCTTGGTGCTGCGGGCATCGGCCCCGTATCTACCAGTGCGCTTGCCTCTAATTGGTTCAGGCGGAAACGCGGCCTGGCACTTGGCATAACCGCCGCGGGCATTGGAACGGGTGGCGTTGTGATGGCTCCCATCGTGGGATATCTGCTGCACGCCTATGATTGGCAAACAGCGTATCTGGCAATGGCCTTCATTGTCTGGATTGTCATCATTCCATTGGCGCTTCTCGTGGTGCGGACCAGGCCGAGCGAGATGGGACTGCGCCAGGACGGGGACACGGTGCCTGAGGAGACCGAAGCAATCAACTCGGTGATTGACCCAGCGGCCTGGGGGCTGACGCTCGGTCAGGCCGTTCGGACCATGCCTTTCTGGCTGATCGCCGTGTCCTACCTGTTGAGCAATGGCTGTTCCATGGCTGCACTTCAGTCACAGGTGCCGAATATGGATGATATCGGCTTTCCTATTGCCGCGGCAGCAGGAGCGCTGAGCGCCACAGGCTTCGGCAGCGGTGTCGGGAAGTTCCTCTTTGGTTGGTTGTGTGACTACGTCAAGCCACGATTCGTCAGCGCAATCGGTCTCACCCTGCAGTGCCTCGGGATAGTCGTGCTGTTGCAGGTGCGGGCCGACTCGCCCATGTACGTTGTCTGGGGTGCCGCGCTGCTGCTGGGCTTTGGTGTCGGCAGCTGGCTGCCCACAATGTCACTGCTGGTGAGTCGCAACTTCGGGCTTGCGTTCTACGGTGCTGTGTTTGGTGTGGTGAATCTCGCGCAGAGCATCGGCACGGCTACCGGTCCTCTACTGGCTGGAGTCATGTATGACCAGATGGGGACCTATCGCTGGGCATTCATCCTGTTCGCCTCGCTCTATGCGATAGCGATACCGGCGGTGCTTCTCGTGCGAAGGCCCAAGCTCGCCGATACGCCAGGCGAGACAAGCGGGTTTGAGCACCAGGTAGCAGAGGCCTCGTCCTAGTCGACGAGCACCTTGAAGACAATCTTCAGTACCTGGGAAGGTCCCCCAAGCTGGAGCTGTGGCATGTGGGCTTCGTCCGGAAACAGCACCACGAATTCACCGCTGTTCATCTTCAGATTCGTATAGTCATCCGGTGTCTGAAAGAACATGATGTCCTTCTCTTCATCGTACGCGCTGGTGACCTCCAGGCCGGCGACCTGCGTGTAGCCCATCGCTTCCTTACCGGAGAGCACAGCCTGTATGTCCGCGTATCGTCTGTGGGACTCGAAGCGGCGTTCCTCGACCGGTTTGGTGACATAACGCTGAACCATGTAGTATAGGGCGGCCCCATCAACCTCGTACTTGCCTTCTTCCTTGCTCTCCAACTCGCCGGACTTCAATATCTCGAATGCCTTGGCAAACCTGCCTGAAAGGCACTTGTACTTGTTTCCGTTCTCAATCTTGTCGAGTATCACGTTGTATCACCTCCACGTTGTGCCGGTGCCTCGCTTGAGTTCGGCGAGGCCAAACTACCATGGTGCTTGTGGGAAGTCAATATCGGTGCTCCTCGGCACTTGTGTGCGGGGTCGGAGAGCGCTACCATCCGGTTCACTTGACTGATTCTCAGGAGGTTCTGGAATGGAGTGCATACCGTTGTCTGAGGCCATGGTGAATCGGAAGAGCATACGTGGTTTTCTTGACACGCCTGTACCACAGTCTATGATTCGCCACATCGTCGAAATGGCCATACAGTCTCCGTCCGCTTCCAACGCGCAGCCGTGGGAATTGGCAATACTCACAGGTACGGCACTCGCGGAGTTGAACCTGCGGGCCATCAGCGCACGCGATGAAGGGGCGCCTATCAATCCCGATGTGGCTCCGGCCGATCTGTTCGGCGACTACATGCGCAGGCGAAAAGAAGTGGGAATCAAGGTCTTTCAGTTGCTTGGCGTGGCGAGAGAAGACATGGTGGGAAGAGAGGAGTGGAACAGAAAGGCCCTGCGGTTCTTCGATGCGCCGGTCGGTATCATCATCTATTCCGACGCTTCTTTGGAACGTGGCCGCACCGACTTCGACCTGGGTCTCCTGACCGAGAATCTGTGCCTGGCGGCGATGTGCTACGAACTGGGCACGTGCATTGATCAGCAAGCCCTCTGCTATCCCGAGGTTATCAGGGCAGTGACAGACATCCCTGTTGACAAGCGACTCACCGCTGCCGTCGCTCTCGGATATCCTGACTGGGAATTCCCTGTCAACAAGCTCGAGAGTTCGCGTGAACCGGTGGAGGTCGTGACGAGCTGGTACGGCTTCGACTGATTGCCGCTTTCATGATTGGGCTGGCCTCACGTCGTCAGTCGCGTCCTCTGTGTTGGTTCCCTTGTGTGGGATGGTGGTCTATACTGGCGCGATGCGCCCGGAGTGCTGGTGTTCGCGGACTCACTCCCACGGGAGGACTCTACTGTGAGCTCTCCCATGGTCTTGTTCATCCACGGCATGTGGGCGGATGGCGCTTGCTGGGCCAGGTATCGTCGGGTCTTCGAACGACAGGGATTCGAGACACATGCGCCTACGCTTCTCTTCCATGAAACGCCACAAGACATGGTCGGCCTGCGCCGGACCGGCATCATGGATTACGTGGAGCAGGCCGTCTCTGTAGTACGGAGTTTGCGTGAACCCCCAATCGTAGTCGGGCATAGCATGGGGGCGCTTGTGGCACAGAAGTTGGCTGAGCAGGACCTGGTACGTGGACTCGCGCTCTTGGCGTCGGTTGCTCCGGCTGGCATCCCCTGTCTGACACCGACGGCATTCATCAGCATCTCCGGCAACCTCGTGGACATCCTCCAGGCGAAACCCTTCATCATGCCTCCCTGGAATGCTCGCTACGGTCTCACCAATACACTCTCGAGACGAGAACAGGACGTTGTGCAGCAGTCTCTTCTCTATGAGTCGGGCCTCGCTCTAAGAGAAATAGTGCTTGGTGCCATACCGGTAGACGAGCGAAGAGTACGCTGCCCTGTCATGGTTGGTGTTGGTGATGAGGACAGGGCGACGCCCCCGAGTGTGGCACGTGGTATCGCGCGCAAGTATCATGCTGAGTTACACCGCTACGATGGAAGATGCCACTTCATTGCCGGAGCCAGAGACATACTGGAGGACGTGCTCCTCTGGTGTCAGAAGGTGGGGGCCACCGCATGATAACGTCTGACGGCGACTCCATCAGGGTGCGCCTGAGACGCACGTTTCCCGCCGTGGTTGTACTGTTCTTGGTGGCGCACTGTGCCCACCATCTTGTCACGGCACTTCCCGTCCCACTGTTGCCCTACATCAGGGACGAGTTTGCCCTTGACTACACTCGCGCGGCGCTGGTCATCTCAGCCTTCTCAGTGCCCTATGGCATCGCGCAGCTCCCGTCTGGATGGCTCGCCGACCGGTTCGGCGCGCGCAAGATGGTCTGCGTGGGCATTAGCGGAGTCGCGCTCGCAGGATTGTTTGTGGGGCTTTCCACCGACTACGTACTCCTGCTGGCGGCCTCGGCACTGATGGGTGCTCTCGGCGGAGGATACCACCCGTCCGCGCCAATCCTAATATCAGCAGCCACAGACCCCGCCAGACGCGGGCGCGCACTCGGCCTCCACATGATTGGGGGCAGCGTGGCCTATTTCGCTGCTCCTCTGGTTGCAGCAGGTATTGCTGTCGCGCTTGGTTGGCGTGCGCCCTTCGTGATATTGTCGATACCTTCCATCGTATTCGGCCTCGTCCTCTATCGTATTCTTGGAAGACGGGAACGCAACGCTGAACGTCAAGAGAGTGTACACCGCAGCCCAACACCCGACGATGTCACTACGAACTGGCCTCAACTCATCACAGTCCTGATTCTGACGTGTTTCACTGCGGCTGCCCTGCTCTCGTCGGTGGCGTTCATTCCCTTGTATCTCGTTGACGTGCACGGCTACGTGGAGCATAGGGCGGCTCTCGCTCTTGCCCTGTTCTATTCAACGGGTCTGTGGGCCGGTATCGTCGGTGGCTACATGTCCGACCGTCTCGGGTCCATACCCGTGGTGGCTCTGGCTGCGCTCATATCGGGACCGGCGCTCATTCTGATCGGCGTGGCCTCTTCGGGCCTCCCGGTCATTGCCCTGTTGCTGGTGGTTGGGATTGCCCTGTATGTACGTTCCCCTGCCTCCGAATCATTCGTACTAGCGCATAGTCCTGCACGGCACAGGTCAACAGTCCTCGGCCTTTACTTCTTTGGGGCAATGGAAGGGAACGGAGTCCTGGCTCCTGTCGTTGGCTATCTCATAGACCGTTTCGGGTTCACGGTGGCCTACCAGCTCAGCGGATTCGCCATGATTGGCGTTGCTCTGTTGTGCACGCTCGTGCTGTTCAGGATGCGTACTGTCCGCAGACGCTCGCCGGGCGGATGATGCTGATCCTGTGCCGTGGAAGCCACGGGGCGGGATGCTGTGGTGAACGACGTGCTGAAGAAGATGGATGCTTCAGAAGATGGGCCGGGAGTGGAGATTCAGCCCTTCGGTGACCTTTGCAGGCGCGATGCGGTCCAGCGACCGCACATGGACTGCATGCAACCCCACCGCGAATTGCACGACATGGTCGTGCACCTCACAGTCACCGGACGGTGTAACGCCCGATGTCAGGGCTGCGTCAATACGGCACTTACGTTCGAATCCGGGCGCGGAACGGTTGTCCAGGAATTCGAGTCCGTTCCTGAACGCGACGCCATACTGGTGTCCCTCCTCGCGCAGCGCGCAAAAGGCAGCGCCGTTACCGTTGCACTCTATGGTGGGGAGCCCCTGCTCGAGCCGGAACGGATTCTTCACCTAATGGATGGTATTACGGCATCGGTGTCATCCAGAGGGGTTCGTTTCATGTTGTATACGAATGGGCAACTGCTCGACCGTGTGGTCGCTTCCCATCCCACCATCTTCCGGGACGTGTTTCTCGTGTCGGTCTCTGTGGACGGTCAGGCTGAGCAGCATGCGCGGCATCGTCCCGGCACAGATGTGCAGACTATTCAACTGGGGCTGGAGCGACTGCGCACTGTCTACGAGGGCGAGGTTCTCTTCTGGTCTACGCTCCGGGAGGAACAGTCACTTACGGATTGCTTTCGCCAATTCGAGCGATTCCATTCGATGGGCCTCGCTTCACAGATGTTCTGGCATTGGGTTGACTCGCCCAAGCCGTACGTGAACTTTGGCCAGTACGCGAGGCGTTACGCGGCTGAATTGACCGAGATTATGGATGTGTACGTGGATGACCTCCGGGCTGGTCGCATCCTGCCGCTATGCCATGTCAATGAGCTGGTGCTGTACCTGCTGGAAGGGACACGGCGTGGTCATAGCGCGTGCGCAGTCGAGCTTGCTGAGAACTTTGATATTGTGGGCGGGCGAGTAACCGCATGCGCTGACCTGCCACTGTCGATAGGGCAGATACCCGTTGGGGAGCAAGATCCTATTGACCCTGACTTAGGACATCTGGTGGAGTATCGTGAGGTCCTTGGCTGTGATGAGTGCGGTGTCGATTTCTATTGCGGTGGGCGTTGCCCTGTTCAAGTCCTCGCGGGTTCTCCAGAGCGCACACGGCAGATCTGCCAGTTGATGCGCCTGCACGTGGGCATCGTTGGTCGCAGGCTGGGCGATATTGTGGCCGCGATGGTCGCCAACGGCCTCAGAACTCAAGACATGTATGACCGGTCGGCGTGTATCACCAGGTACACGGATGTCGTCCCGTAGTCTGCCGGAGGAGTGCGGCGTCGGCGTGCGCTACGTAGGGCCAACTACCATCTCACTTCGAACTGGCCTAGCATGAAGTCGATATCGGATGTGATGCTCTCCACGGCCTCGGCCGCAATCGCACCTTCATCGATCTCAACAGTAAGGCGCGCGTCTCCGCCGGCAGAGCCTACGATATGCAAGGCACCGCACGGCTCCCCCTTCGATGTGACAATGGACGCGACTACGCGAGACTGCGTTGCTCCGCTGGGAACACCGTAGGTCTGAAGCCGATTGTTCGCCATCTTCATGCCGTGCTTCTCTAGGAGGTCTCTAATCTCGTCATAGAGCATCTCGGGGCTGAGCTTGCGGTACGTTTTCCGGACTTGCATTGCTATGGCGTATCCCTGAGTCGCATTATACCATCGGCCTATGCTTCTTATGCGCAGCGTAGTAGCCTGCTATAATGCGGCCGAAGTGAAAGACGAACTGATGGAGATTCTGGTCTGCCCTGTGTGCAAAGGGGACCTTGAGTTGACGGTCTCCGAGCGCGACGAGACAGAGATTGTCTCGGGCTCTCTCTACTGCAAGGTCTGCGATTTTCACTACCCGATTGAGGACACTATCCCCAATCTTCTTCCGCCGGACATGCAGCGATAGGTCAGGGTCTGTACCTCACGCCGGACGTAGGAGACTCCCAGACTTGAACCTCTGTGAGTCGGACGGGAGCGTCTGCGAGGTGGGGGGCGAGTTGCCCGAATACCCACGTGGCGATATTCTCACTTGAGGGAGCGCTCGTCGCGAAGGGCTCGATATCGTTCAGGCACGTGTGGTCCATCACGGCCAATGCCTCTCTGAGGTTGCGTTTCATCTCGGCAAAGTCGTAGACCATGCCATCCGGTGCCGGGTGTTCGCCCTGCACGCACATCACCACCTTGAAGCGATGGCCGTGGAGTTGTTCGCACTTTCCACGGTAGTCGGGCAGGTAGTGTGCAGCGTCGAAATGCTCCTCAACGAACAGTTCGTACATCGTCGTCTCCTTCAACCGGGCGCACCCAATGTTCATCTTTGAGATGGGCAAGGAGTTCTCGCATCGTTAGTGCCAGTTCCGGGTGCACCAGGTCGGGGGCAATCTCGCACATGGGTTCCAATACAAAACGCCGCTCATGGAGTTTTGGGTGCGGGATGTCCAGTCCATGCACGTGTATGATTCTCTCTCCGTAGAACAACAGGTCGATGTCGATGACGCGTGGACCACTTGGAAAGGTTGGGCGGCGGCCAATCTCCTTCTCGATGCCCTGCGTTGTATCCAGGAGTTCCAGAGGGGAGAACTTGATGGCCATCTTGCAGGCCTGGTTGAGGAACGCCGGTTGCTCCCTGTAGCCGACCGGCTCAGTCTCATAGACTCGCGAGAGAGCGAGCAACTCCCCGTGAGACTTGAGCGCAGTGATGGCCGCGCTGAGGTTTTTCTGCCGGGACTTGAGGTTTGAGCCCAGTGCGAGGTATACGATAGTGCGCATCATGGCGTCGGTACCCCTCGGACTATTGCGTCCGTAACCTTGGACACGCGCCACATCTGTCGCACGTCATGTACCCTCACGATATCCGCACCCTCCGCTATCGCGAGGGCCACGGTCGCAGCCGTGGCCTCCGTTCTCTCATTCGCGGGAAGGTTCAGCACGTGGCCCAGCACTGACTTTCGCGATGTCCCTACCAGCATTGGGAAACCAAGACCCCGAATCTCTCGCAGTCGCCGCAGTATCTCCAGGTTCTGAAGCTGCGTCTTGCCGAATCCGATACCGGGGTCGACGATGATGTGCTCTCGCGGTACGCCAATCTCGAGTGCGGCCTCAGTGGCACGCTCGAGGTCATCCTTGACGGTCTCGACTATGTCTTCAAACTCGACTGTGTGAAGGGGCGATACATCTCTCTGGTTGCTCATCAAAACGATGGAAGCGCCGTACCTTGCGGCCAGAACCGCGAGGTCCGCGCCCTCTTTCAACCCCCAGATATCGTTCAGTAGGGTGACTCCACGCTCGATCGCGGCCGCAGCAACCCCCGGTTTGTAGGTGTCGACACTTATCGGCACGTTCAGCGTCGTGACCAGGAGTTGCACCACAGGCAGCACTCGTGCAATCTCCTCTGACTCACTGATCGGGTCCGAACCCGGGCGCGTTGACTCGCCTCCCACATCGATGATATCGGCCCCCTGCTCGACCATTTCACGGGCGATTTCGAGCGCACGTTGAGCCCCCGCGATGCCATCTCCTGAGAAGGAGTCCGGAGACACATTGACTATACCCATAAGGTACGTGCGTGCGCCCCAGGCCGGCGTGAAGAATGTCTTGCCCATTGCTACGATCACGATGGCGGATTCGCCTTTGATTATAGCAGCGCATCCGAAGTAGAATAGGCCTTCTGTTCTTCATCTACTGCGAAGGAGTCGCTCGCTTCATGTATGAACCTACACCAGTCAAGATAACGGACCTTACGTTGCGTGACGGCCATCAGTCATTGCTGGCCACCAGAATGAGAACACCGGATCTGGTTGAACTCGCACGGGACCTGGATTCGCTTGGATTCTGGTCGCTCGAGGTTTGGGGCGGCGCCACGTACGATGTGATGACAAGGTTCTTGAATGAGGATCCCTGGGAGCGATTGCGGCTGCTGAAGCAGGCAGCGCCCAAGACGCCGCTTCAGATGTTGCTGCGTGGACAGAACCTCGTGGGCTATCGGAACTACGCGGACGATGTGGTCAAGGCGTTTGTGCGACATGCAGCGGACACCGGAGTGGACGTCTTTCGCATATTCGATGCGCTCAATGATGAACGGAATCTGGAGACCGCTATCGATGCAGCTCTCGATGCCGGCAAGCATGTCCAGGCCGCTGTATGCTACTCGCTGACCGAGCCGAAGCTGGGCGGTCCTGTCTTCAACGTAGACTACTTCGTTGATAAGGCCATCGCCCTTCAAGACATTGGAGCGGATAGCATCTGCCTCAAGGACATGGCCGGACTACTGGCTCCGGATGACGCCTACAATCTCGTCTTCGCTCTCAAGGAAGCGCTTGACGTGCCGGTCGCCATTCACAGCCACGCGACGAGTGGCATGGCTGCTATGAGCCTCCTCAAGGCCATCGAGGCCGGCGTGGATATCGTGGACACGTGTATAGCCCCCTTCGCGATGCGCACCTCGCACATGGCTCTCGAGCCGATGATTGCGGCTCTGAACGGTACCCCTCGAGCGATTGGCATACAGATGGGTCGTGTGATGGAGGTGGACGAGAAGCTCGAGGCGCTTGCTCCGAAGTACCGCGACTTCCTTGTGAGCACGGGGATGTCTGTTATCGACACGGGCGTGCTGCGTCACCAGATCCCTGGCGGCATGTATAGCAACATGATCGCGCAGTTGAAGGAGGCGGGTGCACTGGACCGATTGCCCGAGGTCCTTGACGAGTTGCCCAGGACCAGAAAAGACCTTGGGTACCCACCACTCGTGACCCCAACGAGCCAGATAGTCGGCACTCAGGCTGTGAGCAACGTGCTGTTCGGGCGATACAACGTGGTCTCCGAGCAGGTAAAGGCATATGCTTATGGAATGTATGGCAAGCCTCCAGCCGACATGGACCCGGAGGTCATGATGCTTGCCCTCAAGGACTATGAACATGGACAGACGCCTATCACGTCGCGACCCGCGGATGTGCTTGAACCTGAACTAGAGGCTGCTCAGGCCGAGGTCGGCGACCTCGCTGAAGACGTCGGCGATGTGCTTACGTACGTGCTGTATCCGACTACTGGCAAGCGGTTCCTGCGCTGGAAGCGCGGGCTGGAATCACCGCCCGCTGACATGAGAGGCAAGACTCTTGAGGATATTGCTCGAGAGGACGAAATGGTCGCACGTATGAAGTCCGGTGACATTGTCGTTGCGCCTGAGGACCCGCGTGAGACTGCCAGCGACTCGCCGGAGCCGGAGTCCCTTGCAGGGACTCCGCTTCTCTCACCCATGCCAGGGACCGTCATACGGTACCTTGTTGACGAAGGTGATGAGGTCAAGGCCGGCGACGGTGTAGTAGTGCTTGAGGCCATGAAGATGGAGAACGTGTTGCCCGCGCCCGATGACGGCAGGATACTCGCGATTCGATGTCAGGCGGGAGAAAAGGTGCAACTCGACCAGATACTGGCAGTGATAGGCTGAAGATAATGGGACAGACACTCGCGGAGAAGATACTGTCTGAGAAATCAGGAACCCGTGTGCGCGCGGGCGATATCGCCATTGCCCGTGTTGACCTGGCGTTTGTCCAGGACACCACTGGCCCGTTGACCCTTCGCCTGTTCGAAGACGCGGGGTTCACCCGTGTCGCCGATCCCGCACGGACCGTTCTCTTCATGGACCACGCGGCACCGAGTCCCCAGCGGCAACTCTCAACGGACCATGTCTTCATCCGTGAATTCGGTGCGCGGTACGGTTGTACCGTGAGTGATGTGGGCGATGGTGTGTGCCATCAGATTGTGGCGGAGCGATACGCCAGGCCTGGTGACATCGCCGTTGGTGCAGATTCACACAGCGTTACGGCTGGCGCCCTCGGAGCATTTGGGACGGGTATGGGTTCGTCCGATGTCGCCATTGCGATGGCGCTGGGGAAGAACTGGTTCCGCGTTCCCGAGACGCTTCGTGTTTGGCTTACCGGTTCGCTCTCTCGACGCGTGATGTCGAAGGACCTCATTCTCCACCTCATCGGTCGCATCGGTGCTGATGGAGCCACCTATATGGCGCTCGAATTCGATGGGCCCGGCGTTGGGACGATGTCCTTGCCTGAGAGACTGGTTGTGTCCAACATGGCCGTGGAGGCAGGCGCTAAGGTGGGGCTCTTCCCGAGCGATGACCGAACACGTGAGTATCTCGAGGCAATGGGACGTGGCAGCGACTATCGACCTCTCGCGGCAGATGCTGACGCGGAGTACGCTCGCTCCGTCGACATCGCGCTGGATGAGCTTCAACCCGAAGTGTCGTGCCCTCATACTGTGGACAATGTTCGGCATGCCGCAGAACTCAGCGGTGTTCGTGTGCAGCAGGTGTTTCTTGGAACGTGTACCAATGGTAGGGTGGAAGACCTCGAGGTGGTTGCGGGCATGATGAAGGGACGTCACACCGCTTCTGGTACGAGGCTGATAGTGGCGCCCGCGTCGCGGACCATACTCCTTGATGCTATCGAGAAAGGATTCATCACGACCCTCGTTGAGGCAGGTGCGTTGATCCTGCCACCAGGCTGCGCCGCCTGTCTGGGCGTGCATCAGGGCATTCTGGGTGATGGCGAGGTCTGTCTGTCCACTGCAAACAGGAACTTCAAGGGCAGGATGGGCAACCCCGATGGGTTCGTCTATCTGGCCAGCCCCGCCACGGCAGCCGCAACGGCGTTGCGCGGCGTGATTACTGATCCGCGGGAGATCGACTAGGCATGGCGAAAGACACGATGCGAGGAAAGGCAATCATCGCTGGTGATGATGTCTCAACTGACGACATAATCCCTGGACGGTTCGCACATCTGAGGAGCAACCTGCCTGAGCTTGCCACTCATGCTTTTGAAGACAGGATTCCCGGCTTCGCACAGAGGGTGAATGCCGGCGATGTGCTTGTCGGTGGACGCAACTTCGGGCTTGGTTCCAGCAGGGAGCATGCTCCCGTGGTCATCAGGATGTCAGGAGTGAGCGCAATCCTGGCGCGGTCCGTGGCGCGTATCTTCTACCGCAACGCCATCAACCAGGGTGTTCCCGTGCTCATCTGCGATACGGACGGGATATCCGAAGGGGATGATCTGGAGATTCGCCTCACGGACGGCATCGTTGTCAATCACAGCACTGGCGCTTCGCTTGACTGCGGAAAGATGCCGGAGTTGATGTCCGACATCCTCGCGGCAGGCGGACTGGTTCCCTACATCCGGGAGCACGGCAGCCTTGACGCAGGCGACTGATACGTACAGCTCGGGTCTCAGGACCCGTCTTCAGGAGGTCATTTGAGTTACAGGGTGACGTATATACCGGGTGATGGGGTTGGGCCTGAGGTTGCCGAGGCCACTCGTCGCGTACTTGAGGCCACAGGCGTTCGATTCGAATGGGAGCCCGTCTCCATCGGTGCGGGCGCACTGGAGAAGACCGGCACTCCGCTTCCTGCCGAAGCGCTGGATTCAATACGGCGCAATAAGGTCGCAATCAAAGGGCCTGTCACCACACCCATCGCCAGCGGCTTTCGCAGTGTGAACGTTGCGCTACGTCAAGAATTGGACCTCTACTCATGCCTTCGACCGTGCAAGAGCTACAAGGGAGTCTTCGCACCGTACGATGATCTGGATATCGTCGTTGTGCGTGAGAACACCGAAGGCCTCTACGCGGGCATTGAGTACGATTCTGGAGATTCGGAGACGAAAGCCCTGGCCGGTTTCATCAAGGACACCCGGGACCGCAGCATAGCGGCGGATGCCGCGGTCAGCCTCAGGGTGATATCACCCGAAGCCAGCCGCCGCATCGTTCGATTCGCCTTCGAGTATGCACGCTCGAATGGGCGCAAGAAGGTGACGGCCGTCCACAAGTCGAACATCCTCAAGTTCTCGGACGGCGTGTTCTTGCGAGCCGCGCAGGACGTGGCGGCGGAGTACCCTGACGTTGAGTTCACGGACGCTCTGTTGGACGCTTGCTGCATGCAGTTGGCGAAGCGTCCTCAGCAGTTCGACATTCTGGTGAGCCCCAATTTCTACGGTGACCTTCTATCCGATCTGTGCGCAGGCCTCGTTGGAGGGCTGGGGCTGGCTCCGGGAGCCAACATAGGCGATGACATCGCTGTCTTTGAGCCGACCCATGGCAGCGCGCCGAAGTATGCGGGCTTGAACAAGGTCAATCCTATTGCAACGATGCTTTCGGGAGTGCTGATGCTCCGGCACTTGGGAGAGGCTGATGCAGCACAGCGCATGGAGGCCGCCATAGCCGCCACAATCGCCGAAGGCAAGAGCGTCACCTACGACATGAAGAGCGACAGAGATGACCTCTCGGCTGTTACGACGAGCGACGTGGCCGACGCGGTGATCACAAGGCTACTACAGTAGCCTTTCCCGTGCCATGTAGGTCAGGAGCGCCGCGATACTCTTTGCGTCGCAGATCCGTCCCGAGTAGATGAGTTCAGGGATTTGCACGAGTGGCACAGGCACAACGTCTATCTCGTCCGTGTCCTCGGCGACAAGCCTGCTGGGCTTGAGGTCTTGGGCAACGTACAGGTAGAGGTACTCCGTGCCGTATCCGGGTATGGAGTAGAAACCGCCCAGCTTCTCGATTCGAGATGGCACATACCCGATTTCCTCTTGGAGTTCCCTCTTTACGCAATCGACGGTGTCTTCGCCGGACTCGATCCCGCCTGCCGGGACTTCGAGCAGGCTAGCGCCGACCGGATAGCGGAATTGGCGGACAAGAAGCACATTTCCATTTTCATCGATTGGGACTACCACGATGCAGTCGCTATGCTCTACCACGTCCCTGGTGGTAATTGCCCCACTCGGTTTCTGGACCTTGTCCACACGTACGGCCAAAGCCGGTCCGTTGTAGACGATATTGCTGGAGACCTGCTTTTCGTGCATCGCGCTGCCACCTCTGCCGTCTGTAGGAGCCGGGATTGTCAGTCCACCGTCGTGTGGGTCACCGGAACCTCTTTCATCATGGCCACCTCGTCGCAATCCGGGAACTTGGGGCAGTAGTAGCACTCGGCCCAGATCTTGTGCGGCAGTTGCGACCTATCGATGAGGCTGAAGCCCACTTTCTCGAAGAACCCGGGCCGCCGTGTCAGAGCGAATAGACGCGGTAGACCGAGGCCCGCAGCTTCGGCAAGGCAGGCGTCTACCAGCAGGGAGCCCAGACCTTGCCCCTGGTGTTTCTCTTCCACCGCCAGGGAGCGAAGTTCGGCAAGGTCCATCCAGATAACGTGCAGCGCAGCGCAACCAACGACCGAGCTGTCGTCATTACGGACTACGAAGAAATCCCTCAGGTTCTCGTATATCTGGCTCAACGCACGGGGCAACATGTCGCCACGGTTGGCGAAATCATTCATGAGTCTGTGCATCGTGGGCACATCTTCTATCGTGGCTTTCGCGACTCTCATTTGCCATTGCCTCCCAACTTCTCGTGTAGTGACTGGTAGAAGTAGTTGTTCGGTCGGAGTCGCAAGAATCGGGCTCGATACTCGCTGCGAGAGACCAGGACTTGTTCGCCGCTACTGAGCGGCCTGTCTGTCTGGCCATCGATGCTGAGTACGACCCCATCTCTCCCGTTGACACGCAGTCCTATGGTAACGGCAGGAGGAAGCACGAGTGCATGGCTCAATCCGAGATGACTGGAGATCGGCTGCACGACCAGTGCCTCTTCCTCGGGGAGGAGCACTGGACCTCCTGCGGCAAGTGAGTAGCCTGTGCTGCCTGTGGCGGTCGCGACGACCACGCCGTCGGCACGGTATGTCGTCACCGGCGCGCCATCAACTTCAAGCTCGACGGCGACAAGGCGGACTGCCGTGCAACGCACCACCGCGTCATTAAGGCCCAGATACGCGTCGTGGCCGACCCGGGCGCACAGCATGGTTCTCTCCTCTATCCACCCTTCACCGTTCAACACCCTGCTGACCGCTTCAACCGCGCCATCCTCTCCTACTTCTGTGATGAAGCCGAGTTGACCGAGTTTGACGCCGAATATCGGTGTGCCGAACGGTGCCGTGACACGGGCACAGTGCAGGATGGACCCATCGCCGCCGATCCCCACAACAAGGTCGGTTCCACCCATTGAGGCTAGCGCGGCATCGTCATCCCACGCCGAACCCAGCCATGTTTCGATCCCACGACTGGAGATGACATCGCTCAGACGCGTTGCCAGTTGAAGGGCGCGGTCGACGTGCGGCCGATAGAGTACGGCTACGCGGTTCATAGGACAGGGAAGTGTAGCATCGGCCCCGTACGTGGTCAAAGGAACTGGATTGCCTGTGACTTGCGTTTCAGTAGAGCTTCCTCAGATAGTCTACCTCAGTAGTTGAGGGGCGAAGGTCAGGAGGATGCCGAGGACTACCAGGATGACACCCCCCACGGGGCGACAGTACTTCATGTAGCGGTCGGCCAGGGACGTGTTTATCGCAAGTGCTGCCGCACTGAATATGACCAGGTGGTCAAGCATAAGGAAGAACACGTACAGGAAGATGTACAGGTAGTACTGCACTGTTGAGAGCCCGGCGAGCGTGAGCACCCGTGTGAAGATGGCAGGAAGTGCAGCCGAGCAGACGAATTCGAAGGAGTTTACGATGAAGGCGAGGGCTACAACCGCCGCAACGACCCCGAGGCTGAGAGGTGAGGCTACGATGGATTGGATCTTCGACATCGTGCTCTGCCTGGACTCGGTGTCCACGACCTCGCAGACTATTTCTCCACCTGACTTGATGTAGTCGTACAGATTGAAGGTGCCCGCTCCAAGCGCTACGGCACCGATTATGATTGTGATTGGCCTTGAGTACCCGATGAGCAGAAACGCGTTCAACCACGCCGTCATGAAGAGATAGTTGAGCACGAAGGAGGCGAATACGAACGCACCAACGATCAGCCATGCCTTGCGCTTGTCGTCCAGCACCAGGAGAAGCGAGATAAGGTACGCAAGCACCCACATTGCACAGGGATTGAATCCGTCTACGAGTCCCAGCACAACCGCGAGTGCAGGCAGCGAGTAGTCCGCGATACGGAGCTTCCCGAAAACAGGGACATCGACCTCTTCGGGGATGATGTCTTCTTCAGTGGTGGTCTCTCCGCAACGGCCCTCGAGACAGTCAATGATGGCTTGCTCGATAGCCGGGCCATTCTTCTCCCGTGAGTCCCAGCCTATGAACGCCCTGTTGCCAATAATGGTCGCCGGAAAATCGAGTTCTTCCTCGGTCACGCCGGTCCCTTCAAGTAGGCCGACGAGCACCTCGTACTCGCCTGGATCTGCGCCATCGTGGTACACGAAGTAGACCTCGGGGTACTTGATTGCCATGTCCTCGTTGAAGGGCTCCTGGTCACGGCAATGAGGACAACCCGAATGGTAGAAGAAGTGCACCTCGACGGTGGCATCTTCGTCAGGCGGCGGAGTCGGTTCTTCGAAACCCGTCTCGGGCGAACCGACGAACAGCATCACCGAGGCCAGTACTGCCAGGCCAAGGCTGACGTAGCGCTTGAAAGGTACGTTCCAGATGCCGCGCAGATAGTTCAAGAGTGTCCGCATTGTAGAGGCCTATCGCTTTCCTTCGGTCCGGCGCGACGACTGCGCCTCGTGAACCGCATATCCTGTCATCAGTTGTGTTGGGCCGGGGCTTCCACCTGAATGTCCTGGTGATGATTGAAGGTATTTGACACGAGTCGCACTCACGACTACCATTCTGGCGACGCGTGTCGATTGCGAAGCCTACCAGAACAGCGCGTAGCCCGTCAAAGCGAAATACTGCAGGGAGTGGAGCGGGCGTGAGAGTGCTTGGAGTCGGATTCGCTCGAATTGTGTGGCCGTGTCTCATCTTTTCGACTGTTTTCGACGTTGTACATGGAGTAGAGGTCGCGCACCACTGCGGACACGCGTATCCTATTCAGTGGAAATATTCTGGATTCTCGCACCCCGGTCGTGTGAGGTCGGAATGCTTGTGCCCTACTGCCGGTGATACATATGGATGACATTTACTTCTGGGTACTTCGCGTATGGCACGCTCTGACTTCCGGTCCCAAGGCCATTGTGGCACTGGTGGGAATCGCCGCAGTCGTCGTCGCCGCCACGACCGTGTTTGCGGCTCCATCCACAACCGATGAAGAGTCCGAACCCGACGTCAGCTCCGAGACCGTCCCTGTTGAACAGTTGCAGGAATTGGACGCCAGCGAAGGAACGGTCGCCGCTGAGAGTACTCGCTATGTGTTCCAACCGATAGAGGACGTATCCATTGGTGGCGTGAGCGGCCCGGGAATACTCCCCTCATCGCCGTTCTATTTCTTTAAGACCTTCTCTCGCGAGATGACGCTTGCATTCACCACGAATCCGCTCGAGAAGGCGAATCGCAAGCTCACGTACGCGAACCAGGACGCATTGGCTATTCGTGCACTGTGCTCCGATGGACTGTATACCGACGCTGCCCAGGAGTGCTTCACATACAATCACGACTTCTACGAGAGCCTGAAGTGGGCCGTGCGTGCCCATAAGGAAGGCTATGATATCGGAGCGGTGATGACCAACCTCGTGACGTCTCACCAGGGGCACAGGGTCGTTTTTGCTGACGCTTTGAGTCATGGCAGAGAGTCTCACTGGGAAGCGGTAGTGGGCAGTGTGACATATACAAGCGCTCCACTCGAGTACATCATCAGGTCACTGTATGGCGCCGCAGAGGGGGACGCCTTCTACAGCAAGCTTCGGAGCGATTTCTCGACCATTGACGCTGACCTGTGGCGGGCCATCGAGGGCATGATGGGCCTTGACGCCGAACAGGCTCAGTCTCTGGGTGAGGCGATGGGTGACTCGTCTATCACTGGAGGGGCGCCGATCATTACCAGCATCAGGGCGGACAAGAACGAACTCCAGGTCGGGGAGTCCTGTGTCCTTACGTGCATGGCGAGCGACCTCGATGGTCAGGTCGTCGGGTACGAATGGCTTGCGGCCGATGGTGTCATCGAGTCTCAGGAATCGACGGCGACCTGGACTTCGCCCGATTCCGGCGGTCTGTACCAGGTCAAGGTGGTGGTTACCGACGATCAGGGCAATCAGTCCAGCAAGTCCATCACGTTGCGTGTTGGCGAAGAGGAAGAGCCCGAGTCTGATACGCCCGGCGGCCCGTTCTGGGTCGACTCATTTGAGGTTGTGCCGGTTGGTCATGACATGCTCGAGCAGCCTGTCCTCGGCACGGATCAGTGGACGGTGTTCCAGGGCCGCGATGTTGAGATTACCTGTAACGTCGATGGGGACGAATCGGGCCTCGATTACGAGTGGACTTGCGATGTGGGGACGATAACTGGCAGAGGCAGTACTATCACGTGGGAAGCGCCGGGGCGTGCTTGCTACGCGCTGGTGAGCGTAGAAGTCAGTAACGGTGGCTCGACGAAGGATTCCGGCGAGGTCGTGTTCCGCGTGAGCACGTGCGCCAAGTGTTTCTAGCCTGCGGCTCGTATCGCAGAGTGTTTTGACTTCACAAGAGGTGGAATGCCATGCTGCGCGTCTTCCGAATTCTCGTCCCGGTCGCTGCATTTCTTGTAGTTGCGCCACTGAGCGCGTGCGCTCCCTCCGACTCTCCACCGCGCATAGTAGGATTGTCATGTAAACAGGAGATTGTCGCTCCTCTCGATAGTTGTCTGATCGAATGCGTGGCAGAAGACAATGAGGGTGACACAATCACGTACACCTGGTCCGCTGATAGCGGGACGATCAGTGGGTACGCTGGCACTGTCGCATGGACCGCGCCTGACAAAGAGGGCATCTACCACGTCACGTGCGAGGTCAGCGACGGCGCAGAGGGACAGGAAACAGTTGCGGAGACCCTGACCATGGTTGTCAAGGACAACCACTATCCCTCCATTGATGGCATGGGGGCAGACCAGGATTGGGTGAGGCCGGGCGAATCGTGCAGTGTCGTGTGCGTGGCTTCAGATATTGACGGCGATGAGCTCTCATATGAATGGTCGGCCGACTGTGGTGACGTGGTCGGCACGGGCAGGGAGGCAGTCTGGACTGCTCCAGACTTTGAGGCGGACTGCGTCATTCGGGTTATGGTCAGCGACGGATATGGCGGCGAACGAACAGCCTCCGCATATGTACGCACTGCTGCGGAGCAGCCACTCGTGGTGACCGACTTCGTCGTCACTCCGCTGGACGAGCCCCAGTATCTTAAGTTCTACGACGAGCGGTATAAGATACTGAAGGGGAAGACGTGCACGATACAGGCGGTTGCCAACGAACCCCAGCGCATCGAAAAGTATGAATGGAGCGACGGCGGGCCCGTTAGCGTATTCCCTGTAGGTGGTGAAAGGTTCGCGTTTGAAGCACCTGACAAGATTCGTTGGACCGCGCCTCTGGAGCGAGAGGAGTTCACCCTGACGGTCACTGTGTGGGACGCAGAGGGTCATTCGGCGACGAAGAGCATAGTTGTGAAGGTAGAGACATGTACCTGTGCTTTCAGCTCGAGCGATACCGAGGAGTCAGAGGAGCAACCGGAGGAGTAGCCCCGCCATAGTGGGCCCAAGTCTTACTGAACTGCAGACAGAAACCGGCGGCCCAGGGGCCGCCGGTTCTTGTTCGTCTATCGTAACCGCTCTCTACTTCTTGCAGCAGACCAGGGCGTACGGCCACGCCGTTACGCTGCCATCCATGAAGCAGACGTCGTCGAAGCCCTCGCCCCTCAGAATGCACTGTGCCTGATACGCACGTATGCTTGTCCTGCAGAACGTCACTATCTGGGAGTCTTTCGGTAGCGAGCTTATCCTGTCCTTGAGTTCATTGAGAGGGACAAGGCGGCATTGGTCCGCTTCGATGTGGGCATCATCCCACTCCGCCTGAGAGCGTACGTCAAGCAGGACGAATTCCTCGCCGTCGCGGATGCGCCGGTTGACTTCGACTGGGCTGATTCCTTTGGCCTGTCCTGAAAGCTTGTTTCGGATGACGTTTGCCGCATTGTGCAGGACGTCCATCGCTCCGTTGAACGGTGGAGAATAGGCGAGGTCGTAGTTGGCGACATCGTCCACGGTCCCGCCCAGCGAGAGAGTTGTCACCAGCACATCTGCCCTCTTGGCAACTTCACCCTTGCCCACTATCTGGCCACCCAGCACCTTACGACTCTCCTTCTCCACCACCAACTTGACCGTTATCATCTGTGCCCCGGGATAATAGCTTGCGTACTCGAAACCAGGGGCCAGGGCTGTCTCTACCGCGTATCCGGCCGTGACTGCCTCTCGCTCGCTGAGCCCCGTCCTGGATGCGTTCACGCCGAAGACCTTCACGACGGCCGTTCCCATCACGCCCGGGAAGGTGTCGGTACCACCCGTAATGTTGGTTCCGATGATTCTCCCATGCTTGTTGGCAGTGGACCCCATCGGCGCAAGCATCTTGGCGCCCGTGACGCGATTCACGTTCTCGACGCAGTCACCACCGGCGTAGATGTCGGGGTCGCTGGTCTGCATGTACTCGTTGACTGCAACGCCACCGGTGGCCCCGATGGCCAGGTCGGCGTCGCGAGCGAGGTCCACGACGGGACGATACCCCAGCGCAAGGAGGACGATGTCGGCTTCGAGTTGGGACTTCTCGGTAATCACGTGTCTAACGTGGCCAGCCTCATCTCCTTCAAGCGACATGACGCGCTGACCGAGCCTGAGGTCGACGCCTCTCTCCATCAGTTCCTTCTCAACGTGTGCCGCCATCTCAGGATCAAGAAGCGCAGGCAGTACGGTGTCCAGGGCCTCCACAACGCTGACATCCAATCCTCGTTCGCGAAACGCCTCGGCGGACTCGATGCCGATCAGTCCTGCGCCAACTACTACTGCTCTCTTAGGCGTGGTGTCTGCCATCTCCTTGAGTATGGCGTTAGCGTCGGCAATCTTCGTCAGCGTGAACACGCCTCGCAGTTCGCGGCCTTTGAGTGCCCTTGGCACCGCCGGAGTCGCGCCCGTGGCGAGGACGAGCTTGTCATACGGTAGCCGGGAAGTCGTGTTGGTAATCAGATCGACAATCTCGACTTCGTGAGCGACCCTGTCGACGGCCACCGCACGAGTAGAAAGCATTACGTCGATGTCCATGATGTCCTTGAAGTACTGCGCACCGCGTATGAGAAGTGCACTCTCCTTGGCTATCTGGCCCCCCACATAGTAGGGAAGACCGCAGGAACCTTCCGATACCGTTTGCCCCTGCTCGACAATAGTGATCTTCGCCTTCGGGTCGCATCGGCGCGCTCGGGCCGCAGACTTCGGGCCGGCGGCCATGCCGCCAATGATGACTATTCTGTTCTGCTTGTCCATGACCTAGACCGTCACCACCTGCTTTACTTCCGGTATTCGTTCCTTCAGCACCTTCTCGACTCCGAATCGAAGAGTCATGGTTGCCATCGGGCATGAGCCACACGCTCCCGTCAATCTGACCTTGACGACGCCATCTTCGACGTCGACCAATTCCACATCACCACCATCAGCCTGTAGTGCCGGACGTATCTCGCCCAGCGCTGCCTCGACTTGTTCCTTCATGTGAAGACCTCCTGTTGAGTCATGAGTAGTAGTCGCCTGATTGGCCGCAACAGTGTCGGTGCTACCGTGCATTCTGTGACGAGATGTGGTGGGTGAATTGGAGATGAGTGAGCGACATCGGCACGTAATTGCGGTAGCGTAGATTCTCGCAATCTCCGGCCTTCTTGTCAACGGCTTGTTCGCATTGGCACTTCAAGTTGCCGTTGTGTCCAGTCGTCGGTAGTATTTCCCCGTGACTGTCTATGGGGGGGAGGGCCCTCTGCGTCCGTCTGTGCTCGTGCTGGGCATAGGCAATCGCCTCAAGGGTGACGATGCGGTCGGCCCCTACATTGCCAGCCTGCTCTCTGAGTCTCAGGGAAATCAGGTCGTAGCACCCGGTGACTTCACCATCGTCGCGCTTGACTGCGGTACTGTTCCGGAGAACTACACCGGTATTGTCAGGAGAGTGAGGCCGTACCATCTTGTGCTGGTGGATGCTGCGGATATGGGGCTGGAAGCCGGTGCAGTACGCATCGTTCCGGTTGACATGATCGGTAGTCTGGGGTTGTCCACTCACAGTATGCCGCTCTCGATGTTCATCTCGTATGTGGCCGACATCGCCGGACGCACTACGTTGATTGGGATTCAACCGGAGGGTATGCAACTGGGTGCTGACCTGTCCGATGACGTGGCAATCGCAGCCCGGTGCCTTGCTGCGCGATTGGCGGAAGGCAGACTGTCCGGGATTGCAACCCTTGGCGATGACCCTACTCGCCGGTAACAATCATGTCGGGCGAGTACTTGTCGTAGCTCGTGAGCAGGAACTCGTCCGTCATAGATAGGCAGTTGACCGGACACACGTCATTGCACTGCGAGCAGAAGCAGCAGCGCGCAACGAAGATCTTGACCTTCTTCTCTTCGGGCAGGAACTCGATTGCCTTGGCCGGGCAAATCTTGACGCACAGCTGACAGCCGATGCACTTCTCACGGTCGTAGGCAATCTTGCCGCGAAAGCCCGGAGGCACTTTCACTGGAGGCGTCACCACGCTGGGGTCTCGTGCGGCCTTTTCGAGAAAACCCTTGACCGATTTCGGGGCGTGACGCGCAGGGAATGCGTTGGTAGCAGGATTCTGGAAGAGCTGTCTGAGCAGTACCTTGAGTATAGTCATTGAGATTCACACAATCATGAAGTCTGCCCAGATGAGCAGCAGACCGAATAGACTCACCATGGTCATAATCATGATGTACAGGATGCTGGCCTGGTCCACTTTGAGACGGGCCACGGATGAGCGCACAATCACAATCGCGATGACCATGATGACCAGTACCTTGAGAAGGAAGAAGAGGCCATCGACGATTGCTATGGGAATTGGCCCTGCAATTCCAAGGGGTACTGCGATGCCATAGGGGAAGAAGAGGGCCACCACGAGCGATAGCACCGCGAATCCACGTATGGCGTTGCCGATGTAGAAGAGGGCAAGGTTGCGACCCGAGTACTCCACCACGATGCCCCCGGCCAGTTCTGTCTCGGCTTCGGCGACATCGAAAGGGACTCTGCCCAGTTCGCCCGGAGTCACCACTATCAACGAAATGAATAGGAGGAGTGCGCCGACGAACCCTAGCGGTCCCACAAGGTCCCAGATCGGATATTGCGACATTGTCGCAAGGGAGAACGCATTCATGTCGGTTACCTGCATGATCCGCCAGGCGAGGCTCACGATGACCACTGATAGTGGGAACTCGTAGCCGATCATGATTACCACTTCGCGCTGGGCTCCGATTGAGGCATACGGTGAACTCGAGGCAAACCCTCCCGCCACCAGTGCGAGAGAAGGTATTGTGAGTAAGTAGATAACGAGAATCGCGTCGCCAGAGCCTTCAAAAAGCGCGGGGTGGCCGAACAGCGGTATGTACAACAGGAGTGCGACGGACCCTATCACGCACAGGACTGGACTGAACTGGAAGAGCCAGCGGAGCGCTCCACCGGGAATGATGCTCTCCTTCATGAGGAGCTTACTTACGTCCAGGTAGGGCTGCACTATCGGAGGACCGATTCTGCTCTGCATCCGGGCAACCAGCTTCCTGTCGATGCCGAGGTAGAGCAGTCCGACCACGGCGCCAATGAGCGCGACCGCAATCGGTCCCGCGAACAGTATGAGTGCACTCGGCGGGTTACTTGCCAGCCAGTTCAGCGTTTAACCTCCTGGTCTTCTCGACGGATAGTGCGTGCAGCTTCTCGCCGTCGAGGAAGGACACTGTGCTATCTGTCTTGTTCGTCACTACAGCCCGATTGGAGCAGGACATGCAGGGGTCGATTGATGCGAACGCAATGGGTACATCCGCTATCTGCTGGCCCTTCAGCATTGTCGGCACCACCTGCAGATTCGCATAGGTCGGAGCTCGAACTTTCCATGCCTGTAGCGTGTCCTCTCCTGCCTTCAATCGAACGTAGTGGATGTTCTCCCCGCGGGGCGCTTCCACCCTTGCCACACCCTCGCCTTCAGCCTTCTTCAACAGCGCGAGGAGCTTGGCAATCTTCGGCTCGGTGAGGATTGGACCTTCGGGCATCGTGTCGAGCGCTTTCTCTATCAGTTCGATGGACTGCTTCACTTCCAGCAGCCTGACTATGATGCGATCGTATGTGTCCCCTACAACGCAACCCGTGATGACGTCTGGAGTGATTGCCTTCACTCCAAGGTCGGCATAGGCGGCGTAGGGATGGTCTTGCCTGACGTCTGTTGGTACGCCGCTCGCTCTTGCGGTTGGCCCGGCGGCGCACAGCTTGAGCGCATCTTCCGTTGGCAGTACCCCTGAGTTCCTGCACCGCAACTTGATGGTGGGGTCGTCGAGGAACAGGTGCCTCATCTCGTCGAAAGCTTCCTTGTATATGTCCAGGGAAGCCCTAATAATCGGTATCTGCTCCGGAGTGATGTCTCGTCGCACACCTCCGATCTGATACATCGCCTTCGAGTTGCGGTTTCCCGTCAGCACCTCGGTAAGGTCCATCACCTTCTCACGGATACGCCATACGTAGAAGAACAGGGACTCAAAGCCGATCTCGTGGCCCGCAACGCCGGCCCACAAGAGGTGAGAATGCATGCGCTCGACCTCGGCGACGATTGTCCGGATGTAGTCCGCCCGGACAGGGACTTCGATTCCTGCAGCTTGTTCCACCGCAAGAACAAAAGCGAAGGGGTGGCATGCAGAGCATATGCCGCAGATGCGCTCGGCAAGGTAGATCGTCTGGACGGCGTTGTTCCGATTCATACCGATCCACTCGATTCCCCTGTGCACTTGTCCCGCTGCCACGTCCACATCGATGATCTCTTCGCCGTCCACATCAAGGTCCAGGCGTATGGGTTCATGAAGGGCCGGGTGCACCGGTCCGATCGGTAACATGTAACTGGTCTTGTGAATAGTGTCACTCATGTTGGATTCCCTGTTTCCCGGGGAGCACGTTGAGCATCTCCTCGGGGCCTGTCTCGTCTCGCCTCCACGGGTAGACGCCTTCGGGGAAATCCTCGGGGATGAATAGTCGTCTACCATCGGGAATGCCGACCACGGTTACGCCCATCATCTCCTGTGTTTCTCGCTCCGAGAAGATGGCGCCTGGAATCAGGTCCGTGATTGTCGGAATCGTGAGATCGGTCTTCGAGAGCGTGACGCGCAGTACCAGCGCGATGGCCTTGTTTGGCTCACCTGTGAATAGTGAGAAGTGATATAGCAGGTCGACCGAATCGCCCAGGTCAACCTGTGCGATAACCGAGAAGTGCGGACTGTCCTGAAGCTGCGCTACGTGAGACACTGCAGCCCGAAAACCGCTGCGTTCAACGTCGAGCCAGAGGGACGTGTACACATGCTTCCTCGCGCCGACTTCTCTCTCATACACGCGGCTATTCAGGAGTGCGCCATCCAGCGCGTCCTCGTAACTCTTGATTACGGCCTTGGCGTCCAGTACGTTCATGTCAGGTGGTCCTCTCCGGTGCCACGCCTTCCAGCTTGAGCCATGCCTTGACGACACCGTCGATAATGGCCTCTGGCCTTGGCGGGCAGCCGTGGACGTATACGTCCACCGGGACTATCTGGTCTATCGGCCCGACCAGGTTGTAGGACTCGTGAAACACGTCGCCCTCTGTACCACAATTGCCGACCACCATCACTACCTTGGGGTCGGGAGTCTGTGCGTAGATGCGTCTCAACCGTGGCTCCATCTGCCTCGTGACCGGGCCGGTTACCAGTAGCACGTCCGCATGCCGTGGCGAGCCCACAAGCTTGATGCCGAAGCGCTCGACATCGTATCGCGGCGTCAGCACGGCCACGATTTCGATATCACACCCGTTGCACGAGCCCGTGTTGAGGTGGTACACCCACAGGGCCCGCTTGAATTGGTTCATTCCCATTGCATATTTCTCCGGCGCTAGAACAGCCCTGAGGCGAACAGCAACACTCCGACAAGTGCAGCCAGGCCGAACATCCAGATCAGGTAGTCGTTCACTATCCCTGTATGTGCACGCACGACAGGGTCGTAGTAGCGCTTCATCGCCTCAAAGAAGCCCCAGTACATGTTGTGGGCGCGCACATGCCGCATACCGGCCTCAGGCTCGTCCTCTCCAGAGAGAAACACCTTGGTCTGCTCGGTGTCCCTCTTGTAGCTGCTCCGCCCCCTGCTGCGGTACGCGTAGGTGATTGCGGCCACTATCAGGAAGGCAATGACAACCATCAAGGGGGCCCAGAAGCTGAGAACTGGACTGGCGCTCATGACCTAGGCTCCTCCCATGACAGCGTTGATATAGCCGGTCTGGTTCAGCAGCGCATCTGCAGCCGGATACACGATTGTGTCCACGACGAACTGCGGGAACAGGCTGAACAGGACGGTCGCAGCGGCGAGTATGCCCATGCCGACCTTCATCGACAGAGGAACGGACGATACAGTCGCAAACTGTGGTTGCTCGGGACCTGTGAACGCCGCCTGGAATACCTTGGTGAATGAGGCAAGCGTCATGATGGACACCACCAGGGCGATGATTGTGAGCATCGGGTTCAGATGGAACGAAGACTCGTAAATCATCAGCTTGGAAGCGAAGCCATTGAACGGTGGCACGCCGGATATCGCCAGCGCGCCAATGATAAAGAACGCACATGTCCACTTCATGTTGCGTCCCAGACCACCCATCTTGTTCAGGTCACGCGTGCCCAGCTGGAAGAAAAGGGCCTCGCCCGTAAGAAGCAGAAGACCCTTGAAGAACGCATTGTTGATGACGTGGAAGATACCTCCCGCGATGGCCTCACGGCCGTAGGCAGCAACTGCTTGCGGGTCGCCGAGTACGGCGAGCCCCACGCCCACGCCAAGAAGCATGTAGCCCTCTTGGGATATCGCATGGTAGGTCATGAGGCGCTTGACGTCTGTCTGCCGCAGGGCCATCGTGACGCCGATGAACATGCTGAGCAGGCCAGCTACGATGACGACCCAGCCTATCACGGACAGGCTGAGCTTGAGTCCGTAAAGGGAGAAGACTACGCGGAAGAGCGCGCCAAGGCATGTGAGCGATGCAGCGTAGATAATAGGACTGGTGCCGCCCGCCGCCGGAGTGTACGTGTCAGGCACCCACCAGTGCGACGGCACAGCGCCGCTCTTGGTGAGAAGCGCCACGACCAGCAGCGCGAGCGCAATCTTGTCGATCGCCGTGTACTGCATCGCGTCGGCGATTGCGGCGATGTTCAGAAGATTGTATTGCCCGTAGAACATACCGATCGAGATCAGGACCAGCAACGCAGCGATCGTGGACACTATGACGTACTTGAAGCCGCCCTCAACCGCATCGACGAATCGCGTCCTGAACGCCGCCAGCGCCGCCCCCGATATTGACAGTATCTCCAGGAACACGAAGAGATTGAAGAGGTCTCCCGTGTACTGGATGCCTATCATGCTCGCCGCAAGCAGCAGCAGCAGTGTGTAGAACCGGTCCTGTCCTGTCTCCATCTTCATGCAGGAGATGGAATAGACGGCGCCCGCCAGGGCCACTGTCGCGCCCATGAGTCCCAGGAATGCGCCGAGCCCGTCAACCTCGAGTATGATGCGGACGGGCACCATGTGTGTCTCGGGTATCGCCAGAGATGGCGCAGAAGCGCCCAGCACATAGATCTGGATGCCGTTGGCGTACACCTCTCTTGCAACGATAACGACCAGTATCTGGACCAGCGCTAGAACACAAATGACGAAGGTGTCGCGTGCCCGGGGGCCGATACGCCCCATGAGCGGCGTCAGAAAGGCCGCAAGCAGTGGCACTGCGATGGCCAGTATGGGGGAATGGGTCGTCAATGCCTCCACGATGCCTACCCTTTCACCCTTCGAGATTTCCTGGCGTCCGTTTCACCCGTGTGGCGGTAGATGAGCACGATGAGCGTCAGCATGAGCGCCGTAGTCGCAACACCAATCACAATGCTCGTCAGCGTCAGCGCCTGGGGGACTGGCAGCACCATGTGTATGCCGGTTGCATTCGTGAAGATAGGGGCTATCCCATCATTCCTGTAGCCCAGAGAGACCAGGAACAGGTTGACGGCTGACTCGAATATCGTGATACCCATCACAATCCTGATGAGGTTCCGTTGCGATAGCATGATGTAGATGCCGACACAGGCGAGCGCCGCAACTCCAATGAACGGAGCATTCATGACAATCGTGCTCATTCTCCGTCCCTCTTGTTCTCCGAAGCGATCGCCATCACGACCATGACCGCCGTAAGGCCTGCCACTACGTTCAAAGCAACGCCGATGTTCATCAGCGGAATGACGCCGCCCGTCCAGATGTCTTCGTGCGCCGGGCCGAAGGCAGGTATATGGCCGAACACAGCGGAGCCTACGAACAGGTTGTAGAAGAAGGTGGTGCCTATTCCCGCAAATCCGAGCCCTATGAAGAGCAAGGCGCCGCTCGCCGAGATAGCCGTGAGGTCGGGGAGCTTCATGTGGTGCTTGACTCTCTCAGATCCGAACGCCACCAACACGAGAGCCGCGGCTGAAGCGAACACGGCGCCACCCTGGAATCCCCCGCCGGATGTGACGTGGCCATGCATAATCACATAGAGCCCGAACATCAGCACCGCTGGAGTAACCAGGCGTGCAACAGTGCGGACCACCTTCGACATCATTCCGGTGCCTCGTCTTTTCGTCGGCGTAGCAGCATCACCACCGCAGTGACTGCGGTGAAGAGCACAGTGGCCTCGCCGAGAGTGTCGTAGCCTCTCCAATCGAATACCACGGCAGAGACCACGTTGTTCGCGCCGGTCACCTCTTGAGTATTCTCCAGGATGTAGTCGTCCATGGTCGATGGAGGCTCGCCAAACGGGCGCATCATCAGGGCCGTGGCGAACAGCATCGTCCCTACGATGACCAGCGCGAAACCGATTGCCACCTTTCTTACCATTCTCTACGTCCTTTTGGTCGCCCTGATTGCAAACACGAAGATTGCGGTCGTTATCGCAGCCCCGATGCCCGCTTCCGCGATGGCTACATCGGGGGCTGACAATAGGTAGAACTCCAGTGATAGAAGAAGGCTGAGCGCCGCCAGCATGATGACTGCGGTAATCAGGTCCTTTGAGCGCGCCACCAGGACGGCACACACTACCACCAGCAGCGGCACGACCGCGCGCAGAAGCTCAAGCTCAGTCATCGACTTCTGCGTCCTCCAGGTCATCAACTATCGCCCTTGCGGGCTTGATACCGCTGCGATACCCCGCGCGGGCTATCGCGTGCGCACCGGTCGGGTTGGTGATGAGGAGCGCCAGCAGCGCAACTGCGGAGTGCAATACGATCACCGATTCGGAGGCGCCCCATCCACCCTGGACCCACGCCGCCCCGAACTGGAGAATGACCGCCCCGATGAGAAAGATAGAGCCGAAAGTGGTGCATTTCGTTCCGGCGTGGAGCCTTGTGAAGTAGTCAGGGAACCGGAGCAGACCGACGCCGGCCATCAGGTTGAAGAACAACCCGATGCCAATCAGCACGTATGTAATGGTATTGAGCACCTAGAACTTTCCCTTTTCCATGTACTTGGCGATGAACAGTGTCGTTACGTATGAAAGCAGTGCATAGACTATCGCTACATCTATGTAGATTGCCTCGTGGAAAGCCGCGCCGAGCACGACCATGGCCACCACGATAATCGTGTTGATGGTATCGAGCCCCACTATTCGATCGGGAGTGGTCGGACCAAGTGCCACTCGCACAAGGGCTATCACTATGCAGACGGCCAGAATCACGACAGCAGGCAGCCAGTTCACTCGGCTATCCTCCTCGCCCACTTCGGGAAGCCACCGCAGATCGGCTTACAGTCTCTGGGAATCCTCTCGAGTAGGCTCTCGTCGACGTTGATCCAGTGGATGAACAGGTCATTGGTCTTCTCATCCACTTCAACTGTCAGCGTACCCGGTGTGAGCGTAATTGAGTTCGCGAGAAGCGTGATGCTGGCGTCATTCTTCAGTTCAGGAGAGATGCGAACGATGCCGGGCTTGATGCGACCCGTAATCACCCTGTAGACGACATCGACGTTTGCCTTCGTCATCGCCCACAAGAAGGGGCCAAGTAAGTAGATGACAAAAAGCACCCACCGTCTTGGACTAAGGATTCGTTCCCACCCATCGCCTATCAGGTTGCGTGTAAGGGCGGCCACAAGCAGTGCGAACGCGACGCCAATAGCGATTTCGATGGGGTTCCAGATGCCGACGGACCCTGTGGCGGTGGTGAGCACAAGATACAGGATGAAGGCGAGGACGGAGGTTGCGGCGAAGCGAGCCATTATGTCTGACTTGCTCCTTGTGGAAGGGGGTTGAAAGGGTACAGGTATCCCCTCGTCTTTGAAGTAGTCTGCCCGGCCCTAAGCCGGGTTGCTAGCCTTCTCTGCATGGCAGAATACACCTGTGTCGCCCGGGGGAATCTGCGGAAGTATACAGGCCGAAAACGGAAAACGCAAAGGGTTTGTGATGAGAATCGGGCACGCCCGACACTTGATTTGTGAATCGCGCACGAATACCATTGTGAAGCTTCACCGGACCGAAATCACGCAAGGAGGGCATATGTCGAATCTTCGTATCACTGACATCGAAGCCATCATGTGTGGACCGCTTCCCTTCACCAAGGTCTACACCAATGAAGGCATTACCGGACTCGGGGAGAATGTAGTCAACCACCCGGCAACATTGAAAGGGTCTGTTGAACTTCTCAAGACAATCCTCGTAGGTGAGGATCCCTTCAACATCGAGAAACTCTGGATCAAGATGGTCCAGCAGACGTCGTTCGCCTACATGAGTTCGCTCATAAGTGCTGTTGACGTCGCGCTCTATGACATCAAGGGCAAGGCCCTTGGCGTTCCTGTGTATGACTTGCTTGGTGGTCTGTATCGAAAGCACATACGTCTCTATCCGCATCTTCGCGGTACATGGAACTCGTTCCCTGATCCCAAGCAGGCAGATCTTTTCTCTGAGCCCTGGGGTGTTGTCGAGTATACGCCCGAACAGATCGGGCAGTTCGCCAAGGAACTTGCCGATGAAGGCTACACGGCCATTAAGTTCGACCCGTTCAAGCCTGGCGTCGATGGATACCACGGCTATCGCCCCTATGAGATTGACGCGGTGGTGGACATCGTCGCTGCTATCCGCAGCGCTGTCGGACCGACCGTCGATCTCATGGTTGAGTGTCATGGCAAGTTCAACGCTGGGACTGCCATCAAGATTGGAAAGAAGCTGGAGCAGTTCGACCTCTTCTGGTATGAGGAGCCTGTGCCGGTTGGCATGGTCACGTCGATGAAGCGTGTCGTCGATGCGGTCAACATCCCGGTGGCCTCGTGCGAGCGACTGAACAGCAAGCTCGACCTCAAAGAGTACCTGGAGAAAGGCGCCGTCGACGTGGTGATGTTTGACGTTGGCAAGTGCGGCGGCCTGACCGAGGCGATGAAGATCTGCGCACTCTGCGAGACGTACCAGGTGAAGGCAGCGCCTCACAACCCGTTCGGTCCCGTGGCCGCCATCGCGAACGCGCACCTTTCGGCTGCGGTGCACCCGTTCCTTATCCAGGAACATGAGCAGATGGCTCCGTGGGCAGTGACGCCGGTCTTGAAGATTGTCGACGGGTACATGGAGGTGCCTGAGACTCCAGGCCTTGGCATAGAGCTCAATGATGAAGCGATCGCCGAGGCTAATGCCAAGGTCGCCGAGGGTACGTACAGGCCTTTCAGCAACGCACGCGACCTTGATTTCGGCAAGTTTGTTCCGGTCCTGTAGCCCGAATGGCAGTTCGACGCTACCGGACATGGTGATTGTCATGTTGGCGAACGCAAGGATACGCAGGAGAATGAGTATGTAACTGCCGGCTGCTCGGTCGACATACACATATAGATTGACTGGTTCCCAGAATAAGGAGAGGAGGACTCAGTGAAACGAAGTTTTGCCGCACTACTGGTTGCACTTCTGGCAATCGGGGCCGTCGTCTTCGCTGGCTGTGCCCCTGAGAGCGCACAGCCTTCCGGTGACGAAGGCACCACACCTGCCCCCGCAGAAGACGAAGGGGATGAGGATACCGCTCCCGCGGCCCCCGCGGGCGAGGTCATCAAGTGGCAGTACCAGGGGCATCCCCCGGTGTCCGACTACTACTTCAAGGCTGTCGAACGGATAGCGGACCACATCACGACTATGAGTGGTGGCAGACT
>Ga0180431_10000778_pt1 | contig 45453 bp, 40 predicted proteins | sample SS_ome_11_FD_132459 | JGI IMG/M metagenome (GOLD analysis project Ga0180431, IMG submission 132459) | Hypersaline lake sediment archaeal communities from the Salton Sea, California, USA - SS_1_MS_1 metaG | ecosystem: Environmental > Aquatic > Non-marine Saline and Alkaline > Hypersaline >... | reverse complement strand
TATTAGCTTGTTCATAACCTCTTGGCAGATGGATCAGCAGCGTTCGGTTTTCATCGAGGATTTTCGAGTGGATCGTTCGGTAGGTCCCGATGACCACGGGCTCCCCATCCTGCTGGGCTTGAAGGGGAAGATGGGACATTATTAAAATTCCCAATAAGATTGAAAATACAGTCACGAATTGTTTTTTCATGACATCTCCATTTTTTGGGGTCTCTATGAGTAGGTACGGATAAAATGAATATTCGTTCTGTATCCCCGGCTTAAATTAATTTGATTTAAGCAAATTCTTGCTGTTTTGACTATAATTGAAAAGATGGAGATAGCAATGAATATAAAAAAGCTCGAAGATACGGAGATCATGGAAAACGCCCACAATGTGGATGCCCGGAACCTGTACAGCTCTCCCGATGCGATGATCACGGTGATTACCCTCAAGCCGGGTCAGGTGCTGAAGCGGCATATCACTCCTGTCGACGTGGCCTTTTACGTCCTGGAAGGGGAGGGTGTTGTCGAAGTCGGGGATGAGAAAAAGAGTGTTGCCAAGGATACCCTGATCGAAAGCCCCAAGGACATCGTGCACTGCTGGTACAATGAAAGCGCCAAGCCGCTGCGCTTTATGGTCATCAAAGCTCCCCGCCCCACGCGCAAAACCGTTTTCATCGGCGATTGAGTTGACCGCTGATCCGTTTTCTTAATTCACGTGCAGTTCGTACAGCCATACCCTGCCGTGGAGATGCTCGTGCCGGGTGAGGATGAAGCCTGCTGCTTTCGCAAGCCGGTCAACCGTTTCTCTATCGAGCCTCGTGTGCCGATCCTGGGCGTCGAAAATGTAAATGGAGGCATCCGGTTTCATATACTTCCTGACGTTTTTCAACCATGCGGTTTTCTCCGTAAAATCATGAAACGCATACAGCATGATCACAAGATCCAGATCGTTGACCGGGAATTTGGGATCGTCCACCTCGCCCAAAATCGTCGAAATATTCGTAACGCCTTCCCGTTCACATCGAGCATCCAGGCGCCGGAGCGCATTCATATTGATGTCGTTGGCGTAAACCCGGCCTCCTTCGCCGATTCTCCGGGATATATGAAAGGTCAGGTAGCCGTCTCCGGCCCCCGCCTCGCCGATGGTCATCCCCGGTTCGATACCGGCGATATCCAGAAGTTTTTCGGGCAGCTCATGTTGATCTCTCCAGTGTTGAGCTGAACCGGAAGGAGCAAGCATGCCGAGGGCAAAAAAACCGATGATCAAAATGTGAATTGCTTTTTTCATTTTCCCATATCCTTTGCCGAATATGACATGCAATTTGTATGCCAATCGCGGCTCCGGCGGTTCCACTGTTGCGGTCGTTATCTCTGCGTTCGATTTATAACGCTCACTGCGTATTGATGCGCGGCGCTCCTATTGTAAATGTCCGAAGAACTCAAATATGGTATAATGAATCAGCATAACGGGTGCTCATTCTTGTCGATGACTTTTCCGCCGCTTTTTTTATTCCATGGGGATAAACGCGTCTGTACGGGGAATCGTTTCATCTCGTATTCAAGGGCTGTTTGATGGTCATAACAAGAAATAGAGTGAGAAAAGGAGGGCGATATGACGATCGAACATAATCTTGTGGGTTGGTTCGAAATCCCGGTCATGGATATGGGAAGAGCCAGGGCGTTCTATGAGCATGTCTTCGATATCGAGCTTGAGGAACACCGCATGGGCCCTTCGCAGATGGCCTGGTTTCCCATGTGGGAGGGGACGATCCGGGCGGCGGGTTCGTTGGTTAAGGGAGAGGGATATGAGCCTTCACCCGCTGGAACCTTAGTGTATTTTACCGCTCCGGATATCGACGCTGCGCTTGCCCGTGTCGAAGAAAAGGGGGGTCGGGTTCTGACGCCTAAAACCGGCATCGGTGAATTCGGTTTTATAGGTATATTCCAGGATGCGGAGGGCAACCGTATCGGTCTTCACTCCCGTGTATAAAAAGCGGATTCCTTGATAAATATCGATTAAGGATGGAAGTATAATCCTTGGTGTACCGCTCCATATTCCGGAGATAAGCTTTGATGGTTCGATTGAGCGTCTGCTTGGGATTTAAGAAACAATACGATAAGTGATACCGAAGCTTCTCGAAGATAAAAAAAACCGGCGAACCGATATACTGACGAATCCGTCCGCCGGTTAATGACTTTGGAGCCTATTTACCAATACTGTCGAGGATTTTTTCGAAATCCGCCTTGTATTGGTCGAATTCCGCTGCGGGGGCCTGGCAGTCGAAAAAGTGAATCATGATCATTCCCGCTCCGACTTTCTCTTCGAGAAAGATGCCCCGATGCTTTTTACCCATGTGCTCCCAACTGCACTTGATACCGGGAAAACCGGCGATTGAGATTTTATCCCTTTCCTGAGGATCTCCGCTGATATGAGATTTGACCCGTTCTTCGAAGTCGGCCGGAGGCATTACGGGGATCCCTCCCATGTGAACACTGACAGCCGGCCTTCCCATGAAAGGTCCCACTTCACCGGGCTGCCAAATGCCGGTGTCGGGATCGCTGTTCCAGTCTTCGGGAAAAGATACCGACCATTCTTCATGCCTGGCCTTTTGCCACCCCTCCGGTGTCTTCGAAGTCGTGTTCCCAGAGGAAGCTTCCTTTGCTTTTGAGGCGTGATCCGCAGTTTGTTCGGCCGCGACCGGGGAATTTTCCTGGGATTGAGATTTTCCGCCGCTGCAGGCGGTAAGTCCGATAAAAATGAATGACAGAGTGAACACCATGATTGAAAAACAGATGGTTTTCTTTTGAGCGACGGGTTTCATTGCCGTAATCCCTCCAAGATAATTAATTTTGAGCCCTATTATAGGGATTTGTGATCGAAGTGGCAACAGCGTTTTTTTGGATTCCCGGTTTTCATATTTAGTTCCTGTGAACGATTTTATCTTTGAGAAACTTATCATAGAATCTCAGTTTGTCCGCCAGCATTTGCTTTCGGTTCTCGATTCCGTGCACATAGTACCCATCGTTGGGATAAGCTTTGTACCGGAATACCTTGTGGTATTTTGCCAGCCGGGTGGCGAAAAGCTTCGATTCCGGTGATACGTCCCCCTGCCCTTCGCCGTGAATAAGGAATATGGGAGTGGTCACTTTTTCGACATGATGGATCGGAGACAGCTCTCGGTAAAGCGTCTCGTTTTTCTCAAGTGGCCCCAGCTCGTAATCATACATTTTGAGGTCTCCCAAGAATTCCTCATTTCGGATCCCCCGGATCCAGTCGGCGTATCCGGATTCCGCGCAGGCCGCCTGAAATACGCCCGGTGCATTGGTCACGGCCATCATCGTAAGCATCCCCCCATAGCTTCTTCCCGTGATCGCAAGCTTGTGGGGCTTCACATAAGGCAGGGATTTCAGGTACCTGGCTCCGGCAAGAACGTCATCGAGATCGCTTTTCCCCCAGCTTTTGTTGTTGGCTTTTTCGAATGCCTTCCCGTATCCGGAGCTGCCGCGGACATTCGGCTGCAGCACAACGTAACCGCGCTGGACGAAGAACTGGACGCTCTGCTGCGATGACTGATTCTGGTGATGAAAATTATCGATGTATTGTCCCGTGGGACCGCCATGCACCCAGATGAGCGCCGGCAGTCGTTGCTCCGCGGGAATGCTTTTTTGTCGATAGAGGTAGGCGGAGATGGAATATCCGTCACTGCTGGGGTATGTGATCTTTTCCGGTGCCGCCAGGACTTTTCCGAAATTTCCTTCCGGCATGGAATATGTCATCCGGCGGCTTTCCCCGGATTCGAAATCAACGATATAGAGATCACGCGGAAAGCTCGGGCTGCTGAGGGTGTAGCTGATTTCTCTCCCGTCAGGCGACCATTCCGGGTTGGCGCAGACGCCTGTTTCCGGTGAGACCAGGCTTCGAATGGGGCCGCCCGCCGTGGGAGCGGCCTTCAAACTCAACGTCCCATTATGATTCGAAGTGAAAACGATCCAGCGACCGTCCGGAGACCAGCGGGCATCGCTCTGATCGGCGGCTTCTTGTGCTACCGGTTTGGCCTCCCCTCCCGAAATGGATACCGTCCAGTAATTGATCCAGCCGGATCGGTGGGAGCGGAAGAGCACGGACCGGCCGTTTGGGGAAACCTGCGCATAACCGAAATCCCGGCCGGCACCATAGTCGAAAAAATCGGTGTCGCGCAGGATGATTCCGGGGTTGTTTCCATTGCTGTCCGTTCGGATCACGTCGTGATCGGTCCAAGTCTCGTTCAGGCGAACATAAAGAATCCCATTTCCGTCCGGCATCCAGGACGGATTCACTTCGTAGCGTTCATCCGTTGTGAGGCGGTGGACGCTTCCTTCCGGGACCGCCGCCTTCCAGATGTCATAATTCCCGTACCGGTCACAACTGAAGGCGATCCATTTTGAGTCGGGCGACCAGTTAAAGGAGTTTATCCGTCCTCCCATATCAGTCAGCATCAGGTTCCGTCCGTTTGCCGTCGACCACAGCCAGATCTCGGTCGATCCGCTTTCCGAGGACAGGTAAGCGATCCATCTGCCGTCGGGCGACCATTTCGGATCCCGCATCCCCTTGAAGCCGAACGGCAGCCTCCTGGGAAAATCCCCTCGGACATCAAGACTCAATAAACCGCCCTTATTCAGGCTCGAACTGAAAATGATACGGGAGCCGTCCGGCGACCATTGGGGCCTGGAATCGACCACCGAATAGATTTCAAACAGTTCATCAATCGTCAGTTGAGAGCGGGGAGCGTCATTCACGTCAGCGACTTGGCTGAAACTTATAAGCCCAGTCCCCAAGATAGAGAAAAAGCAAAGGAAAGCGAATATCTTTCGCACGTTTACCTCCGGCGTATTGTCGGGATTTCAAAACCCATATTATATGCAATCATAAAGGGGCGGAATCGATTTGTCAGCTTATTCTTTTTGGACGGCCGAGGCGCCCGGTCGGGTTCTATGAATCGGCTTCTGGTTTATCCTCCGATACCCGGAATCCGTTTGGAATGTCCTGTATTTCCGTTTTTAATTTGACAAATCGTTCCCGCTAAATAGACTTAGTACCCGAGGACGAAAAAAGGAGGTTTTATACATGAAACTGTATTTGACGATTGGCCTTTCGGCTGTTTTGCTGGGTGTTTTTTTAATGTCTGGGTGCGCCGTAGAGCCTGAAGAAGGCACCGCTGTCGGAAGCGGAGATTATGAAGATCTAGTCGGATTGTTCAAGGAATGGAGGGATTTCAACAGTCCTGTGATCACCGATGGTGTCCCGGACTACACGGCGGCCGCCATGGCCGAGCAGCGTGAGGATTTGAAAAAAATGCAAGGCCGGTTGGCGGCGATCGATCCATCTCCCTGGCCGATACCTCAACAGGTCGACTATCATATCGTCAGGGCTGAAATGAACGGATTAGATTTCGATCACCGTGTTCTGCGTCCATGGTCGCGGAATCCCTGCTTTTATTCCGTGATCTATCTTTCGCCTTCGGATGTACCTATCCTTGAAGGTCCGTGGAAATACGGAACCCTCTGTCTCTGGAAGTATGATTTTCCGCTTTCGGATGAGCAGGCCGATGATTTCCAGTTGAAGATCAGGGCGATTCCTCCGCTTTTGGAGCAGGCCAGGAAGAACCTGACCGAAGATGCCAAGGACCTTTATGATCTGGCGATTGATCAAAAACAAAAGGAAAGCGAATTCCTGGAGGGCTTGGCGCGGCGGGTGGAGGACGATCGGCCCGGGATAGCCGCCGATATCATGAAAGCCCAAGCCGTGGTGGACGAATTCCGCGGTTGGCTCGAGAGCAGGGCGGATGGGATGACGGCTCCGTCGGGAATCGGAGTGGAAAACTATAACTGGTACATGAAAAACGTCCATTTGATTCCTTATACATGGGAGGATCAGGTCGTGATCCTTGAGAGGGAACTGCAGAGGTCCCATGCGTGCTTGAAATTCGAGGAACACCGCAACCGCAACCTTCCGGCTTTAAAACCCCCTGAATCCCGAGAGGAATACCAGCGGCGGTTCGACGAAGCCGTGGATGAGTTTATGACCTTCCTGGAAGAGAAGGAGATCATGACGGTTCCGGATTATCTGCAGCCGACGCTGCGGCGAAGCCGTGTCGGATTCATTCCTCCCGGAGAACTCCGAGATTTTTTTAACCAGGTCGATTATCACGACGCTCTTCCACTGCGCTGTCACGGGACGCACTGGTTCGATCTTGCGCGGATCAAGCACGAACCTCATCCCAGCCCTATCCGGAGCGCTCAACTGCTGTATAACATATGGGATTCCCGAGCGGAAGGATTGGCGACGGGTATGGAGGAAATGATGATGCACTCGGGATTGATGGACAAAAGACCGAGGGCACGGGAAATCGTGTACATCATGTTGGCCAACAGGGCGGCCCGGGGCATGGGCGATCTCAAGATGCACAGCAACGAGTTCACCAAAGAAGATGCCGTCGACTACGCCGTGCGTTGGACGCCGCGGGAGTGGCTGCCGCCGAATGGAAATACCGTATGGTTCGATGAGCAGCTCTACCTGGTTCAGCCCGGATACGGAACCAGTTATGTCGTGGGTAAAATCCATCTGGAAAAGCTGATCGCCGACGTTCAGAAACTGAGGGGAGATGCATTCACCTTGAAATCTTTTTTCGATGATTTCCATACCCACGGCATGATCCCGCTCTCGCTGATACGATGGGAAATGACCGGTCTAGAGGATGAGATAAACGAGCTCTGGTAAATATATAATTAGGTTTTTATCAGCTCAAAAGAGCTGGATCTTATTTTAGAGGAGATATGATGAACAATAATTATGCGAATCCCGCGCCTTTGGGATTGATGGGATTCGGAATGACCACGGTGCTTCTGAACATTCATAACGCGGGATTTTTCCCCCTCAGCGCCATGATCCTGGCGATGGGGATATTTTACGGCGGTATGGCTCAGATCTTTGCGGGACTGCTTGAATTCAAAAAAGGCAACACATTCGGAACCACCGCATTTTGCTCGTACGGGTTGTTCTGGATTTCACTCGTCTTTATTTGGGCTTTTCCCACGATCGGATGGGCTCAGGCGACACCGCCGGCTTTCATGGGCTGGTATCTTTTCATGTGGGGACTTTTCACTTTTTTTATGTGGTTGGGGACTTTCGGCAATAACCGGGCGATCCAATTCGTCTTTCTCTCGTTGACCATTCTGTTTATGCTGCTGGCGATAAAAGATTGGACCGGTTCCGTTGTGCTTGGAAAAATCGCGGGTTGGGAAGGAATCATCTGCGGTCTTTCCGCGATCTACCTGGCTATGGCGGAAGTCTTAAATGAAGTCCGGGGGAAAACGGTTTTTCCCATCGGCGCTAAATCCTGATTCCGATTCAAATCATATAGCAGCCCGGGTCCTTTCAGGAACCCGGGCTGCAAACGTATCTTTGATTCGCTTTGCCTCCATTAATCAGAAGATGAGCATGTTGCACGGATGCTTTTTTCATCGAGTGCGGGATTCAGGGGGCCGTGTTAAAATACACTCATGAACCTCGGCGGCCGTGCTCCTTCTTTTCTTTCGGAAAGGGATAATGACAAGGCCGGAATCTATATCCACTATCCTTTTTGCCGGAGCAAGTGTCCGTACTGCCATTTCTACAGCGTCCCGCTGAAAAAGGGACTGCATTCCATATGGATGGATGGGATCGAAAAAGAGATCGAGATCCGTTCGCGGATGGAGGAGTGGGAAGCCGGTTTCGACACCATCTACATAGGCGGAGGAACCCCCTCTCTTTTGGAAGGAGATGCGGTTCTCGATATAAGAGAACGGTTGGAGCGGGCCTTTTACATTGAGCCGCCGGAATTTACGCTGGAGGTCAATCCCCGGCGGCTGGAACCTTCCGTGCTGCGGGATTGGCGGCGGGCGGGCGTCAACCGGCTCAGCATGGGGGTGCAGTCCTTTGACGATGAAGTCCTGCGGCTTCTGGGCCGGGGATATTCCGCCCAAGATATCCGTCCTTTCTATGAGGAATGTCGGGGCGCCGGATTCCATAATATCGGGATGGATTTCATGTTGGGCATTCCCCGTGAGAAGCCCGATAACGCCGTACGCATGTTGGAAGAGCTGGCGGCTTTGCGCCCCGAACATGTTTCCCTGTATTTTTTAGAGGAACTGCAGGGCCTTCCGTTCGAAAGGGTGGTCGCCCTCGATCCGCCGGATGAAGATTTCGTTGTCGATTCTTTTCAGCAGATAGAAGCGGGATTGCCCGTATTGGGTATCGATCGGTATGAGATCTCGAATTTTTCGCGGCCGGCCCGGCAGTGCCGCCACAACCTGAAATACTGGCGGTATGAGAATTTCCTGGGTTTGGGGCCGTCGGCCTGTTCGCTGGCCGATGACCGCCGGTGGTGCAATCCACCCGATCTGGAGCAGTGGCGCCACGGCCTGCGTTCAGGGGATCGTCATAGAGACGGCGATCTCTCTCTCCCCCGGGATAAACAGCTGAGTGAAGCCGTCATCTCAGGTCTGAGACTGGTCGAGGGCGTGTGTCCTTCGGACTTTCAGCGGCGATTCGGATTCGACATTTGGATTCATTATGAAAGAGAACTTTCCGGTCTCGAAAAACAGGGACTTCTGATCCTTGAACCGGACAGAATACGGATCCCCCAGGACCGAATGCTCATCTCCAACCGGGTGATGATGGAATTCGCCTGAGAAACCGGACCGCGCGTTTTGTTTCGATCAGACAGGCTTTGTGGTATGATAGGAATAACGACAAGGGAATTCGACTTCTCTGGTTTTCTATTAGAATAATCCGGATTTTTTCTCTAAGGAGGGCATTTATGAGAGAGCATGTGTACAGGAAAATGGAAATCGTGGGATCCTCGAAGACGGGAATCGAGGATGCCGTGAACAACGCGGTGGAAACCGCGGCCAAGAAGGTCAATAACCTGCGTTGGTTTGAAGTCGTCGAGACAAGAGGATACATCGAAAACAATCAGGTTTCCTATTATCAGGTCACGTTGAAGATCGGTTATACCATGGAATAGAATGGCAAAAGGGGAATGAATCTCCCCCAGGTGATATCTCGGGGGGATTTCTAGGCATTTTCTGCGTTTTTTTCGATCACCAGGCGGACTTCCGTGGCACCCCAGCCGCCTCCGCTCAAGTCGGCGGTGTTGTAATCCAGAACATAGGGGTTTTTATCCAGCAGGCTGTGTACGATCCGCCGCATCGTGCCCGTGCCTTTGCCGTGTATGATCCGCACATGACGGATGCCGTTTCTGCGGCATTCCTCCAGATATTCCGGCAGCAGGTCTTTGACGTCCTGGGGGCGAAAGGTGTGAAGATCCAGGGTGCCGTCGATATGCAGCCTTATGGGGTTCTCTTCGCTCATCTCGACCTCTTGGATGAATCCGTTTTAGAGGCTGGGGGAGACGTCTCTTCGACTGTTCGGATGATCCTTCGCAGCATGCGGGGGAAGAGATATAGATGGAACGGTTTGGTCAGGATCCAGTAAAGCCGCCCCCCGATCCCGCTGGGGAGAAAATGGGCTTTCAGGATGAGGTCGTTTTTCTCAATGAGAAATTCCAGCCAGGCTTTCCCCGGCATTTTCATCTGACTTGAAAGAAGCAGCCGTCTGTCGGTTTTGAGATCGGCGACCTTCCAGAAATCCAAGCTGTCGCCGAGGCGGAGATCCGCAGGGTGTCTTCGACCGCGGTTCAAACCGGGGCCTCCGGCAAGCTTGTCGATCAATCCCCTCAACCTCCACATCCAATCGGCCGAGAACCAGCCGTGGGCCCCGCCGATCCTCTGGACGGATCGGAACACCGCGGCCGGATCGGCGCCTTCCAGACCTCGGTTTGTCCTGTATGTCAGAACGGTCCGGGATGAAGTGGGGAGCGGTTCGATATCGCAGGACGCGGCGGCGCTGCTGTCGCACCATCGGGAAATAACTTGATTCTTTTCTATCTCTTCCAGGGCGATCCGGACGGATTTTTCGAAAGTGAGCGGCGAAATCCCGGGGAAATATCTTTCGGCGTTGTCGTTGCGGATAACGGTTTCCGACTTGAGACCCTCCACCAGGGCGCGGGCGATCCGTGAAGAGACGGGGCTGAAGAGCCTCAGCCAGAGAGAGGAGAGCCCGGGACTCAGGAAGGATACCGGGAGGTAGGTCCTCCGCAGCTTCATTTCCCTGGCCGCCCGCGACATCATGTCCTTGAAACTCATGATTTCGCTGCCGATATCGACGATTTTGTTTCCGTCCATCGCACCCTTCCGGGCTTGATAGAGATACTGAAGCACGTCGGAAACGCCGATGGGCTGTGTGAGGGTTCGGACCCAGCGGGGCGTGATCATTATGGGCAGTTTCTGGATCAGGTCCCGGATGATCTCGAAGCTCGCGCTGCCGGAACCGATGATGATTCCGGCTCTGAACCAGATCGTCTGAATATCGTCGGGCCGGGCGCTGAGGATTTCCCCCGTTTCCAGACGACTCCGGAGATGTTTGCTGGCCGTGGCTTTATCGCCCAGTCCGCCGAGATAGATGATCCGTTTGACGGATGAACGGATAGCCGCTTCCCGGAAATTTTCCGCGCTTTTTCGATCAAGGGCTTCGAAATCACCGGCTGCTCCCATGGAATGGATAAGATAATAAGCGACATCGATGTTCTCCAGCGCACCGGCCAGGGAATCGGGATCGAGCGTGCTGCCTTCGTGGATTTCGATCGAACCGCCGGAAGGGATCGCGGCCTTGCGGGTGTTGCGGACGAAGGTGCGGAGCCTGACGTTTTCATCTTGTTCCAGGAGAGCTTGGAGCCGCCTTCCGATGTATCCGGTAGCGCCCGTAAGCAGGATGCGCAGAGGTTTTTCTCCCTTTCGATTGACGTCCATCGATGGATCCATATCTATTTCTCGACCGCCGGTTTTCCGATTCCCTGGTGCCGGCTGTATGCCAATTGGCCGCAGGCGGCCAGTATTTTTCGGCCCTTGGTGTTTCGTATGGTTACCTTGGCTCCGGTCGTCCGAACGCGTGAGGCGAAATCTCTCAGCTTTCCGTCGCCGGCCCCGTGATAAGCCGTTGACAGATTGGCGTTGCAGGGGATCAGATTCGCTTTGCCCCGCTGCCTGTAAACCAGCTCCCCCAGTCTTCGGGCATCATCGGGCGAGTCGTTGATGTTTTCCATCACCGCGTATTCAAACGTGATAATGCGGCCGGTGGCCTTATGATAATCCCGGCAAACGCCTAGGAGTTTCGCCAGTGGGTATTTGCGGTTGATCGGAACCAGCCGGTCGCGCAGATCGTCCCGGGCGGCGTGCAGGGAAACCGACAGCTCCACCTGGAGGCCCAGGTCCTTGAGCCGCCGGATTCCGGGAACGATCCCGCAGGTGGAAATGGTCATTTTTCGCGCCCCCAAGCGTATGCCCTCCTGATGATTGATGATCCTGAGAGCGGCGGTGACCCGGTCGTAGTTGTCCAGAGGTTCCCCGATCCCCATCATCACCAGATTGGTGGCTTTGACGGATCGCAGCCTCTGTACGGCCAGGACTTGATCGGTTATCTCGGATACGGTGAGGTTGCGAACGAATCCTTTGGCTCCGCTGACGCAGAAGGGGCATCCGAATTTACATCCCACCTGACTTGAAAGACAAAGGGTCAGTCGGTCCTTTTCCCGAAGAAGGACCGTCTCGATGGAATGGGTGTCTTTCAAGCGGAAAAGGAATTTTTCGGCGCCGTCGTCAGCCGAAAGTGTTTTCTCACACTCGAGACGGCCGATATAGAATTTTTCATCGAGGGACTCGATAAGTCTGTGGGGAAGATCGGTCATCTCGGTAAAGGAGGAAACATCCCTTTTATAAAGCCAGCGGAACAGCTGTCGGGCATGGTATTTGGGTTTTCCCTGGAGAACCTGAAGTCGGAGCAGGTCTTCAAGGCTGAGGCTGCGGATGTCTTTCTTGACGGATTCCATAACATACATTCTATCATAGATCCGGCTGAGGGGCTTGTGCCATAATGCTCTCGGGAATATCATCCGTCAATCAACCTTTTTCACTTAACTTTCGTCTTACACAATGAAAATGGAATTCTCTTGGAGGCGCCTATGAAATTTATTAAAGTAACGGCCGTGATAGCAGCTGTTTTTTTATGTTTCGCTTTTTTATTCTCCGGACAGCAAGTGACGGAAAAACAAAAAGCAAGAACGGCAATATCCCATCAGGAAGAAATATGTGAAGCGCTGAAAGCGCTGGAGAATCTCGATATCAGGATCGAAGGACTGGAGGAATTGGGAAACCTGGAGAAATTGAGCGAGGTTCTTGAAGGATTGGAAGACCTGGACATCGAGATCAAGGGGCTTGAGGAATTGGAAAAGCTGGAGGCCCTGGAAGACCTGGACATCGAGATCGAAGGGCTTGAAGATCTTGAGGGGACCATGGAAGAGCTGGATGTTGTTTTAGAGGGATTAGAAGATCTGGATGTCGAGATCTTAGGTCTCGAGAACCTGGAGAAGCTGGAAGCTCTGGAAGATATGGATATCGAATTGGACAGTCTGGAGGAACTTGGAGAGATGTTGGAATGTTTCAAGGACATGGATATTTCGATCGAACTGGAAGGACTTGAAGCGGCTCTGAGGACTTTGGATATGCTGGATGATTTCGACTTCGATTTCGACTGGGATTTTTAAGAGGGGACCGAGAATATCGATCAGAAAAGAGATATCGATTGACCGGGGCGTCAGACGGTCTTTCGTATGACCTAACGGTCAAGCGGGCCGGGCGGGACGTGTCGCCGTAGATATCGGGTCAGCAGTCCATAGAGGTGGCGGCTTGTGTTTTCGCCCTCGCGGATTCCATGCGTGCGGTTAGGGTAGGACATCATGGTGAACGTCTTATTGTGGCGGATCAATTCGTTGATCAGGGCTTCGCAGTTCTGATAATGAACGTTGTCGTCCCCGGTGCCGTGCACGATCAGGAGGTTGCCCTCAAGTTGATGGGCGAAATTGATCGGGGATCCCCGTTTGAATCCTTCCGTGTTATCGTCCGGAAGTCCCATATAACGTTCCTGGTAAATTGAGTCGTAGTAGCGTTGGTCGGCGACAAAAGCGACGGCCATCGCCGTGCCGTAAAGCCGAGGATAGCGAAAGATCATGTTGAGACTCATGGATCCGCCTCCGCTCCAACCCCAAATGCCGATGCGATCCGGGTCGACGTAGGGGCGGAGCTTGAGAATCGCGCGCAGGGCGGCCGCCTGATCCTGAGAGGCGAGGATGCCGATCCGACGATAGATGCTTTTTCGCCATGCGCGCCCCCGGGGTGAGTTCGTGCCGCGATTGTCGATACTCATGACAAGATAACCTTGCTGGTTCAGCATCAGGTGCCAGAGATAGCGGTTCCCTCCCCAGCGATCGGCGACGGTCTGTCCCGCCGGTTCCCCGTACACGTAGATCAAGAGAGGATAGCTTTTTCGGGGATCGAAATCATGGGGTTTCATACAGAAAGCGTCCAGTTCGATGCCGTCGCCGATATCCACCCGAAAAAATTCAGGAGCCATTTGTTTCAGCGCTTCCACTTTGGATCTCAATTCGGAATTGGCCGCCAGTGTGCGAACGACCTCATGTCCGGGAAGGCGAACCAGTTCGATCACCGGAGGAACGTCCATTCTGGAATACGTATGGAATGCCCAGGAAGAATCCGGAGAAATCTGGTAACCGTGGGTTCCTTCCGGATGCAGGGGACTCAAACGTTCCGATTCCCCCATCCCATCCAGCCGCCGGCGGAAGAGACAGCGCCGGGTCGGATTATCCGGGGAGGCGGTGAAATACAACCATCCGTTTTCGCTGTCGATGTGATCCACCTGAATCACATCCATTTCTCCGGGAGTCAGCAGCCGCATGTCCTCATCCCCGATTGCCGCCTGATAAACATGCCGCCAGCCGTCCCGTTCACTGGTCCAGATAAAATATTCTCCCCCGTCCATCCATCGAAAATCATTATGCAGGGCCACCCATGTTTCTTCACTTTCGGTCAGGACGGTGTGGACGGCTCCTTTGGAAATCTCTCCCAGCATAATCCGATTCGTATTCTGAAGCCGGTTCAGCTGCTGCATCATCAGCAAGTGAGAACCCGGAGCCCATCCCATGCGGGCGATGTAATGATTCCGGGGGTCGCCCGGAACCTGCATCCAGACTGTTTTCATGTCACGGATATCCACGACACCCACCCGGCAGGAAGAGTTGGTCTCCCCCACCTTGGGATAGGGAATGGATGTGATGTGGGGATACAGAGAATCCGTATTGTTTATAAGATGAAAATCTTGTACGCCCTCGGAATCCAGCTGCCAGTAAGCGATGTGCCGGCTGTCAGGACTCCAGCGAAATCCGTCACGAAGCCCCAACTCCTCTTCATAAACCCAATCGAACGTGCCGTTGATGACGGTACGGCTGCCATCAGATGTCAACCGGATCGTGCGCCGCGATTCAAGCTCCTGGATGTATATGTTGTTGCCGCGGACATATCCCACCCATCGGCTGTCGGGAGAGAATTTGGCGAACATGAGAGTGGAAGGCGCGGCGTTTCCACCCAGGCGGAAGAGTTCTTTTGTCTTAAGTTGAAGGACCCAATAATCGCCGCGCGTATTATGACGCCATACCCTCTGCGTATTCGTGAAGATCAGAAGTTTTTCTCCATCGGGAGACCAGGCGTAATCCTCGATGGGAAGAGGTGTATCCCGCTCCTCGGGGATCAATCGGGAAGCAGGGACAAGCACTTCCCGGCGCCCGGATTCCGGCTCATACCGGATGATCTCGTCGGCCCCGGGATAGCCGTCCGAGGTTTCGAGCGTGGTGTATCCGGAACCGTCCGCCAGCCATCGGGCCGGACCGAAGCGCTCCGGAACGAATTCCGAAGACCGGAATAATCGGTCCAGATTCAAAAAAGCGGGGTTGTCGGGAACCTGAGCCGAAAGCGTTCCGCATAAGATCAGACTCCAAAACGCCAGGAAGGCGCAGGTCATTTTATTGGGGGTGGATGCGGTGGAATACGGCATGGATGTCTCCTTCGATAAGCCTTGGGATGTATTCATTGAGTATCAGAGCCTGAACTTCTTGTCAATGTGAAAGCCTATACGAGCCATGATATAAATCGGGATATGGATTGCGTGTGTTCTTCCATGATTGACATCGTGTATTCAAATTATTATGGTTAGCATAGGGATAAGCGCCTGACTGCAAAGATATTTTGTTTCGGGGATAGGGTCTCATTTCTTCACGAAAGAGATGAAATCCGCCCGCGTAAAAGGTTTGCCGAAAAGAAAAGGGAGGATTTCATGAAACGCGTTTTTACCGTAGTGTTGGTGGTTGTCGGATTGATAGTGGCCCTGGTTATGGGGATATTTCTCATGACGTCGGGAGTGACGAAAACGGCGGATGGCTTTTTCCTCGCGGTTCAGAACAACGATTGGGATTCCGCCGATTCTTTTCTGGCTGAGGATTTCAAAGCGGCGACTTCAAAGGAAAACCTGATGTCTTTTTTGCGGAACAGCGCACTCATCAATTTTAAGAGCGCTTCGTGGAGCAGTCGATCGATATCCGGGAAAACCGGGGAGCTCGAGGGTTCGGTGGAAACGGAAGACGGCGGACAAATTCCGGTGAATATCACGCTGGTCAAGGAAAGCGGGGGGTGGAAGATCCTCTCGATCCAAAAAGCCGAGGCGGGTCTGGTGAAAGGGGATAGCCGAAAAAGCATCCCGGATGACGAGACCCTGCGATCGATGACCGACGACTGTTTCCGGAAGTTTGCCCGGGCGGTCAATGATAAGGATTTTACGGAATTCTATGCCGGTATTTCGGAGCTTTGGAAAAGCCAGACGGATGCTGAAAGCCTGGGCGGGAATTTCAAGGTTTTCATGGATAATAATGTCGATTTTACGGAATTGGAATCGTTACAGCCCGTATTCAGCGAGGAACCCTTTATCGATGAGGACGACATCCTGAGGCTGAATGGGTATTATCCGACGCAGCCCAATACAATGTATTTCAAGCTCGGCTACATCTATGAACATCCTCACTGGAAGTTATCCGGAATCAATATTTCGATCAAGTAAAGCAAGAAAGTTCGAAACCTTTCGAACGCCTTTGCCGCGGTGTGCGGTTCGCTTCACTAAGTGAGCATCCGGGTTAGCGTCGTGATGTCATCCGCCGGAGAGGAACTCAAATGAAGCCGGATGATGTGCCGTCCTTTTCCTCGGAGCGCTTTTTCATCGCCCAGGGCCTGCGCCATTTTCAGAATACCGAATGAGAGACGGGAGTCGTCCGATCCCGTCTCTTTGGGAATTGGCACGTCTTCGCCGTTGTCCGCCGTCATCACGATGAAGTGACCGCGGCCGCGGTCTCCCTTGTGCAGCTGGCCGGTGGAATGAAGATAGCGCGGTCCGTAGCCGAAGGTGACCGCCAAGCGGGATCGATCGCGCAGCTTGACGCGCAGGGCCTGCAGCGCGGTATCGGTTTCCGGTGAAGGCTTGAGGTAAGCCAACAGCGCGATGTAATCCCCTGGTTTGACCTTTCCCAAAAAATCATCGAGAGTTTCAGCCCTCGTTTTCGATGGCGCATCTATCGGCAGCCGGCCACTTTTTTCATAGAGGGCGACCATCATTCGGGCCTGTTGCTTGGCTGTTTCGACATCGGGTTGGTCGAAAGGATTGATACCCAGCCGCTCTCCCGCCACCGCGACGGCGATCTCCCACAGGAATATCTGGCCGCCGATGTCATAGCGGTCGCGGAAGCGAATCCGCACTTCGGGGTGGGCGCTGCCGCCTGCATTCGGAACGGGAACACTTTCCTCTCCCATTTCCAATCGAATGAATAGGCGATCATTTCCATAAACGGAGAACTCTCCGCGGGGCTCATCCACGACCGGGAGGAGGCCTTTTCCTTCCTTCCCTGTGCTTTCGGCGATAAGCTGTTCCAGCCAATCGCCGAAACAGGCGATTTTCGAAGAGGTTAGAAAAGTCAACTTGTCGCGGCCTGATGCGGCCAGCTTACCCAGGATAGCGCCCAAGCTTGCCCCTGGGTTTTCTCTCGGATGTCCGGCTGAGGGGGTGCAACGGTTTCTGACTTCTTCCGCTCGTTCCAGAAGCCGGGCCGTATCCACACCGATCAAGGCCGCCGGCACCAATCCGAAATAGGAGAGAGCCGAAAAACGCCCGCCGATACGAGAGTCGTTCAGAAACCGGGCTCGGAAGCCGCGCCGGTCGGCTTCCTCGGCCAGTCGGCTTCCGGGGTCGGTTATGGCAACGAAATGATCTCCGGCGCGGGATGAACCCAAAGATTTGGAAGTCAAACCGAAGAAATATTTATATAAGGAAAGGGTTTCCACCGTCCCCCCGGATTTTGTTGAAACGATGAACAGCGTTTTCCCCGGATCAAGCCGTTCGGCCTGGGCTCTCACCATATCGGGATCGGTGCTGTCGAGCACTTTCAAGTCGAGATACCCGGCACGGACGCCGAAGATTTTGCGGAAGACCTCGGGCGCCAGGCTGGATCCTCCCATCCCCAGCAGCAGGGCGTGGGTGTATCCCTCTGAAATCACTTCTTGGGTCAGATCCTCGATTATTGATAGATCATCCCGCATCCGCGGAACGATGTCGAGCCATCCCAATCGATTTTCGATCTCATCCGGTTCCGGTTTCCAAAGGGTGTGATCATGCGCCCAAAGACGGGAAATAATCCTTTTGTTTTTAATGTCTTGAAGTGCGGAATCGACGCCCGCTTGATAATCACCCAGATTTGCGGTGAGGCGGAGGTTCTCATAATCATGTTCATATGATGGCGGCATGGTTGGTTCCCTTATCTACGTATCTCTCAAATAAACGGGAAAATCTTATTTTAGCTTTTCCGGTCCGTGGATTCAAATCAACGGCGGTCTCTATCCGATCATATTATCTTTTTGGCTTGTTCGACGATGTTTTCCGCCTTCAATCCGAATTTTTCGAACAACACGTCGGCGGGAGCGCTCGCGCCGAAGCGGTCCAGTCCGATGCAAAGGCCGTTGGGTCCGGTATAACGAGCCCAACCCAGCGTCACTCCGGCTTCAATGGATACTCGCGCATGCGCATCCGGCGGCAGAACGGATTCACGGTAAGAGGCATCCTGCCGCTCGAACAGTTCCCAGGAGGGCATCGAAACCACCCTTACGCCGATGCCCTCAGCCGTCAGCCGCTTGGCGGCCGCCAGAGCCGGGTGCACCTCGGATCCGGTCGCGATCAGAATGATACGCGGGGATTCCTTTTCGGAAGACCAAAGAACGTAAGCTCCTTTTTGGGAACTTTGGCCGCGGGGGATTCCATCCCGGTCGAGCACGGGAAGTTTCTGACGCGAAAAAATCAGAGCGGTAGGGCCTTCCCGGTTGGTGAGGGCGGTGCGCCATGCCTCGACGGTTTCATTGGAGTCGGCCGGCCGGATGACGGTCAGGCCGGGGATCGTGCGCAGGCTCATGACCTGTTCGATCGGCTGATGGGTCGGTCCGTCTTCTCCGACTCCGATACTGTCGTGGGTGAAGACGAAAATCACCTGCAGTCCCATAAGGGCCGCCAAGCGTATGGAAGGCCGCATATAGTCCGAAAAGGTCAGAAAAGTTCCGGTAAAGGGGATGCTCCCTCCGTGAAGTGAAAGTCCGTTGGCGAGAGCCCCCATGGCATGTTCCCTTACGCCGAAATGAAGGTTGCGTCCCGCATAATCCCAGCTGCCGCCTACGATTCCCTGGAGATCGATGCAGGCCGAAGCGGGAGCCTGGAAATCTCCTCTTTCTTTCAGCCAGGTGAAACAGGAGGGATTCAGGTCGGCGGACCCGCCGATGAGTTCGGGGATTTTATCAGCCAAAGCCTGGAGAACGGTTTCCGAGGTCTTTCGTGTCGGTTGGGGAGGATCGTCGGTCTTGAAAACCGGAAGCGCTTCCTCGAATCCGGATGGGAGATCGCCGGCTTGAAGCCGATTGAACTCTTGTGCCGGTTCCGGGTAGGATTCCACGTAGCGGCGGTAGGATTCATTCCATTCGCTCTCCAGCATTTCCCCTCTGGGGACGGCCTGGCGAAAACATGTCACGGCTTCTTCGGGGAGGAAAAAATCCGGTTCGGTCGGCCAGTCCAATTGAGCCTTGGCCGCAAGCAATTCTTCGCTTCCCAGGGGAGAACCATGGGCTTTATACGAACCCTGCTTGGCGGGGGAACCGAAGCCGATCTCGGTGCGTACGGCCATCAGGGAAGGCCGGTCTCTTTCGCTGCGGCAGGTCTCGAGGGCGTCATGAATGGATTCGAGATCGTTTCCGTCATCGACGGAGACGACATGCCAGCCGTAAGCTTCAAATCTTTTGGGGATGTCTTCCGTAAAACACAGCGATGTCGATCCCGCCAGCGAAATCCGGTTGTCGTCGAAGAGAACCGTCAGTTTACCCAAACGAAGGTGCCCTGCCAGAGAGCAGGCCTCGGAGGCGACTCCTTCCATCAGATCGCCGTCGCTGGCCAGAACATAGGTCCGGTGATCGACGATCGTATGACTTTTCCGGTTGAAACGGGCGGCCATGTGCGCTTCCGCCGCGGCCATGCCGACGGCGTGTCCGAGTCCCTGGCCCAAGGGGCCGGTCGTAACTTCAACTCCCGGCGTCAATCCGTATTCAGGATGTCCGGGAGTCTTGCTGCCCCACTGTCTGAAATTTCTTATGTCTTCCAAAGAAACATCATAGCCGGTGAGATGAAGCAGGGAATAGAGCAGCATGGAAGCATGTCCCGCGGAGAGCACGAATCGGTCACGATCGGGCCACTGGGGATTTCGGGGATTATGTTTTAAAAATGAATTCCACAGCATATATGCCATCGGTGCCGCTCCCATCGGTGCGCCGGGATGTCCGGAATTGGCGTGCTGAATGGCATCCGCCGACAGGAAACGGATACTGTTGATGCAGAGTTGGTCCAGGCGATTGTTTTGTTTGGTCATCATTGCTCCTTTGCACGAGTCGATCCGATATATGCCGCGCCCATGAGCGCAGCCTTGGGGGTCGTGATGATGGATACCGGAATATCGCTCATAATTGAAGACATCCGGCCTTTGCGCTGAAAAGCCTCCATAAACCATTCCCGCTTGAAAACCGGTAAAATTCGAGGTGGAATCCCTCCTCCCAGAAAAACGCCTCCGGTCGCCATTATTTTTAACGCCAGGTTTCCCGCTTCCGCGCCCAGAATGGAGATGAACATCTTGAGAACAACCCGGTAGATTTCATGTGAAGGATCGGAGTCCAAAGCGTGTTCGATGATGATCGGAGTGGGATCCTCCGCCAGCTTGATTTGTTCGGCCAGGGCTTCCGGTTCTCGGTACTGTCCACCGGCTTTGAAAAAAGCATAGAGATGGGGGATCCCATGCCCGGAACAGACGCGCTCGTAGCTGATATGATCGAAACGTTTCCGCATAAAAGCCAACAGGTCGCTTTGTTCGGATGATTCCGGGCCGAAATCGGTATGGCCGCCTTCGGAGGCGTGGGCGAGATAGCGGTTGCCGTTCCAGGTCAGATAGGCCTCTCCCAGACCGGTGCCGGGAGCGATAACGGCCTTGGGGCCTCCGGCGACGGGATTTCCCGGATTGAGAACGAATAGGTCCTCCTTTTCCAGCAAGGGAACGGCCGCGGCGATGGCCTCCAGGTCATTGAGAAGTGTCACGTTCGTGATGTCGAGCCTCTTCTGCAATCGACGTTCGTTCAATACCCAGGGAAGGTTTGTGATCGCCGCTCTTCCCGAGATGACCGGCCCCGCCACACCGAAATAAGCCCGGTCCACACGCGTCCCGATCCGGGGGAGAAATTCCTTAGCCACGGCTTCGAGCCCGGCATAATCACGGCTTTGAAAAGTGGCCTCGACGAGAGGAATGCGGAAGGAGCCGTCTTCCGGGAAAACCGCGAGATTCGTCTTGGTAGCGCCGATATCGCCCGCCAGCAGCAGCCGGGGCGTTTTGTGGTGTTCAGCAGCGGTCAAAAGGCGTCTCCATTGATGGTTCTCCCAGTGATAGGGGGTCGACACCTAAGGATAACAAAAGCGTGGGCAAATTACATCTGATTTGCGTTTTTTGATGGACTCCCATTATTTCAACTTATCCCATATCTGTCCTGAAGTATCATTGGTGACTGATCTCTTTCATCCAGAGAAGAGGCGTGGAATCTATTCTCCCCTGAAAAAACAAATCGAGATAATGTATAAGTTCGGTACATTTGCCGTGTTCGCTGGACTTGTGCATAATGGATGAGATTCTTCCTATTAAAAATGCGGAATTTATAAAGGAGTTCATAATGGCATTAATGAAAATATTCAAATCCGCCTTACGATTGCTTCTGCTGCTCATGCTTTTCCCCGCTTTTTTGCCTGCAATACCTTATTCAATAGATCAACAGGACCAAACGGTGTCCGCCCGCGACTCCATCACGATCGAGGAATTGAAAGAGCACGTGTATTATCTTGCTTCCGATGAACTCGGCGGCCGGGCGATCGGGACGGCGGGGTATGAAGCCGCGGTCCGTTATGCGGTCCATGAACTCCGGACGGCCGGATTGTGTCCGCTTTTTGCGGATAAAGACGGAGAGCATTCCTATCTCCAGACGGTTCCTTTCATGAGGCCCATGTCGGGGGACGTGGGGAAGCTGTCGATCCGGACGCCTGAAGGCGCGATGGAATTTGCCGGAGGTGAACAGTTCAAATTCCTCAGGTTTCGCGATGAGGGATTTCTGGGGCGTGAACTGTCCGTGGTTTTTGTCGGCTACGGTATCGAAGAATCCAGATGCGGGTGGAATGATTATGCCGACCTGGATATAGAAGGGAAACTGGCCGTGATGCTGCCCGGTGTCCCCCTGCTTGACGGAAGAGCCGTGCTTCCTGAACGGCTTCACCGGTTTTATTCCGGAGGAGAAGGCGAGGCCAGGAAAATGGAGGCATTGTTCAAACGCCGCCCGGCGGCGCTGATGCTGTTGGCGGATGATTCAAGGAGTGAAAATTGGGGGACTCTGCGGAATGCCGTTGAACGTACACGGGTGATCTATTTGGGGGGAGATCGACCCGAAGCCGGAAATTCCCGGCCGCTTTCCGCACGGAAGCGGGGGGCTCAACTGCTTGTCCGCGGCGATCTGTTGACAGCACTGTTTCAGGGACAGAAATATTCTCCCGCTGAGATTCCTGAAATAGGTATAGAAGGGTACAAAACTTTTAGGCTGAAGGAAACTTCGGTCAAATTCGACTTTAATGAACCGGGGGAACGCTTTGTCTCGTGGAATGCGGCGGGATGGGTGGAAGGAAAAGACCCGGAGCTGAAAAACCAGTTTATCACGGTAGGGGCGCATCTGGATCACGTCCTCCCCCGGAACGGTCAAATCTGCAACGGGGCCGACGATAACGCCAGCGGAAGCGCCGGGGTGCTGGAGATCGCCGAAGCGCTGGCGCTGCATCCCCCGCGGCGTTCGGTGATATTCATCCTGTATACCGGTGAAGAAAGCGGTCTCTGCGGTTCACGATATTTCATCAAGGAGTGTCCCGTGCCGCTGGAAGAGATACTGGTCAATGTCAATCTTGACATGATCGGGCGTACCAGCGATAGTTTCAGGGAAAGCCGGGCGCATTATGTCTACGGCGCGGCTGAAGTTCGGCCGGAGCTGCAGGACCTTGTCGCCGCCGTCAACGGAGATCCACCGATATGGCCGCTTAAATTCCTGCCGCAGGATCAGGCTCCCGGCGGAAGCGACCATCTCAGCTATATGGCCCAAGGCATACCGGGTGTTTTTTTCTGCTCGGGCAGACATCCCGATGTGCATACCCCGGCGGACGATGCGGACAAGATCGAATACGACAAGATGCAGAAACTGTCTCAGTTGATCTATGCTTTGGTCATGGAGCTTGCGAATCAGGCCCCATCTCCGTTCACCGGAAGATAGAAAATCATTCTTTTTTCAGGGCCTCGAAGACCAGCCCCAGTGACTGCCGTTTATTTTGGGTCGTGAACATCTCCTGTTTCCAGCTGAGGATGTCGAAATGGTCCAGCAGCTTCCGAAGATCGGAAGCACGGGAGTGGCGGTAGATGCCGCCGGAGTCGGATTCAAAGGCCCCGTCCACGCCGAACCGTATGCGCCCCTGCCGATATTTCCGTTGATGATAAGGGTCGGGGCTGAGCAGGAAACAAGAACCGCACAGCAGTCCTTCGGGCGGCAGGATTCGCTCGAGCTCCTTGAAGAGAACTTCTCGCCGTTCATCCTCCAGGATATATGAAAGCACTCCGACCATGACAACCGCACCGAAGCTTCCGCTGTGGAAGGGGGCGGCTTCCCCTTTGGCGATGGCAACGGGATAGGAACTGCCTTCGACAAAGAAGCGGGGATCAGGTTCCAACCCGTAAAGAGAGGAAAACCCCAAGCTCCGGAAAAACGCCAGCGCCCGGCCGTAACCGCTGCCGACGTCTAGGATCGGGGTGGATGGATCGAGGCGGAGAAGGTGCCGGTATCGGGTAATAGGGGCTGTAAATCGCGGGGCCTTCTTATTCATTATGTCGTGTCTTCCGTCAAAGGGATACGGCTGAGGAGAACGACGGCATCACTAGGCTGATCATCATATCTATCGATGAAATCATTCCGATCCCGATTTCCGGCGGGTGTGTCCTGTGAAAGAAAAAAGAATGGGGCCGTTCACTGATGGAGTTGAGGAATCCGGAAGGAACGGGCCCGGATGGAATGATCCGGAATCAATCCCCTTTTTTCTTCCGGGATTCGGGTTCGCTTTCCTCAGCGTATTCATTCCATTTCCGAATGCGCTGTCCGAGATCCGTGACCACGGGTTTGGCGGATTCTCCCCATTGTTTGATGCGTTCCGAAAAATCTTCGGACGGAGGTTTGAGGACTCCTCCGAGTTCACGCAGCTTGTCACTGAGATCCGCCAACGCGGGTTCCACGGCGGAGTCGAAATCTTTCAGCGTTCGTTCCGCTTTGTCGAAATGCGGTTTCAATGCTTCCCCGATTTCCTTCAAGCGTTCGCCGATCTCTGAAAAAATATCCTTATCCTTTTCACCCATATGCTGGTTCTCCCTTAAGATTTGATCTTATTGTAACATAATCGGTATGGGGGCCGTTCAACGGACCAGATAAAAATTTTCCTGCCGGCCGTCCAGAAACCATATCCCCTTCCGGGTGAATGCCGCATTGTCTTCAGGGCCGATCGTCAATTCCCCGCCGTCCCATTCGGGAATCTTGGTGGTGCTGCTGACTTCAACGGAATAGCAGGTGTTATAATGCAGAGGGTAATCTCCCATAACGGGAACACCGTCCTGGCGTTCGGTCCTTCCGATGGTGGTGCCGGCGCCGTGTCCGTAACTGCCGATGGGGTGGGAATAGATCCTGGGATTCAGGCCTTCGGCGCGGGCTTTGGCCAAGGCGCTTTTCAGAACCTCGTTTCCGGTGCGTCCCTCTTTGAATTCGCTCATGTAGATTTCCTGAACGCGGTGTGCCCGGCGGAGGGCGTTTTTGATGCCTTCCGGTGCGTCCTTCTCGCCGAGCCGGCACACATAGGCTTGACCGTTGATATCGGTTCTCAGCTCCAGGTAAACCAGACAGAAATCGGTCCATAGACAGTCGCCGCGGCGAATTATATTGTCGTTTTCACCGTACAGTTTTTTATCTTTTGGGGAGCGCTGAATCTGAACGTTGAATTCGGACCAATAATCCATCCCGAGATCTTTGACCCGTTGCCGCATCCACCAACTGACGTCATCGGTGGTGGTGAGATTGGGTACGATGACGCGGTTGGAAAAGGCTTCCGCGATGATGTCATGGGCTACGCCGCAGACGATGCGGTAATTGCTCAATTCCTGAGGGCTGCGGGTTTCCAGCCAACCCACACACAGGTATTCCGCAGAGACGATCCGGTCGTGATAGGACTCGGGAAGCGTATTCAGGAATTCTTTCCACAGTCCGACGGTCAGTCCATCTCCATAATTCCAGGACTTTGAGTAATTGAGGCCTATCTTTTTTGGGTTGTGTTTTTTGATATAGTCTACGATGCAGTCGAATTGGCTTTGCACATCTTTGGATTTGTCCTTCAGGATGTTTGTGTAGAGAGGGCCCGTGGTACTGGTGCCGTGCCAATTGGCGGTCAAACGGGCGACGCCTTTTTCCCCCTGGTCGTGAAAGAGGAGAATGGACAGCCTCCGTGCCCAGTCATTAGGTTTGCTGACCATGGAGAGGTAAACCGGGTCTTCATTGTTTTCGCGGTTGAGCACGATCCAGAGATCGATGCCTTCGCGTCGCATCAGCTCGGGGAGGATGTGTTCCAGCCTCCATTCCAGAATATCGTTGTGAATTTTGGCTCGCGTGCGCAGCGGCAGGATGTTATCGATATCCCCGGCTCCGGATACTCCCGGATCTTGGGCCTGCAGCAAGCCCGTCAAGGCGAGCACGATGATGACAATCATGGAGTGTTTAAACGATCTCATGTGAAGCGTTCTCCTTTCCTGGCAATCACGGACCCGATACAGACTCGTCTCCGCAGACGGTCAGGCCGGTCCGCTTGGATTTATAGGCTATCATATGGTCCGGGAAAAAGAAAATATTGATCGTACGGTTGGAACTGAAAAAGAGGTTTCTCTGATATTCGGCCGGTTTACAGCTTGGCGTATCCCGCGGAGATGATCAGTTTGAAAGCTTCCTCCACGCTGATATCCAGCGGTGTTACTTGGCCCTCTTCCGCCATACAAAAGAAGCCCGAGGTCGGATTGGGAGTCGTGGGGATGAAGATCTTGAGCATTTTTTTTGAGGATCCATCCGGGAAAAGGGCTCTGTCTTCTCCGGTGACAAAACCGATAAACTGCAAACCTTTGATCGGAAACTCCATCATCACCACTCGAGAAAAGATTTTTTTGTCGCTCATGATCCCGGCTGTCAAATGTTTCACCCCTTGGTAAATGGTCTTTATGATCGGGATTTTTGAGAGGACCGTTTCAGCCAGTGCGATGAGCTTTTTTCCGAAAAAATTATTTGCGAATATTCCGATCAGAAAGATCAACACCAAGGCAATGATAAGCCCGATGCCCGGGAAGGAGATATAGGTTCGGGGTTGGAGCGAAGGGGGCAGATAGGCGAAGGTGCGGTTGACGACATTGATGACGGCTCGGATCATGAGAACCGTCACCCACACCGGGATAATGATGATAATGCCGGTGATGAATTGATTGCGGATGGTTTTCGTGAATTTTTTTGCGGCCATCTTCATCCTCCTTGGGATTCGAAAAGTGCTGCTATGTTCTTTCTGACGGAGTGTATCTTTTACTTTAGCCTAATTATCCACTTTTTTATAGAGAAATGTATGCCGCTGCGCCAAAGCGGTAGGCTCGAAACAGCGATGGTGGGACCTAAGAGTGGAAAGACCTCTACGGCATGCGGTCGGGATCGGGGGAGGGCACGAGCTTTATCGGGAGCGGGCGGTTGACATTCAATTGCCGGAATATATAATCGAGGATGTCTCCGGGAATACAACGGAGTAAAAGCATGTACGGGGATGAATCCGGTTTATGGAGGGAGAGATGAAGGGACTGGGGAAATTCATTCGCAAAGGGAAAGGGAAGATAGGAATTCCTCCCGGTACGGCTGAATACTCGGGGCGGATTCACGATCAAGAGGTTGAAATCACGGTTCTGGATTACGATTCGGACAAGGTCCAGGAGTTTAAAGGAATTACGATTGCGGAAATCGAGGCGTTTCGTGAATCGCCAACGGTTTCATGGATCAATATCGACGGGATTCATCGTGCGGATATCGTCGCCGATCTGGGAGCCATGTTCCATCTGCACCCTCTTGTCATTGAGGATATACTGACCCCTGATCAGCGACCGAAAATGGAAGTTTTCGACGGATTTATATATGTCGTATTGAAAATGCTGGATTATAGCGAGGAACATCATGAAGTGGTAGGGGAGCAGGTTAGCCTGGTCCTGACACCGCATACGGTGCTGTGCTTTCAAGAACGCCGCGGAGACGCCTTCGAACCCGTAAGAAAACGAATCCGTAGTGGAAAAGGGCGTATCAGAAATCGGGGCTGCGACTACCTTGCTTACGCGCTGTTGGATTCAATTGTCGATCGATATTTTCAGATTCTTGAAAGATTAGGAGAAGACCTTGAGGTGATGGAGAATTCGATCGTTGCGAATCCCGCGCATGAAACGCTTGGGAATATACACCACATGCGAAAAGAAATCCTTTTTATGCGCAAATCGATATGGCCTTTGCGGGAATTGGTCGCCAACTTAGAGCGGGAGGAATCAAATCTTGTGAAGGAGCCGACTCGTCGGTTTTTTCGGGATGTTTATGATCACACCATTCAGATCATCGATACGGTGGAAACATTCAGGGATATGTTGAGCGGTTTGCATGACACGTATCTTTCCAGTCTCAGCAACCGCATGAACGAAACCATGAAGGTCTTAACCATTATCGCTACGATCTTCATCCCGCTTACATTTGTAGCCGGAATCTATGGAATGAATTTCCGTTTCATGCCGGAACTCGAGTGGAAGTGGGGTTATCCCGTGGTTTGGCTGCTTCTCATCGGCCTGGCGGTCGGTATGATTCTATTTTTCAAAAAAAAGAAATGGATATAAGTGGAGATCGGCGAGGACGAGGGATCGAGCCGTCTCCATAAAAACACACAAAAAAAAGCCGCATTCAAGAACCCGGCGAACGGATTCTTTCCTGCGGCCTGACGGATCGTTTAAATCCGGACGATGGAGGCTTTAACCTCAACGCCCGCGTTGGCGAACAGAACGCCGACGGGACACGTTTTCAATGTCGCGTCCAAACACTTTTGGATTTTTTCTTCGGATGCCTTGCTCGAAATTTTAAGCACGAATCCGGCTTCCGTGATGGTCTTTTCGCCTTTTTCCGCATTCAACTCAACTTCGAGTTGAGTGAATTCCAGGCGCATTTTGGAGGCCACCATGGCGAATATGGTTGAGATGCAGCCGGACAACCCCATGAGCGCCAGCTCCAGGGCCGTGGGAGCGAGGTCGTCGCCGTTTTGACCTTTGGGGAGATCGATCACGACGGCATGATTACGCCCGTTGTCGACGACGGATTGATAGTTTTTTACCCATTTTGATGTAGATTGCATATGAGGACTCCTTGCAAAAAATATGTATTTATGGAATGAATGGCCTTTAAAATATTCGGCCTTATGATTCCAACTAAACCTCTCTAATATTATAGACAAAGTAAGGATATTATTCAAGTTTCAAGCGTTTTCAAGGTGGTGTCTTTTAGCGGGGTTTATCCGGAGAAATAAAAAAGAGATGCCTTCCGGTGAGGCGGAAATCCGCGATGGAAAGAAGGGGAGACGGAAGTCGATTATTCGGAATCCGCATCCGGAGCCGGGGACTCCGAGACAAGCGTTTCATTATTTTTTTTGAGTTTGAGATAGACGGGAATTCCAAGCAAAACAGTGACGACGGCGATGGTCGACTCGAACGGTCTTTCAAAGTAGCCCAGGAGAAGAATCGTGATTCCGCCCAACAGGTAGATCAGCGGAGCCGCCGGGAATCCGGGCATCTTATATGCCCCCATTTTTCGTTTTCTCAATTTGAATACGCCGATGACGGCAAGGAGGGGAAAAACACCCAGGGAGAATCCCATATAGGTCAGGATTTGATCGAAGGTGCCGAACAGAACAAACACCGATGCGATAGCGCCCTGCAGGATGATGGATTTGGCCGGAACTCCGTACTTTGGATGAACGGAACCTGCAAACTTGAAAAAAAGACCGTCCTTAGCCATGGAATAATATACGCGGGGTCCGAGAATGATGTAAGCGCTGAGCGAGGAAAAGAGGGCGAAGGAGATGAAAAGCGAGAGAATGTTTTCAAAGGATTTGCCAAAAAGGTTGCCGACGGCCAATCCTCCGATGGAGATCACTCCTTCCATTTCGGAGGGAGGAACGGCATATACATAGAGAAGATTCAGCAGGAAGTACAGCAAGATGACGGTTCCGGTGCCAAGGATCAACGATCGAGGGAGATTCCGGGCGGGATTTTTCACTTCTGAGCCTATATAGGCGGCGGCATTCCAACCGCTGTAGGCGAACATGATCCACATCAATCCGAGTCCCATGGTTTTCCAGCCTCCAAAGCTCAGATCCAGGGGAACGCTTTGATTTAAATGCTGGAGGTTTCCGGAACCGATCGAAAAACCTACCACGACGAGACCCACGATCAACGCTACCTTTAAAGCGGTAAGCAGGTTCTGTACCCTGGAACCGAAATGAATCCCCCTGATATGAATGGAAGTGAAGATGAGAATGATCAGGACGGCGAAGATTTTTTTTACAATGGAAGGTTCTACCTGCTGCGGAAAGATCCCTATCTTTCCGATTCCGGGGAATGCACGTATCAGATATTCTGAGAAACCGATGGCTGAGGCCGCGATGGGGGCGGAGAAACCCGCAAAGAAAGAGACCCACCCGCTGAGGAATCCGAATGCCGGGTGGAACAGCCGTGAGAGGAAGACATATTCCCCTCCCGCTCGGGGGATGGCGGCGCCCAATTCGCCGTAGCTGAGAGCTCCGCATATCGCCATCAATCCTCCGACGAGCCAAAGCACGAGCATCAATATCGGGTGATGCAGGTCCTGCATCAGAAGGCCCGACGTCGTGAAGATGCCGGCGCCGATCATGTTGGCGACAACGATATTGGTCACCGGAAAGAGACCGATCTTCTTTGTCAGGCCGTTATCGGGAGAGTGTGATTTGGCGATGGGATTGTCCTGTCCGGGTTCGTTTTTCATGCGATTTCCATGATCCGTATATTATGTTATACGGAAGCCGTTTACAAAGGATAGAAGAAAATGTATCTCAAGCGGGTGCGTTATGGAGCATTCCCTTTATCGCATCAACGCTCAAAACCTTGCCCGTGCTCAAAACTTTACCGTTAACCGCAAATCCCGGCGTTATCATGATGCCGAAGCTCATTATCTCATTGATATCGGTTACTTTTACCAGCTTGACCTCGATTTGCAGTTCGCGAGCCGCGGCTTCTGCGTTGGCCGCCAGTTTCTTGCATTTCGGGCAGCCGGTGCCTAAGATTTGAACTGTAATCATAAATCTCTCCTTTCTGAATTATTCATGGAAACGGATGATGAGTGTTGCATAAAAACAATCATTGGTAAAAAATCCATTTTATCATCATCCCTTTCCACCCTCCGGGCGAAGCAATCTCACAGCATCGACTTCGTTGCAACCCGATCGACGTACTGAAGTACGCCTCACGAGTTGCTTCCTTATCGCTACTGCAACCTTGCTCCGTGGCTAATCCAGAATTATCAAAGTTATTCATGGAAACGGATGATGAGTTAAACAATAGATTATCCCTCAAAATATGGCTCCGTAGGCCATTCCGATCACCGTGGATAAAACGATCACCAGGCAGATGAAAACCAGCGTTTTTCGCGTCCCCATAACGCTGCGGATGACCAGCATATTGGGAAGGCTGAGAGCAGGGCCGGCGAGGAGAAGGGCGAGCGCCGGGCCTTTCCCCATCCCGCTTCCGATCAAGCCCTGAAGGATCGGGACTTCCGTCAGGGTCGCGAAGTACATGAAAGCTCCGGCGATGGATGAAAAAAGATTCGCCCATATCGAATTGCCGCCGACGGCGGAGCTGACCCAGGCCGAGGGAATCAGGCCCTCCTGCCCCGGCCGTCCCAGCAATGCCCCGGCGATCAGAACCCCTAACAATAGAAGGGGGAGAATCTGCTTGGCGAAGTCCCAACTGGAACGGAACCAATCTCCGGCTTCTCCTCGATGTGTGCTCGTGATCACCGACAGGCCGATGATGCCGGCCGCGAAAGCGAGTTGAGGATTTTGCGGAAACATGAGTCCCATTGCCAGCGCCGGTACGGCAGCGGCGGCCGCCGCCCAGGCTTTCACTTCGAACCATAGAAAAAGGATGACGAAAAGGATCAGGGAAAAAATGCCGGTAACAGCCCATTTCAAGCTGAAAATAAGATGCCAGAATCCGGATGCATCCGTGGGTTTTCCCCAGTTGGCAAAGATCAGTATCCCGACGAGAACCGCGAAATAGATGATGTTTTTCCAAAGCGGCCGGTCGGTTTCGGCCTCGGCTTGGTTCATTTGAGATTCAGCTTTGCGCACTTCTTCCTTTCGGAAAATCACATGCATCAAAAGCCCGATGACGATACCGAACACGATGGCGCTGACCGCTCTGGCGATTCCGAGCTCCATCCCTAAAACCCTGGCTGTCAGGATGATCGCCAGGATGTTGATCGCGGGTCCGGAATAGAGAAAGGTGGCGGCCGGACCTAGTCCGGCTCCCATTCGGTAGATGCCGGCGAACAGTGGAAGCACGGTGCATGAACACACGGCTAAAATGGAGCCGGATACGGAAGAAACACCGTAGGCCAGGACTTTTTTCGCTTTGGCTCCGAGGTATTTCATGACCGAAGCTTGGCTGATGAAAACCGATATGGCGCCCGCGATGAAGAAAGCGGGGATGAGACATAGCAGTACATGTTCCTGCGCATACCATTTCACCAGGTGCAGGGATTCCGACAAAACCGTTTGAAAGCGCGGGTGTTCTATGGGGAGATAGAAAAAACCGAGAAAAGCCGTCAACATGATCAAAAGAGATTTCCACTCCTGCTTCCAATCCAATTTACTCATTGTCCTTTCTCCTATCTCCTGACTGCTGTGGACGCGATAAAATCGGTTATTCCCGACGGTGAACCGATTTGGTTTTGCATATCACCGTGCCGCCTTGAGCCGGTCGCGGGCCTGCTGTTTCAATACGGTTTCCACGCAGGTGAGAAAATTCAGGGCGCAGCGTATACGCAAATGGTACCAGACCTGCTTGCCCTTTTTTTCATAACCAACCAAGCCTGCGTTTCTTAAGAGCGAGAGATGTTTGGAGATCGTGGAGATATCGGCTCCCACCATTTCCGTCAACTCGCATACGCAGTGGGGGGCTTCAGCCAGTTCTTCCAGGATGTAGAGTCGAGTCGGATGGGCCAAGGCTTTGAGTATTTCGGCGCGGATCTCCAAGCGCTCCTTGCGTGTTTTATATGGTTGCATAATTGGCATATTAACCAAGTGAAGGGTCTGTGTCAAGTTTTTTCTTGCCGGATCGCGTGCCGTGAGGCGAGCGTAACGCGTTCCGTTTCGGATGGGTCAGCTTGATTTGCCAACGCATTTCCCGGAGAATATAAAGGACGTGAAACAAGATTCTTTAAGTCTGAATAAGAATAATCTAATCCTGTTGACCGAAACGGGAGGTGCGCATCAATTGATATCTCGTGAACCCGACATAATGGGTTTTCGTAATATAAAAGGAGATATAAAAAAGGAGAAAGCTTATGAAGCAGCGTATCGGAATCGCTCTCATTCTAATATTTGTGACGGTGGTTTTGGCCGGAGCGCAGGACAGGGGCTTCGGATTGGGGGTTCTGCTGGGAGAGCCTACCGGCATCAGTTTTAAACAATGGCTTGGTACCCGATCAGCCGTATCCGGAGCCGCCGCCTGGTCTTTCGGTCATGATGATTCTTTTCACGTACACTGTGATTATATTATCCATGATTTCCAAATGATTCCGCTGGAAGGGCACACCTTGGCTTTTACATACGGTGTGGGCGCCCGTCTGAAGAATGCCCATGATGTTCACGTAGGTATACGTATCCCGATCGGAGTCACATATCTCTTCGAAAACGCTCCCGTGGATATTTTTATCGAGCTGGCGCCGATCTTCGATCTGGTTCCGCGTACGGATTTGTTTTTTAACGGAGGGATCGGTGTCCGTTATTATTTTTAATTTTTTTCATGATCAATCTTCCGGTCCACATGAGATTCCGGTCGGAATCGAGTGTAAACCAAATCAATCCCTTAACGATGTAAAAAAGATATTCTGTCTTGTGGATCGCGGGAATCATAAATCTTCTCTTCTTTCTCAATTCCGGCTTGACAGGTTTGGTTTGCAGTGAATATGATTTTTATGAACGGCATCGGACCTGATTTTTCAAACCCTCGCCGATGCGCCTTCAGTGATGCGACATGATTGTTTGAGCGGGGTGTCATATATCGTTCGGATGAAAGTATCGGTGCTTTTTCCAGCTTAAGCTCGGCCGAGAAAGCCCCAAGAAATGCGGAATCCACTCTCCCTGAGTGTTCTCGGATTCGTAAGTCGGCATGAAGGAAACTTATTCCGGCAAGGAGGAGCAGATGAAGCGACGCGTTCGATTTGTCTTGCTTGCGGTGTTGGCGTTGGGGACGGCTTGTTCAGACGGATCGAAAGCGGATGCCGGTGATGCGGCCGTCAGGTTGCTTCTGGAACGCTTTTCCCAGGCCTATGGGACCAAGGATATGGCCTTGTTCGAAAAGATATTCGCCCATGACGCGGATATGATAAATCTAGGGACCGATGCCGATGAATATTGGATCGGCTGGTCTCCCTGGAAAGAGGCTTTCCAAAGACAGTTCGCTTCTTTTGAAAGCAGTGAAGTTGTCTTTGATGAGGTGCGGACGAGAACCCATTCTTCAGGGAAAGTGGCTTGGTTCAGCGCCGTGATGAAGGTCGACATCGTTTCCTCCGGACAAGCTTATCATTATGAGGGCATGAGGGTTACGGGAGTGGTGGAAAAGCGCGGCCGGGATTGGGTCTACGTGCAAAGGCATGTATCGCTTCCTGTTAAGGGACAGGCGGTCGAATATAAATAGGAGGGGTCATGAAGCTGTGGAGAGGGCTTTTATGTGTGATCTTACTGTTTTCATTCTGGAGCTGCAAGGCCGAGAATCCGCGGGTCGTGTTTCAGACGGACCTGGGAGATATCGAGGTTGAGATCCTTGAGCGGTCGGCTCCCGTAACGGCCGAAAACTTTCTTCGCTATGTTGATGAAGGCCTCTATAACGGAGCGGCTTTCTATCGGGTTGTGACCATGGATAATCAGCCGGACAACGATGTGAAGATAGAAGTGATCCAAGGAGGGATTCGATTTGCCGAAGGGAAGACCGGTTTTGATCCCATCATCCATGAGACCACACGGGAAACCGGCCTTTTGCATAAAGACGGAGTCATCTCCATGGCCAGAAGCGATCCCGGCACCGCGTCGTCGGAGTTCTTTTTTTGCATCCAGGACCAGCCCGAATTGGACTTTGGCGGCAAACGCAATCCTGACGGACAAGGATTCGCGGCGTTCGGCCGCGTGACCGGCGGGATGGGTGTGATCCTGAAGATCCAGCAGCAACCGGCAGCCGGCCAGATGCTTGTCGAGAGGGTCGTGATAAGCCGGGTTTCGCGGATACGGTGAAATACAACAGGCGGCGGATTCTATTTGGGTGCGGCTGAATTCTTCCTTTAAAATAATTCGTTTTGAATCTCGGGTTTCAGGGCAATCAGCAAAGGCCGGTTGTTAAAGGTTTTGAATGGCGGCCGCAATGGCGGGGACTGAAATATCCGCAGTGCATTTAATGATATTCCATAGGAGATGATTATGATCAAATTGAAAAGAGCATCCGTGTTCATCGGGATGATGATTTCGATGTTTATCTTGATTTTAACGGGTTTTCCTCAGGTCACGCATTCCGATGACCACTGTACGGATATCGTCGTGGGCAGGGGCGCCTCATTGGATGGATCCGTTATCACTTCGCATACCGGGTGCTGCAGCGAGTGCCGCGTGCATGTGGTGCCGGCTCAGACTTTTAAGCCGGGAAGCATGGCTCCCGTCTATTATGGGCTTCAGGATGTTCGGAAGCCGCTTCATGAATACGGCAGGGTGATCGGCCGTATCCCTCAGGTTGAGAAGACATACGCTTATTTTCATACGGGTTATCCGCAGATGAATGAACATCAGCTGGCCATTGGAGAATCGACGCTGTGCCAGAGAAAGGAGCTTCAAATCGACTTTGAGAGCGGATGCCGGCAGATCATGACGATCGAACAAGCGCAGCTTTTTGCGCTTCAGCGCTGCCGGACCGCCCGGGAAGCCGTTCGGTTGATCACGTCCTTGGTGGAAAAATATGGATTTCTTCCTTCCTGCGGCCCGGAGTCCGAAGGATTATGCATCGCTGATCCTCAGGAGGTATGGGTATTGGAGGTTTTCAGCGTGGGGCCGGATTGGGATCCCGAAAGCGGGGAATCGGGCGCCGTTTGGGCGGCTCAGCGGGTTCCGGATGATCATGTGGCGATTCTTCCCAATTGGAGTATCATCAAACAGATCGATCTCGACCGCCCCGATTATTTCATGGCTTCCGAAAATTACATGCAGGTGGCGATCGATCACGGATGGTATGATCCGAATTCCGGTCGACCCTTTATCTGGCAGGAGGCTTATGCTCCGCTTCCGATCGACGGCAGTCTGGGGCGGCTGTGGCTTTTTTACAGCCGGGTAGCGCCCTCGCTTAAAAATTGGTCCACATCATTCGGCGGCGGCGCTTCCAAAAACCACGGGTATGACCCCTACCATACCGTCCGCATGCCGCTTTCATATTTCCCGTTTTCCGTAAAACCTGAGAAAAAATTGTCTGTGCGGGATGTGATCGCTTTCCAACGATCGACGTTTGAAAACACGATTTATGACATGACCGCCGATACCGATTGGTTGGTTCCCGATGGAAAAGGAGGCTTCGTGAAAAGCCCTCTCACGACTCCCTTCCCCGGACAGGCTTGGAGGGAACTGTTGGATATCGACTATCACCGGGTCGTATCCCGCGGCGGGTACGGCATGGTCGCTCAGCTCCGAGGTTGGCTGCCGGATCCCATAGGGGGAATCTACTGGTTCTATCTGGACAATCAGTATGTCAGCACCTACGTCCCCATTTATGCCGGGGTTCGGGAAATATCACCGCTTTATATGACCTATGATCCCGATCGTTTCAGCGAAGAATCGGCACGCTGGGCGATCGATTTTGTGGATAACCTTCTCTACCTGCGCTGGCAGGATGCCATGAAGGACGTCAGAGCGGTTCGCGATCCGATGGAAGATGCTTTTTTCCAGAGCCGGTCAAAGGTCGATGCCGAGGTGCTGAAGCTGCATGCGGCGGATGTGGAAAAGGCCGCCTTGTATCTGACGGAGTTGACGAATAAGCGTATGGAGGAAGTGGTGAATATGTACCGGAATCTCCGGAGTCTGTTGATCACCAAATATACGAATAACAGGATATAATCCGCTTTCATTTGCCTTGGGGTTCGACATTTGACTTGATTCGATATATTGTGGTAGAGCTTAGAGAATCGTGATATTGAAAAGACTGCATTCACGGGAGAATAAGATGGAGGATCGATCCGAACATGACGAAAGAGCGAAGCGGGGAAGCGAGCGATCGCAAAAAAAACTCAATGAAGACCAAAATTTGACGGCAATGCGCCAGATGACAGAAGATGATCTGCTAAAAAAAAACGCGCAGCTTAGAGATGTTTTTGACTCTTTCCATGACGGGGTTGTCGTCCTGGACCGGAATTTCCGCTATATTTATTGGAACCACGCCATGGAGGAAATCTCAGGTGTTCCCGGGAAAGAAATCTTTCTGTCGGATAAGACGGCCTGGGAGATCTTCCCTCACTTGGCCGAGCAGGGTGTCGATAAAATGATGCGCCGGGCCATGCGCGGGGAAGTCGTCAAGCGAAAGAATATTCCCTACACTCTGCCGGGAGGGAAGAGCGGTTTCACCAATGAAATCCTGACCCCGCTTCGTTCCCAGGACGGAAAGATCTATGGGATTATCGATATCGTTCGGGATGTGACCGATCAGATCCTTATGGAAAAGGCCCGTGAATCCATCTATTCCATTTCGGAAGCGGCTCAGTCCACCATTAGTCTGGATGATCTGTATCGCTTCATTCACAAGACGATCTCTTCGCTTATGCCGGCGAAAGACAATTTTTATATCGCCCTCTATGATGAGATGGGCCATACCCTGCACTTTCCTTATTTTGTCGATGAATACGAAAAATCTCCCGGACCGCAGCCGATGGGAAAAGGCCTGACGGAATACGTACTCCGAACCAGGAAGCCTCTTTTGGCATCGCCAGAAAAATTCCAGGAGTTGGTCGACGGTGGAGAGGTCGTTTCCATCGGGCCCGCTTCGATCGACTGGCTGGGGGTTCCTCTCAAGATTCAGAACAAAGCGATCGGAGTCCTCGTGGTTCAAAGCTATACCGAAGGACTTCGGTTTACGAATGATGAAAAGAATATACTCCAGTTCATTTCAGCCCAGGTGGCCATGGCGATCGAGCGTAAAAAAGCCCAGGAAGTCCTGAAAGAGAGTGAAAACAGGTATCAGACCCTGGTGGAGAAAGCGGATATCGCCATTATGATCGATGATGTCAACGGGAAGTTTAAATATTTCAACAAGACGTTTTCGAGAATCTTCGGCTACACCGAAAAGGACATCAAAAACCTTTCCATAACATCGATCGTGCATCCTGACGACCATGACCGTGTCTTACGGCTTCACGAAGACCGGATGCGGGGAAAACGGGTCAAAAAACGATACGAGATAAAGGGGATTCGAAAGGACGGATCCGTTCTTGATTGTGAGATCGACGTCGTCACCTTAAAGGATGGCAAACGCATCGTCGGCACACGTTCATACATGTGGGATATCACCGAGCGCAAACGTGGGGAGAAACGGCTGAAAACTTCGCTGAGAGAGAAGGAAGTCCTGCTGCGTGAGATCCACCATCGGGTTAAAAACAACCTTCAAATCATCTCCAGCCTTCTAAATCTTCAGTCTCGCAATCTGCAGGATGAAAAGGCCCGGGACATGTTCAAGGAAAGTCAGGTTCGCGTTCGTTCCATGGCGCTGGTGCATGAAAAGCTTTATCGTTCGGAAGACCTGTCCAATGTGGATTTTTCAGAGTATATCCGGAACCTTGCCGATCATCTTTTTCACGTCTATGGCATGAACGATGTTGATTTGAAAGTCGATGTCGAAAATGTTTTCCTGGACATCAATACCGCGATTCCCTGCGGCTTGATTATCAGCGAGCTGATAACCAACAGCTTGAAATACGCTTTCCCGCAAGGCAACGGCGGTGAACTAAAGGTGGGACTTAAACGGGACTCAGAGGATTTCTATATGCTGACGGTGGGGGACTCAGGAAGGGGATTCCCGGAGGATTTCGATATAAAAAGCAGCGATTCTCTCGGCCTTCAGTTGGTGGACATGTTGACCGATCAGCTCAACGGCAGTCTGAGCTTCAAACACGGAAAGGGCGCGAAATTAGAAATCAAGTTCAAACCGGTTACACTCAAAGACTGACCATGGATTCGCCGCGGCCGGCGGTACGAATAAAAGCAGGCATTAAACGAAATGGATAACGCCATCCACGTCGATTCTCTCAGCCGAACGTTCAACGGCGTCCGGGCCGTCGACAATATCTCTTTTGATGTGAAAACCGGAGAGCTCTTTGGACTTTTGGGGCCGAACGGAGCCGGGAAAACCACCACCATCAATATTCTGTCTACGCTTCTGCCCCCAACTTCAGGCCGGGGAATCGTTGCGGGTTTTGATGTCACCCGGGATCGGGACAGCGTGAGACGGAGCATCGGGATCGTTTTTCAGGAACCCGCTCTGGATTCCAAGCTGACCGGCAAGGAAAACTTGAATTTTCACGCCATGATGTATGGGATCGAAAAGACGAAGCGCCGGATGCGGATCCAAGAGGTTCTGGATCTGGTGGAGCTGGGGGGAAAAGCCGATGTGCTGGTGGAAAACTATTCCGGGGGCATGAAGCGCCGTCTTGAGATCGCCAGGGGATTGATCCACAGTCCGCGGGTGCTGTTCTTGGATGAACCCACCCTGGGCCTGGATGCGCAAACCCGGAGGCGTATATGGGATTATATCAGGATTCTGAACCGGGACAAAAAAGTGACCATCATCCTGACTTCCCATTACATGGAGGAAGCCGACTATCTTTGCGACCGCGTTGCGATCATGGATTACGGAAAATTCGTAGCTGAAGACACCCCTCAAAAGCTCAAAGATATTCTGGGAGGGGATGTCGTTTCGATCGAAATCGATGGAGATCCGCGCGGATTGATTCTTGATTTTCGCAACCATGCATGGGTGAAAAATCTATCCGAACGGGAAAAGGTTCTCAGGCTGACCGTAGAGAAGGGGGAACGGCGTATACCGGGCATAATCCGGCTTGCGCAAAAAAACGATGTCAGCGTGAAAAGTGTCGATCTGCACAAACCCAGCCTCGAGGATGTTTTCCTGCATTTTACCGGAAGAAGGATCCGTCCTCAGGAAGCCAGCATCAGCGATCGTAATCGGGACCGGATGCGCGGACATCAGCGGAGGATGCGATGATCGATCGAACCGCTATCGCCGTCCTATGGCTTCGGGAGATGAAGCGCTTTCTGCGGGCGAAATCACGAATCATCGGAGCGCTGGCCATGCCGCTTTTCTTTTTGGCCTTCCTGGGCATGGGATTCAGAAGGATGCCGATTCCAGGCCTGGAAGAAGATGTGGGGTATATCCGTTTCCTGGTTCCGGGGATCCTCGGCATGAGCCTGCTGTTTTCCTCCACTTTCGGAGGTATGTCCGTGCTGTGGGATCGTGAATTCGGTTTTCTCAAAGAGATCATGGTTGCGCCCGTTTCCCGCATCTCGATCGTGCTGGGCCGTATTGCCGGAGGAGTGACCACGGCCATCATCCAAGCCGCCCTCATCCTGGGGGTGTCCCTTTTCCTCGGATTCAAGCTGGGTTCTCCGCTTTCCCTGGGACTTGGACTGGTGTTTATGTTGTTGATCTCGATAACCTTTTTAGGACTGGGATTGATCTTCGCTTCCAAGATGAAGGATATGCAGGGATTCAGCATCGTCATGAATTTTGTGATTTTTCCGATATTCTTTTTGTCAGGAGCCCTATACCCCCTGGAAAACTTTCCCGGTTGGGTGCGGATCGTTTCCTACTTGGATCCCCTTACGTATGGGGTCGATGGTCTGCGGGCGGCTTTTATCGGGGTGTCATCCTTCCATCCGGTTTTCGATCTGGCTCTCATGAGCGTTTCAGCTCTCGTCATGATCGTGTCGGGAGCTTATTTCTTCGACAAAAGCGAGAGCGTTTAAACGGAGAATCCTGATGATTCTTGCGAAAACACCGGATACCGGTCGATACAAACAGCATCTCGACAGCGCGGCCGCAAATCTGAATATAAACCTCATGCGAGCCGGCATCGAGATCCCGGTGCCGGAGATCATGCCGACGGACCTTGAGAAAGGATACCGCAGCCGGATCAAGTTCAAGATATACCATCGCGAGGGAGACGTGCGTTTCATGGGGACCGATCCCGTGCGCGGAGAGGTCCCGGCGAAAGAAGTTTCCTGGATGCTTCCGGTATGGGCGCGGCCTGCGGTGGGGAAGATATATCGGGAGCTTGAGAAAGCCTCGGGAGCCTTCCCCGTGCACGGCCTGGAAGTACAACTCGCGCACGGTCGAAAGGAGATGCACGTCACGCTGGCCGTAAAACGGGGCGCGGCCGGAGCGTACGCCGGACTGGCGGATAACCTTTTTAATTTGGGCGGGGAGATCATCGGGGCGGCGATCCCTTCCAAGCGGATAGTTCTGGGCGCAACGTGCCTGAAGCATCATCTCGTGGGGATGGACATCGAATCCGATTACAGAGCTTTTTTTCAATCGAATATCCAGCTGACTCCCCGGTGGTTGGAACAGATCCGGTCATGGGCGGCATCGACGGAAGCGGCGCGCATCATAGATCTATACTGCGGCGTAGGACTGTTGGCGTTTGCCGCCGCGGATAAAGACGTCCCGATTCTGGGGTTGGAGAGTCACCCGCAGGCGCTTGAAAGCGCGCGTGAGAACGCCGAGGATTTGGGTTTCCGCCATGCAAAGTTTATCAGGTCGACGGCGGAGACTATCGATGCCGAGAAAGAAGTCGGTCCCGGTGATCTTGTTTTCCTCGACCCCCCCCGTACAGGCTGCCCACCGTCGCTTATCGTATCTCTGGCGGCACGGCGCCCGGTTGAAGTGATATCCGTTTCCTGCAGTCCTGAAAGTCATGTCCGCGATCTTTGTCGCTGGATGCGTGAGGGATATCGGATTCATTCGATCCGGGCCTATGATGCGTTTCCGTTCACGCCTTTTCTTGAGACTCTGGCGCACTTGATGCCATCTTCCCGTTGCCAGAGCTGAGTTGTTTTTATTATAATGCAACCGCATCCGAAGGAAATATGAAACGAAATCCGCTTGAAGGGATGGTTTGATCAGCGGAGGGACTTCCTCATGAATGGAAAGAAGAAGCTTATTCTCGCCCTTGTAGTGTTTTTTTGTGTTTTTCTGATCGGCGTCACCGGATTTAAGATTATCGGAGGGCAGGAATGGGGTTGGCTCGACAGCTTGTACATGACGGTTATCACGCTGTCGACGGTGGGGTATGGAGAAACCATCGATATCAGCGCAAATCCGGCGGCCCGGCTGTTCGTGGTGGTATTTATTATTTTCTGCCTGGGCACGATCGCATTCGCGGTTTCCTCCATCACGACCTTCATCGTCGAAGGCGAGTTGAAAGATCTTCTGGGGAGAAGAAGAATGGAAAAAAAGATAGCGCGGCTCAAGGATCACTATATCGTTTGCGGAACCGGAGAAACCGCCCTCTCCATTATCCAGGAGCTTCTGCTTACCAATCGGAAGTTCGTGGTCATCGAACCTGAAAAAGAGAACCTGGAACGATTGTCCGCATTGGGAGAGATGCTTTTCATCCACGGCGATCCCGCCGAGGACGACGTCCTGGTCGAAGCCGGCATCGAGCGGGCTAAAGGAGTTCTGCTCTCCCTGCCTTCGGATGAAGCCAACCTGTTTGTGACGGTAACGGCCCGGGATCTCAATCCCGATATCCGGATCGTCACGAAAGGGATCGATCTGAAATCGCATAAGAAGATCCTCAAAGCGGGATCCGATTCCGTGATCTCGCCCACGCACATCGGCGGCATGCGCATGGTGTCGGAAATGGTGAGACCCGCGGTGGTCACATTCCTGGATATGATGCTCCGGGATCGAGAAAAAGCTCTTCGTTTCGAAGAAGTTCCCATTCATCCGAATTCGCCGCTGGTGGATAAAACCATAAAGGAAACCCGGGTCAAGGAAAAAACCGGGGCGCTGGTGGTGGCCGTCAAACGAGCCGGAAGTGATGATTATGATTTCAATCCTGATCCCGATACTCCGTTGAAATCCGGAGAGGTTTTGATTCTGATCGCAACGCCCCACATGGTAAAGGATATTGAGAGGATCGCGGGATTGAGCTAATCGTGCGCTTCAAGCGTTTCTGTCTCTGCGGGCAGCTGTCCCGGTCGATCGCCTCCTATCGCCGTCAGCTTGTCTGAGAATTTGCCCAGCCTTTTTTCCGCTTCATCGTATTTGCTGCGCGCATTATTCAGATGAGTGCCCATGACCTGGAAACTTCCGCGGAAGCGGGTGAGGTCCCCCTGCATTCGTGAAAGCGACTGGAAGATCTGGCGGGCGGATTTTTCGATCTGAAGCCCTTTCAATCCCAGCACGATAACCTGCAGATAAGCGAAAAAGGAATTGGGAGAAACCGGAATGACACGCTTTTTCATGGCTAAGGAAAAGAGACTGCGGTCCTCTCCGAAGTTTTCCTCCTTGAGGATGGTTTCATAGTAGATGTTTTCGGCCGGGATGTACATCAGAGCGAAGTCATATGTGCCTTCATCCGGCAGGATGTATTTCTGAGAGATCGAATCGATGTGTTTTTTTACATCCGCTGTGAAACGTTTCCTCAAATCGCTCCGGAGCTTTTCATCCTCGGCCGCCAACGACCGTTTGAAGTTTTCCAAAGGGAATTTGGCGTCGATGGGAACCAGATTTTCACCGATTCGGATGATCGCATCCACCTTCTCGCCGCTTTTGAATCCGTACTGCAGGTCGAAGTGGGCCGGCGGCAGGATCTGCGCCAGCAGGTCGCCCAGGAAGAGCTCTCCCAGTCCCCCGCGAAATTTCGGGGCCCGAAGCAGGTTTTCCAGATTGGAGATGCTCTTCGCTTTATCCAGGACTTCCTTGGTGACGGACTCCATCTTGCCCAGGTCCTTCTTAACGTCTCCCAGGGTGGTGCCGATGTGTCCGGTGGTTTTCTGAAACTGACTGCTCATGTTTTGAAGCTGCTGGTTGATGTTCTGGGTGAGCTGTCCGATCTGGGTCTGCATGATCTCGAGTGCTTTGTCCTCAGCTTGAGCGCGTTTGATCTCGTCGATCTTGGCTGAGGATGATTTATGAGACCAGGTCAGAAATGCCGCCATGAAAGCAAATATCAGAAGAAAAAGCAGCAGAAAAAGGGTGAAATCCATGTTCGGTTCCTCTCTGAGAGCATTATAGACGCTCGTGTTCGTGGAGTAAAGCAGAGTGAACAATGAAAGGAGAATCGGAAAAAACAGGAAAAATTGAAGAAGCGGTCCGAAAGAAAGCTTACTCCGTAACCTGAACGGGGTAGGATTTCAGCTCTTGGACGGGGGAGCTCTGTCTCCCTATCATCCGGGTCGGGAGACTCTGAATACCAGGGATATCATCACTGGTATGATCACTTTAAATGTCGATTTTGGAATTGACAAGAAAGTTCGACTCATCTAAACTAAGAAATCTCAAATGGCCCGTTAGCTCAATTGGCAGAGCAGCTGACTCTTAATCAGCAGGTTGAAGGTTCGATTCCTTCACGGGTCACTCCCTTTTCCCCAGGAATAACAGCGTTTTCCCTTTTAGCACCCTTAAGCCGAATTAAGCGAGTTTCACCAATTTTTGTGAAATGGTGAAGTATGGAGGTTGATGTGACCTGCCCTCCTCATATCGATCCAGTATATGATGTATAATTTTGCTGGATATAGGAGAAAAATATGGGCAGGACACAATTCAATTCAGAGCAGATCATCAGCATGTTTCGAGAAGCCGAAGTGCTGCTGAGCACCTGAAAGTCCCTGGGAAAATGGTCATGTGGAATCCTTCAATGGGAAACTCAGAGACGAGCTGTCGCCGCTCAATAATACTTTTCTATACCGCCGAATCCGATCTGCTTGTTTTTGCGTGTTTTCTCGATAAAGTTTTCTAAACGTTTTTTGAACTCTTCCGGCCGTTTGCGAGCGGCCTCGATGTAGGCGAGGCGAATGCGTTGGTAGGCCGGGGAAAAGCGTTGGTAATTCTTCCAAACTTCTGGATCTTTCTTTATAGCCTCCTGAATGTCTGGGGGGAAAACGAATTGTTCCTTGAGCACCTGTTCCACCGTTGTTTTTAAAGACGGATGGAGCTTATTCTCCTTCATGAGCCAACGCAGCCTTTCTATATTCGGCTGAGAGTACCCGCTTTTTGGATTCCGAGGAGAGAAACGCTGCGCGCTGCTCTCGGTATTATATTTTTTTATTGTGCTGTCGATCCAACCGAAACACAGGCCCTCTTCCACCGCATCGTTATAGGATAGGCGTGGTTTTCCTGAGGCTTTGTTAGGAAAGATCAACCAGATCTCGGCTGCTTTCGTGAAATTCCTTTGGAGCCAATCCCGCCATTCCTCGCGCTGAGTGGGATAGAGGGTATTTCCAATTTCCATGTTGGTATCCGATTCAACACATATTAATCGAAATATCCAAAGGAGGAAAGGAGGGAAATTGTTGTGGACCTGTTTATCGATGGTTAGAAATGGGACTTAAGTGAACCGACGGGATTGAAGTAGCCCCCAATTGAACCGGACACCTTTGATCCTCTGAATAAGATATAGTCATAGCCATGGTGTTATGCCTATAATCTAAGAAAAGGAGGATCATGAGCGGCGTAAAAATCATCACTTCCGTACAGCGGAGACGGCGGTGGTCGGCAGAAGACAAACGGGAGATGGTCGAGGAAGCCGAGCTGCCCGTCCATCAAAGCGGCCCTGGCCGATTTTAACGGATTCCAGATAGGTTTTACGTATGGAACGAAGGGTGGGAAGATAATCATAATAGCGGCTTCTTATATATGTTTCGAATTCGACGCGGAATTCCTCATCAATGGAGTAGAGAAGTTCTCCATTTGTGATGATTTCCCCTTTGACATACAGGGGGGAGTTATTAATGGTGCGGATGTCAAAAGGATACTACATTTTCTATCAAGAAGATCGGTCAGATTCATCTCAATTTTAAGCAGCGGTATTTCTGAGGGAGGTTCTTTGAAGACAAGAGCGATATCGATGTCGCTGTGTTCGTTAAACGTTTCATCCAGATATGATACGAAGAGATATGCAATGGTGATGGAGTAATCGGCAGCAATATTTGCTAATTTTTTTGTAATCGAATCAATCCTGAAAGATCCTTTAGTGACCATTCAAGAAAATCATGTGATGGTAAGATTTGGGATTTTAGCTTTTCTGGTTACAGTTGTTTTTGATGTTGTTGTTGCATGGGCTTTATACGAATTATATAGAGCACATAATTTT
>Ga0180431_10000777_pt1 | contig 45485 bp, 43 predicted proteins | sample SS_ome_11_FD_132459 | JGI IMG/M metagenome (GOLD analysis project Ga0180431, IMG submission 132459) | Hypersaline lake sediment archaeal communities from the Salton Sea, California, USA - SS_1_MS_1 metaG | ecosystem: Environmental > Aquatic > Non-marine Saline and Alkaline > Hypersaline >... | reverse complement strand
TCCTCTGAGACCTGTTCCTCTGAGACCTGTTCCTCTGAGACCTGTTCCTCTGAGACCTGTTCTTCTATTTTGCTCTCGCTTGCTTGAAACTCGCCATCCAAATTGACATTGCCCATCTCGAAGGATGGTTGATGGGCTTTCAATACATGTTCATCCCAACAGTAGGCATGCACAAAGGCACCACAGGAACAATGGAAAACGACCCTATCAAAAAGTAATGGATTTCCACATACTGTACAATTCATCTATTTACCTCCTGTGATTAGCACTCTTAATACCAAAGTGCTAATTATAGCTCGCCGGTAGAGTTTCATCAAGCTTTCTGCTGGCAATTATCTTATATATTATGGCTACTTTTGGCCCTTTCCACAAGGACTCTAGGCAGCAGGGTGTAAAAACAATCGGGGCGACATTTAAGCGTGGCTCAGATAGCTTAGTTGACAACCTGTTTTCCTAGCCGTTAATATGGACTGGCTTTCATGGGCATCAAATATAGCTTGCCTGAATCCCTGACATCTTATCACGACGCAGTGCGAATTGAGTTAGAAAAAGTTATCGATTGCAGTCCTTCAGCTCTTTGTAATATGCTGCGATTCCACATGGGCTGGCAGGATGAACATGGACATCCCTCTAGCAGAGCAGCAGGCAAATTTATCCGTCCTACTTTTTGCCTTCTTAGTTGTCAAGCAGTGGGAGGTGACACGTCACAGATATTGCCTGCTGCAGCAGCTGTCGAGCTCATCCACAATTTTTCTTTAATCCATGATGATATCGAAGATGCTAGCTATGAGCGTCATCACCGTCCAACTGTATGGAAGCTATGGGGTCAGTCTCAAGCGATAAACGCCGGCGATGCCATGTTCACCCTAGCTTATTTAGCGTTGCTTAAGCTAAAGGAGAATGGGATAGCTGATGAAAAGATTGCCGGTTCCACTGAGATGTTGAGCCAAGCTTGTTTGGAGCTTTGCGAGGGGCAATACCTAGATGTTGAATATGAGAAGCGTTTCGACATCACCATTGAGGATTACCTTGACATAGCAGCCAAAAAGACAGCAGCCCTGATTGCCGCAGCGACTTCTTTGGGAGCATACTTGGGCAGCGCAGATAGTAAGTTGGTGAACTCCTTTCGTTTGTTCGGCGAAGCGCTGGGCGTGGCCTATCAAGTCCGTGATGACATATTGGGAATTTGGGGAACGGAGGAGAGTACTGGTAAATCTGCTAGCGATATCTCTCAGAGAAAGAAGACCTTGCCTGTGGTTTATGGGCTGCAAAATAGCAAGGGGGAGGCAAGGGAGATGCTTGAGAAACTTTACTCTCAAAAATCTATCGAAGGCGAAGATATAACCAGGGTTATGAAAATTCTAGACCAGCTAGGCTCCAGAGATTATGCTGAAAGTCTGGCTGGGCAATATTATCACAAAGCCTTAATACAGCTTGATGCTACTGGGCTTGACACAGCCAGGCAAGCCCCGCTTAGTGAGATAGCTTGCTTTCTATCAGAACGCGAATACTAGGAGAAGGAAATGCCGAAAAGGACTGTTGAAGATATAGAAGTTAGAGGCAAAAAGGTTTTGCTCAGGGTTGATTTTAATGTTCCGCTAGATATAAATACCGGGGCCATTAGCGATGATAGCCGCATCCGAGCTTCACTACCTACCATAAAATATCTCGTTGACCACAAAGCTAAGGTAATCCTCTGCGCCCATCTAGGGCGGCCTAAAGGCAAAGTGATTAAGGAATTGCAGATGACACCAATAGCGCAGAGGTTGGCACAGCTTATAGGCTTACCTGTCAGCACAGCGCCTGATTGTGTGGGTCCAGAAGTAGAGAGTAAAGTAGGGGCCCTCAAACAGGGCGATATTCTATTCTTGGAAAATCTGCGCTTTCATCCAGAAGAAGAAGCAAATGATCCCGACTTTGCCCAGAAGCTAGCTGGGCTAGCTGATATTTATGTTAATGATGCCTTCGGCACTGCTCACAGGGCTCATGCCTCTACCGTAGGTGTGGCTAAATATTTGCCATCGGTAGCTGGCTTTTTAATGGGAAGAGAATTAGAGGTCATGGGAAGGCTCTTGCATAATCCCGAGCGGCCCTTCGCCTGCCTGATAGGTGGAGCTAAGGTAAGCGATAAGATAAGCCTGCTGCAGAATATGTTAAAGAAGGTCGACATGTTGCTTGTTGGTGGTGGTATGGCCGCTACTTTTTTGAAGGCGCAAGGATGTGGGGTAGGGCGTTCTTCAACGGAGGAAGATAAACTGGGCTTGGCCAAGGAATTGTTGCAGGAAGCTAAGCAATGGCAGGTGCCATTCTTGCAACCCATTGATGTAGTTGTGGCGGAAGAAATCAGAGCCGGAGCCCCGACTAGAGCAGTGCCGACAACTAATATACCACCTAGTAGTCAAATCGTAGATATTGGCCCTCAATCTATTGAGCTTTTTTGCCGTGAATTGGGGAAATGCAATACTATCATGTGGAATGGGCCTATGGGGATCTATGAAATCCCCGAATTCGCTCAGGGAACCAGGTCACTAGCTAGTTTTCTATCCAGCCTCAATGCCACCACTGTGATTGGGGGTGGCTCGACTGCTGAAATAGTTCAGGAAATGGGATTTACTGATAAGATGACCCATGTTTCCACAGGAGGTGGTGCCAGCTTGAGGTTTTTGGAAGGCGCTGTCTTACCGGGTGTGGAGGTTTTGTCAGATAAAAAATAATAGGAGGTTATGAAATGCGGATTCCATTCATTGCCGGCAACTGGAAAATGAACACTACTGTCACTGAAGCTGAAAGGCTTGTTTACGAGATGCTTGATAAACTGGATATGGTAGAAGGAGTTGAAAAAGTACTTTGCCCGCCGTTCGTGTCTTTGGTTGCCATAAATATGATGCTCCAAGATTCGTCTATTAAGCTCGGTGCTCAGAATATGTATTTTGAGACTGCAGGGGCTTACACCGGTGAGATATCACCGTTAATGCTCAGCGAGTTATGTGAATTTGTCATACTGGGACATTCTGAGAGGAGGTGGTATTTCGGAGAAACTGATGAAATAGTCAACAAGAAGGTGAAGATAGCTTTGGCTAACAAGCTTAAACCCATCTTGTGTGTTGGAGAGAGGCTTGAAGAGAATGAAGCTGGCAAGACAGAAGAGATAGTTAATAGGCAAGTAACGGCAGCTCTGGGTGGTATAGAGCCTGTCGTTCTTAGCATAGCGAAAAATCTCGTGATTGCCTACGAGCCAGTTTGGGCTATCGGCACAGGCAGGGCGGCGAGTGGCGAGCAGGCAGCAGCTACTATCCAGTTTATTCGTGACGCTCTGGCTAAGCTATGGAATAAGGGTATAGCTCAAGATTTGCGTATCCTTTATGGCGGCAGTGTTACCAGTCAGAATATTGCCGAGTTCATTTCCCAGCCAGAAATCGATGGCGCCCTGGTTGGTGGAGCTAGCCTCAAAGCTGAGGAGTTTTTGAGCATTGCTGAGCAAACTGCTGAAATCAAGGGGAAGCCCCTTTAGCCCCCAATGAAATATCTTATTGCCATAGTTGGACCCACTGCTGTGGGGAAAAGCGAGCTTGCTCTGCAACTGGCTCAATGGTTTCCCCTAGAGGTAGTGGGTGCTGATAGCCGCCAGGTTTACCGCTATATGAATATCGGCACTAGTAAGCCCAGTTCGGCTGAGAGAGCATCAGTTCCTCACCATGTTATCGATGTAATTGAGCCTGACGAAGATTTCAACTTGGCTATGTATCATGAACTAGCTATCGAGGCGATGAAAGCCGTACAGCAGAAAGGTAAATTACCGTTGTTGGTAGGGGGCAGCGGTCTTTATGTGTGGTCCTTGGTAGAGGGATGGCGAATACCTCAGGTGCCACCTAACCACAAGCTAAGACGACAGTTAGAAGCCAGAGCAGAGCAAGAAGGTAGCCACAGTCTTTATCACGAGTTGCATAATTTTGACCCTGTGGCAGCGGCAAAGATCAACCCCGGTAATACTCGTCGCATTATAAGAGCCCTCGAAATCTATCACACGACGGGGCAGTATCCCTCTCAATTGCAGCGTAAAGAAGCACCGAGTTTCCCTATCCTCATCATCGGCTTAACCCAAGAAAGAAGCGAGCTATATAGCAGAATTGATCGGCGTGTTGATAGAATGATACAAAAGGGATTGGTTGAGGAAGTGGAACAGCTATTTAAAAGAGGGTATAACCCTTCCTTACCTTCTATGTCAGGCATAGGTTACAAGCAAATAGGCCAGTTTCTCCGAAGAGAGATGATTTTGCCCTTAGCCATTGATAAGATAAAATATGAAACTCATCGACTAGCGCGTCACCAATATGCTTGGTTCCGCCTTAGCGATAGCAGAATTCACTGGTTTGATACCAGCGAGGCAGGAGCAAAAGCTAGGAAATTAATAGAGGGATTCATATCATGAAATTCTCCAAGTTACAAGCTACAGGTAACGACTTCATCCTGGTGAACGCCATGAATATGGAACGGAATTGGGCAGAGTTAGCCCAAGATATATGCCAACATCACTTTGGCATAGGAGCTGATGGCTTGATCCTAGTGCAGGATTCGACCATCGCTGATTTAAAGATGCGCATTTTTAACCCTGACGGTTCTGAAGCCGAGGTTTGCGGCAATGGACTGAGATGTTTTGCCAAGTATGTCATTGAAAAAGGCGTGAGTGGCTATCAGCTATCGGTAGAGACCTTGGCAGGCATAAGAAAGGTTAAAGCCTATATGTCGGGAAATGAGGTCAACCGAGTCGAGGTAAATATGGGCATGCCCCAATTCCAACCGGAGCAAATTCCCTTTAAGGCTGAAGTTGACATAATACCAATACTGAATTATCCTTTAGTGATAGACGGAAAAGAGTTGAGCTTGTCTCTTCTATCCATGGGTAATCCCCACGCAGTGAGCTTTTCATCCCAGTCAATTACTGATTTTCCCTTGGCCGAAATAGGACCTAAAGTAGAGAGGCATCATATGTTTCCCCATAGGACTAATTTTGGGGTAGCCAGGGTTTTGAGCAAGGAGGAAATAGAAGCCAGAGTGTGGGAGCGAGGTGTTGGGGAAACTCTAGCTTGTGGGAGTGGTGCCTGCGCCGTAGCTGTGGCTGCCCAGCTATTGGATTATGTAGGTGAACAAGTTGACATAATACTAAAAGGGGGTATTCTTACCGTGTCCTGGGATAGGGTAGGGGAAGTATTGCTTGCTGGTCCAGTGAAGGAAGTTTTCAGGGGAGAATGGCTTGAAGGAAAGAGCTGATGAAATTAGCCAAACGACTTAATAGATTGCCTCCATACCTCTTCGTGGAGATAAATCAGAAAATCGCTGAGCTTCGGGCTGGAGGAGAAGACGTAATCAGCTTTGCTATTGGTGATCCTGATTCACCCACGCCGTCTCACATCATCGAATATATGTGTCAGGCAGCACATGATCCTACGAACCATCGTTATCCTGAAACCGCTGGCTTGCCTGAACTTCGTCAGGCCATTGCTGAGTGGTATGGCAGACGGTTCGGCGTTACCTTGGACCCTGATAAAGAAGTGCTGCCGCTTATTGGCTCCAAGGAAGGGATTGGGCATATGGCTTTGTGCTTTATCGAGCCTGGCGACTTAGCTTTGGTGCCTGACCCGGGCTATCCGCCGTTTTCCATGGGTACCATATTAGCTGGTGGCGAGCCTTACTTCATGCCCTTGAAGGAGGAAAACGATTTTCTGCCCGATTTTAAAGCTATTCAAGCCAAGGTAGCCAATAAAGCAAAGCTCATGTGGCTTAACTATCCCAACAATCCCACCGGAGCTATAGCTGACCTCGATTTCTTTGAGAGGGCAGTTCATTTCGCACAACAATATGACTTGGCAATCTGCCATGATGCCCCTTATACTGAAGTTGCTTTTGATGGCTACAAGCCACCCAGCTTCATGCAGACAGCAGGGGCAAAGAAAATAGGTGTAGAATTCCACTCCTTGTCCAAAACGTACCACATGACAGGTTGGCGAATAGGCATGGTGGTAGGTAATGCTGGCATGGTTGAGGCCTTATTTCAAGTCAAATCCAATCTGGATTCAGGTATTCCCCAGGCAATCCAGCAAGCTGCCATAAATGCTTTGCGTGGCTCCCAGGAAAATATCGCTGCGCATAATGCTATTTTTCAACGGCGCCGTGATAAGCTGATGGAAGTCCTTGACGAAATAGGGCTAAAAGCCAGGATACCTAAAGCAACCTTTTATATCTGGGCTAAGGTTCCCCAAGGATATACATCCGTGGACTTTACCAAGAAATTGCTGGATGAAGCTGGGATAGCTGTAACACCGGGAAGTGGTTACGGGAAGATGGGAGAAGGTTACATCAGGCTTTCCTTGACCATTTCCGATGACCGTCTGGAACAAGGGATAGATCGCTTATCATCTTGGCACAGGAGTAGCAAATAAAGCAGAGATTCTTTACCACTGGAGCTAAGATAGAACAAGTATTCCTAGTAGGGGTGCAAAGCAGGACCTCTAACCACAATTGGCCAGTCACAGATTCCTTACAAGAGCTATCCCATCTGACTAAGACAGCAGGCGCCAATGTAGTCGGTATGTTAACTCAAAAGCTGGACGCGCCTTCGCCTACCTATTATGTAGGTAAGGGTAAAATTGAGGAGCTAATCAACCTGAAGGAACAAACCCCCTATGATACAGTGATCTTTGATGATGAGCTTTCGCCGAGGCAACAAAGGAATCTCGAAGAGGCACTGGGAGTCAAAGTCCTTGACCGCACCGCTCTGATTTTACACATATTTGCCCGAAAAGCTCGAACTCATGAAGGAAAACTCCAGGTTGAACTAGCCCAGCACCAATATCTTCTGCCCCGGCTTGTGGGGCAATGGCGCCATTTAGAACGACTTGGCGCTGGCATCGGTACCAGGGGGCCTGGAGAAGCACAATTGGAAACCGATCGGCGTCTTATCCATAAGCGTATCAATCTCCTTGAGCACAAAATAGAAAGTGTACGGAAGCATCGAGCCCTTTATAGAAGGCGCCGTAAGGAGAGGGGTACAGCCGTCGTAGCCCTCGTGGGCTATACTAATGCGGGTAAGAGCACTCTGTTTAACGCTTTAAGCAAAGCCAGTGTGGATGTGGAAGATAAACTCTTTTCTACTTTGGACCCCGTCACTCGACGGTTAACTCTACCCACCAGGCAACAGTTCCTCATAACTGATACCGTTGGCTTTATTCATAAACTGCCGCCTTCAATTATTGCTGCCTTCCGGGCTACTTTAGAGGAACTGGATGAGGCTGATTTGCTTCTACATCTAGTTGACATAACCCACAAAAATGCTGCTAACCAATGTCTCACAGTAGAAAAGATACTCAGCGAGCTGAATCTCGAAAATAAGCCCAAAATTACAGTATTCAACAAGCTAGACTTAGTTCTAAACAGTGAAGCCGAGCTGAAAGCATTAGCTTCTATCCCTTACTTGGAAGAAGAAATCGCGTTGCCGAGCGAGGGTATTGCTCTCATCTCCGCCGCCAAAGGATGGGGAGTGGACAATCTTCTAAATAAAATAGCTTGCTATTTAGGGGAGTTAGTCAGATAGTGTAATTGAGCTCGGTCTCCTGGTAGAAAATGAAAATTACAATTGTTTTACGACAACGAGGTGAAGAAAGAGGGACTAAGAGCAGGCTGGTGATTGAATTATGAAGAACGTGCTCTCTCGCCAAATATCTTAGTGCCTATTCTAACTATATTGGCACCCTCCTCTAAAGCAACCTTATAGGAATTGGTCATACCCATTGAAAGATATCTCATCTCCACATTGGGTAACTCCTGCCTCTTAATTTTTTCAAATATCCTTCTTGTCTCTACAAAATAAGGCCTGGAATCCTCAGGGTTTCCAAAACGAGGTCCCATAGTCATAAGACCCATGACTTTGATATTTCTAAGACTGGATATTTCTCTTATTGATTGTTCCACATCTTCTGGGAGTATGCCTGATTTCTGTGGCTCTCGGCCACTGTTTACCTCAATTAATATTGGCATCATTTTGCCAATTTGAGCACACCTTTTATCAATTTCCCTTGCTATTTCTAAAGAATCAACGGTTTCTATCATGTCAAACATTTCCAGCACTTTTGTCCTCACATTATGCTTTTGAAGGGTCCCAATAAAATGCCATTTCGCCCTCTTTCCCACCAGTTCATGTGCTCTTTTTGCTTCCTTGACATAATTTTCTCCAATAATTTTTACTCCCGCCTGAACAACTTCCAAAACTTCCTCAGGTGTTCTTGTTTTTGCTGCTGCCACTAGTTCAACACCATTTGGCAGTTCAGCTAACAATTTGGCAATATTTTGTCTTGTTACCTCACTGAACATGTGATTGTAATTCCGAGCTTCTTGACCTAGTGCAAAATTCCTTCTTCCTGCAATCTATTGATTTCCTCATGGGGCATGCCCAGAAGCTTGCCAAAGACATATTCACTATGCTCGCCAAGCGAAGGGGCATCTCGGACAATTCTGGCCGGGGTAGCTGAGAGCTTCCAGGGTGGGGCGACCATCATGTATTTTCCTGCCCTGCGATCGACAAGCTGCGAAAACTCCCGCTCGGCTAAGTGCGGGTCGGTGAACAAGTCCTCGCTTGTGAAGGAGGACACTGCAGCCACTCCTGCCTTTTGAAGCATGTGCATCAAGTCATAATTGCTATAATTGATCGTCCAGCTTTCCAGCAGTTTATCTAATTCCTCTTGATTTTGCCACCGGTTATAAATGTCGGAGAACCTTGCCTCCTTGCTCCATGCTGAGTTTCCCATGACTTGACACAGAGATTGCCATTCTTTGTCGGTGGAAATGGCAATACTGATCCATCTATCTTCACCCAGGCAGCGGTAGCAATTATGGGGAGCCATAATTGCATTGCGATTTGCGTCTCGGGATTGCACTCTTCTGTTCATAGTGTAATCCATGATTGAATCGCCGATAAGGCAGGCTATGGCCTCCTGGGCAGAGGCATCGATGTATTGTCCTTCCCCTGTCTCCTGTCGGTAAATCAGGGCAGCAAGGATAGCAAAAGCATTAAGATGGGCAACCAGATTATCGATGGTGATTCTCATTACAGTTGGTGGACCATCAGGATAACCTGTCATCTCGCCTAATCCAGAGGTGGCATTAAACATGGGGGCATAACCGGCATATCTTGCCTCAGGGCCTGTGCTTCCATTGGTGGAGATAGAAAGCATAATAATGCTGGGGTTGACCAAGCTTAATGCTTCGTAGTCCAGTCCTAACTTACTCATGACCCCGGGCGTGAAGCTCTCCACCACCACATCGCTTATCCCGACCAGCCTTTTCGCCAGCTCAGTTGATTCTGGCTGGCTGAGATCCAGCGCCACGCCCAGTTTATTCATATTAAGGTCTTTAAAGTAGGGACAATCATCTATATCATATGGCTGGCCAGTTACAGGGTTTGGTTGTCTTCTGGTTATACAGGGCCGCTTCCTACTCTCCACCTTGATAACTTCTGCCCCCATGAGTGCCAGGAGCTCCGTAGCATATGGCCCGGCATAAGCCCAGGAAAAATCGATAATCCTCACACCTGTCAGGGCATCCATAGCTTTCAACTCCTAAATGACCCCAGCCTCTCTTAGCTGTGTCAATTCTTGTTTACTATAACCGAGACGCCTACAATAGACCTCCTCATTGTGTTGACCAAGTAGGGGTGCGGGACGACTAGCTTTCCATGGTGTTCTAGAGAACCTATAAGGTGCCGAAGGGTACGTGCATTTACCTGCCTCCGGGTGCTCAATTTCCACAAAGAACCCCCTCGCCCTCATTTGTTCTGAATCCAGCACTTCCTTCGTTGTGTTATAAGGGGCAACGGGACATCCCAGCGCCTGCCCCTTATGATAAATTTCCTCTTTGCTACGATGCTTCATCCATTCTCCTATGAGCTGGTTCAGCTCAAGGCCATGCTTCGCCCGAGACAGTCGGTCCTTGAATCTCTCATCTCTTGCCCACTCGGGGCTTCCCATTAAGGCCACAAGTCCTTGCCATTCGTGCTCTTCGTAAAGGTCCAGTTCCATATAGCCATCTTTGCACCGTATGATGCCCCCGAAGCGCAACGTTCGCGTAGCCCGGCTGGCCAGCCATCCCTCGTTAGGGTAGCAGGCCAATTCCCGCGGGTTTAAAGCTATTAGGGCTTGCTGTTTGGAGATGTCTATGCTCTGTCCCAGGCCGGAGAGCTTCTGGCGGTAAAGAGCCCCCAATGTAGCCACTGCAGCACTTATGCCACTTTCATACTCGCCTACATATTTGCCTTCGTTCAGTGGGGGGCGGTGAAGATGCCCAGTTCCCATCCAGGCTGGTGTGAGATAGCCTTCCCCACCACTATGAAAGGTGTTAAGGTGGTAGGCCTTATAGTTGCTATAAGGTCCTGTCTGACCAAAGGGAGTAATCGAGGTCATAATCAATCTAGGGTTGATTGTCTTTAGGGATTGGTAGTCCAGCCATGGTTTTCTAATCGTCTGTGGGGGAGTATCCTCTACCAGAACATCGCTTTCCTTTGCCAATTCCATAAAGATTTTCTTCCCTGTGGGGTTTTCGATGTTCAAGGTGATCCCCAACTTGTTAGTATTAAGATAAAGGAAAAGCCCGCTTCGTTCAGGGTGAGGGATATCATTAAGGAAGGGTGCCCTTTTTCGGGACTCATCGCCAACCCCCGGCATTTCGACCTTGATTACCTCGGCACCCAAGTCAGCCAGCATCTTGGTGCAATAAGGCCCAGCTACCATCTGACAATATTCGAGCACCTTTATCCCTTCCAGGGCTTTTACGCTCATGTGCAATACCTTTCCATAGCGAATTCTCTAGGTTAGTATATTGGATGACGAAGACGAGAGCAAGAAGCTTTGCCTTACAGCGCCTAAGGTAGTGAATGATGAAAACCGGTTGGCAAATCGTCCCACTCGGTTTAGCTTAATAAAGGCGCCGAGGCTCAACCAAGTAACGGGATTTTTCTTTTGGCACCTTGACTTGTTACGGAGCTCAACCTCCACCGCTGGTTTTTGGGATAAGAACTTGATGTAACGCCAAAAGACTTCAAAACTCGCTCTGAGAGGCGATTTTACGGGCATGAAAGGGACAAAGATACATCTTAGCACCTACCTCTGTTTTGAGGGGCTTGTTTGACTGGTCGACCTTTTGGGGCAGGCCTGCCCGGGCGCTGAGTCCTTTAATGAGCCAAAATCGGGGCCAGTGAAAGGGAAAACAAATGGTTGGTGGGAAATGCTCCGGCTTTCATCTCTTCATCATAGTCTATCAGCATTTCAGAGTAGGGGCCTGAGGTTTCCGGATGCTCCCCCTTGGTTATTTATTTGTCGATGGCCGGGATAAGCACCTAGGTCCTTTCAACATCTTGCACACGTCTTTTTGCTTTACAGACGAGAATCACCATTTTTACATTGAAGACAACCAAGCACTTGACAGGAGGATGAAAAAGTATTAACATGGGGTGTATTCGCAGAATGTACCTTATGCGCACATATACAATTTATCGAACATAAGAATCAAAGATGACCCTAGGATTATTGATCGCCGATTTTTTAGAATACCTGGAAATCCAGAAAGGCTGCTCTCCTTTTACCATTCGAGACTACCGACGTTATTTGAAGCGTTTCCACAACTGGCTCACCGAGAATTCCCCTGCTACAAAGCCCGAAGAGATAAACCTGGAGCTTATCAGAAGGTACAGGTTATACTTGGCCCACCTGCGGGCCCGCGATGGCCTGCCACTGCAGCGCATCACCCAGAGCTACCACATCATTGCGTTGAGAGCTTTTTTACGCTATCTCCTGGTCCAGCGCGACATAGCCACCCTGTCCCCTGACAAGATAGAGCTTCCCAAGCAGGGCTCCCGTTCCCCTGCCTTCTTAAACCCGGGGCAGATGGAGAGGCTGCTAAACAGCCCGCAAATATCAAACATAAGAGGCCTGCGGGATAGGACTATCCTGGAAACCCTATTCAGCACAGGATTAAGGGTGTCAGAATTAGTTAACCTTAATCGCGACCAGGTAGACTTAGAGCGCAAAGAATTTGGCGTCAAGGGCAAGGGAAACAAGTTACGGGTCGTCTTTCTATCAGATACTGCCGCACAATGGATTGAGCGCTACCTGCGGTCGCGACAGGACCGTTTCAAGCCGCTGTTTATTCGCCATAGCGGCAAGGTAGACGACCGCAACAACGGTGAAAGAATGCGATTAACTGCAAGGTCCATCCAAAATATTGTTGCCAGGTATGCAAAAAGAGCTGGCTTGCCCATCGAGGCCACCCCCCACACTCTGAGGCATTCCTTTGCCACGGACCTGCTCATAAGTGGTGCCGACATCCGCTCCGTCCAGGAAATGCTGGGCCATGAGAGCATCAGGACAACCCAGGTTTATACCCATGTCACCAACAGGCATCTGAAAGAGGTCCACAAAGCTTTTCATAGCAAAAACAGGCAGGCATAACTCTTATGTCAAGTGAAAATAGAAAATCTTCGGAGATGGGGTTGCCTTGGCATGTTGTCGAAGAGGCTATCAATCGTGAAATTGAGTGGCTGGAGAGAGTCATTGAACAAACGGTCATAGGCAAGGTGCCAGGCTGTGACGACTGCAGATATACTTTCCGGAAAATCGCCCTCTTAATTATCACCGGCAGAATTACAGCAAAGGAGTTGATTGCCAGAGATGGGCATGACCTGTGGGATGATTTGACAGAAAAGCGGGGCATCAAGAAATCCGCACGTCACGGTGGCGTCTGGCATAGAAAAATGATGGATGTTGTTACTGAATACTTTGCAAATCAGGGTTTCCAGGTAATTCCCGAGCCTTTCCTCAGCCAGGGACGTGCCGATTTGGGCATCCATAAGGATGGCCATGCGCCTTTGTTCATAGAGATAGGTGATACTTCTGTTTATAAACTATGGTGGAATTTGCAGGTCTTGACTGATTGCAGGATTTTACTGGTGTCGGACGAGAAGCAAGCCATAGAGTTTACCTGCCGCAGCGGGCAGTAAGGCATAATTAGCAGACCATAAGGAGATGGGAGCGATTGAAGATGTTACCACATATCGATGACTTTCTGGCCAGCCTACAGGCCAGCCATTATTCTCCATTGACAGTTCGCAACTACAAGGGATACCTGGAAGTTTTCAGTCGCTTTCTGCACGAGAGCCACATTCCCTTCGACAGAATCAACAAGCAGACTATCACCTCCTATAAAGCATACCTTGCCTCGCGCGGTGGAAAGACAGCGAAGCCAGGCAATCATAGTGACAAGCAACCTGCACCGTGCACCATAAACTACAAATTGATAGGACTCCGAGTTTACCTGCGCTACTTAATCGGTATCGACTATCCCTGCCCTTTAGCGCCCGAAGCAGTCGAAAACCTGAAGGCTGCCCCGAAACGGCCTCAAGTGCCCGACTTCAAAGATTTAATCAGGTTAATTGAAGCGCCATCCCCCGGGGCAAATATTATGGAACTCCGCGATAAAGCTATTCTGGAAATACTGTTCAACACGGGTTTAAGAGTATCGGAATTAGTCAGTCTAAACCGTGACCAGGTGCACTTAGAGCGGAAACAACTTGGTCTCAAAGGCAAAGGAAATAAGATACGAATATTATTTCTATCAGGCACAGTTGCACAATGGATTGGGTGCTACATGCAATCGCGCCGAGACCATTTTGAGCCGCTTTTTATTCGCCATAGTGGTAAGATAGATTCCCGGAGAAGCGGCGAAAAAATGCGACTGACACCGAGGTCTATCCAAAGAATTGTCACCAGGTATGCAGAAAGATGCGGGTTGCCAATCAAGGCAACCCCTCAAACCCTGAGGCATTGCTTTGCCACCTATCTGATTGAGGAAGCTGCCAATCCGGTTCCCCTTCAGGTTCTCTTTAGTCACGAGTCCTTAGATGGCATCACCCGCTATGTTCATACCTCCGATGAATATACAGAAGAGACCCCCAGTACCTACCATCCTATACCTAAGCCAGATCGTTAAGGCAATAATGAAAACATTATGTCAACTAGCCAGGCCAGGTCCCTAGCCAATAATTTGAACACCAACGATAATATGTCGGCGAATTAAGAGGAAAATCCCGACTTTTCCAGGAAATACCCTACCCTATCCCTAACTGACTTGTTGAGCAGGCCTTTCCTATATGCTTGGGTATGCAGAAAGAGCTGTACATGCTGCGGGACTTGCCAGAGCCTTTTCTCGTCATAGCGGTAGCCATACCTTGAGGAACTGCCCAGTTTCGCAGTGGTAATTTCCTCGTTTCTATAACCTATATCTTTAACCAGTTCAGGATCAAATCTATTCTTCCTGGCTATCTCATCTAAGACGCCGTGGATATTGGTGCCATGCTGAGCAGCAATCTTCTCTCTACTGGCATACTTATCAGAAATACCTATTACTTCAGCCAAGTGGCGGTGTGGATGTTTCCCCAGGTTATCGCCCTTAGAGGTAACTTTCAATTCGGATGCCACGCTCATAGCTACATCTACCACTTCGGTATCTAAATAAGGGAAGAACATCTCAATGCCATGTGCCATGGCTATTTTGTTTTCTCTGTCCAAGGTCTCCACATCGGCTCTGGTGAAATCGTCCCACATCCTGCGGCAAAGCTCCTGACGACCATCCCTGCCCAGAACCTCAGGATACCAGTTGTAACCTCCCCATAGCTCATCAGGCCCCTGGCCGGAGAAAAGCACTCCGATGCCATCTTGGACAGCCATATCTATTGCGGCATAGATGCCAATGCCGGCTTCAACTTGAACGAAGTCCCCATCCTCAACCGCTTCAATAACTTTGGGAATGTATTCCGACACCTCATCGACGTTCAATATCCTCGTCTTCTGCTCAACACCAATCTCTTCGGCAAATTCTTGGGCAAAGCTCACGTCCGGTGAACCAAGCAAGCCCACGGTATATGCAACAACTTCTATCCCCGAATCAGAGGCAATATCATGCACTAGCTTGGCTATCAGACAGCTATCGACACCTCCCGAGAGTAGCACACCCACTTTAGCTGTGTGGTTCACCTCAGTCAGTCTTTTTCTCACCGCTGAACACAAGGCCTCCTGGTAACAATTCACAGCTTGCGACATATTTCTTATATCGATTTTTCCCTTGTCGTAAGGCAAAGCCTCTTCCACCATAACCCCCTGGGGGTTAAGAATAGCGAGCATACCAGCCCGGAGAGGCCTGACTTCACTCAAGCCTATCTTCCACAGAGGTTTCTTGTTAGAGGCGAAGGCTGAGAACTTATTATTTTCAGCAAAGTAAAGTGGTTTTGTACCTAAAGAATTGCGCGATATCACTATTTGGTCAGCATCGCTAACTGCCAAGGCATAATCGCCGTCCAGGTCAGTTAAAGCTCCCCTGACCTTTTCTTCCAAGTCGCCAGGCAGTTCTGCCAGCAAATGGACTAAGGGCTCGGAAACCATTTCCTTTGCTGTGTGATGGACTTGAGGAAGCCTGGACACTATGCTTTCAAGATTGTAAAGATGGCCATCATATATTAAGACCAGCTTCTCCTGGTAATCCGTACAATGGTGTTCTGGGGACATTCCTTCGACAGGGAGAGATACTTGGACGAGAGCCCTGTCATTCGTATCCTCTAGAATGGAGCTGATAGACCATGGATAAACAGCATCTGTGGATTCACTCATTGGACATGCAGTTTCCGTCATAAGAGCCAGTTCTCTTCTTAACTCGTCTTGACCCATATTGACCTTGTTGAAAATGCCACCTATCCAACTCATGAAGAGACCTCAAATTACGACATTATTTTAATATTGCTAATGTGGGGACTTTGTTTGGATGCTTCCCAGCTAGGCGGGATACCAGCTCTCACTTCAGGTATTTTACATTAAATTCAGTATATACGCAACTTCCGTTACCAATACGATCTTCCAAGACAATGCCTTTATAGCCACAGCCTCCATTCGTAACCAGTTCAGTCAAGGAGTTCCCTCACCACTTTACCCACATATCTTGCAATGGCGGGGGAGGCGGTGAGTCCCGGGGATTCTATACCGATTAGATTTATCAAGCCCGGAAAGCCCATTTTCTCCTCATGGGCAATGACGAAATCACGGAAGGCTTCTCCTGGCGCTTGAAGCTTAGGCCTTATGCCAGCAAATTCGGGAGCTAAATCCTCAGGTTCAACAAGTGGGAAGAATCTTTTGGCTGAATCATAGAAAGTTTCTTTCTGGGTCTCATTAACACTATAATCTATTGCCTCAACATAGCGAGCGTTGGGGCCAAGCCGCAACCTACCATCAAGGCCCGGGGTCACGTGAATTCCATGTCCAGCCTGCTCGGGGGTAGGGTAGATGAGCTTGCTTACAAGATTTCGATATTTTGAACCTAGACTGAAGTATTCGCCTTTGCAGTAATGGAGCTCATAACCTGCTTTAGCTATGTCCATCCCGGCAAGCTGGGCTACCTTGTCGGAGTTCAAACCAGCCGAGTTCACCACAACACGGGCAACAAAAGCAGAAATCCCATCTTGACCCCTTATTTGAACTTTATACCTTGCCCCTGCTTTCTCTATTCCTATTATCTCAGTATTGAAGGCAAACTCGACTCCCCTTTCCCTCGCTTGGTTGTAAAGAAACTTCAGTAAAGAGTAGGAATCGAGAATTCCGGTGGAAGGAGATAATAGCCCCGCTCTAGCTTCAATATTTGGTTCAACCTTTTTGAGTTCTGCTTGAGAAAGAAGCATCAAATCATTTACGCCATTCTTTCTCCCCTGCTTGTAAAGCTTTTCAAGCTGTGTCGCTTCATTTTCGTTTGCTGCCACGATAAGCTTTCCCAGCTTTTTGTGGGCGATACCGCTCATTTCACAAAGCTCGTAAAGCAAGCTTTTCCCTTCAACACAAAGCTTTGTTTTCAAAGAATCTTCAGGGTAGTAAATGCCGGCGTGGATAACTTCACTATTCCTGCTGCTGGTCTCAAGTCCGAAGCTGTGGTTCTTTTCGAAGACGAACACTTCTTTTTTTCGTTGGGCGATTTCATCAGCTGTAGCCAGGCCGACTACTCCAGCCCCAATAATCGCCACATCAATTTCGGCAAGCATTTACCCTCTTGGCCTATAAGAATTCTGAATAACTAAGTAGATGCTTTATTATCCAGTGAATCTAGTGTGCCAACCAAGGACCTACATAATTACCAGCACGCTCTAAGGAGCTTTACGGAAGGCTCTCATCTCGGCTATGCCTCTCGATGTTCTGTGGCCACATGCTGGTCAGAGGCCTCTAACGGCGGTACGGAGATGCTTAGCACCACGGCTTCATCATCGGTTCGGATGCTATGGAGAGCATCAATAGGAACCCTCAAAATTTGGTGAGGCTTGAGTACTACCAACTTGTCATCCACTGTCACTCTGGCAGTCCCTTCTAGGACGAAGTAGATTTGTGTGGTCTTATGATGGTGATGCAGATGGACAAACTTGTCCTTGGCCAGCTTTAGCAGCCTGAGACTGCATTCCGGTGTTTCCGTATAAGATATTACTTCATAATCCCCGATGCGCACGTGTGCCATTTCTACCTCCTTAAACGAGCTTGCAACTCGACTGAGCCGAGTGTCGCCATCTCCTGCCCACGGTTCACAATTATCCCAGAATCTCCTCCGCTTCCTCCATATCCGCCTCCATTACATGGGGTATGCCAGAGACCTCCGCCGCCTCATTAGTGAGAGCAACGATATCGCCACGTTCAAGGAACTTGAGGGCAAATTTTCGGCTTCCAGCCATGAGTTGGCGTAGTCCCTGGGCAAGCCGCTCATAGTAAGTGTAGAGCCCAATAGCCGAAGTTGGAATTCTCTCGTAATCCTTGCCATACTCTCTTTTCAGCTCCTCAGCAGTAACAAAGACAGCTTCCCTGGTTTTGCCAAATCGCTGCAGATAAACAGGAAGTTGTCCACTGGTTATAGATTCACCGATAGTCTTAGCAACCATAACCGCAGCAAGAGGTGCTCTTGCCATGCCTATTGCTTTCACATAGGGAGAACCTAGTGCCAAGCCCTTAAACATCTGGTCTTCCAAAACAAATCCACCTGCAATTACAATGTCAGGCACATATTCGCCTTTTGCTGCCAACTGACTAGAATATTTATAGAGCAGTGACCATAGTTCTACACCGGGCACGCCCCACTCATTCATCATACGCCACGGACTCATGCCCGTGCCACCACCGGCAGCATCAACGGTGATATAGTCGATCTTTGCCATGGAGGAGAACTTGATGGCACGCGCAAGGTCTGCAGGTCTGTAGGCACCAGTCTTCAGCGATATATATTTTGCGCCAGCCTTCCTCAATTGAGCGACAGTCTCAAGAAAGCCCTCTTTGGTGACCATACCAACACGTGAGTGTCTTTCAAACTCAGTGAAACCGCCTTTCTCAAAATCATCTACAGTAGCGGGATCAAGCGGATCAGGAAGGACAATGTAGCCTCTCCTCTTAAGGAGTTGTGCCTTCTCAAGGCTCTTGATTTTGACCTCACCACCTATATCCTTGGCTCCTTGTCCCCATTTCAATTCCACCGCATCAACTCTGAGTTTCTCTATGGCGTACTCTAGTACACCAAGTCGACCGTCTTCAACATTTGCCTGCACAACAATTGCACCATAACCATCACGCTGCCATTCCTTATAGAGCTTTACACGCCTCTCAAGGTCAGGGGAATGAATAATTTTCCCCTTCTCTATCTTTGAGTCGGCATCCATTCCACACACATTCTCTCCGATGGTAAGTATTGTGCCTGTCAGTGCGGCTCCAATCGCCAGACCTTCCCAGTTCTGCTTGGCGATATTGGTAGAACCCAAACCAGGAATGACAATTGGCAGGCGTAACCTGATTCCCCCATCCTGCCCCAGCCTTGTCTCAAGATCAACATTTGGAAAGATGGCCTTGTCTGAGTCTTCCTCAATGCCGAAAGCACCAACTACTCTTCCCATTATGTTGAAGTGGGACAGGTCAATGGGGTAAGCCTTTTGGGAGGCAGTAGTAATAATACCGAATGGCTGTGGGTAAATAACCTCGTGCCCGCGGTATGCGCTCTTACCAATTTCACACATACCGATACAGCCTTCCACACAGGTGACGCACATTCCACTTATCGGGCACCAGTCGCCACCAGTCCTGTTCTTAGCCAATGTAGCAGCCGTTGCGTTATACCTAGTCAGTGTCATGTCTAGCCTCCTTTTATCTTTTTCCCGATCGCTTTATTTCTTGGTTGCACTTTTATTACTAGTAGACTTTATGGCCCTGTGGACCAACACTCTCCGAACATCCTGTACATATAAGACAGGTCTCCACAGGTGCAAGATTCTGACATCCTCCGCAGAGACCGTCGATGAGGTTCCCTGCTGTACAGGCTTGTTCGCAAACTGGACATATCCACTCGCAACCACCACAATTGCGGCACTCTTCGGGAGTAATGTCAAAAGCGGTTCCTACCCTCCGTGAGGTACCGCGGCCAATAAACCCGATACCACCAGATTTCATCTGTTCCCTGCAATAGCGCACGCAGCGCCCGCAGAGAATACAGCCCCTATCCTTTATCTTGAAACGAACCCTGTTGATACCCATATTTGCAGCCATGTCTTGCAGCGTCTTGGAGTTTGGACAGGAAGCGAGCAATAGTTCAACAATCATCTTCCGCGCTTTCGTCGCCTTTTCTGAGTTGGTGAGAATCACCTGCCCCTGTTCCACCAGCAGTGTACAGGAGGCTTCAAGTGATGAGCGATTGCCTTTAACTACCTCGACCAAGCAAACACGACACTCACCGTAGCAACTCAGACCGGGATAGTAGCAAAGTGTAGGGATAGTAATGCCCATTTCACTGGCTGCTTCAAGGACTGTGGTACCCTCGGATACCCGCGTTCTTATTCCATCTATAGTCAATTCAACCATGCTATTCCCCCGTTACAAGATTATAACCGCATCAAACTTACAGCTGTCGCGGCAGAGGCCACACTTGATGCACTTTTCTTGGTCGATGACATGCGGCTCTTTCTTCTCACCCGATATAGCCCCCTGCGGGCATTCTCTGGCGCACACCCGACAGCCAGTGCATTTCTCTGGATCGATGTTGAAGGTTATGAGTTCTTTGCATACGCCCGCCGGGCATCGTCTCTCCCTTACGTGAGCCTCATATTCATCGCGGAAGTATCTGATAGTGGAGAGAACGGGGTTGGGTGCTGTGCCACCGAGAGCACACAGCGAGGCTTCCTTGATAACACCACCAAGCTCCTCCAATAGGCTGATATCCTCCTCCTTGCCTTTCCCTTGAGTTATATCAGTAAGGATATCCAGCATCCTGTCCAATCCTTCACGGCATGGCACACAATTGCCGCAGGATTCTTCGGTCAAGAATTTGACGAAATATCTGGCTATATCCACCATACAGGTATCCTCATCCATAACTATCATTCCACCTGAGCCCATCATTGATCCTGCATCGGCAAGCCTATCGAAATCGACGGGCAGGTCAATAAGACTCTCAGGCAAGCAACCGCCTGATGGGCCACCTGTTTGGATAGCTTTAAATTTCTTGCCGTGGGGGATTCCACCCCCGATGTCATAGATGATTTCCCTGAGCGTTATGCCCATTGGCACCTCAACCAACCCTGTGTTGTTTATCTTCCCTACCAGGGAAAATATCTTGGTGCCCTTGCTCCCGTCAGTGCCGATTTGAGAATACCAGTCAGCACCACGGCTGATAATGAGGGGCACATTTGCCCAGGTTTCCACATTATTGAGATTAGTGGGTTTCCCATAAAGTCCCTGTAGGGCAGTGTGGATATGCTTGGGGCGTGGCTCTCCAACCTTTCCCTCCAAGGAGGCCATGAGAGCTGTGGATTCCCCGCAGATGAAGGCCCCTCCACCACGCGAGATCTTCACATCAAAATCAAAACCGGAGCCGAGTATGTTCTGACCAAGAAGACCGTACTCCCTTGCTTGGCCCAAGGCTATGCCAAGGTTCTTCAGAGCGAGTGGATACTCGAGCCGCACATAGACATACCCGTCGTGCGCCCCCACAGCATAGGCCCCTATTACCATACCTTCCAAGACACTATGAGGATTCCCTTCTAGAAGGCTCCTGTCCATATAGGCACCAGGGTCGCCCTCATCAGCATTACAGATGATATAGCGGAGGCCATCTGACGATGAAGCATTGCGGCAGGATTCCCACTTTCTGCCTGTGGGGAAGCCTCCACCACCTCGCCCACGTAAGTCGGATTTCTTGATTTCTTCAATTACCTCCTCTGGCTGCATGTTGAAAAGGACTTCAGACAGAGCCGAGTAACCGCCTATAGCAAGGTAGTCCTCCATATTTGTGGGATCAATGAGACCATTATTGCCAAAAACAAGCCTTTGCTGTCTTTTGTAAAAGGGAACGTCTTTTTCAAACTGGGCCTTCTCCCCGCTCAGCGGGTCAACATAAAGGAGTCTATCGATGACGTTGCCTTTTATGACCGTCTCCGCGATTATTTCAGAAACATCGCTTGGACTGACGCGCTGGTAGAATATCTTTTGGGGATACAGTACCACTAGCGGACCACGTTCGCAGAAGCCATGACACCCTGTCACTTTCAATTCGATTTCCTTGCTTAGTCCCTGTCGCTTTATCTCGCTCTTGAATGCTTTGGCAACATCCTCACAACCATACGCACGACAGCCAGTGCCGCCGCAGACTGAGACACATGGCTTTTCAGGCTCGCGTCGACTCAGTATCCCAACCCGCAATTGTTCCAGTTCAACTGCTGACGTCAGTCTCTTCATGTCTCCTGTCTCTCGGTGCTTTCTTGTATCTATTAAGGACTTTCTTGGCTTTTCCAGGGCTCATTTGTCCATGGTATTTATCATCTACAACCACGATAGGGCCTAGAGCACACGCTCCCAGACAATTCACCGTCTCCAGTGTAAACCGCATGTCTTCAGTTGTCTCGCTAGGCTCTATGCCAAGTTGCCTTTTCACTTCATCCAGCACGGCTGGAGCGCCGCGCACATGGCAGGCGGTACCCAGACAAACGCTTACTGTGTGCTCACCCCGTGGCTTCAAACTGAATGCCTTAAAAAAGGTGGCAACACCGCAGATCTGTATCAATGGAATATCCAACTGGCTCGCTACTGCTCTTAAAGCATCTTCTGGTAGATAATGATATTCGGATTGCACATCCTGAAGTATCGAGATGACGCTGTCGTGGTTGCCGCCATATCTATCCACTATCGCCTTCACTTTTTCATAATAGTTCATCATTTCATAAGCATCCCCCTCTGTACTTTCCTTAAATTCCCATTCCTAGATTCTCACAGATATCCCTTTCTCAGCCAAATAAAATTTCGCCTGGGAAATGGATATCTCTCCAAAGTGGAAGATGGAAGCAGCCAAAACTGCTGCCGCTTTGCCAATTGTTATGGCTTCATAAAGATGCTCTAATTTTCCTGCACCTCCGGAGGCAGTGATCGGGATCCTGACCGATTCGGCCACAACTCTGGTCATCTCCAGGTCATATCCCTCCTTCGTGCCATCGGCATCTTTGCTGGTGAGCAGAATTTCCCCAGCCCCGAGCTCCTCTACCCTCTTTGCCCAGTCAACAACATCCAAACCAGTGGATTCGCTACCGCTCTTGACTACCACCTCTAATCTTGGAAGACTACTTTCAGGCGGGTTTTTTCGTCCATCGATGGCAACAACAAGCTTTTCCCTGCCAAATTTTCTCGAAGCCTCTCTTATGAGTTCAGGATTCCTCACAGCCGCCGTATTTATCGAGATTTTATTCACGCCAAGATCGAACAAGGCTTTCATATCGTCGGTATTCCTAATCCCACCACCTACGGCAAAAGGGATGCTAACCTTTTCTGCCACTTTCTTGACCCATTCCAGCATTGTCCCCCTGCTCTCCACGGTGGCGGCAATATCGAGGAAGACAAGCTCATCAGCTCCTTCACGGCAATAAGCCTCTGCTGCCTCGACAGGGTCTCGAGCATCCCTCAGATTTACGAAGTTCACCCCCTTGACTACTCTGCCATCCTTCACATCCAAACATGGTATGATTCGCACTACATGCATTTCACAAGTCCCAGAACTTAATCAAATCTCGATACTCCATAACAGTACTCATAGCATGATTTTCCACTTCTATGCCTGATTCGACAGCAGCAGCTACAGGATTAAGTCCACCCATGAGTATCATCCCCACCTTATTTAATTCCACAGGAACCTCGCACACAGACTTGCTCACCTCACCCACCATAATCAGTCCACCCAGATTAGCTTCTTTTAATCCGGCAACGACCGTCGCTGCAACGGGTTTGCATATAGCCGGTATTTCTCGGAAATTAGCTAAAATCCTTCCTTCCCCTTTTCTAACCACTTGACCAACACTGGTCATCTTACTGGTAATGTATATCTCTGAAGGGTCTAAGGATGAGCCCGAATATTGGATAAGCTCCACAAATCGTAAAGGTTTGTGGTTCTTAATTTGAAGGATGCCTCCGAATCTAGAATCCATAGGGACACCAGCTTTAAGCAAAGCACCATTAACTATGACGCCACAAACAGTGGCTAGCCCTACTTTACCCTCGGGCATGATGATTCCACCCAATTTTTCACCTTGGCGAGCTACAGCTACAAGGTCACCAACACAGATCCCAGCCTGAAAAACTACCTTCATAGTCTCGAGCGCCTTCCTAAATTGCTTCTCAGGGAAAAAAGAGATATTAACAGGAACCTTGCCTTGACGCTTGTCTATGTCGAACTCTGTTTGATAGGCCAGAAGCTCAATTTTAGAAGCCACAAAACCGACCTTGTCGCTGACCAAAGCACTTTCTAACTCTTCAAGGCCTGGCTGTGTAATTAATCTCCCATCTCTTCCCACGCTCTCTGTAAACCCACGTTCATCCATTAGCTTGAGATGGTACCTCACAGCTCTTTCGCTCAACTCGATGCCATGGTCCTTAAGATGGTGGGAAATTACTCTGGCGCCAAGAGGCTCGCTGGACTGGCTCAAGATTCTGAGAATAGCAATTACCTTTCTCTCTACTTCTTGAGCTTGTTGTATCAGCAAATTTTTACACTCTTCCTTATTTGCCTACGGTAACCTTTTGCCGTAAAACTGCGATTTTGCCAGATTTACAGATGACTTGTCAATCCCCCAAAGATAACCCAGATTACAGAAAATACTCATAAATGTCTGGTATACTATGATTTGTTGCAGTAAGGAGGCAAATTGCACCCAATCAGGGTTGGTATAGCTCAGATTAATTCCACTGTAGGCGATCTCAGTGGCAATACAAAAAAAATAATGCAATCCATTGACCAAGCGAAGTCGCTTGGAGTTGACTTGCTAACCTTTCCTGAATTGGCCATAACCGGCTACCCCCCTGAAGATTTGCTGCTTAAACCACAATTCATTAGACAAAACAGGGAAAGCCTTAACAAAATAATCGAGCGCGGCTCAGATATAGCGGTAGTGGTAGGCTTCGTTGACAGCGATGGTGATATATACAACGCTGCCGCAGTGATCTATAACAAGAAATTGATGGGTGTTTATCACAAATTCTATTTGCCGAACTACGGCGTGTTCGATGAAAATAGGTATTTTCAGGCAGGGAGAGAATGCCCCGTTTTCGTCATTTATGGCATCAGCATAGGCATAACCATCTGTGAAGATATGTGGTATGAAGCCGGTCCTGCGATTGTACAGGCCTATGCTGGAGCTAGAGTGTTGATTAATATAAGCGCCTCCCCATATCATGCCGGAAAAGGGTTCTTCAGAGAAAGGATGCTCGCTACCAGAGCATCAGATAGCGTAGCCATTGTGGTCCATAATAATCTGGTTGGAGGGCAAGATGAGCTTATATTTGACGGCCATAGTCTGATTATCAATGAGAAAGGGGAACTGGTTGCTCAGGGGAAACAGTTTGAGGAGGACTTTATAGTAGCTGATTTGGATGTGGAGTCAGTATTCCGCTCTCAGTTGCATGACCCCAGACGCAGGAAAGATACACCATGGATTAGGGAGAAGTTAGAAGAAGCTACTAAGATAGAGGTGTCAAGCGAATATCCCGCAATTGCCAGGACTCCTTTGCCACCGAGACGAATTGAAAGATTAGATGAACTTGCTGAGATTTATCAAGCTCTCGTCCTCGGCACCGGAGATTATGTGCGCAAGAACGGCTTTGAGAAAGTAGTTATCGGTTTATCCGGTGGAGTTGATTCAAGCTTGGTGGCTGCCATAGCAGCAGATGCCCTTGGGGCTGAAAATGTCATAGGTGTCTCCATGCCCTCTCGCTACTCATCGCCGGGAAGCAAGTCGGACGCTGAAGCTTTAGCAAGAAACCTAGGAATACAGTTCCAGGTAATACCTATTGAGAAAGCGTTTAGTTCCTATCTGGAAACAATGGCTGAACCCTTCAAAGATACCAAACCGGATGTTACCGAGGAGAACATTCAGGCAAGAATCAGGGGCAACATTCTCTTTGCCTTGTCCAATAAGTTTGGCTGGTTGGTGCTTGCTTGCAGCAATAAGAGCGAGACAGCCACGGGCTATACTACCCTTTATGGAGATATGGCTGGTGGCTTTATTCCCCTAAAGGATGTTCCCAAGACGATGGTCCTCGAGTTAGCCAGATACAAGAATCGCCAGGCAGGGAAAGAGGTGATACCAGCTGCTGTCCTAACCAAAGCACCATCGGCTGAACTAAGGCCAGACCAAAAAGATATCGATACCCTGCCACCATATGAAATATTGGACCCTATTCTAAAGGCTTATGTAGAAGATGATGTTACGATTGACCACATTATAGCTATGGGCTTTGACCCTGATATAGTCATGAAGACGGCTCGTTTGGTAGATAGGAATGAATATAAGCGCCGCCAGACTGCTCCTGGTATAAAGATAACCACCAGGGATTTTGGCCGGGACAGGAGATTGCCGATAACCAACCGATTCAGGGATGAGTAGCTTGAGAAAAACCGGCGGTATCTTGCTAGCCATAAGGTCATTGCGCAAGCCAAGAAGATGGGTGCCAAGGCCATAATAGGCGCTAGGTTTGTAACCTCAATGGTAATGTCTGGAGCTGCCGAGATGGTAGCTTATGGAACAGCAGTAAAAGTGCTGTGAGTTTAACTTATTCAGCTCCCCCATGCTTGGCGGATAGACACCTTCTACTCACAGGATCGGTAAATATCTCTTGAGCTCGTATTCGGTCACTTGGCTCCGGTATTGGTCCCATTCGATTCTCTTATTCTTGATGAAAGCATCAAAAACGTGATCGCCAAGGGCTTTTTGCACCAGTTCACTTTTTCCCGCGAGCTGGATTGCCTCCCAAAGGCTGCCTGGTAGAGTACCTATCCCTCGCCTCTTTCTCTCCTCCTCGGTCATTTCATAAACATTCTCCTCTACAGGATCTGGCACCTCATACTCCTTCTCGATTCCCTCCAGTCCAGCAGCCAGCATCACGCTGAAGACAAGGTATGGGTTGCAAGCGGGGTCAGGGGATCTAAACTCTATCCTGGTGGCCTTTTCTTTGCCCGGCATATATTCTGGGACTCTGATCAAGTCAGCCCGATTTCGCGATGCCCATGAAAGGTACACAGGCGCCTCATATCCTGGAACCAATCGTTTGTAGGAATTGACCCACTGATTGGTAACCGCAGTGATTTCGGGAGCATGCCCCAACAGTCCGGCGATATAGAATTTAGCCACTTTAGAAAGGTGGTGTTCATCATTTTCATCAAAGAAGGCGTTGGTGTTAACTTTAAACAGCGATTGATGGACATGCATGCCACTGCCATTGATGCCGAAGACCGGTTTAGGCATAAAGGTAGCGTAAACCCCTTGCTGTAGTGCTATTTGTTTTACCACCAGGCGGTAGGTCATTACATTGTCAGCCATAGTCAGAGCATCAGTTTACCTCATGTCTATCTCATGCTGGCTGGCGGCAACTTCGTGGTGGGAATATTCAACGGCTATGCCCATTTCCTCCAGTGTAAGAACCGTTTCCCGCCTTAGATCAGTGGCGACATCCAGGGGGGTCATGTCAAAGTAGCCTCCTTCGTCTAACCCTTGAGTTCCCTTTGAATCCTGAAAGTAGAAGTACTCCAACTCCGGGCCCACATAGAAGGTGTATCCCATGTCAGCGGCTCGTTTCAAATTCCTCTTCAGCACATATCTGGGATCTCCTTCAAAAAGTTCACCGCCGGGTCTCTGGATGTCGCAGAACATCCTGGCTACGGCATGGTGCACCCTGGGTCTCCATGGCAGCAACTGAAAGGTATCAGGGTCAGGCATAGCCACCATATCGCTCTCGTCGATTCGAGCAAAGCCCTGAATAGAGGAACCATCAAAGCCCATCCCTTGTCCTAGGGCACCTTCCAGTTCTTCCACGGTAATGGCAAAGCTTTTCAAAATACCCAAGATGTCGGTAAACCACAGCCTGATGAACTTGACATCGTGCTCCTTAGCCATTTTGAGAACATACTCTTTGCTTTCCCCGTTGCTTCTATTTTCCATTTTTGCCCTCCTTTTCTTTATTTCTCGATCTCCTTTTATATGGCGTTGTCGCCATCTTCTCCAGTCCTGATACGCACTGCGTTATCAACAGAATAGACGAATATTTTGCCATCTCCCGACTCGCCAGTCCTGGCACTGCTGACAATAGCATGCAGAATTTTGGACACGTCTTTATCCAGGACAACAACCTCTACCTTGAGCTTAGGCAGAAAATCTACCCGGTATTCTCCTACTCGCCATTGCAGCGATAGTCCCTTTTGTCGGCCTCTGCCGCTTACCTCGCTAACTGTCATGCCGAAATAACCATTTTCCTCGACAACATTTTTGACATTCTCCAGTTTTTCTTCCCGGATGATAGCCTCTATTTTCTTCATCTCAGCGCTCCTCCGTATGCCCTTTCCCCATGTTGTGAAATATCCAACCCCACCGTTTCTTCAGTCTCACCAACTCTCAGCCCAATAGTTATGTCAACTAGCCTCCCTAAAATCCAGGTACCTCCAAATGCAAAGGCCCATACCGCAGCAATTCCAGCAACCTGCCTGGCAAGCTGTAGGGCATTGCCCAGAAGCAGACCGTCGGCACCAGCCGAATTAATGGCTGCGCTGGCAAAAATACCGGTGGCCAAAGCCCCCCAGGTGCCTCCCATACCGTGAACCGCCCACACATCCAGAGACTCGTCTATACCGCGCCTCATTCTGAAGAGCATGCAGTAATAGCATATCACCGCCGCCACAATGCCTATTGGTATCCCAGCCAGCGGTGGTACAAAACCGGCGGCTGGGGTAATCGCCCCCAGTCCGGCAACTGCCCCAGTGGCAATGCCAAGGAGACTGGGACGCCGCTGACGCCAACTGAGTATCATCCATGTAAAGGCTGCGGCGGCAGCTGAAATGTTGGTGGCAACAAAGGCGCTAGCTGCTAATCCTCCCGAGATTAGAGCACTGCCAGCATTGAAGCCGAACCAGCCAAACCAGAGTAGCCCTGCGCCAAGTGCTACCATGGGAATATTGTGAGGTTCCATAGGCTCCCTATTGACAAAACATTTACGTGGGCCAAGTAACTTAGCCAGAGCCAACGCTGATACACCGGCAGCAATGTGAACCACTGTCCCGCCAGCAAAGTCAAGTGCTCCCAACTCGCCCAGCCAGCCACCCGAACCCCAAACCCAGTGTGCCACGGGGCAATACACAACAGTCAACCATAGAGCGGAAAAGACCAGAATGGCACTGAATTTGATTCGCTCGACTACTGCCCCTGTGATCAAAGCTACGGTGATTATGGCAAACATAGCTTGAAATATCATGAAGGCTAGATGGGGAACAGTACTGGCATAGACAGCGGATGGCTCCTGCCCTACCTGCCTGAGCCCCACCCAATCGAGCCCACCAATAATGCCTGCTATACCAGGAGCGAAGCTCAGACTATAGCCATAAAGAACCCAGATTAGACCAACGATAGCCAGAGCAGCGAAGCTCATCATCATTGTGGAAAGAACGCTCTTTCTTCTCACCATGCCGCCGTAGAATAGAGCCACGCCCGGCGTCATTAACATGACCAGCGCTGCTGAAATTAGCAGCCAGGCGGTGTCAGCGGCATTGACAGCCATTGGGAATCCTCACATATTTCATGTCTACAATTTAATATGTCTATTGTTTCCATAATATTACAATAGCGTTAAATCTATGTTACAGAAGAAAGGGTAAGTGGATTAGCTTACAGCTCTGAGCCTTCCGTAGAAAAACCGCCTCTCCACCTGCCGATAGCTTCAACATCTCCATCGGTGTTGAAAAAACTACGGAATATCCTCAGGTAGTAAAGCTCTTCTTTGGAAGAAATCTCGATATCCCTCGATAGCTCTTTCTCTCTCTCAAATTCAGCATCCGAGATTTCAGTCTGGGCCAAATCGGTGATCAAACGCTCTGAACCGCAGCCAGCGGCAAACTCTGCCTTGGGTCTCAATAAAATCTCATCGGGAAGGTAGCCCGAGAAGGCCTGCCTCAGAAGCCACTTCTCAATCCTAGATCTTTTTCCCGATTGCTTCAGTCTTGGATCGATAGACATGACATATTCTACAAAGTCTATATCGAGAAATGGCACTCTGCCCTCTATTGAGTGCGCCATAGTGGCACGATCCACCCTTTGGAGATTCATGTTATGTAAGCCAGTTAGAATCCTAACGGTTTCCTTATAGACATCTTCTTTATTCCCGAATCGCTTGATATAGTGATACCCGGCAAACACCTCATCCGAACCCTCTCCCGTAAGTATCACCTTCACATAATCACTGGCGAGCCTTGACACGAAATAACAGGGAATTGCGCTTCTCACTAAGGCAGGGTCGAATGACTCCAGGTGATAAATCACATGGGGTAACGCCTCCAATACTTCATCTTTGGTATAAGTGTATTCATGATGGTCAGTCCCCAAAAAATCAGCCACTTTTCTGGCATATTCAAGGTCAATGGCAGCTCCCTCTAGTCCAACAGAGAAGGTATCCAAGTGGTCAAAATGCTGCCTCGATATAGCGGATATCAGGCTGCTATCAAGGCCACCGCTCAAAAAGCAACCTAGCGGAACATCAGACATCCAGCGCTTCTGCACAGCTTCACTCAGCATTTCGCGCAGCCCGTCAGTGATCTCATGTATATCATCTTCCCAATTGGTAACCTCCGGAAGATGATAGTACTGACCTAGGCCGGCTTTTGAAGAATAGTAATATCCTGGCGGAAATTCCTGAACTCGGTCTACCACGCCATCCAGCACCTTAAGTTCGGAAGCGAAAAAGAGGCAGCCATCCTTCCATCCTTGATATAGAGGTTTTATACCTAATGGGTCTCTAGCAACAAGTATATCTTCACCATCATAAAGAACGAAGGCAAACATCCCATCTAATCTTGAAACTGAGTCATATCCTTCCTCCTCGGCCAAGTGAATGATCACCTCACTATCGCTATTTGTGCGGAAATAATGCTGTCTTAGTCCACCTCTTAGAGTAAGATAGTTGTAAATCTCACCGTTGCATATGACGCACTTGTGCCCATCCTCACTGAAGATAGGTTGTCTGCCTCCCGCGACGTCCACTATGGAAAGCCTTGTTTGCCCCATGGCGATGTTGTCATCCACATATGTACCACGGTCATCTGGACCACGGTGAGATAATTTGTCCAACATGGTGGCTAAAAGCGGTTCCCAATGGCGGGCATTACGCCCATAAATTGCAATTATTCCACACATAGACCTACAGCTCCCTGAACCTGTAGCCAATATTCCTGACTGTCTCGATGAAGGTATGAGTTGAGTCCTCGATTTTGCTCCTCAATCTTCTGATGTGCACATCCACAGTTCTATCACCACCGTAGTAGTCCCAGCCCCAGACCTTGGCAAGCAGAGATTCACGGGTAAAAACCTTTCCTTGATTACTTGCTAGAAATTTGAGCAGATGGTACTCCTTGAAGGTCAGTAGTATTGGCTTGCCACTAATAGATACCTCGCACTTAGCTAAATCTATAACTAAGTCGCCACATTTAATTATATCTTCGCTGCCTATGCTCTCTTTTTGCCCCAGAATTCGCTTTATCCTGGCTGCAACCTCATTTGCCTCCCAGGGTTTGACCACAAAATCATCCATACTGGTGCTGGAAACGAGGCCATTGAGTCTTTCTCGGGAGACGAGGGTGATGAGGGGAATCTGTCTTTCTTGCCTCATCCTTTGAGCTTGTTCCCATGCTTCTGAACCAGTTGTCGCTTCATCCGCGTCCAGCAACATCACCCCGGGGGATTGCCCCGCAATTTGTTCGATTGCTCCATCATTATGGGGAACAATGAGACAATCAAAGCCTCCCTGAGCAAGTCCCGCCCTTAGTCTCCTTGCTTGGTCGCTTTCATTAGCTATGATGAACACTCTAGGCAAAGCTGGTTTCCTTATATTAATTTAGTAAGCGTAGAGGCGGCCATAGGGGCGAAGGTAAAGAGGGAAAAGCTTAGTAAATTTGTATTTTAATATCTGATCGGCATCGTAGCCAAAGTGAGAAGCAAATTCACCTACGCGCTCCTTTAGAACCGAGTAATCGGTCTCATCCAGTTCAGCGATACCCACTTCCTTGCCTAACTGAAATTCCTGAATCTCTCCCCTTATATAGATAGCGCCACCATGCATGCCTGTGCCGATGAAGTTCGCCTTATGCCCCTCTCCCTCTTCGAGATTTAGTCCCAGAAGGATTAGAACTCCGCCTGCCATATATTCGCCAAAAAAATCCTGCGCTGTGCCACCAATAACCACAATTGGCCTTTTGTCTTGGTATTCTTTCATGTGGATACCTGCCCGATACCCAACATCCTCTCTAACGAAAATCTTGCCTCCCCTGGCTGATAAACCAAGGATATCCCCGGCATGACCATGGATGATTATTTCCCCGCTGTTCATAGTGTTCCCGCAGCCATCCTGGGCATTACCGTGAACAATAATCCTGGGACTATCCATGAAAGCCCCTAAATCATTACCCGGGGTACCGAATATATCAATCTCGACTGGCTTGTCCAAGTCCGTGCCGATGTATCTCTGTCCATAGACATTTCGTAACTCAATTCTTTGAGTTCCGTTTGATACCGCTTCCCTCAGTTTAGCATTGAGTTCTCGGTAGAAAATGCCCCTGGCATCTATTGTTACAACTTCTTTCATCTTAGCTCCCTGCCATCCTTACTCCCAGAATTTCTAATTCGGTATCGCTAAGCCCCACGCCTCTGAGGTTAAGCCGATTGCCACGGAGACTCTCCACGGCATTGATGCCCATGCCACCCAGTATGTCCTTAAGCTCGAGACTCCAACCGCGGAGGAGATTGGACAGCCGCCTAGCTCCGATATCAGGATTGACCCTCTTGGTCAACCAAGGATCCGTGGTACAAATACCCCAGGCGCATTTCCCTGTGTGGCATTGCTGACAAGTTGTGCATCCAAGGGCGACGAGAGCAGCAGTTCCGATATAGATGGCATCGGCACCCAGGGCAATGGCCTTGGCTACATCGCCACTGTTTCTGATTCCGCCCGCGATGACGACAGAGGCTCGATTTCGGATGCCCTCTTTTCTTAGGCGGTCATCCACGGAAGCTAGAGCTAGTTCAATTGGAATACCAACGTTATCACGGATGATCTTGGGCGCAGCACCAGTAGAGCCTCGCAGCCCATCGAGAACTACGATATCAGCTCCTGCTCGTACCATGCCACTGGCGATAGCTGCTGAATTGTGAACGGCAGCAATCTTCACCGCTACTGGCTTGCTATAATTCGTGGCTTCTTTTAATGCGTAGACAAGCTGTGCCAAATCCTCAATGGAGTATATGTCGTGCTGTGGAGCTGGGGATAAGGCATCTGTGCCTTCAGGAATCATTCGGGTGCTCGATACCTCGGCACTCACCTTCTCACCAGGGAGGTGTCCTCCAATACCTGGCTTGGCTCCTTGACCAATCTTAATTTCCACTACCCTGGCAGCATCGAGGTATTCAGGATGAACGCCAAATCGCCCTGAAGCTACTTGTACTATAGTATTAGCTCCATATTTATACAGCTTGGGGTGGAGTCCACCTTCACCTGTGTTCCAAAGGGTTCCCATCCCAGTGGCAGCTCTAGCTAGGGACTCCTGTACATTCAAGCTGACCGCACCATAAGACATAGCAGAAAACATTACGGGCAGCTCGAGCCTAACCTGAGGAGCCAAATCTGTCTTAAGACCCAGCGAGCCAAACTCTACCCTGTCAGGTTTCTGCCCAAGATAAGTGGTTAGCTCCATCGGTTCACGTAGAGGGTCAATAGAGGGATTAGTCACCTGGCTGGCATTGAGAACCAGGTGGTCCCAGTAAATGCGGTAGCTCTTATCATTCCCCATTCCTGTGAGAAGCACGCCACCGGTCTCGGATTGCTTGATGATATCTTCGATAACCTCAGGACGCCAATTGTAGTTCTCTCTGTAATCCAGTGGATTTCTTCTAATGGTCAAGGCAGTAGTTGGACAAAAGACTACGCAACGATGACAGCCAACGCAATTCTCTTCGCAGCTCCTTATTTCATCGTCTTCAGTATCATAAGAATGAACATCGAAGGTGCATTGGTTGACGCACACCTCACATCTGATACACCGATAATCGTCTCTTTCCACTATGAATTTTGGTGGCAAATATGTCTTCATCTTATCCTTTTCTTATAGGTATTCCTTTTTCCGCTAAGTATTCTTTCGCCTGGCGAATCGAATAAACTTGATAATGAAAGATGCTAGCAGCGAGAACAGCATCAGCTTTGCCCATGACTAAAGCTTCATAGAGATGCTCCAAGTTGCCTGCACCACCGCTGGCGATGACTGGCACCATCACTGCTTCACTAATAGCGCATGTCAATTCCAGGTCATATCCGGTTCGCTGGCCATCGGCATCCCAACTGGTAAGGAGTAATTCCCCAGCACCAAGAGCCACAACCTGCTTAGCCCATTCAATTGCGTCGATACCAGTAGGCTTTCGTCCGCCATGAGTGCATATCTCCCACTCAGCATCGGCACCCTCACCTAGTCTCCCCCTTGAAGGGAGAGGAATACGGTGAGGATGGCGCTTAGCATCAATGGCCACGACAATGCACTGACTACCAAATTTGTCTGCTCCTTCAGTGATAAGCTCGGGATTTTGAACGGCGGCGGTGTTAATGGATACCTTGTCTGCCCCCGCTTTTAGCATGCGACGCATATCTCCAACACCACGCAAGCCTCCGCCAACGGTGAGGGGAATAAAAACCTGCTCGGAGACCCTCTCGACAATGTCAACCATGGTATCGCGTCCCTCAGGAGTAGCACCGATGTCCAGAAAGACAAGTTCGTCAGCACCCTCCTTATAGTAGAAAGCAGCTAGCTCCACGGGGTCGCCAGCATCACGGAGATGGGTAAAGCTAGTGCCCTTAACTACTCGTCCTTGAGTGACATCAAGGCAAGGGATAATTCTCTTAGTTAACACTTCCGTACACCTTCTATTTCTGCCGCTGAAGATTCTTCAGGCTCGAGCGGTTTTCCCAAACTGCCCACAATAGGCTCGCCACCCATGGGAATCCAGGCCCGGTTAAGGTCGGGACAAACGAGACGAATAGCTGATTCCTCAGAGGATAGGTAAAGCACCGGCCCTTTCACTCCTACGGTGAGAGGACGTAACCTTATCCTGTCGGTAAGACCAATCATCTCCCCTTGATGAGCAATGATCACGGTGAAAGGTCCATTCAGTAGAAGACTGCCATATACTTGGCGCAGAGTCCGAAAGAGTCTTTGCTCTTCTGGTGGGCAGCGCCCTATCTGGCTCCAGAAGGGAGGTGCTAATACCTTGGCTACTATCTCTATGGGAAGGCCATGTCTTCGTATTAAAAGGTCAACTGCATAAGCCACCACCTCAGTGTCGGTCTGCATAGTACAATTGTAGCCAAACTGCTCTAAATACCTTCGATTTATGCCGTAAGAAGAGATTTCACCATTATGAACCACCGTCCAGTCCAGGATGTTAAAGGGATGTGCCCCACCCCACCAACCGGGAGTATTGGTGGGAAATCTGCCGTGGGCTGTCCAGAGGTAACCTTCATATTCCTCCAAGCGAAAATATTCTGCTATCTCTTCCGGATAACCCACTCCCTTGAACACCGCCATATTCTTGCCGCTGGAAAAGACAAACGCTTCCTCCATTTTTGTGTTGATCTCCATGACCCTATCCACAACATAGTCGTCCTCTGATTCCCCATTGCTTCCCTCATTTTTCACTTCGAGGAAATAACGCCATACTAGGGGAGGGTCTACTATACCTGGCGTCGGCCTAGTGGGCACCTCCCCGGCATCAATTACGTGAAACTTTTGCCTGAGGAAATCCTCTACTGTGGCTTGCCCCTCCAGGCTCAGGTACATTATGTGGAAAGCATAATAGTTGGCATATTCAGGATATAGCCCGTATATGGCAAATCCACCACCCAGACCATTGCCACGAACGTGCATGTTGGCGATAGCTTCTACTACCGGCTTGCCCGAAAATCTAGTCCCTGAAGTGTCCATCATTCCAAAGATAGAACAGGCATCGATTACCTTATCATCGTGATAAAAGTTGTTTATCCTGCTCAGTCCTTTCAACGGCTTAACCTCCTTGCGAGACGATATCCACGAAATAGGCATGGAACCTCAGGTCAGATGTCAGCTCAGGGTGAAAAGCTGAAACCAATAAATTTCTTTGCCTGGCAGCAACAGGAGTGCCGTCGGGAAGGCAGGCTAGGATTTCCACTCCGGGTTCTGCCTGGATAATAATAGGTGCTCTGATAAACACAGCAGGAAAAGGAGCCTCGCCCAAAGCCGACACCGATAACGAGGCCTCAAAACTATCGACCTGTCTACCAAAAACATTGCGTCTTACTTTTATATCCATAGCTCCGATTGTCTCTACATCTAAGGCGAGAACGCTTTTCGCCAGCAAAATCATACCTGCACAAGTGCCAAATATTGGAAAACCATTTTGGCTCAATTCCCTTAATGCTTCTACAAAACCGTAGTGCACCATTAATCGCCCGATAGTAGTGGATTCCCCACCAGGGATGATGAGTCCATCGAGGCTCATAAGGTCTTGTGCTGAGCGTATGGCTAATGCTTCCACCTTCAATTTTTTTAGACTAGTGATATGCTCGCCGAAAGCACCCTGCAAAGCAAGCACGCCAATCCTTTTCTTATTATTCATTCTCATCACTCCAAAACTAAATAGCTATTCACAAGCGAAGGGTTCCTCCTCAGCCTGAATAGGCAGGGCAGGTTGAAGAATTACATCTGATGATGGCGCCAGTCGCTCTTGCCATAAGGCCCGCGGAAAGAATGCCAAGCCAAAATCATCAACCAAAAGACACTCTTTAAAGCCCTCTACATTGACTCTGTCCCTCATAAGACCGAAAATTATGCCCGATTTGTCAATATTTCCTACAAATACCATCCCCATTATGAAGTCATCTTTCAATATTACCTTCTGATATATGTTGCCCTCCAGTTTGCTAATGGTCTCGTATCCGTTGTCGTTGGGCACGGTGGGCATGCCAGCGGAGGTAATGTCAAATCCAAAGTAATTAAGTGAATTCATAGCCGTGCCGCCGGGATATTCAGCTGTGACTCCAGCCATGTTAAGTCCAGCAATCATGCCTCCAATATAGGCATTAGGCCAGATGGGGGTAACTCTATTCTCTCCGTACACAAAATCATAAGCTTCAGCTACGTCCCCACAAGCATAAACATTTGGATGCTTTGTAGCCATATGACGGTCTACTACTATACCCCGGTTCATTTCTAACTTGGCCTCCAGTGCGAGTTCTGAACGTGGTGATACACCAATGGCCACCAATACTAAATCGCAAGGCATCGCATCTCCGTTATCCAGGATAACCCCTTCGACTGCCTCTCGTCCCATGATTTCAAGCACAGTATGACCTGTAATGATTCTTACACCAGCTTGACTCAGAACCTCTTCAGCCATTGAGGATGCCTGTTGGTCGAGGATGGTATTTAGTATGCTCTCCTTCATTTCCACTACCATCACATCAGCTCCTCGTTTTATTAGAGCTTCGGTTACGCTCATTCCGATTAGCCCACCGCCAATGACTACTGCCCTTCTCGCGTTTTCAAGGAATTTATCAACCGCTTTGGCATCATCAAGGTTGGTAAAGGTAAAAACACCTTTCCTGTCACTCCCCTTTATCCTAGGAAAGATGGGATTCCCACCTGTGGCGAGCAAAAGCTTTTCCCAGCTTATGTCAGCCCCATCTTCCAGATGAGCACTTTGACGACCGGGCTCTATGCGCATAACTTTTTTGCCCGGCAGAAAAAGAATATTATTCTGGGCATAGAAGTCAGGGGGGCGGAATAATATCTCCTCCAGAGTTCGTTCTCCAGTGAGGAATTTAGAGATAAGAGGGCGTGAATAAGCAGGATAAGGCTCATCAGAAACAATAGTCAAATCGCCTTCCTTATCTACTTGGCGTATGGCTTCAGCAGCACCAATACCACCAGCCGAATTTCCTATAATAAGATATTTTGTTCGCATTTATATTTATCTCCCGCCTAGCGCTATCTTCAAAAAGTTAGCATACATCTTTAATCCATGCTCACCACTTTTCTCAGGGTGAAACTGAGTTGCGACTAGGTTATCCCTAATTACCATGCTGCATATAGACACACCATAGCTTGTCATGCCTGCCACAACCGACATGTCTTCAGGTTCAGCATAGAAGCTGTGGACAAAGTAAAAGTTGGCCTCGTCTGGTATACCCTCAAAAACGGGATGGGTAAGCCTTTGTTTTACCTGATTCCAACCTATATGAGGTATCTTAAGCCCCTGAGGCAGTTTTCTCACAACCCCCGGTATCACCCCCAAACACTCATGCCAGCCTCCTTCCTCAGTTCCTGAAAGCAGTATCTGCAGTCCTACGCAAACAGCAAACAGCGGTCGCCTTTGCTGAATCATCTGCCGAATAGCATTATTCATACCCAGTTTCTCCAGGCTATTCATAGTATCAGCAGCAGCACCAACACCAGGGAGAATGACTATAGCAGCGTCAAGCACTTCGGCGGGGTCACTCGTTACCCTCGGATGGTACCCCAATTTTCTAATGGCATTAGCGACACTCCGCAAATTTCCCGCACCGTAGTCGATTATGGCGATTATCTTATCCATGTCATTCCTTTTTCTCATCTACACCCAATACAAGTGCTTCGTTGGGGCAGTTAATTACACAGGCAGGTATATCCCGCCCTGGACAAAGGTCACACTTAATAACGGTTTTACTATTCATGTCTCGACCCAGCGCCCCATAAGGGCAGGCTACTATGCACGTCCAACAGCCGATACATTTTTCCATATCAACGGTAACCACGCCGCTCACATGGTCTCTATGCATAGCGCCCGTAAGGCAAGAATAAACACACCAGGGCTCGGTACAGTGGTGACACTGAATGGGCAAGGAAATCTCTACATTCCTCTCCACATGCACACGGGGCAAAGGACGCGGAACCTCTCTTTTAAAGGCCTTGATTGGGTCCTTAGATTGAGATTGCTCCACCTGGCAATAAACTGCACACAGGCCACAGCCAATGCAGACCTCTTCTTTGACATATATTCTCTTCATACTACAAATACCTCTCTACTTCTACAATAGACGTAGGTAACCGTTTGCCTAGCTTAGCATCCTTAAAATCTTCTGTCAACTGTAAGCATCCTTAAAAGGTTTTGTCAACTCCCCATTCGTTGTCATTAGCAAGGTTGGGACAATGACCCAGTTGACTTCCGCACTGACTTGTGCTTTGATACCAGCCAACAACTCTGAGAACTAGGAGGATTGATGGTTGCTAAAGACCGGGCTGAGGCAAAAGACTATGTCCTTAAGTTAGCCAGAGAACAAGATATTAAATTTATAAGGTTATGGTTTACTGACATCCTAGGTTTTCTCAAGAGCTTTTCTATCACCTTTGAGGAATTGGATACGGCTTTGGAAATGGGGAGCGGGTTTGATGGCTCATCTATCCAGGGTTTTGCCCGTATTGATGAGAGCGATATGGTGGCCTTGCCTGATCCCACTACTTTCCAAATACTTCCCTGGCGACCACATGAGCACAAGACTGCCAGGATGTTTTGTGATATTTGTTGGCCTGGGGGACAACATTTTGAAGGCGACCCCAGATATGTGCTGAAAAGAAACTTAGAAAGAGCTGCTGATATGGGGTATACCTTCTATGTCGGTCCCGAACTTGAGTATTTCTACTTTCAGAATTCAGAGACACCCCATTTTCTGGATCAAGGTGGCTATTTCGATTTAACCCCGCCTGACATAGCTACTGACTTGAGACGGGAGACAATCCTTGTTCTGGAGGAGATGGGCATTGGTGTAGAGTATAGCCACCACGAGGTTGCTCCCAGTCAACATGAGATAGACTTACGTTATACCGATGCCTTGACCATGGCAGATAATGTGATGACCTATCGATTAGTAGTTAAGCAAGTAGCCCAAAACCATGGCGTGTATGCTACTTTCATGCCCAAACCTGTTTTTGGTGTAAATGGCAGCGGCATGCATGTCCATATGTCATTGTTTAAAGGCAACAGGAATGCCTTCTTTGATGAAAAGGACCCTATTCATTTATCCAAGATAGCCAAACATTTTGCCGCTGGGTTATTAATTTACGCGCCCGAGATCACCTCCGTTACCAACCAATGGGTGAATTCTTATAAGCGCCTCCTCCCGGGCTACGAAGCACCGGTATACCTCACCTGGGCAAGAAGAAACCGGGCTGATTTAATCCGCATACCTGAATACCAGCCAGGTAAGGAAAAATCCACCAGGATTGAATACAGGTCACCTGACCCTGCTTGCAACCCCTACTTAGCTTTTAGCGTCATGCTGGCTGCCGGGTTAGAAGGAATCGAGAAAAAATATGAACCACCGCTACCTGTGGAGAGAAATGTCTTTGAAATGACCGACCAAGAGCGACAAGGCAGTAACATAGGTACACTTCCCGGCAGTTTGTATGAAGCTGTAAAACTTACTGAAAATAGCGAATTGGTGAAGAAAGCCTTAGGCGAGCATGTATTTAATATCTTTATTCAGAATAGAAAAGTGGAATGGGATCGCTATCGTAGTCAAGTAACTGATTATGAACTCAAGCAATACTTGCCTATTTTATAGTCTCATGTTATGTCAACTGTGGTAGCCAGTTTGTCCCGGTAGTCGCAAAACCCAAAAGGAGAAGTGGTGACAGCTATTGGCGTTGATATTGTAGAGATAGAGCGCGTTGAATCGGTAATCAGGCGATGGGGGGAACGCTTTCTAAAACGGATTTACACTGAAACTGAACTCAAGATTTGCCAGGATAGATTTTCATCCTTAGCGGCCAGATTTGCTGCCAAAGAGGCGGTGATGAAAGTCTTGGGAACAGGTGGGAGAGGTATTGGCTGGCATGAAATTGAGATCTTAACCGGTGACGACGGCAGACCCTCAGTCAAACTCTACGGACACGCTTCGGATAAAGCTGAAGAATTAAATTTACGAGAATTCTCTGTGAGCCTTTCTGACAGTAAGCACCATGCAGTTGCTGTGGCCATAGGCATGTAAAATACTTTATTTTAACTCTCCTTTCAACTTATCCATCACTTTAGCGAACTCTTGGCTGTATCTTCTTTCCTGGTTGGAGAGAAAATCTTTCCATTGGGGAAGCTGTTTTATCGCCTCATCAACACTAAGTTGAACAATCATGGTGCTTTGACCTTGCTGAATTTGTTTCACCCTTAGTTGGGGATTTCTTTCTACTTCAGCTCTTATACTATTATAGGCTTGCTCTACTTCTGCCCTATGTTTATTTTGTAAATCCTCCATCATGTTTAAATTTAGCTCAACTATCGAAGTATTCTGTTCTTCTTTGAGGGTTTCTATGGCTAAAATCCCCTCCCTTCTCCTTTGCAACTCGGCCGAAGTACTCCCAAAACTAAGGGAATCTATCAGCCTTATCTGTGCCTCCCTTAAGAGCGAGGGCTTACCTTCTTCCTTTAACCTCTTCCACAAGCTTTCGGGGTCAATCTGCCCTTGGTAAAATTCCGAGAGTAGAGAGTTCACCATCTCAGAATCTACCATCTTATCTTTTTCTTCTTTGCTCAGCTCACCGACTCTGGCCAGTCTTTCTCTAGCGATTGGTGGGAGCTCTTTCTCCCAATCTGTCATCGTTTACCTCCTTACATCTGCCCTTCCTCGAAAAATTCGAATCGAGGATAACCTGACCTGGATTTCAATCCCTTCAATATAAAATTCCCAATAGAAATTTTACCCATGGCAAGAAAAGGAATAGCATATATAGTATATAATAAATATGGATTTAAAGGAGAGTGATGGGGCTTAGACTTTATCAGACGCCACAGCTTAAGACCCCAATTTTGATAGCTAGTTGGCCAGGAATAGGAAATATTGGGCTAATCGCTGTTGATACTTTAAGAGGGATGTTAGAGGCAGAGGAGTTTGGAGAAATTGAACCTTGGGAGTTTTTTTATCCTAAGCGGGCCTTGATTAGGAGGGGAATTTTGGAACACCTGGAATTTCCTAGCAACAAATTCTATTTCAAGAAAACGGAGGGGGGAGATTTAATATTTTTCATTGGTGAGGAGCAACCTACTGAAGGAGGGAGAGTCTATGCTGAGGGAAGGAAGGCCTACCAAATGGCTAACCTCGTCTTGGATGTAGCTGAGAAGTTTAAGTGTCGCAGAGTCTACACCTCGGGAGCGGCTGTGGCTTTGACCCACCATACAACAAAGCCAAGGGTCTGGGCAGTGCCCAATAGCGAAATTCTAATCCGGGAGATAAAAGGATACGAGAACACCGTACTGATGTCAGACATCGAAGGAAGAGGCGGACATGGGAATATCACCGGCTTAAATGGACTTCTATTGGGCGTTGCCCAAAGGAGAGGGTTTGAGGCTATTTGCCTTATGGGTGAGATACCAGTATATCTTCAGGGATTGCCGCTGTCCTATCCCAAAGCCTCAAAGTCAGTGCTGGAGGTTCTCAGTCATGGTCTGCAAATAGAAATCAACTTGGACAAACTGGATGAATTAGCTGAAAAAGTGGAACGAAGAATTGAAGAATTTTACCAACAAATCCCTTCGGAGGTGAGGGGACAACTGGATAGATTAAAGCATGTGACTTACGCCAAACCGACTGAGCCTGGACCAATTACTGAAGATGAAGAGAAAAGAATTATGGAAGATGTTGATAAGTTCTTCAAAAAGCGAGGTGGGGGAGGTTGAGCCAAGAATACCCTTCTAAAATCTATAAGAAACCGAATCTCAAAAACCCCTCCTTAGTACTGGGTTGGAATGAAGATATTGGAAATTTGGGACGAAAAATCACTGACTACTTGAATCGAAAGCTGAAAGGACAGGAATTTGCTGAGATTGAACCGGAGGATTTCTTTTCCCTGGGTGGGGTTACGATAAAAGGTGATCTGGCCCAATTTCCTGAAAGCAAGTTCTATGCATGTCAAGAACATGAGCTGGTCATCTTTCAGAGTGATTCTCCCAGAGCCGAGTGGTATAGATTTCTAAACTCAGTTTTGGATGTGGCTAAGCTGCATTGCCAGGTAAAAGAGCTATATGTGGTTGGGGCCCTGGTTAGCTTAAATGCTCATACTACTCCCAGGGAGTTATTTGCCATAGTTAATTCACTGGAGATGAAGGAGGTCTTAGGCCAATATGATTTAGCCAGAGATATGGATTATCAGACTCCACCTGGTGATAGGCCGAGCTTAAGTTCCTTTCTGCTATGGACAGCTAAAGCGAGGAATACTCCCGGGATAAGTATTTGGGTGCCAATACCTTTTTACCTGGCAGCAGTAGAGGATCCTCAGGCCCAAAAGAAAGTGCTGAGCTTTTTGGATGAGAGATTAGATCTGAAAATTGATTTTAGCGATTTGGATCAAGAGATTCGAGAGCAAAATGAGAAGTTAGCCCATGCGAGGTCTCGCCTTCCTCAAATCGATGATTACATTGGCAGGTTGGAAAGCAACCTCACTCTATCCGAAGAGGAAAACGGAGAATTAATAAAAAAAATTGAGGACTTTCTAAGAGAAGGGGGCTAAGGCTTACTTGGGCAAGGGAATCTTATCAAGATGCTGGCGAAGATAAAGAGTGCTGCTGTGGTAGGTCTGGAAGGAGCCATAGTAGAAGTAGAGGTAGACATATCGCCGGGGCTACCTTCCTTTACTATTGTCGGACTGCCGGATAAGGCAGTACAAGAAGCAAGAGAAAGAGTAAGATCAGCCATAAGAAACTCCAACTATAAGTTCCCTAACAGGCGTATTACTGTCAACTTGGCTCCAGCGGACTTAAAGAAGGAGGGTCCTGCTTACGACTTACCCATGGCCATAGGCATACTGACTAGCTCAGAACAGCTAAATGCTGACATTTTCCACAGTATCTTTCTAGGGGAACTCTCCTTGGATGGCAAGTTACGCCATACTCATGGGGTGTTGCCCATGGTAGCGTTAGCTAGAGACAAAGGCTTATCTAACATATTCGTGCCTTGGGATGATGCTAGAGAGGCATCCCTTATAGACAATATACACATATTCCCTACAGAATCGTTAGCGCAGCTGGTTGCTCACCTTCAAGGTAAAATAGACGTTCCAGAGTATCATAGCGAGGTGAATTGGGAACAGGAATTTCACCCTAGTTACACCTTTGACCTCGTTTATATCAAGGGTCAGGAGCATGCCAAGCGAGCTTTGGAGATAACAGCGGCAGGAAGACACAATATACTCATGTGTGGTCCACCAGGAAGCGGCAAGACTATGCTGGCTCGCTCCTTGCCCTCAATACTCCCCCCGCTGACCATGGAGGAAGCCATTGAGGTAACCAAAATCTACAGTGTTAGCGGATTGTTACCACAGGATGCGCCTATAATGGTAGAGCGCCCTTTTCGCTCCCCTCACTACACTATTTCTCATGCTGGTTTGGTTGGAGGGGGACAATGGCCACGGCCCGGAGAGATAAGCCTGGGACACCATGGGGTGCTTTTCTTGGATGAATTTCCTGAGTTTGGGCATGTTATTCTGGAATCACTGCGTCAACCAATGGAAGACAGAACGGTCACTGTCAGCCGGGCTCGTGGTAGTGTTACTTTTCCTGCTAGCTTCATGCTGGCAGCAGCCATGAACCCCTGTCCGTGCGGCTACTATGGTGACCCTTTTAAGGAATGCAAATGTTCACCGGGAGAAATCTCTCGCTACCAAAAAAGGATAAGCGGCCCGTTGTTGGATCGGATCGACATCTTCGTTGATGTTCCCCACATTGATTATGAAAAACTTACCGAAGACAAGCCTGGGGAAAGCTCGGACAAAGTCAGGGCCAGAGTCAAGGCAGCTCATGAAATACAGCTTGAACGTTTTCAGGGTACGAAGCTAAGGTGCAACGCCGATATGACGCCCAGGGAGGTGAAGGAATTTTGCGTGGTGGAACCGTCAGCACAGAGCTTGCTACGCGCCGCTATGAAGCAGCTTCATCTCACCGGTCGTGCCTTTCACCGTATCCTCAAGCTTTCCCGCACCATCGCCGACCTCGAAGACGGAAGCATCATCAAGACGTATCACCTGGCTGAAGCCCTGCAGTACCGGCACAAGGAAATAGTCTAGATATATGAAAAAAACAAGCCATAGAAGACCTTGAGAAATACAATGGCAAGTTTGGAGGAGGATTTACCATCGTGAGCAAGCACTCCTGGCATAATCATTACCTTCATTGTATTCGCACCGGGATGGGAAATTCCCTAGTAAATATAAACAAAGGAGGCACTAAAAATGGGTAAGCTAGACGGGAAGGTGGCTCTAATTACGGGGGCGGCATCTGGAATCGGCCGAGCCAGCGCCCTTCTCTTTGCCAAGGAGGGTGCCAAGGTGGCGATCGCCGACTATGCACCAGAAGGAGGGCGAGAAACGGCCAAGATGATTAAAGAAGCTGGGGGTGAGGCTACCTTCATAGAGGCCGATGTCTCTAAAGCAGCCGATGCCGAGAGAATGGTCAAGACAACCGTCGACACATATGGGCGGATAGATATCATTTTCAATAACGCTGGCATCATGGGCCCATTTGCCAGGACGGCGAAGACCACAGAGGAAACCTGGGACCTCGTCGTTAACACAAACCTTAAGGGCGTATTTCTCGGCTCAAGGTATGCCATCCCTGTGATGCTTAACCAGGGTGGAGGCGTCATCATTAATACCGGCTCTTTTGCCGGGATAGATGCATTGACACGCCTCCCTGCTTATACTGCTTCCAAGGCGGGAGTAATTGCATTAAGCAAAGCAATGGCCATGGAATACGGCGGAAGGAAAATTCGGGTCAATTGTATTTGCCCGGGTGGCAT
>Ga0180431_10000775_pt1 | contig 45510 bp, 26 predicted proteins | sample SS_ome_11_FD_132459 | JGI IMG/M metagenome (GOLD analysis project Ga0180431, IMG submission 132459) | Hypersaline lake sediment archaeal communities from the Salton Sea, California, USA - SS_1_MS_1 metaG | ecosystem: Environmental > Aquatic > Non-marine Saline and Alkaline > Hypersaline >... | reverse complement strand
GACAACGGCGACGGCACCATCACCGACCACGCCACGGGGCTGGTGTGGCAGCAGGCCGACAGCGTCACCGGCATGACGTGGGAAGAGGCCCTCGCCTGTGCCGAAAACCTGGAACTGGGCGGATATCGGGACTGGCGTCTCCCCAACGCCAAGGAACTGCAAAGCATCGTCGATTACTCGCGTTCGCCGGGCACGACCTCATCCGCTGCGATCGACCCGCTGTTCTCCGTGACACAAATCACCAACATGGCCGGCGAGGCGGACTACCCGTGGTATTGGAGCAGCACGACGCATTTGAAGTTCGACGGCAGCGCGGCGAGCGGCGTCTACGTGTGCTTCGGGCGCGGCCTCGGCTCGATGGACGGCGGGTTGACGATCATCGACGTCCACGGCGCGGGCTGCCAGCGCAGCGACCCGAAAACCGGCGCCCCCGACGACTACCCGGTCGCGGGCCACGGACCGCAGGGCGATGTCCAGCGCGTCTTCAACCACGTGCGCTGCGTGCGCGGCGGCGCCACAGGGCCCCTCACCGACACCGACGGCGACGGGCTCACCGACTGGTACGAGTTCAGCTACGCCGGCGACACCACCGCGATGGACCCCGATAAGGATGACGACGCCGACGGCGCGGCCAACGGCGAGGAGGAAGCGGCGGGCACGATTCCGACCGACTCCGGCTCCTACCTGTGTGTGACCGATTGTTCAGTCGCCTCCGGAGGCGACTTCGAACTGAGGTGGTCGAGCGAACTCGGCAAGACCTACACGATTCAGGGGTCCGCCGATCTGGCGACATGGGAAGATATCGAGAGCGGGATCGCCGCCACGCCTCCGCGCAACGCCGTTGCCATCGCCATCGCCGCCAACGCCCCCCGGCGATGCTATCGCGTGGTGGTCGAGTGACGCAAGATGCGAAGCGTCCTCGTGATCGTCCAGGTATTCAGCCGTCCCGCACAAGGCGGAGGCGTGGGGGTATTCGTGACTCCCATCCGGCGACCGCACCCGCATGTCGCTCGTGAAGACGAGGCAGGGCTCTCCGGGCGACTCATTCGTCATTCATCGAGGGGGGGCTGTTGCCACGGGGGGCGGGGTTGAGGGGAAGGGTTGGGCGGCGTTGGGTGCTGTTCGCTGGGACTCGGCCCTCGACACTTGTTGGCTGCGGCCTACACAGGGGGTGGTGGACGCGATTCGGATACGTGGGGCGCGGCAGCACAATCTGCGGGATATCGACGTGGACATTCCGCGGGGGAAGCTGGTGGTGGTGACGGGGCTGAGCGGGAGCGGGAAGTCGAGTCTGGCATTTCATACGCTGTATGCGGAGGGGCAGCGGCGGTATGTGGAGAGCCTGAGCACTTATGCGCGGCAGTTTCTGGATCAACTCGACAAGCCGGAGGTGGACGCCATCGAGGGCTTGTGTCCGGCGATCGCGATCGAGCAACGCGGGGGAGGGTCGAATCCGCGTTCGATCATCGCGACCGCCACGGAGGTTCATGACTACCTGCGGATTCTGTATGCGGCGCTGGGAGTGCCGCACGATCCGCAGACGGGCGAGCGTCTTGAGCGCATGACCTCGGAGGATGTGGTGGCGAGTCTGGCGGGGCGGGAGGAGGGGGCGAAGGTGGTGTTGCTGGCGCCGCTGGATCCGGGCACGGCGGCGGACCGGGGGGCGTTTTTGGCGGACCTGCAACGCCAGGGGTTTGTGCGGGTCCGGGTGAACGGGGAGATGATGGAGATCGAGGAAGCGGGGCGGGCGTGGCCGGAGCGGGTGGAGCGTCTCGAGGTGGTGGTTGACCGGTTGGTGGTGCGATCGGGCTTCGAGAGTCGCCTTGCGGATTCGGTGGAGACGACCTTGCGGGTGTGCGGGGCGGAGGCCCGGGCGCTGGTGCAGGGGTTCGACGGGCCGGACTGGGAAGAGGTGTCGTTCCTGACCAGTTTTCGGAATCCGAGGACCGGGTTCGAGTTGCCGGAACTGACGCCGAAGCACTTTTCGTTCAACAGCCACCTTGGGGCGTGCGAGGCGTGTCACGGTCTGGGGACGGAGCAGTTTTGCGATCCCGAGCTGGTGGTCCCGGACCGGAGCAAGAGCCTGCGGGAGGGGGCGGTGCGGATGTATCGCGGGAGCGGGCGCCGCAAGAGCTGGAACGAGAAGCAGATCGAGGCGCTGGCGGAACATTTCGGGGTGTCGGGAGACGCGCCGTTCACGGAGTTGCCGTCGGAGTTCCAGAGTGCGCTTTTCTACGGCACGGGGGGAATGAAGATCCCGATGCCGTGGGAGAAGGACGGGCAGGAAGTGATCTGGCACCGCGCTTACGAAGGGCTCTGCCGGCAGGCGGAGCGTCTCTTCAAGGAATCGACGAGCGAAGGGGTGAAGCGGAACGTGGGGCGGTTCATGAACGCGCGGGTGTGCGCGTCGTGCGAGGGCCGGCGGCTGAAGCCGGAGTTTCTGGCGGTGCGCTTGTTCGGGGAGGGCGCGGGCAAGCCCGGGGCGGAGGGGTTGGGAATCCATGAGTTCTGCGCGTTGTCGATCGAGGACGCGGTGGAGTGGTTGGGCGGGCTGCGGGTTGCGGGAGCGCGGGCCGAAGCCTGCCGGCGAGTGGTGGTGGAGATTGCGAAGCGGCTCCGGTTCCTCGAGGAGGTGGGGCTTGGATACCTGACACTGGACCGCGCCAGCGCGACCTTGTCGGGCGGGGAATCGCAACGGATCCGGCTCGCGACGCAGCTCGGGGCGGGCCTCACGGGCGTGTTGTACGTGCTCGACGAGCCCAGCATCGGGCTGCATCCCGAGGACAACGCGCGGCTGATCGGGGCCCTGCGCCGCTTGCGGGATCTCGGCAACACGGTGGTGGTGGTGGAGCACGACGAGGCCATGATTCGCGCCGCCGACCATGTGATCGAGCTGGGGCCGGGGGCCGGCACGCACGGGGGACGCCTGTTGGCGGCCGGGACGATCGAGGAGATCATGGAGGTCGAAGAATCGCCGACCGGGCGCTGGCTGGGGGGCCGCGGGGGATTGGCGGGCGCCCCGTCCGCCGGACTGGAGCTGGGCCTGCCGGCCGGACCGCAACTCATGATTCGCAACGCGCGTCACCACAACCTGAAAGGGATCGACGTTGCGATTCCGCTGGGCCGGCTGGTGTGCGTGGCGGGGCCAAGCGGGAGCGGCAAGTCGACCTTGGTGGACGAGGTTTTGCGGCGGGCGCTGGCGCGCGCGCTGCACGGTGCGAAGGCGGCGCCGGGCGCGCACGACGGGATCGACGGAATCGAGCAGATCGCGAAGCTGGTGGTGGTCGACCAAAGTCCGCTTGGGAGGAGTCCGCGCTCGAACCCGGCGACTTACACCGGCGCCTTCGACCACATCCGGAGCCTGTTTGCGCAGTTGCCGCTGGCCCGCCAGCGGGGGTACGCCGCGGGCCGGTTCAGCTTCAACGTCAAGGGGGGGCGCTGCGAGAAGTGCCAGGGCGGGGGCGTGATCCGGATCGACATGCACTTCCTGAACGACGTGTACGTGCGGTGCGACGCCTGTGGCGGGAAGCGCTACAATCGCGAGACGCTTGAAGTGACTTACCGGGGGCGCAGTATCGCGGACATCCTCGACATGACGATCGAGGAAGCGGCGGCCCTCTTCGGGAAAGTGCCCCGGCTTCGGGAGTTGCTCGAGGCCTTGGCGGAGGTGGGTCTGTCGTACCTGAGGCTCGGACAGCCCGCCAACACGCTTTCGGGGGGCGAGGCGCAGCGGGTGAAACTGGCGGCGGAGTTGGCGAAGAGTTCGACCGAGAGCGTCCTGTATCTTCTGGATGAGCCCACCACCGGTCTGCATCACGACGATGTGGAGGTGCTGCTGGGAGTGCTGCGGCGCCTGCGGGACGCGGGCCATTCGCTGGTCGTGATCGAGCACAACCTTGACGTGATCCGCGCCGCGGACTGGGTGATCGACCTTGGGCCGGGCGGGGGCCGGCACGGCGGGGAAGTGGTGGCGGAGGGGCCGCCGGCGGGACTGGCCGGCGCGAAGGGTTCGCTCACGGGGAAATGGCTGGCGAGTGCTCTGTCAACTTGGATCTGATGCCTGCTCACCCGCGGAGTGGAGCGCTGGCGGGGTTGGCGGACTGTCGGGCATCAACCGGTGCACTTGGGTCCGCCGTTTTGCGAGCCTTCCATTTTTCGGCGCGATCATGCGGCATCCCGGCGTTGACAGAGCCAGGGCGGAATGCGTCGTTGAGGAACGCGGAAGAATCGGGTAAGGTCGCGCCAAGATTTGGTCTGATGCGGAATTCCGGCTCCTCAGCCGCGACGACGGAGGCCACCCGCTGGGGGGGGTGGCTGACCGAGCACGGCGCGAAACTTCTCTTGTTTGCGCGGCAGCAAACCCGGCGGCAGGAGGACGCGGAGGACATTCTGCAGGAGGCCCTTGTGAAGCTGGCCCGCAAGGAGGAGGAAGGGAGTTTCTTCGGGGGCCAGGATGCATGGCTCCCCTTCCTGTACACTCAGATCCGGCGGGAGGCGATCGACCTCGGCCGGCGGAACGACCGGCGGCAAAAACGGGAGGACGCGGTGGCCGAACGCGAGCAAATCGAGCACGACGGCGACCTCGCGTGGTTCGAGAGCGCCGGATACCAGGACGAGCGGCGCAGGATGCTCGAACGGTCGCTGCGGGAACTGCCCCGGAAGTTCTCCGAAGTGATCGTGATGAAGATCTGGGGAGGGCGGACTTTCGCGGAAATTGGTGAAATTTTGGACATTTCAATGAACACGGTGGCTTCCCGGTATCGCTACGGAATTGAGGCCCTGCGAAAGCGCCTTGCAGGGGCCCGCATCCGGGGCGATCTCTAAGAGGAAATGAGAATGGCGATCGATTGATCATGGATCCGGAATTGCAGAGATTCGAGGAGGAATTGGAGCGTCTTTCTCCGCGGGCCATGCCGGCCGGCCTGATCGCAAGGATGGAATCCGTCATGGAGGGATGGGAACTGGGCGAGGAGGGGTGTGGCAAGGTGCTTCCGTTTCCCGATTGCAAGCGATTCGGGAGATCGAGGAGGCTGGCAGGTTTCGGCATGTGGGGGGCGGCGGCCGGGGTGGCGCTTTTGGGGTGTCTTGCGGGTTTGCTGGTGGGCGAGCACGGGCAACCGGAGAAGGGAGCGGTGGTGGAGGGCGTTCCGGCCTCGCGCGCGCTGCAGCCGGTTGTCTTTGATCCCCACGCGGCGAAGCGCCGGATTGTTTGCGCCTCGGACCGGGGCGTGGTCGCCACGAGGGGGGAGCGTCCGATGCGCCTGCTGCGCGTCGAATACATCGACCGGGTGGTGTTCCGGAACGGGAATGGCGAGGAAGTCCACGTCGAGCGGCCGGTGGTCCGGTATATCCTGAAGCCCGTCGCGACGGATTGAATGCCTGTCAATGCCTGCACAATGACGAAACCATCCGTCGCTTGGTTTATTGAGCCTGCGATGCGGTGCCGGGGTTGTCCCGCCGGCGGGATTCCCGGGATTTCATCGAACCAGTTTGTTTTACTGACATGAAGAAAGGGATTTTGACTTCCATGGTGGTTATATTGGCCCTTGGTGATCCGGTTTCAGCCATCGAACGTCCGGCGGCTCTGGATGAGGAGGGGAACAACGAGCAAGCGGCGGGGCGGCCGCCCGTCGGCGAGCCCGGCCGTGAGGAGCAGGCCGATCCGCCCGCCCCGGACGCCGAGCCCGACAACCGGGGCGCGTGGCTGGGGGTCCTGAGCGAGCCCGCCGGGGAAACGCTGGGCGCCCATCTGGGGTTCGAGAAGGGGGTGGTTCTGAGTTACATCGCCAAGGGGAGCCCTGCCGAGAAGGCGGGGCTGGCACAGCACGACATCATCACCGAAGTGGATGGGCGCGTGGTGGGCAACCAGGATGATCTGCGGGAGGCGATCCTTGCCTGCCAGCCCGGAGATGAAGTGACCCTTGCGCTCGTGAACCGGGGACGCAAGCTGGAGCGGAAGGTTTGGCTCGAGGAGCGGCCGGAGGATCTGCCGCGGCTGCCTTTCCCGGATCGCGATCGTCTTGAACCACCCTTTCGCATTCCCGGCGTTGGCGAGAAGCTTCCCGAAGGGTTTGAACCGTGGGAAGATGTGGAAAGGTGGCTTCCGCAGGGTGAGGAGCTTCGGAATCGTCTCGACCAGCAGATGAAGGAACTCGAGAAGCAACTCGGGGAGATCGAGCATGGCGGGCGTCTCGAGCTGGATCTCGACTTCGAGGACATGCTGGAGGAGGGCAAGGGCATCAAGGGGCTCAATTTCAATTTCAAGGCGGCGTCGAGTCTTGAGCTTGTCGACGAGCAGGGGAGCATCGAGATGAGGATCGAGGATGGAGGCAAGGAGGTGGAGGTCCGCGACCCGGACGGCCGGCTTCTGTTTGAGGGGCCGTGGGACACGGAGCAGGACAAGGCCGCCGCCCCGCCGGACATCAGGGAGCGCATCGAGAAGCTGAACGACGGCAATCGATTTCAGTTCCGTCTCAAGAACATGCCCGAGCCGGAAGTGGAACTGCCGCAGGAAGAACTCGACTGAGGTCTCCAGGGGGGGGTGTTTGTTCCCTTGCGCGGGATGCCCGGATGGGTTTTCATGCCGGCGTGATCTGCAGAATCTGTTTATTGGCGGCGATGGCTGGGGGGATAGGTGCGGGGGTCGGTGCGCAGGAGCCTGAGAAGCCGGTGGAGATCCCGTCGATGCTGGCCAAGGTGCCGGAGCGTGCGGATTTCCACGGCAAGTGGCTGCGGATGGACGGCGGGTACCGGCTCGAGGTCGGGAAAGCCGCCAACGGGGAGGGGGTGGAGGTGCGATACTTCAACCCGCAGCCGATCAACGTCGAGAGCGCGAAGTTTTCCGGGAAGGACGAGCAATTGATCCTGACGGTGGTGTTGCGGGACACGAACTATCCGGGCTCGACGTATCGGTTGACCTTCGTGCCGGAGACGCGGATTCTGGAGGGAACCTACACCCTGCCGGGCCGGCAAACGTTCCGAGTGCAATTCCGGCCGCTCAAGGAGTAAGGGGCGCGGGGCGATAGGGGTAGGGTTCTCAAAACGGCCAGATCAGGGGGATCACGAGGCAGATCAGGATGCCGAGGGCGAGGTTGAGGGGGAGGCCGAAGGCGACGAAATCGCGGTAGTTGTATCCGCCGGGGCCGTAGACGAGGAGATTGGTCTGGTATCCCATGGGAGTGGCCATGGCGGTGGCGGCGGCGAAAGCGACCGCCATGATGAAGGGCTTGGCGTCGACCCCGAGGCGGGCGGCCAGAAGGATGCCGAGGGGGGTGGCAAGCACCGCCGCGGGCTTGTTGAGGATGAGCAGGCTCAGGACGGCGGTGAGGAAGTAGAAGATCCACAGGGTGACGTGCGGCCCGAGCTGTCCGACGGCCGCGATCAAGCCGGCGGCGGCGACGTCGAGGGCGCCGGTCTTGCCCATGGCATTGCCGAGGGCGATCATGCCGGCGATGAGGATCAGGACCGGCCAATCGATGGCGCGGTAGGCATCGCGCGGAGTGAGGATGCCTGTCAGGACGAGGACGACTGATCCGGCGAGGGCGAGAACGCTGATCGGGAAGAGGCTGGAGGCGGCGAGGCCGACCACGGCGAGGATGGTGAGGAGGGCGATGGGGGCCTTGTGGCGTTCGATGACCTCATCGTGGACGCCTTCGAGCAGGATGAAGGATTCGCTGGTGCGCAGTCGTTCGAAGGCGTCCATGGAGCCCCGCACGAGGAGGATGTCGCCCATGCGGAGGTCGACGTCGGCGATGTTGCGCTGGTGGTGGCGTCCCCGGCGTTGGAGGGCGAAGACCGAGACCCCGAACTCCTGGCGGAGGCCGATCTGGCGGCAGGTGCGGCCGATGAGGCGCGATTCGGGGGCCACCATGAGTTCGAAGACGGTCATTTCGACCCGCTTGACGGACTCCTGTCTGCCGTTCATTTCCGGGTCGATGCTGATCTCGTGTTCGCGGTCGAGTTCGAGGATCTTGTTGAGGTCGCCGCGGAGGAGGAGGATGTCGTCGACTTCGAGGCGCATGTCGGGCTGGAGGCGTTGGATGCGGTCGCCGCGGATGAGTTCGGCGACCTTGACGCCGGCCTTGGCGAGGGGGGTGTCGGTGAGGCGGCAGCCGATGAGGTGGGATTCGGGTCCGATCCGGACCTGGGTGATGTATTCCTTGACGTCTTCGGCGGAGAGGGTGGACGCGATGGTGGTCCGGTTTGGCAGGAGGCGTGCGGAGAAGGCGACGAGGTAGACGAGGCCGACCGCGACCACCATGAGGCCCACGGCGGCGAATTCGAACATGCCGATTTCTCCGAAACCGGCTTCGGCCGAGAGGGCGGAGACCAGGATGTTCGAGGAGGTTCCGATGAGGGTGCAGCTGCCTCCGAGCATCGAGGCGAACGAGATGGGCATGAGGAACTTCGAGGGGCTCTGGCCGAGGCGGTTGCAGACCGTGAGGACGGCGGGGATGAAGACCACCACCACGGGGGTATTGTTGATGAAGGCGGACATGAAGCAGACCGAGAGGAGCGCCAGCACGAGGAAGCGGAGCGGGCTTCCGCGGGAGAGTTCGGTGAGTTTGCCGCCGAGGGCGGCGACGAGGCCGCTGCGGATCAGGGCGGCGCTCAGGACGAACATGGCGGCGATGGTCACGAGGGCCTGGTTGCCGAATCCCGCCAACAGTTCTTTCGGTTTGAGGATTCCGAGGAGGCCGAGGACCGCCATGATGAGGAGTCCCACGATGTCGGGCCGCAGCCGGTCACTGACGAACAAGGCGACGGTGACGGCGAGGACGATGTAGACGGCGGTGATCTCCCAAGGCATCGGTGCTGGCGCAAGCTCCGGAGGGTGTCCATGTCATGGGGGAATAATCAAGGGTTACGTTGGGAAGGGGGGAGAATTGGGTCGAGGGGACGCGCCACGCCGTGGAAGGGCGTGCCCCGTTCCCCGTCCGGGAGGGAGACGAGCCATGCGATCAAGTCGCGGATTTCGCGCCGGTTCAGGAGCGGGGCCATGGGCGGCATGGTTGAAACGGGGGAGGTGCGCCGCCTGATGTCGATCTTCCTGATGCGCCACAGAGTCCCGTCCTGGAGCAGCTTGAGGTGGTCCTCGTTTTCCTCGACGAGCATCCCGCTGAAGGTGCTGTTGTTGACGAGGCGGATCGAGAGCGACGCGAAGCCCGGGGCGATGGCGGCATTGGGGGCGAGGAGGGAGTCGAGGATCTGCCGGCGGGTGAGGCGTCTGCCGGTGCCGGCGAGGTTCGGGCCGGTGGTGGCTGCGGCGGGGCCGGGTGCCGGGAGGGGGTGTTCGGGATCGTTGCCGGCACCGGCGCGGTGGCAGCTTCCGCATTGTGCCGCGGGGTGGTTCAGGAAGATGGATTCGCCGCGTTTGGGGTCTCCACCGGCGAGGCACACCCGGTAAGAGGCGAATGGATCGCCCGCCGGGAGGGACGATTTGTAGTCGGCTCGGGCTTTGCGGACCGCCGCTTCGGGGCGTTGCGCGGCTGCTTCGAGGATTTCGATGGCGACGGCGGGGTCTTCTTCTCCGAGGGTGAGGTGATCGAGTCCCTTGGCGATTATTTTTGCGGGATCATTTCCGGGCATGGCGCGGAGTGTTTTCCATGCGTGTTGCCGGCGGCGGAGGCTTGGCGATCGGATGGCATTGCGGAGAGCGCCGAGGGCCTCTTTGGGGGCGGCATTGGCGAGGAGTTCGAGGGTGGGGATGGCAATCGAATCCTCCTCGGATTGGACCAGTTCGCGGAGGGTATCGGCGAGGTTTTCGGGTTCGAGCGCGGTCCAAAGATCGAGGGCCTTTTTGCGGGTCGCGGGGTCCAGCTTCGGGTTGCGGAGGATGCGCCGCAGGCCGTTTTGGTTGGGCGAGCGGACCTCGACATCATGGCAGGCGGCGAGGCGGACGGCGGCGGTGAGGAACTTCCCGTCCATCTTCAGGAGGGGGGGCAGTTCCGCTTCAAGGATTGATTTGGAAAGCGCGGTCGTGTGCTTCGGCATCGGATCCGGGCGTCCGGGAGACCGGTTGGCGGGGGCCGGGTCGTTCCACATGGCAACGAGGCGGAGGGCTTCGAGGCGATCTGTTTTGTCGAGAGCGGGGTTGGCGGCAATCCGCAGGAGGCGGGCGGCGTTTTCATCGCCCCCGACGCGAGAGGCGCTGTGGACGAGGCGGCGGAGCATGATCCGCGACAGAGGGCGGCCTTGCTGGCCGGAAGCGTATTCGTCGAGGAGCGCCGCCACGGCGGGCCGGGCGTCCTCGATCGGGACGTCGTGGACGGCGCGGATGGCCTCGTCGGCGATGAAGGGATCCTTGTCGAAGAGGGCCTTGACGAGGGCGGGTGATTGCAGGCGGCGCAATGCGAGGACCGCGGCGAGACGGATCGAGCGGTGCGGGTTGTCCAACAAGGACGCGATGCGGGACTTGTCCCCGGCGCCGAGGAGACCCATGACGCCGGCGTGCCGCAGGTAGACGTCGCGGTCGGCGTTCTCACCGAGGAGAACCACGAGGTCGTTGAAGGTGGAGGCGGCCCGCAGGCGGCCCAGCGAGAGGGCGGCGAAGAAACGGACGCGGTTCGATTCATCCTTGAGGGAGTGTGCGAGGAGCGCGGGATCCTGAAGCGGAGCCTCGCCAAGAGCGCGGGCGGACTGGGCGCGAATCTCGGGGTCCGGATCGGCCAGGAGCCCGGTGAGCCGGTTGGCGGCTTCGACCGACGCCTGTTGACGGGCCAGCATCCAAAGCCCCCAGACGCCGTGGAGCCGCGTGATGGGTTCCGCGAGGGCCCGGGTCGCGTTGACGAACGAGGAGAGGGCTTCCGGGCGGCTCGCCAATTCGATTTGCGCCCGCAGGCGGACCCGCGCGTCGTCGTGGGCCATGAGAGCCGCCAGCCGCTCGCTGGATTGACTGGCGAAGCCCTGCTGGAAGATCGCGGCCGTATCCGGGATGGGGTTTGCGCCGGCGCCGGTATCGAGGACGGAGAGGGCGAGGACGCGTCCTCCTGCGGGGGGAGACATCTTTCCGGCGGCTTCGGCGAGATAGAGTCGCCCGTCGTATCCGAAAGCGGCGTCGACCGCGGTCGTTCCCCGGAGGAGTTGCCGATCGTTCAGCATGCGCATGCCGGCGCCGGCCGGCTCGGTTTGGAACGACCGAATGCCCGAGGAGGCCGCCTCCTCCCGAGCGTCGCAGACCAGGAAGCTGTTTTCGCAAAGGCGCGAAACCCCGGTCCCGGGCGCGAAGGCGAGTCCCGCGGGGTTCGATGCAAGGTGCGCGACGGGAGGCAGGAGAAAGGCCGGCTGCGTGCCGTGGAGGCGCTTCCATTGGCCCTCCTGCATCCACTGGTTGAGGGGACGTCCCGCGCGGGCGATGTCGCGGTGGGAATCGTGGAGGGCGCCTTGATCGCTCCGCCAACCCGAATCGCCGCCCTCGACAATGTAGACCACGCGGGGGCGGTCGCCCCGGCCCGAGTCGTCGTCCACCGTGAAGGCGTTGCCGAACTCGTCGAACGCGATGCCCCCCGGATCGTGCAGCCCCGTGTGCACGATCTCGAAGCTCGATCCGTCGCGGTCGAAGCGGACCACGGCGCCCTTGTCGGGGCAGGCGGAGGTCCGGCCGTCCCGGGTGGTGACCTCCATGCCGGAATCGCCAAGCGTCGCATGGAGCCTCCCGGCCGGGCCGAGGGCAAGTCCGCCCATGGCATGACGGGCGGAAGAGGAGCAGGTTCCGAAACCGTGGAGGAGTGATTCGCGGCGGTCGGCGATGCCGTCCCCGTCGGCGTCCGGCAGGCGCCAGAGATGCGGGGCGCAGGCCATGTAGATTGAGCCGTCCAAGGCTTCCATGCCGGCGGTGGATCCGGCCGGCAGGGCGTCGATCCCCTCCGCGAAGAGGCGGGAGTGGTCCGCCATGCCGCCGCCATCGTTGCCGGCGAGAATGCGTATGGTCACGGAGGACCCGCGCTTCCCGCCGGACGGCATCGTGCTACCCCGTGTCTCGTAGATACGGCGTTGGCCGGCGGCGCCTTCGGGGCGGATCTCGGCGAGGAAGACGCGTCCTGCCTCGTCGACGCACAGGGCCGCCGGAGAACCGGGGGCTTGCCCGCCGGGGTCCGCGAAGACCTTGACCTCGCAACCGGCCGGCGCGGCCAGGCCGGGAACCGATGCGGAGGGCACAAGCCGGTCCGCAGGCGAGCCCGCTTCCTCGCCAGCCGCGAACAGCGGAGCAAACGCCGGAAGGCAGAGAGCGAGCCGAATCATCAAGGCCCCGAGAATACCATCCCTGATCCTGTCGTCATCCCGAAAGCATGGCGGCGAGGTCGTCCTCGGAGATGACCGGCACTCCCAGCTTGGCGGCCTTGTCGCGTTTTGAGCCGCCGCCCTCTCCGGCGAGAAGGTAGGCGGTGTTTTTCGAGACCGACCCGGCGACCTTGCCGCCGGCGTCTTCGATGATTTTCCTGATCTCGTCGCGTGGCTTGCCGAGGGTGCCGGTGATGACGAACGTTCTGCCGGCGACGGCGGATTCGGGGGCTGCGGCGATCTCGGCCGGTCTCGGCGCGTAGTTGTCGGAGTGCGGGTTCAGCCCGAGTTCGGCCATGCGATCGAGGACGTGCCGTCCGGCGTCGGACTGGAAGTATGTGAGGACGGAGGCGCTGGCGACCGGACCGGCGTCGGGCGAGAGTTGATACTTGGAGACATGCTCACGGAGGCCGGCCATCTGTCTTTTCAGTTCCTCGTAGCGGGTCTGGCGTTGCGTTCGTTCTTTTTCGTTTCGAGGGGGGTTGTCCTTGTTGCGGGGTGAGATCTCTCTTTGTTGGGCTTCGAGGCGGGCGATGCGAACCACCGTTTCGAGGATCTCGCTTCGGGCCAGTTCGGGGAGGGTCTGGTGGAGGCGCGAGAGTTCCTTGGCGGCGGCTTCGCCGATGTGGGGGATGCCCATCGCGAAGATCCATTTGGCGAGCGGTTGTTCGTGACGGGCGCGATCGAGGGAGTTGAGGAGGAGCCGGGCCTTTTTCGCGCCGAAGCGGCGCGGCTTCGAGGTCTCGCCGGTCTGGAGGCGGGCGGGATCGAGCAGGAGGTTGGCGAGGTTGTGCTCGTCGAGTTCGAAGAGGTCGAGGGGCGAGCGCGCGAGTCCGCTTTCGACGAGTTTCACGGCCACCGATTCGCCGAGGCCTTCGAGGTCGAGCGCCTTGCGCTGGGCGAAGTGCGTGATACGCGTGACGGCCTGAGCCGGGCACTCGAAGTTGCCGCACCACCATGTGACGACGGTGTAGGGTTTCCCGTCGCGTTTGACGGTGTTTTCTCGTTTTTCGACGGGGGCGCCGCAGGCCGGGCATCGTCCGCCGAGGTGGCCGGACATCGAGAACGGCTGTGCGTCGGGGGGGCGCTGCTCGGGGAGGACGCGGAGGACTTCCGGGATGATCTCGCCCGCCTTGTGGACGACGACGGTGTCTCCGATCCGGATGTCGCGTTCGTGGATGAACGACTCGTTGTGAAGGGTGGCGCGCGAGACGGTGGTTCCTGAGAGTTGGACGGGCTCGAGTGTTGCCACCGGGGTGAGGATGCCGCTGCGGCCGACCTGCGCCGTGATGTCCTTGAGCAGGGTGGGTTTCTGCTCGGGCGGGAACTTGAAGGCCGCGGACCACCGCGGGGCGCGGGAGGTGGCGCCGAGCTTCACGCGGGAGGCGAAGGAGGCCGTCTTGATGACCGCGCCGTCGGTCTGGTAGGGGAGATCGTGGCGCCGGCGGTCGAGATCACGGATGGCGTCGAAGACGCCCTCGAGCGAGGCGCAGTGCCAGACCGGTCTGTTTCGCGGGATGGCGAGTCGTTCGAGGAGGGCCCGGAATTCATCTTCGTCGTCGACATGTTCGCCTTCGAGGGCGCCGAGGCCGTGGGCGAGAAAGTCGAGGGGCCGCTTTGCGACGGCGCGGGGATCGAGTTGCTTGAGGGTTCCGGCGGTGGCATTGCGGGGGTTGGCGAATACGGGGAGTCCTTCCTCGTCGCGCTCCTCGTTCATCCTCGCGAAGGCGAGGTTTGGCATGAAGATCTCGCCGCGGACTTCGAGGAGGTCCGGGGCGGGAGGGGAGAGCTTGAGCGGGACGGTGCGGACGGTGCGGACGTTGGCCGTGACGTCGTCGCCGGTGATTCCGTCGCCGCGGGTGGCGGCGTAGAGCAACTCGCCGTGGCGGTAGACGATCGAGACCGCCACCCCGTCGATCTTCGGCTCGACCGTCACGGGGACTTGCCCGGCGCCGAGATTACGCGTCAGGCGCTGGAAGAACTCTTCGACCTCGGCTTCCGAGAAGAGGTCGTCGATCGAGAGCATCGGTTGCGGATGGCGGACCGGCTTGAATCCTTCCAGCGGCGCGCCGCCGACTCGTTGCGTGGGGGAGTTGGGGTCGGCCAGTTCCGGATGGGCGGTTTCGAGTTCATCGAGTTCGCGGAAGAGCCGGTCGTATTCGGCGTCCGTGATCTCGGGCGCCGCCTCGACGTAGTACAAGCGGTTGTGGCGCTCGATTTCCCGGCGAAGCCCGGCAATGCGATCGGCGTCCGAGGGCATGCGGGAAGCCTTGCGGAAACGGAACCGGGACGCAAGCGCGGGGGAGAGGGCTGTGTTTTCAGAAGGGCCGGGGCCGGAATGTTGCGGAGGCGAGGGAGACAAGGCCTTCGCCATGGCGGCGGGCAAAGCCGTTTCACGGAACGGTTTCGGATGCCATCCGTCATGTCCGGCCGGCGCGTTGCTTGACGAAGCTTGCGATGGACTCGTTGTCATCGCCGGCGTTCCAGACGGTGCGGAGGAACTCGGCGGGGCGGATGTTGACGCGCCGGAGGAAGGGGCGGTCGCCTCCGCATCCGAACATCAGTTCGGGAGGCATTTCGCCCTTCAGCTTGGCGCGGGCCTTTTCGATGATGCGGGGCAGCCATGCAAGGCCGTGCAGTTCGGCATGTTTTGGGGGGAGGTCGGAGGCGGAGACGCGCTGGCGGGAAGGGACGCCGTTCTGCTCCTGAAGGAAATACTCGCGGCGCACGGCGGTGATATCGCGGACCGTCTCGAAGCCGGGCTCTCCATCTTCGCACCAGTCTTCGACGAAATCGAAGATCTCCTGCGGGGCGCACCCCATGCCGGCGAGGAATTCCCGGCCCTCGTGGTCGAACAGATCCTCCGGCCGGCGTCCGCCCGCGCGGTATCGTTCAACGGCTTGATCATAGATTTCGCGGAAGGTGGTGGTCCAGTCCTTGGCGCTCATGGGCGCACCTTAAGGCTCGGTCCCGGATTTGCAAATCGTGGGATGGGGCGATTAGGATTGCGCAGGGCGGGGGCCGGTCCCACCGTTTTCCGGCATCATGGCGGAAGGAATCCAGCACTTTGACTTTCTCGTGCTCGGTGGCGGCAGCGCCGGGTATGCCGCGGCCCGGACGGCGTGCGACTTTTGTCAGCGGGTCGGCATCGTCGACGGTTCGGAGGAACTGGGAGGGCTCTGCATCCTGCGCGGCTGCATGCCTTCGAAGACTCTGATCTACTCCACGGAAGTGCTCCATCTGGCGCGAAGCGGCGGCAGGTTCGGCCTGCGCATTCCCGAGGCGGGGGTGGACATGCGCGCCATGCAGGAACGGAAGCGCCACTGGGTGAAGGACTTCGCGGATTACCGCCGGAGTCAGCTTGAGAGCGGCCGATTTGCGCTTTTCCGGCAGGAGGGCCGCTTTGTGGGGCCGCACGAGGTCGAGTTGCGGGATGGAACGATCCTCTCGGCCGGCAAGATCATTGTCACCACCGGTTCCGAAGTGCAGGTTCCGCCGGTTCCGGGTCTTGCGGAGAGTCGGGCATGGACGAGCGACGACATTCTGGATCTCGATGAACTGCCCGAGAGTATCATCGTGCTGGGAGGCGGGATTGTGGCCTGCGAGCTGGGGCAGTTCCTTGCGAGGGCCGGGACGCGGGTGACATTGATTCAGCGGAGCCCCCACGTGCTGAAAGAGGCCAGCGATCAGGCCTCGATGGTCATCCTTGAAGCCTTCCGTGACGAGGGCATCGAGGTCTTCACCGGGACGACCATGGAGGGGGTTGAAACATCGGATGGGAAAACGCGGGTGCGCTTCATCCACCGTGGTCAACGGGTTGAGCGCGAAGCGGGGCGCTTGCTCAACGCCCTTGGCCGGCGGCCGCGCACCGGAACTCTGAATCTGCCGGCTGCGGGTGTGAGGACCGGACCCAACGGCCACATCCTCCACAACCCGTGTCAACAGACTGACAATCCGGACATTTACACCGCGGGCGACTGTGCGGGTCCCGTGGAGCTGGTGCACGTTGCGGTGCGGCAGGGGGAGGCGGCGGCGCGTCATGCGTTCGGCCAGACGGTGGCGCCGATGGGATACGACGCCCTGATGGTCGTCATCTTCACCGATCCGCAAGTGGCGTGGGTGGGTTTGCGCGAAGAGGAAGCCAAAGAGAAGGGGTTCGCTTCCGTCACGGCGGAGTACCCTTTTCGCGATCACGGCAAATCCCTTCTCATGGAGGCCCCTCGCGGGTACGTGAAGCTGGTCGCCGGCGAATCGTCGCAACGGATCCTCGGGGCGGAATGTGTCGGCAAGGACGCTTCGGAATTGATCCACGCCATGACGGTGCCGGTCTGCGCGGGATTGACGGTTTCGGACTGCCTGCGCGCGGATTGGTATCATCCCACCCTCGCCGAGATCTGGACCTATCCGCTCGAAGAACTGGCCGAACTTCCCCTCACCCTGCCGGCTGCGTGTGCAGATGGCAAAGAGGAAGAAGAGGCTTCATAGCGAGAGGTCATTCGAAAAGGTCTGCGTGAAAGCGCGAATTGCCTCGTGTCTTCGTGTCTTCGTGTGAGCTCCTCCCACCGCTATTCGGCGTTCCCCGGGGGCGGATCCGGGCGGGCCTTCGCGACCGCGTTGCGGATCTTGTCGAGGGCCTGGTGGAGGCGTTGGTGTGGGCAGCCGAAGTTGAGCCGCACGTGGCCGGGAGCTCCGAAATATCGTCCGTCGGACAGGAAGAGGCCTGCTTCTTGTTCGAGGAAGCGTGCCGGTTCCTTGATCCCGAGCGGGCGGAAATCCATCCATGCGAGGTAGGTGGCTTCGATGTCGGGGATGACGACGCCGGGCAAGTGGTCGTGAGCGAAGGCGGTGACGAGGTCGCGGTTGCGGCGGAGGCAGGCGAGGAGTTCCTGCCGCCATGACTCGCCGTGGCGGTATGCGGCTTCCGCGGCGTAGTAGGCGAGGCAGTTGATTTCGGGGAGGAGATGGCCGCGGGCGATCGAGAAGCGCCGGCGGAGGCCCTCGTCGGGGATCACGGCACAGGCGTATCCCAAGCCGGCGAGGTTGTAGGTCTTGCTGGGAGAGAGGAGGACGACGGTGCGCGACATGAGATCGGGCGGGAGATGGAGGGCGGAATGAAAGGGGGTGCGTTGTTCGTCGAAGATCAGGTCGCAATGGACCTCGTCGGAGATCAGGACAAGGTCGTGGCGGGCGCAGAATTCCGCGATCCGGAGGACTTCTGCGCGCGAGAAGACGCGGCCGAGAGGGTTCTGGGGGTGGCAGAGGATGAAGAGACGCGTTTTCGGGGTGACGGTCTCCTCGAGGGCCTCCCAGTCGAACTGCCAGCGGCCGTCGACCATGACGTGCGGGATGGTGATGAGGTCAAGTCCGCTATCGCGATGAATGCCGAGGAACGGCGGGTAAACGGGCGTGCAGGTTGCCACCGCCTCTCCGGGTTCGGCGAAGGCCCTTCCGGCGAGTGAGAGAGCCGGCACCAGCCCGCCGAGATGCACGAGCGTCGAGGCCGGCACATCGATCCCGTGCCGCTCGCGCAAATAGCCGGTGATCGCCTCCTCGATACCCGGATGGGGGACGGCATATCCGAAGATCCCGAACTCGACCCGTTCGCGCAGGGCTTCGAGGACGGCCGGGGGGGACGGGAAGTCCATGTCGGCCACCCAGAACGGGTCGAGGCCGGGGCGCTTGTCCCACTTCAGCGAGCCGGTTCCGCGGCGGGGGATGACGGTGTCGAAGTCGGACATGGTGGGCGAAGAGGCGGATCGCCGGCCGGTGTCAGATCATGTCGCGCGTCACGAGGTATCGGGCCGCGCAGCGTGGGCACTCGATGGTGATCTCATGCTCGCCTTGGAAGAGTTCATCCGGCTGGTTCCTCCAACCGCCGAGGATCGGCAGGATACGGTCGAGGGTGCAGTGGCAGTGGAACCGGAAGCTTCGGGTTTCGATGAGGTTGGTTTCCTCGCGTTTTTCGATGTTTGCGGCCGCCGCGGTGTCGAGCGACTCGAGCCATGCGGGATCGTAGTCGGGCTGCGCGGCAAGGAGGAGGTATGTTTCGTCGGGGAGACGGAATGCTTTTCCGGGGCGCTGCTCGGATTTCTCGTAGAGGGTTTCGATCCAATCGAGGGCGTCGGCGCCCTCCACTTCGAGGGTCGAGTGGCGGGAGTCGCTCCTGGGGGTCTTGGTTTGCTGGTAGAACTGGTTGCCGGGGGATTCCCGGACATTTTCCGTGAAGCAGCGCCCGGTGATCACTTGGCCGAGGGACGTCCCGGTGGCGAAGAAGTTGGCGCGCGGCGCGCGCAGGTTGACGGTCCATGCGATGGTTTCGGTCCATGGACGGGCCACGAGGTGCAGGGCCAGCATGGCGAGAAATTCCTTGAGGGTCGAGTCGAGGTGTTCCGGGTAACGCACTCCGTGCTGCATGAGGTGCAGATAGTAGTCGGTGTAGAGGGGGGTGAACTGTCCCCGCAGCATCAGGACATTCCGCCGCCGAACGAAAATCGACTCGATCGGCATGGTTTCGAGGGTCTTCTCAGGATCCATGAGGTGCTCAGAGCGGGAATTCTCCCTGCAAGTCGGCGGGCCGGCCGGCCTCGGCGAGGCGTTCGCGGGCGACCTCGAGGTAATGGCTGTCGATTTCGAAGCCGATGAAAGTCTTAACGCACATCTGGCGGGCCGCAACTGCGGAGGACCCGATTCCCAGGAAGGGATCCATCAGCACCGTCTCCCCGCCGCGCCCGTGAAGCTTGAGGCATTGCGCCACGAGGGCCGGGGGGAAGGAGGCCGGATGCGGGCGCTCCCGGATGCGGGAATTGATTGTTTCATACGGGATGAACCATGTGTTCCCGCGGCATCGGAGGTCGGCCCCGCCGGTGTGTTTCCAGCGCGCGATGTTGGACTTGTGCACGTAGGGCACCCCGGCGGAGCGGCGGTCGAGCGGCACCGTTCCTTCCTTGGTGAGGTGGAAGACGTATTCGTGGCAGTCGTTGACGAAGCGTTTCGAGTTGATCGGCTTGAAATGACCGGCGCTGACGCTCTCGCCGTCGACGGTTTCCACCGTGATGGACTTGATCCAGTGGAAGGTGTTCTGGAGCCGGAAAAGATCCTCCGTGGCGAGGGCGAGCAGGAGTTGGTGGGGGAGGAGGGGATTGCGCGGTGAGGCCCCGAGGTTCAGAAAGAACGAGCCGTCATCCGCCAGCAACCGCTTGACCTCCCTCGCCCACTCGACGCACCACGCCAGAAACGGCTCCCGCGGCCCGCGGTCGTCGTAGCTGCGATACTCGATCCCCAGATTATACGGGGGCGAGGTGACCACCACGTCCACCGAGCCCGACGCAAGCCCCTTCATCCCCGCGACGCAGTCCTTGTTGTGAAGCACGAATTCCGTCCCCATCTCTCCCGGCGTCAATACCCGCCACCCTTCCGCGGATACCCGTAAACGAATTACTTCCGCAACAGCCAGCAGAAAATCCGCTTGACGCTTGAAACTTCTGTTTTAAGCATGCGTTTATATCATGGTGAGGGGCACGGAGGCACAGTCCGGGGGGACGCGGGAGCGTCTTATGGACGCGGCGCAGGAGTTGTTTGCGGAGCGGGGATTCGAGGGGGTTTCGTTGCGAGACATCACTGGGGCGGCGGAGGCGAACGTGGCGGCGGTGAACTACTATTTCGGGTCGAGGGAGAATCTGATTGCGGCGCTGGTGGAGCGTTACGCGGGGCCGATGAACGAGAAGCGGATGGCATTGCTGGCGGAGGCGGAGCGGCGGCACGGAGAGGAGGCGGTTCCGGTGGAGGAGGTTCTGGAGGCGTTTTTGACGCCGATGCGGGACGTGATTGCGAAGAGCGAGATGTCGGAGCGGTTGTTCTGCAAGTTCATGGGGAGGTTGATGGGAGAGCGGGGATATCGTCTGCCGGACTCGGTGCAGCCGGCGTTTCAAGCGATGGCGGGCCGGTTTGCGTCGGCATTGCGGCGGGCGGTGCCGGGTCTCTCGGAGCCGCTGGCGTTGTGGCGGATGCAATACTCGTTCGGGGTGATGGCGAACGCCCTGATGCACGGGGAGACCTTTCAGCAGATTGCGGCCGGGCGCGCGGGAGATCCGGGGATGGACCGGCAATTTCGACAGATCATCGATTTTTGTGCGGCCGGAATACGTGCTGCTTCGACTCCATAGAGGGCAACCATGGCAACAAAGAGCGAGGGAAGAAGGATTGCGGGGTGCGGCTTGGGGGCGGCGCTCGTCGCACTGGTCGCCGGATGCAGTGCGACGGCGCCCGACAGCCGGGTCGCGGCGGTGGCCCGGATGGCGCCCGAGGGTTGGAGTGCGAGCCGCGAGGCCCGCGCCGGGGTCGACAACGGGTGGCTTCGTCGATTCGGCGACCCGCAGCTTGCGAAGCTCGTGGATGAAGCGATGGCGGACAATCCCGACCTTGGGGTGGCGGCGGAGCGGGTGCGGCGGTCGCAGGCGGTGGCGCGTCTGGCGGGGGCCGAGATGAAGCCGCAGTTGCAGGGGCAGTTCACCGGCCGGGCGCAGAAGCAGAATCTGGTCGGGTTTCCGTTTCCGGGCGGGCAGAGTTTCGTCTCGGAGTCGTATGGGACGTCACTGGACATCAACTGGGAACTGGACGTGTGGGGCAGGGTGCGGGCCGCGCAGGGCGCGGCGGTCGCCGACGCGCAGGCGGGGGCGATGGAGCTTGAGGCGGCGCGGACCTCGCTGGCGGCGCAACTGGCGAAAGCGTGGTTCGCGTTGGGCGAGGCCAATGAACAGATCGAGCTGGCGCGGGAGGCGGTGGAGACTCGCGGGCTGGTGGCGACGGCCTTCGAGGAGCGCTTCGAGCGGGCGATTGATGATCAGGGCGGGACGGCGTCGCAGGTTCGGCTGGCGCAGACCGACCTTGAGTCGTCGCGAGCCACGCTGGCCTTGTGGGAGGGCGAGCGGCAGCGGGCGCTGCGGCAGATCGAACTGCTTGCCGGGAGGTATCCGGAGGGCAAGGGTTGGACGAGCGCGGGACTGCCCTCGCCGCCTCCGGCGCCGCCCGCGGGGCTGCCCTCGGAGCTGTTGCTTCGGCGTCCGGACCTTCTGGCGGCGGAGCGCCGGCTGGCGGCGGCGGGCCGGCGGGCCGACTCGGCGCGTCGGGCGCGTTTTCCGCGATTTTCGCTGACCGGCTCGCGGGGCACGTCGAGCGACAGCCTTGACGAGGTTTTGGACAGCCGTTTTGGGGTGTGGTCGTTGGGCGGGGGGTTGGTGCAGCCGATTTTCAGCGGGGGCCGGTTGTTGGGAGAGCAGCGGGTGGCGGAGAGCGATGAGCGGATCGCGCTTCGGGAACTGCAGCGCGATGTGCTTCGAGCGTTTGGAGAGGTGGAACAGGCGCTGGTGGCGGAGGTTTACTTTGCGAAGCGGGTGGAGGCCTTGTCGGAGACGGCGCGGTTGGCGTCCGCTGCTGCGGAGGCGGCGGTGCAGGACTTCACGGACGGCGTGGTCGACGCCCTGACTCTCCTCCAAGCGCAAGACCGGAAGATCCAGACTGGTCTTTCCCTTGCGTCGCTGCGACGGGCGCGGCTTGACAACCGGGTCAACCTCCATCTGGCGCTTGGGGGCGATTTCAAATTGCGCGGGGAGTGAGCCGGCACGACCTGCATCTCCAGAATCATTCCCAATGAGCAAGGATTGACGCCAAGACAGCAGCCTCGGGAAGCGTGTCGCGACATGCGGCCGCGGGACTGACGCACGCCCTTGGCGGAGAGAAATGCAACTCTTATGAATTCCGAAGAAGCAACCCCGGAGTCTTTGCCCGAACTGGAATCGCGCCGCAAGAAGGCGGTTCATGCGGTTTTGTCATTTGCGGCGATTCTCGTCATATTGGTTCTGGTGGTGGCGCTGGTCATCGTTTTGATCGCGACGCGCAAGAAGCCGGAAGCGGACGAAACGGTTCGGATTCTGCCGGCAGTGCAGGTGCTGGCGGTGAAGGAGTCGGACCACCGGCTCCGCATCGTGGCGCAAGGGGTGGTGGAAAGCATGAGGGAAGTGCGGGTGGCGGCGGAAGTTCCGGGACGGGTGGAATACGTGTCGCCCAACATGCAGCGGGGGGGGCGGGTCGAAGAAGGCGAACTGCTGGCGCGTCTCGAGAAGGACGACTATCTCGCGGCGCTCGAGCGGGCCGAGTACAGCCTTGCGCAGGCGGAAGTGGCCCTCGAACAGGAGGAAGCGAAACGCGACCAGGCGCTCCGGGATTGGGAGAAGCTCGGGCGGGGCGAACCGACCGATCTCGTCCTGCGCAAGCCGCAACTGGCCAGCGCCCGGGCGCTGGTGGACTCCGCCGCGGCGGAAGTCCGGAAGGCGACGCGCGATGTCGAGCGCACCGAAATACGCGCTCCCTTCGCGGCGCGGATCCGCCACAAGGGAGTCGAGGTGGGTTCGGTGGCCGCTCCCGGGACGTTGGTGGCGGAACTCTTCTCCGACGAGCGGCTCGAAGTGCGCCTGCCGCTGTCGATCGAGGACTTCGGCTTCCTTGACCGGTCGGGGCAAGATCTGGCCGGCAGACAGGTCCGTCTCGGCGGCGAGGTGGGGGTCGAGAACCACACCTGGGGGGGGAGGATCGGACGGTTGGAGGGGGAGATCGACCAAGCCACCCGCTCCGCGATTGTGATCGTGGAGGTCGAGCCGAATCGCGAGAATCCGGCTCATCTGCATCTTCCGCCGGTGGGACTTTTCGTGGAGGGTGTGATTCCCGGCCGGACCGTCGAGGGGGCGGTGGAGATTCCTCGTCTGGCGATGCGGGGGGGGCAGTCGGTGCTGGTGGTGGACGGAGAAAGCGTGGCGCGAGTCCGGCAGGTGGAAGTGGTGCGGGGGAGGCGCGAGACGGTGCTTGTCCGCGCCGGGCTGAATCCCGGCGAGCGGATCGTGTTGAAGGGCCTGCGCGGGGTCACGGCGGGCGGGGTGACGGTGCGAGTGGTGGATGAAGTGCGGGCGCTGCCCGGCGAGGCGGCGCCCGAAGTGGTAATCGAGTAACGGAGCCGGGACGATGCAAGGCGCGATTCGCTGGTTCAGCCGCAATCATGTCGCGGCGAATTTTCTGATGATGGCGGTGATTCTTGCCGGCTTCTCGACGTGGTTCGAGCTGCGCAAGGAGATTTTCCCGGAGACCTCGATCGACGCCATCGCGATCACGGTTCCCTATCCGAACGCCGCCCCGGAAGAGGTCGAGCGGGGCGTGGTGATTCCCGTCGAGGAGGCCATCTCGGATCTTGAAGGAATCAAGAAGATCCGGTCGTCGGCGGCGCAGAACGCGGGCTCGGTGATGGTGGAAGTCGAGACCGGTTACGACGTGCGGAACGTGATGGATGACGTCAAGACCCGCATCGACGCGATTGACAACTTCCCTGAAGAGGCGGAGACGGCGGTCCTCGAGGAGATCCTGATCACGCATCCGGTGATGAGCATCACGGTGGTGGCGGAGACCGGCGAGGCCACGCTGCGATCCTATGCGGAGGATGTCCGGGACGGGTTGCTGGCCTACGAGGCGCCCACGCCGTCGAACCCGGTGGCTTTCCTCGGCCGTTTGCTACGGGGCGCGCAGTCGATCTCGCAGGTGGAACTGGCCGGGGTGCGGCCCTACGAGATCTCGATCGAGGTTTCGGAAGAGCGGCTTCGGGAACTGGGCCTGACGATGGCGCACGTCGCGGACGCGGTGCGGAAGACGTCGGTCGATCTGCCCGGGGGGTCGGTGCGGACCCGGGGCGGAGAGGTTCTCCTGCGGGCCCTCGGGAAGAAGTATCGCGCGGTCGAACTGGCGCACGTGCCGGTGACGACGCGGCCTGACGGCTCGGTGGTGCGGCTGGGCGACGTGGCGGAGTTGGTGGACGGTTTCGAGGACGTGGACCTCTCGAGCCGCTACGACGGCAAGGACGCGGTGGTGGTGAACGTCTTTCGGACCGGGGAGGAGGACACCACGGTTCTGGCGGACATGGTGCGGCAGTTCGTCGCGAAGATGAACCGGAGCCTGCCGGAGGGGGTGCGCCTTGAGATCTGGAACGACCAGAGCGTCCTCCTGCAGGGACGGATGGATCTCCTTGCGCGGAATGCCTGTTTCGGGCTGCTGCTGGTGCTGCTGGTTCTGACGTTGTTTCTGCGGCCGTCGCTGGCGTTTCTGGTGGCGCTGGGGATCCCGGTTTCGTTTGCGGGCGGGATCTGGCTGATGCCGGTGCTGGGCATATCGATCAACATGATTTCGCTTTTTGCGTTCATCCTTGTGTTGGGGATCGTGGTGGACGACGCCATTGTGACCGGGGAGAACGTCTATCATCGGATTCAGCACGGCGAGCATCCTGCGCTTGCCTCATGGAAGGGGACGCACGAGGTCGGGACGGTGGTGATATTCGGGGTGCTCACGACGGTGGTGGCCTTTACTCCGATGCTGGGTTTGAGCGGGGTGAGCGGCAAGATCTGGCCGAACATTCCTCTGGTGGTGATACCGACTCTTCTTTTCTCGTTGCTGCAGTCGAAGTTTGTGTTGCCGGCGCATCTGTCGCTGCTGCATCCGACCGACCGGGAGCGGAAGGCGGGTCCCCTGTTGCGGGTGCAGCGGACCGTGGCGGACGGGCTGGAGTCCTTCGTGAGGCGTTACTACCGGCCGGGGATGCGGTTTGCGATGCGGTGGCGGTATGTGCTGGTGGTGTTGTTCGTGGCGGTGTTTGGGTTCAGCGTGGCATTGGTGTTCACGGGCCGGGTCAAGCGGATTTTCTTTCCCGAGGTGGAAGGCGACGTGCTCAGCGCCAAGATCGAGCTGACCAAGGGGGTGCCGTTTGCGGACACGGAGCGGGTGGTGCGGCTGGTGGCGGATGCCGCGGAGGACATGCAGCGCGAACTGCGGACCCCGGACGGCGGGCCGGTGGTGGAGCACATCCTCGCCAGCGCCGGCTCCCAACCGTTCCGGACGGCGTTCGTGGATGACCAGACCATCGCGAGCAATCTCGGGGAAGTGACGATGGAGCTCGTTCCCGCGGCCCGCCGCGGGCCGCAACTCAACTCCGAGAAGCTCGTCGAGGAGTGGCGCAGCCGGGTCGGCGAAATCCCCGGGGTCGAGGAGTTGCGGATCGAGGCCGAAACGGCCCGGGGGGGCAACGCCATCGAGCTCAACCTGAGCGGCAACAACCTCGAGCGGCTCAAGGCCGCCACGGAGTTTGTCAAGGCGGGCCTTGCGAAGTTTCCGGGCGTGATCGACATCGCGGACTCGGACCGTCCGGGCAAGGACGAGATCCGCTTCACGCGCCTCACTCCGTCCGGCGAGGCCCTCGGTTTCAAGTTGGCGGACATCGCGCGGCAGGTGCGCGACGCCTTTTACGGCAACGAAGTGCAGCGGCTGCAGCGCGGCCGGGACGAAGTGAAGGTGATGGTGCGCTACCCGAAGCGCGACCGGGAGGCGCTCGTCACCCTCGAGGAGATGAAGGTGCGGACTCCGGCGGGGGACGGCATTCCGCTGCGCGAGGTGGTGGAGTACGAGCATGGGCGGGGTCCCTCGACGATTTCGCGCACCGACCGGCAGCGATCGATCACGGTGACGGCGGACGTGGACTCGAAAACCAACGCCAACGAGGTCGTACAGGCGTTCAGGGGTGCGGTTCTCGATAAGGTGCCGGTGCGCTTTCCCGGGGTGCGTTACGACTTCGAGGGCGAGCAGCAGGACCAGGCGGAAAGCGTGCGTGAAATCGGAATCAAGTTCCTTGGGGCTCTGGTCATCATCTATGTCCTCATTGCGATTCCGTTGCGTTCCTACGTGCAGCCGATCATCATCATGTCGGTGATCCCGTTCGGGCTGGTCGGAGCGGTCTGGGGGCACTATTTCCTTGGGTACAACCTGAGCATCATGTCGATGTGCGGGTTGGTGGCGCTGGCAGGGGTGGTGGTCAACGATTCGCTGGTGATGGTGGACTTCGTGAACCGGCACCGTCTCGAGTCGCCGACCCTTGCGGTGGCGGTCGAGCGCGCCGGAGCGCGCCGTTTCCGGGCCATCATTTTGACCTCTCTGACCACCTTCGCGGGTCTCGTGCCGATGCTGCTTGAGCAGGACATGCAGGCCAAGTTTTTGATTCCGATGGCGGTTTCGCTGGCCTTCGGAATCCTTTTTGCAACCCTCATCACGCTTTTCCTCGTGCCGGCCATCTACATGATCATGGACGACATCCGCCGCCTCGGGCGGAAGGTGTTCCGGCTGGGCGCGGAGGAGGAGCCGGCGGCCGTGGAGCCGGCGGCCGGGAAGTGAGGCTGAGCGAAGGTGGGAATCCGGAAAGGAGGCGCCGGGCGGGATGACGCGCCGGTTCAGTTTGTGATCCGGGTGATGGTGATTCGGAGGAAGCGTTTGGGGAGGGCGCCGAGGGGGTTGACGTCGCGGAGGGTGACGGTTTCGCTGCCGTCGCCGTTGTCGACGACGGAGACTTCGGCGACTTCGCCGGGTCCGGCGGGGGTCCATGTCTTGAGGCCGGTCGAGACCTCGGCGGCGTAGATGAGTTCGAGGGAATCCTTGCGGCGGGTGTAGGTGAGTTCGCCGCGGGATTCCCCGGTCATGGTGTCGGTCGCCACCTCGAGGGAGGGGCGGTTGGCGAGGCCGTTCAGGAAGGGCTCGGCGAAGAAGCCGTATTCGAGGAGGGTGGTGAGCCGGTCGTTGTCGAAGTCGAGAGTGAAGCCGGACGCTTCGTCGGCCGAGGCCTGTGACGGGGTGAAGCGGGCGGCCCGCCAGGCGTCGAAGGGGATGTCGACAATGGTGACGGTGGCGCTGGAATCGGGGCCGATCGTGTAGGCCGGACTGGCGGTGAGGGTGACCACCACCGTCTCGTCGCCCTCGGCGAGGAGGTCCGCCAGCGGTTCGACGGGAAGCGGCTCGTTGCCGGTCTCGGCCGCGATGGTGATGCTCCCGGCGAGGGAGGCGAAGTCCGTGCCCTCGGTGGCGGAGCCGGACACCGAGTAGGAGACCGTCACCGGCGCCGAGAAATCCCCGGTGCGGGTGACGTAGAAAAGCCCCCGGGCGCCGCCGAACTCCTCGGCGTAATGGATGCCGGTGACGATTCCGACGGTCTGGCCGGGGAAGTTGCCGGGATCGGCGGCGTCGGTTCCGGCGGCCGATTCGGCGCCGTTGCTACTACCATCGCCGTCGAAGTCGGCGGCCGCCAGGACGTCGGCCGGCTTCTTGATCGAATCGTCGGGGTCGGCGTCGATGACGGCCAGCTCGTCGAGGTCGGGAAGGGTGTCGCCGTCGCTGTCGAGGGCGCTGAGGCCGCCGCCCTCGGTGGTGGGGAAGGCGCGCAGGCCGACGTCGGCGCCGTTGTCATACTTGACGACCAGGACAGCGGAGTGCGCTCCGGCGACGGGGAGGGCGGCAGGGGCGGAATAGTCGCCGGGCGCCCCCTGCTGGATGGTGCCGGGGCTTCCGAGGAGGGCGCCGGTCGCGTCGAGGTAGGCGAAGCCGATGTCGCCGTTGCCGGTCCATGCGAGGAAGTAGTGCGTGGCGACGCCGTCGTCGACCGCGGTGATGGCGAGGTCGGCCGGGGTGACGCCGGGGACCGGGCTGGGCAGGATGGTCCACGGGCCGGCGCCGGTCTTGGTGGCGAGGCCGATGCCGGCGCCGTCGAGCGGATAGGCGGCGAGGAACGTGTCGACCGGGCCGGCGGCGATACGCACCCGCTCGCCGAGGAGGCCGGGATCGAGGGTGGCGGGCGTGGCGGCGGCGGACGCTCCGTCCCAACTGCCGATGACGAGGTCTCCGGCGGTGGCGGTGGCGGTGTAGGCGAGGATCTGTGCGGGTTCGGCGCCGGTGAACCCGGGACCCGCGACATCCCAGCCGTAGATGACGGACTCGTCGTAGAGGGTGGTGACACCGCTCCAGGTTCCGCTGGCGAAGGTCGCGCCGTTGATGTCGACGATGACGGAACCGGGTCCGCGCAGCGTTTCGAGCCAGAACAATCCCACCGTGCCGGAGGGCATCGGGACGAGGCAGAGGTCGAAGGCGGTTCCCGGCCGGGCCGCGATGGTTCCGCTCGCGGTGACGCTGGTCAGGTCGGCGGTGTAGCTCTTCCACTTCAGGGTGGCGGGGGGAGAGAACTCCTCGAGGCCGGCGGCGTCGACTTCGGCCCACACGATGATCCATCCCGCCCCCGCGGGAAGCTCGTGGGCGGCGACTTCGAGGACACCCTCGGCGGTGGCGGTGGTGACCGGGGCGGCCCAGGTCGCCGGCCCGGTGCGCAGGGCGACCTCGACCGACATGAGGCCGGTTCCGGCATCCACTCCGGTGTAGACGAGGGCGTCGGAGGACGGCCCCGAAGCGAGGCGGAAGTCGCCGCCGTCGTAGAAGTGATCCGCGAGGAGGAAACCCGCGCCGCACCACATGGTGCTGAGGGAGACGTCGTCCAGCCCGCTTTCCGAGGCGGTGAAGGAGAACGGGTCGAGGTGCAGGCTTTCCTCGGTGTTGAAGGGGACGTCGATGGTCATCTTGCCCCACGTCCAGCTGGCGGAGGCTTCGCCGAAGAAGCCGGCGTCGATCTTGCCGCTGATGGTTCCGGTCAGTTCGCCGCTGACGCGTTTGACGGGCGGCCAGTCGCCGAGCTTGTTGAGTTCGAGGCTGAGGGCCTTGAAGGGCTTCTTGAGGCGCGGGGCGGTGCATTGGTCACCGGCCACTTCGAGTTCGACCCGGAGCTGGCTCTTGCCGGCCTCGAGGGTGAGTCCCGGCTTGTAGCCGAGGCAGAGCCGCTGGGCGCCCTCGGTGGTGGTCTGAGGCTTCAGCGGGCGGAAGTCGGCGCTGAGGACATTGCGGCGGGCCGGGTAGGCGTTACCGGCTTCATCCTGGAAGCCCTCCGGCGTTTCGGCGTCGGGGACCGTGTAGCGGGTGGTGAGTTTCCGTTCGAGGGCGGCGCCGGCCCGGGTGGTGGTGTCGAGGATGATGTCGAAGTCCTGGCCGCGTCCCTTGAGGAACCGGCGGGTGGCGCGGATGAAGGGGCCCACATAGGGGGCTTTTTCCGCGAAGGGGGCCACGCCGGCCTTGGCGAAGAGTTCCACCCCGCCGAAGGCGCTGAAATCGATCACGCGCTGGGCGGTCGAGACTTCGGCCCCGTTGCTGAACGGGATGACCAGCGAGTCCACCGACTGCACGTTGACCTCGCCGGTGAGGGTGGCCTTGAGGGTGCCGAGATCCTTCACCTCGTTGGTGATCGTCTTGCGGACCGTCTTGGGGATGGCCTTGGGCAGGTAGCTCGAGGGGTCGAAGAAATCGCCGGTGTCGGCGACCAGGGAGGCCCCGCCGGTCACCTTGAGGGTGGGTTTGCCGGCCTCGGCGGCGTCCGGACCGAAGACCGAACCGTTGACTTCGAGGCTGAGTTCGCCCTCGGCGTCGAGTCCCGCGAAGCCGGGGGCAAATCCCAGGAGGCCGGAGCCGGGGATGGGGGATCCCTCCGCAAAGTTGGCCTTCAGGTCGTAGACATAGTAGAGCGTTTCGTCGTCCGGTTCGGTGAATGGCGGGGGCCCGGGGAGCATCTCGCCGTCGTTGACGCCGATGAAGCCTGTCACGTCGGGGAGCAACTCGATAAGGTCGACCGGGAAGATGTCGCCCATCTTGACCGGACTGGCCTCCCCGGCGTCCTTGATGGCGCCGATGGTGGCGGCAGTGTCCGCGATGAAGGCCAGCCACGGCGGGAGCTTCATTCCGAAGAGGTTCTTGTAAGCCGGGTCGGTGCCCTCGTACTTCAACTGGAAATGGGCGAAGGTTCCCCGTTCGGTCTCCGCGATGACGTACGGCTGGAACAAGCCCGGCGGCAGGCTGGCGAGGTCGATCGGTTTCGGGTCGGGTTTCGTCTTGAAGTGTGTCACTCCGGAAACCTCCATCTCGTCGAGGTCGGTGATCTTGAGGACGAAGATGTTCTTGGCGGGATCGATGACGGGTCCCGCGGGCGGCAGGGCGCCGGCCAGCTCGCGCAGCTTGGCGTGCACCTTGCCGGCGTAGAGCGGGTCGGTCATGGCGGGCAGGGTGAAGGAGTCCTCGCCGCCCTCGGTGGGATTCCCGGGGAAGGAACGGGGGTCGATGATCCAGATGGCGCGCACGGCGTCCTCGACCATGGCGCCGGGGCCGCCGACAGTGTGACCGCCCCCGCCGGAGGAGGTGTCGAAGGCGGGCAGCGTTCCCAGCGAGTATTCGGCGGGCGCCTCGACCTCGAGGGTGTAGGTCATCATGACGGCGGGGGCGTCCTCCCCATGCGGGGCGTCGGACGACTTGCGAACGCCCGGCAGGAACATCCCGGCGCGGTCGAAGGAGTTGCTGAGCGACCCGCTGCCGCCGGGCGGCAGGAAGGCGGGCTTGGGCAGCGGGTCGGCCGGGATGTCGCCGAGGTCGTAGTCGTGCAGGCTGTCGCCGGGGGTGGGGTCGACATCGAGGTTCGGGGCCTTGCGGGCCCGGTAAGGCTTGTATCCGGCGAGCTGGATGTCGACGAAGAGGGTTTCGGACCGCGGGAGGGTGGTCTCGAAGTAGCCGGAGGTGTTGGTGGTGACGGCGGCCAGTTCGAGGCCGAAGCGGTTGCGGATGACGACCGGGACGCCGGGGATCACGGTGCGCGGAATGGCGTCCTTGACGACCACCGTCCCCTTCACGAGCGACCCTCGCGCAAGGCGGGCCGTGACCGTGACATCCGCCGCAAGGCCGGACGGGTCAACCTCGACGTCGCAGGCGGTTGGAGGGGAGGTTCCGCCGAACGCCATCAGCCAGCCCGGGGGGAGGGTGGTGATTTCATCCGGCAGGTAGCTGTCGGTGTGCGAGCCGGTGGTGTCGGTTCCGCCGGTGGTAAGCGAGAGGCCGCCGGGGAAGGAGGCCGTCAGCCCGTCGATTTCCTGGTCGGGGTTATGGTGATTGATGGCCTCGAGGTTGAGGGTGTAGCTTGGCACGGGTGGCGGGGAGGACGAACCGCCCCATTCCTCGATCAGATCGAACTCGACAACCTTGTTCGAGGGGCCGCCGCTCAGGTCGAAGGACGCATGGTACCAGTTGCCGCCGCTGCTGGCCCAGATTTCCCAGCCCGCGCCGTCGGACATCGTCCATGGCGCACCGGCGTCGACGAGGAAGACCCGGTCGCCGAGGCCGCCATGGTAGAACCACTCGGGCTTGTCGCGGGTGAGGCCGGGCCGCAGTTCGCGCGCCCCGCCTTCCGATTTGCCGTAGAATTCGATGGTGAGGGTATGTTCGCCCTCGTAGTCGGCGGTGAAGGGATCGGGGACGCCGGGCAGGTCTTCCCAGACGTCCTCCATCGGGATCGGGGCGCCGGCGAGCGGGCTACCGGGCGCTTCGTAGTCCGGGAGGGCGAAGGCCGCCGTGCCGCTCGGCGAGAACGAGAAGTGCGGATGGGTCACGGTGAGGGTGTGCGACCCCCGCGGGGCGGCGACGAGGAAGCTTGCGCCGGCGGCCGGGGTGCGGGTTCCGGCGCCGTCGACGCTCTCGCCGGGGATGAGGGGGACGGTGACGGGGCCGGGAGGGGACCCGGAGCCGTTCTCATCGAAGCTCACCTCGCCGAGCGAGCCGCCGCCCTCGTCCTTGGCGGCGAGGTGGCTGAAGGGGACCGAGAGGCCGCCCGGGGCGAGGGGACGTGATTCGGACGGGCTTTCGCCGAGGCTGCTCGCCACCGTTCCATTCAGGTAGTAGACCTGCTTGCGGACGAAGAGATCCATTTCCAGCTCGTCGCCGGAGCTGATCGGGATGGGGCCGCTTCCGAAGGGGTGCTCCGGGAGGCCGGCGGCGGGGTCGGTGCTGTAGGGCCAGCCGAGTTCGATCTCCTCGGAGGTGGCGAGGTTGCGGCTGCGGTAGTTGCTGCCGAAGTATCCGTCCATGGAGGGGATATTGATCCCCCAGAAGCCCGGCAGGACGGTGGCTGAGAACGAACCGTCGACGTCGGCGTCGATGCTCACGATGCTCAGCGAGGGGTGCAGGTAAAGCGAGACGGCGCTCTCGGTGAACTCGATGCCGGTTTGCGGTTTTAGCCGGTAGGCGGGGCCCTGCCAGCGGTTGAACGGCACGGGCAGTCCGGCGTCCGGGAGGTCGAGGGCTTCCCGCTCCTCGGCCACGAACAAGCGTCCCCGGATGGTGGCCGGGACGGGGTCGATGACGACCGTTTCCTCGTTCTCGACCGCCTGCGCGACCTCGAAATATTTCTCGCCCCGGAAGCGGATTCCGATGGCGGCGACGGCGTCTTCGAGGGCGGGGCGTGCCGGCGAGGAGGCGAGGCCCTCCACGCTGGCGCGGTAACGCCCCGGGAGAATGCCGGTGAATTCCGCCATCAGGAGCGCTTCGCCGCCGGGGCCGGTCTCCCCGAGGAACGGATCGGCGGGCATGATGCGCTCGAAGCCGTCCGTGGCCGTGCCCTCGATGCCTTCGAGCGCCACCGCCAGTCCCCCGAGCACGTCATGGCTCAGGTACGGCGCCTGCAGGAAGACCTTCAACCCGGTGCGGTCGTCCAGAGGAAGCGGGATGTCGAACGCCGCCGGGAGGGCTCCGGCCGGGCCGGGGGACAGGACCGCATGGGACCGGAGGTAGCCCGGCTTCCTTGCGGTGACGATGTAGTCGAGCGGCGGGAGGAGGTCGAAGGAGGCCGTCCCTCCCGGACCGGTGCGGTGCCCCATCGGCGGCAGAAGTTCGTCGGCGAAGTCGCGGGGGTCGCCGGTCATGGGATCAAATCCCGGCGGAAGCGCGAGGCCCGGGCTGACGGCCTGCAACTCGATGAAGACGTCCTCGAGAGCGGTCTCTCCGGCGTCGGGGTCGGAGGGATCCACTCCCAGCGCGGTGATCGTCACGGCCGACTTGATCGGGTTGAGATTGGCGATGGCGGAGTGGGAGGACTCGAGCTTCACCTTCCCCTTCAGGCTGACTTCGATCTCGTCGTAGAACGAGAGGATGGCGCCGTCGGCGGGATTGTTGAAACGGAAGTCGTAGTATCCTTTCGGATTGCCGCGGAGGGATTTCTGCCCCTCGGCGTCGGTGAACCCGGTGATGGTTTCCAGCAGCACGCCGGGGTCGCCGAGCGAATACCGGCGGATGCGGAAGGGCACGTCGGCCAGCACCGCCTGGCTGCTGGCGTCGCGGGTCTGGATCTGGATCTCGATCGAGTTCGAGATGCCTGTTCCGTCCGGGCCTCCGCCGGGGATCACCGGCGTCAGCGGAATTTCCTCCGCCGCCAGTTCGTCCGGACTGTAGGATCGCCCCTCCGAGAAGGGGACGTAGCCGGGGAAGCTCGCCTCGAGGGTGTAGGCGTCCGGAGGAACGGCCGCAAACTCGAACCGGCCGAACAGGTCCGCCGTTGCCTCGATGGCGGGCCCGCCGCCGGTTGCGGTCGGGACCAGCTTCACCAACGCCTCCGGCAACCCGATCTCCGAGGCGGCGTCCATCACCCGGCCGCGGAGTTCCGCGTCCCCCGCCATCAGCGCCCCCGTCAAGGACGCGAGGGACAAAAATATCCCCGATACAACACCCAATAAGCCGGAAAGAGAGCGGGATTGATACATGATTACCTCCATGAAATTAGGAAACATTCTAACCTTGCCCTATCCCTACCGGAGAATCCAGAAGGAATTTTCTTGCCTGAGCTGCCCGCGTTTCGAAGAGGTCGTGCCCAGCCCCCTCGCCCTTGGCCTCGTGCCGAACTGATTCCATGCTCACAAAAGGAGAGCTTAACTGATACACCACCGATCGCGACGACGGCCATAGGCGCCTCGGGGGGCGGTCTTGGGCAGGGGGCGGATGCACCCGGGGCGCGGGGCCGCACGGATCAATCGAGGATATCTTCGGGCGGTTTTTTGGGCGGTTGCCTGGGGGGCTTTTTTGGGGGGGTCTTGGGGGGCGGTCTCGTGGGGGGCGGTTTCCAATCGGGGTGGGGCGTGGCGAGGATTCGGCGGTGCCAGAGGTGGACGGTCTGGCGGGCGGATTGGTCCGCGAACTCCCAGCCGGCGGGGATGTGGAATTCGTCCGCCATGGCACGGGCCTTGAGATAGATCTCGAAGGAATCGGGGGTCACCCAGAAGCGGAAATATTGGCGTTCGGCGCGGGCCGTGGCGCGGAGGCGCCACCATGTTGATTTCGGGTTGGCGAGTTGTGGGGCGGATTCGCCGCGGCCGTCTTTCGGGAAGCAGTCCGCGTAGACATGTCCGTTGTGGGCGAAGCGGAACTCGAAGCGGTAGTCGGGGTGGCTGTTTTTCAGGGTATCGAGGAATTTGCGGAGTTTCTCCCGGTCGTAGCGTTTCGGATCTTCCTTCGAGAGGAGGCGCCGCTGCGGTTTCACCCTCGAGGCGAGGTGATTGAGGATGGCATCGTGGTCGAAGCGGAGGAGGCGGTTTCCGGAGGCGATGAAGCGCACTTCGACGGCGTCCTTGTGGGGGAGGCGCGGGTTCGGGAGGCGCACCAGTTCCGGGTTTCGTGCCCGGGCGCGGGCTTGCCCGGTGGCGAGTTTTTCGCGGACCCGGGCCAGCTCTCCGGCGGTGTCGTGGTGTTGTTTTTTCAGGTCTTGGACGGTTTTATCGAGGGCGGCGAGCTGCGATTCGATTTCGCGTGCGGTGTCGGCCTCGCGGCGGGCGGACGCGGCGCGTTGTTCGAGCTCCCGCACTCTGTTGCGGAGTGAGGCGAGTTCGCGGGGATGGGTTTCGGGGGGGGAGCGGAGTTCATCGAGGCGCCGGCGCTGTTCCATTTCCTTGTTTCGGAGTTCCTGCATCATCGCGACGGAGACCTCGGGGAGATTCTGGCGGATGCGTCTGGCGGCGCTTGTGACGTTCATCTGGGTCACGATCAGGACCACGATCAGGATTCCCACCACGTTGGTCATGGTATCGAGGAGGGAGTCGAGGCTCCCGGGGCCGGCGGAGGGCTGTCTTCTTCTGCGTGGCATCAGCGGACGCGATGGAACTCGCGGAGGTCGATTTCTCCATCCCCCGGCAGCGGCACCTTGCTGGTCACCGCGCCGGCCTTGCGGGCGGTGCTCTCGGCGGCGAGAAAAGTCGAACGTCCCTCGGCCCGGACGAGGAAGACGATGATGCGGTTGTCCTTTGCGGCGACGAAGTCGACCACCTGCTTGTAGTCCTTGTGGTTTGCGATGGCGCGGTGCGGGATCTCGACCTGTCGCGAGGGGCTGTGGATGGTGATTTGCTCTTTCTGCGCCTCGACGAAGACGGGCGCGGCCTTCCGGTAGTAGGAAGAGGTGGACAGGATCCGCAAGGGGGCTCCCCGGGCGAGCATTACCGCCAGTTCGCCGAGCTTCCTGCGTCCCTCGGCCAGCTCTGCGCGGAGTGATTGCAGTTGTTTGTCGAGTTCGCGGGTTTGTTTTTCGAGGGCGGTTTTGCGGCGTTTTCGTTCCGCCAGCTTTGCCGCTTCGGTCATGGCGGCCTTGATTTTGTTTTCGAGGGTGGTCGGTTTGATGCGGAGGGTGGCGAGTTCCGCGGCGGCGCGGCTGGTGCGCTGCAGCTCCACCTGCCGCCGGGCGATTTCGCGGGCCCGCTCGTCCATCGTTCTCTGGAGCGCGAGGTAGTCTTCGGCGCGCGCGATGTCTTCGTCCTCCCGCCCCTGTAGCAGGGAGGCGAGGCTGAGGGCGGTGATGATCAGGGTGAGCGCGCCGATCAGGCACGCCAGGACGCTGAGGAACGGGAAGAGGGACACCTCGGTTCCCGCGGCGCGGGATCTAGCCATGGCGGCGCCTCCCTTCCGTGCGAGCGGATTTCGTCATCATCGGAACCATCGCCGTTTCTTTTCGATCTTCACCTGTTTTCCGTCCAGCTCGCGCAGGACTTTGTTCAGTTCCTTCATGCCGTCGGAGAGCACCTGGAACGAGTGTGAGACGCGCGCGGCGGTTTGCTGGAGGGTGTTGGCGGCCTCGGTTTCGAGGTTCTCGGTGAGGCCTTTCATCCTTGCGGTGATGACTTCCTTCTGGGTTTCGATGGCGCTGGTGGTGCGTTCGACGAGTTCGACCTGGCGGGCCTGGCCTTCGGCCATGGCCTGCTGGATGGCGCGGAGTTCGAGGAGGAGGTTCTGCTGTTCCCGGGCGAGGGCCGGGGCGAGGGCGTTGACGAGGGCGCGGGTGTTTTCGGCCACCTTGGTTACGCCTCCGGCGTCGCTGAGGCGTTTCAGGAGGTTTTCGAGGCAGTAGGCGTCGACGGCGCCGAGGAGGTCCTCCTCCGCTTTCTGCATTGCGCTGGCGGGGAAGCTGAGGATGATGCTCATGACGAGGGCCACCAAGGTGGTGTCGAAGGCGACGCCCAATCCTCCCGTGACCGCGTTGATGGATTCCATCAGGCGGCCCATGTCCTCGGCGCCGGTGGTGTCGGCGGAGAATCCCGCGATGGCTTGCGAGATCCCGAGGACGGTTCCGATGAATCCGAGGATCGGGATGGCCCAGACGAAGACCCGCACGATGGCGTAGCTTCCCCCGATGGCGGCCGAGTCGATGTCGCTTTGCATGCTCATCATGCTGGCGACTTCCGGGTTGCTTTCACGGGCCTTGAAATGGTCGAGACCCCGGCGGACGCGCTTCAGCATGTAGCTGCCGGCCAGCTTTTTCGGGAGAGTGGCGCCGTGGGCGATGAAGGCGTCCACGTTTTCGGGCGTGATGACCTCCCCGATCTCGAGAGGCAGGACGTCCACCATCAGGGCGATGCGCTCGACCCGCAGGCGGAGCCACTTCAGGAAGAGGATGCCGCCGGCCCAGCCCATGAAAGTGACCAACGCGAACGGCACCCAGCCCCGCGCGAGAAAAAGGTCGGCGAAATAGGCCCCATGGAACGGCACGAGGAGCAGCAGGAAGAGCATGGCCGCCCCGAGTCCGAGGGCGAGGCCCAGCCACAGTTCGCGAGCGCTTTGGCTTTCCCATGCCTTGCCCGGCGTTCCTCCGCCCGGCGCTGTTTTCTGTTGCGGGGTGGCGGCGCCGGCCGGGGCCTGACCGAAGAGGCCGGGGACGGTGAACTTGGCCCCACAGAGCGGGCACTTTCCCTGCGTGCCGGCTTGCCGCGGCTGAGCCATCAGGGCCTGGCCGCAGGAAGGACAATCGAACCGCATGCGGGGATTGCACCGTCCAATCTATCCAAGGTCAATCGCCTACCTCGAACACACCGCGGAGGATTTTGAGGCGGATATGACCGTCATGACCGCCGATCCGGAACGGGGCGGATTCGGAGGTGGTCTTCTGCTTGCCGTGAAGCGCTACGAATTGTCGAACTTCTCGCCGTATTCGCGGAGCATGTCGAGGCTGGAGGCCTCGGTCTTGATGACCTTGCCGTCGAGCTTGATGCGGGCGACGCAACCGATGAGGCTGTCGCGGCTTCTTTGTGATGAGGTGCTAACTGCACCTCCGCCACCTCCACATCATGTCGAGCCGACGCGGCCGGTGACCTCTCCTTCCTTGCGGTAGCTTTCGAGGGTGACGCCCTCGGTTGCGATGTTTTCGTCGCTGTTGCCGGGGAGGACGGAAATGAGGTGGGTGCCTTGTGTGGTGGCCACCGTGCCGGGGCCGTTGACGGCATCCTTGCGGTATGCGACGATGTATTCCACCTCGATGTTTTCGAAGAATTCCGGGGAGTAGTTGCGCAGTTCGATCAGGAAGGCGGCGTCGTAAGTGGATCGGCGCTCCTTGCCGGACTTGTTGGAGCCCGTCTTTTCGATGCTCTTGCTGAAATCCACGCGGAAGGCGCCCGCCGCCTCCAATTGGGCGGAGCGGGTCTCGACGTATTCGCGGTCTTCGTCGGAGAGGAGGTCGACCTTGAATCGGACCGGCCGCATGGTGGACTTTTTCTGGGCCGTCACGATCTGTTTTTTCGCATCGTAACTTACGAGCCGGCCGACGAAGGTGCGGTCTCCCTCGGCGCTTTCGAAGACCTTCCATTCGGTGGTGGCGGAGGCGATCGCCGTAAGGAAGGCGATGGTCGAGATGAAAAGGACTCTCATGGTGCCGGGTGAGGAGGGTCGTCTGGGGACACGCCCGTTGGATGAGTATGCGGAGAGCTTCGGGTGGTTGCGTGGATTGTCAAGTCAATACGGAGCTCGATGGGGGTCCGATTTGTGTCCATTGGCACGAGGCCGGGGGGGGCAGGGGTGTTGCTCTCAGAGGCGGTCGAGGATCCAGCGGTATTCGCGGGTGATCTGGTCGACGAGGGGGGATTGGAGGTCTTCGGGGAGGACGGACCATGTGTAGGTTTCGATCTCGAAGTGTGAGCAGAACCCGGGGTGGTCCCGGCGGTATGCGAGGACGTCGGCGACGTGGGTGCTGGTGGACTGGAGCGGCGGGGCGGGTTCGGCGTAGAGGGGGATGTGGAAATGAATGCGGCCGGCGGTTGCGGGTGGCAGATTCCGGTTTTCAATGTGCAGGGAAGAGAGGTAGTCCGGCAGATCGGGGTGGCGGACGAGGCGGTTTTCGTGGTTCAGGATGACCTGATGGAGGTAGGTGGGTTCGTCGAACGGGGCGAGCGTCCGGGGGGCGGCGGGGTTGGACGGATCGAAGGCGAGGGCGTTGGAGAGGTGGATCTTGCTGAGGCGGAGGCCGGCGCGGCGGAAGGCATCGAGAGAGGTCCGGCAATCGTCGAACTCGACCGCGAAATGGCAGGTGTCGTAGTTGATGCCGAGGCGGCGGCGGAGGAGGCCGGGATCGGCGGAACGGTCGAGGAGGCGTTCGAAGAAGGCGAGAGTCCCGGCGGTGTTCTCGAAGTGGCCGAGCGGTTCGGGTTCGAGACCGAGGTGGAGGTCGCACCCGTTGCGTTCCGAGAGGTCCTCGATGCGGCGGGCGCAGGATTCGAGGTTCTCGAAGATGAGATGCTCGTCGGCCTGGAATGCCTTGAAGGAGCCGGGGAGAGTCGAGACCGACCCCTCGACGCCGTCGGGGACGAGCCGGGCGATGATCTCGAAGAGCCGGTTGGTATAGGCGAGGCGTTCGGGGGTGGTCCAGTCGGGCCGGTAGACGTCTTCCTTGACGCGGGTGTGATGGAAGGCGCCGTAGGGGAATCCGTTGATGGTGAAGACGTAGCAGTTTTCGCGGTCGAGCCACGACCGGAAGGCGTCGAGGCATCCGGCTTCGAGAAGTTCGGCGGCGGCGCGGGCCGAAAGGCGCAGGCCGATGGCGTAGGGGGACGCGCCGGAGACGCCGCGTGTCAGGTGGCGCGTGTCGCGTGGTGGCTGGCGCGCGTCGAGGCGGTCGCGGACCGCGAGAGTGTAGTGGTTGAGGACCCCGAGTGTTTCCTCCCAGGATTCGGCCGGGTGGATGTTGGTGCAGTATGCGAGGTGGTGGTCGTGATCGAGACGCACATCATGAGTAAGCGGCGGAGACCGGGGATCTTGCGTTGATTGTCAATCGAGGCTTGCCTCGCCAGAGCAGTTTCAGAATCGCTGTGGCAGTTGGAAGTTGGGGGACTGGGAGAGGAAGGTTCTGGGGTTGTCGAAGATGACCTTCTCGATGAGGGTCCAGTCGTGGTGGCGCTGTTTCATTTCGAGGGCGCACTTCGGGACGGCGAGGGGGTCGGAGACGCCCCAGTCGCAGGCGGAGTTGATCCAGATGCGCTCGGTGCCGAAGGTTTCGAGGATGTCGACGGCGCGGGAGTGGCTGCACTTGGTTTCCGGGTAGAGTGTCATGCCGGCCCAGAATCCGGCATCGAGGACGAGACCCGCGGTGTGCTCCTCGATGTGGTCGATGATGACGCGGTCGGGATTGGCGTTCAGGTTGCGCAGGCTGTCGAGAGTGAGGCGGGTCCCCTTGAGTTTGTCTTCGAGATGGGGGGTGTGGATGAGGATGAGGAGGTCGTGATCGAGGGCGAGTTGGACGTGTTCCTCGAAGATGGCGAGTTCATTTTTCGTGTTCTTGTTGAGTCCGATTTCGCCGATGCCGAGGACGGTGGGGCGGTCGAGGAAGTCGGGGATGACGGCGAGCACCTCGCGAGCGAAGGCGGCGTCGTCGGCTTCCTTGGGGTTGATGCAGAGCCAGCAGAAATGCGCGACGCCGAACCTGGCGGCGCGGTTGGGTTCGTATTCGGAGATCTGGCGGAAGTAGTCGCGGAAGCCTTCGGGGGAGCCCCGGTCGTATCCGGCCCAGAAGGCGGGTTCGCAGATGGCTTCGCAACCGGCGAGGGCCATGGCTTCATAGTCCCCGGTGGTGCGGCTCACCATGTGGGCGTGGGGCTCGATGTAGCGCATGGGGGGATTCGCGGTGCTACTTGATGCGGGCTGCGACCTTGGCGGGGTATTTGAGCAGGTCGCGGACCTCTTTGGGGTTCATGGCTTCGACCGTTTCGGCCTCGACACCGAGGGCGATGAGGCGCTTGCGGTGTTCGAGCTGGCGGCGGGTTTTGGCGGCGCCGCCCTTGCGGGGGCGGGTCAGGCGCGTTTTGTTGTATTTTCTTCCTCGAGGCATGGCGGATCTGGGATGAAGAGTGCGGGAGGGACGGGATAGGACGGTCGGGGGTTCTGGTCAACCCGATTTGGGGGCGATGTGCAGCTCGTGGCGGGGGGCGGCCACGTTGATGGAGGACGCCGGCGGGAGGGGTTCGGGGATCGCGGGGGATCGTCAGGGACGAGGAGCGGTGGCGGGAGGCGCTCCGTAAGCGAACTGAACGGCGGCCTTTTCCACCGGCTGGGCGGAGTGGTCGCTGAGTGCTTCGAGGACGGCGCGGGCCCGGGATCGGTCGCCGGGATGCAGCATGGCATCGAGGGCTTCGAGGAAGGCTCGGTGCCGGAAATCCGCCTCTCCGCGGTGGCGGTCGACCCGGTCGAGGAAGGACGCGATTTCGATGAGCTTGTGGCGGGCGTCGAGGAAGTAGAGGTCGAGGATGTCGTTCTTGCTCGGCATGGACGGAAGGTTAGCCGGGAATGCACGGGTTGGAATGCGGAATGTGCGGAATCCGCGGAAAAGCGCGCGGCGGAGATTTGCCTTTCGAGACATGGCGATTTCCATGCCGAGGCGGGCCGCGGGGAGAGCGGAGTCTGGCCGCAGCACCCGCCGCCATGACTATCAAGCGGAGCTTGCGGTAAAGGGTTTTGAATAGATAGGAGGGGATGATCGGGCAAGGGGCCGAAGGTGCAAGTTAGAGCTAGACAGGCGGCCCGATCGCTGCGAGCTATTAGGCGCCCCTAGTGATCGTGCGTAAGCGATCACTGCGCGGGAAGCGGAGCAAGCCATTCGCTTTTCGACGAATAATGATAAAACCATCTGACAAGGCGTGCGCCCTGGCAGGACTGGCGTGGGCTTTGCTTGTTTGTTTCCGATCGTTCGGAGCGGGGACGGCAGCGGAGTCGGGTCTGGTGGCGGTTGACACGCGTGGGACGGGAGACCTGACGGTGAGCGGGCGGGTTCTTGATGCCGCGACGGAGGCTCCGCTCGTGGGGGCGTCGGTTGTGTTCGGGGGCGGGAGCGCGACGACCTGCGCCGGTGGCGCGTTTGAGTTGGTCAACGTTGATCGGGCCGGTGCGGGGCTTCTTGTGGCGGAGGCCTCGGGATACGTGGCACAGGAGCGTCCGGTCGAGACGGTTCCGGAGCAGAAGTCAGTGCACGTCGGGGACCTTTTTCTGTCGCCGGCGACCGGGAAACCGGTGGTCGAGAGCGTATCGGTCGATCCGGAATGGTTTTTTCTGAACGGGTTCAGTCCGTCGATGGCGGTCGAGGTGCGGGTCAACTGGAACGGAAAGGTTCCGGGGGAGGTGCGGCTCCATGGCGACGGGGCTCTGGTGGCGGGCTGGAGCGGGGCGGGGCCGGTGTATTCGGGCGCGATCGACACGGATGAGGTGTTCAGTCCCTTGGTGACGCCGGGGATCCTTCGGGCGGTGGCGGTGGCGGCGGACGAGACCGAGTCCACGCCGGTGTTCAAGAATGTCCGGATGACGTCGTGGCCATACTATTTTGAGTCGCTGGAGGACGGGGTTTTGCAGTCCGGCGATCGGCTTTGGGTGGATTTCGTGCCGGATGCCATTGTCGAGGAGGCGTCGCTGCCGGTGTTGGGCACGCTGGGACTGGAGTTTGGCTTCGGGGGGAGCTTTGACTACGGTTTGCGAGCGGGGTCCTGGGAGTTGGTCTTCGGGATTCCGGAGGGGAACGGGGGCGGCCGGCGGGGGAAGCGGCCCGTCACGCCGGGGTTCATGGGATACGCGAGGCCGGAGCTGGTGGTCGGTCAGAACGAAGTGGCAGCGGATGCCTGCGCGGTGGGCTCCGGCGGGGCGACCTTGGGGTTGGGACTGCAGGTGAGCGGGATCAGCGGGAGCTTTGAGGCGGCGGGGAACGTGGACCTTGGGCCGAAGGGGTTTGCCGAGCTGCTCGGCCCGCGGACGGCGACGGCTTTTCGGGCGGCGGGGGCGGGGGGATTTCCGGGGAATTTCGCGGTGGAGGTTCGGGCGGATTCGGCTGCGACCGGGAATCTTGTGTTCGAGGAGGAGTGGCCGTTGCTGTTCGAGGAGGGGAACGCGCAGGTGGGGGTGGATCTTTGCGCGATTCAGGAGGTTGCCCCGAACGACAGTGTGGCGGCGCGGGTGTATCTCGGCGGGCAGGCTACTGCGACCTCCGTAATGGCGGGGACGGACTTCGAGAGTATCGAGTTCAGCGCGGCGAGCGGCGCGGTGCTGACGGCTTATGGGTTCGAGAAGGCGCACGAGTACGTGTTGCTCGACGGGGGGTGGGCGGCCCGAGGCGGGCAACTCCCGCCGGATGGCGTTCACCACCTCGAGGGGGGCTATCTGGTCGAAGCGGCGGGAAATGCGGGGGCGGATTGGGCGCCGATGGACAGGGCGTGGCGGGATGAAGGCCCCGAGCAATGGCTTGCTCCGGGCCCGTTGCCGGCCGGCCCGGGGATGCCGGCGGAGGTCGAACTGCCGATCGTGCAGAATGTGTTTCCACGGTGCGAGCCCGCGATTGCGGCGAACGGGGAGGAGTTGATGCTGCTATACGTGCGGGATACGGGCGCGGCGAATGCGGTCCAGTTCACCGGGATCGCGTTCACGCGCTACGACGGATCGAGTTGGAGCGCCCCGGCGGGAATCGCCTCGATGGCCAACGCGCAGTTCGCGCCCGCGGTGGCGTTCGACGGCAACGGGGAGGCGGTGGCGGTTTGGGAGCAGGCCGGGGACGCCGGATTTTCGCAAGCCGACCTTGGCGCCCTGAGCGGCGAGATCGGGATCGTGTGGTCGCGGTGGGATGCTGGCAGCGGGACATGGACCGCTCCGGCGGCGCTGACCGGCAACGGGCATCTCGACCATGCCCCGGATCTGGCGGGTCCGCTGGCTGACGGTGATCTGCTGCTCACATGGCGGGAGAACGAGGAGAACCGGTTTGCGGGCGAAGGAGCGGCCGGGGACGCGGGCAACACGCGGGTGAAGGTCTGCCGGTGGGACGCGGCGACGCGCTCGTGGGGGACGGTCGAGACGCTGGTCGATCAATTGGTCCACGATCAGTCGCATGCGTTCGGGGCGGGCGGCGGGAAGGCCGTGTACGCCTGGACGAAGGATCTGGACGGGAACGTGGCGGATGGCGCCGGCGCGGAGTTGTTTTACCGGCTTTACGATGCCGGTTCGGGGGAGTGGGGGGCCGAGGTGCGTCATACGAACGACGGAGTGTTGGACGTGGGAATCGAGGTGTCGGTCACCGCCTCGGGGACCGTCCACGCGGTGTGGCGGCGGGGCGGGCAGTTGGTGACGGACGTGGATTGGTCGGGGACTCCCGTGGTGGTGCGGCCGGAGGCGTTGCCGGCGGGGTTTGCCGGGACGGCGGTGACGGCAGGGGCCGCCGGGGACGTGGCGGTTCTCTGGCAGGGGATGACGGGAGCCGGGCCCAGCCTTCACTGCCGGGTCTTCGATCCGGCGTCCGGGACGTGGGGACAGGACGCGGTGATCCTCGAAGACGGCGCGCTGGAACGATCGGTCGCGGTGACGAGGGATTCGACGGGAAACCTCGTACTGGCTTACTGCAAGGTCGAGGTCCTCGAGGAGGAGCGGGAGGTGGAGGTGGGGGGCGGGACGAGCGTGACGGCGCCGGGGACGCCGCGCCCGGGGCGGGCGGACCTCGTGGTGGCGCGGAAGGCGCTGAGGCGGGATCTGGCGATGGAGGCGGGCAGCCTCGAGGTTGCAGGAACCGGGTTTCTGCCGGGCGAGGTGGTCACCCTGAAGGCGGCCGTCGTCAATACGGGCGATGTGGCCGAGGAGGACGTCGAAGTGACGTTTTACGTCAGCGATCCGGAAGGGGGTGGCGGCATGATCGGGACCGCGCCGGTGCAGGGTTCTCTCGGGGCTTCGGAACGGGCGGAGGTGTCGGTGGACTGGACGGCGCCGGGGGGCGGCGGGATGCGGACCGTGACGGCCGTGGCGGACGCGGCCGGCGCGGTGCCGGAGGCGGACGAACAGAACAACCGCGTGTCGGCCGGATTGGGCGGGGTGGATCTCGAAGTGCGGTATATGTCCGGCTCGGTCCTGCCGGACGGATCGGTGCGGGTGGTATCGCGGGTGAGGAACATTGGCGCGGGCGACTCTCCGGTCTGCACGTTGCAGATCGAGGCGGCGGAGGGCGGGGATCCGCATGCGGGAAGCACCGTGAGCCTGCTCGGGAGGGGCGAGTGGGTGGAGATCCCGCTCGACCTGCCGGCCGGGAGTCATGCCGAGGGGGAGGCGCTGTATCGCCTTGTGCTGGACGAGGAAGGGTGGACGGGGGATGTCGATCCCGGCGACAACGAGGTGGTTTTCAGCTTGAATTTGTGGGTGGACGGCGACCGGGACGGTCTGCCCGCGGCCTGGGAGGCGGCGAACGGGACGAGCGACTCGGATGCCGGCGACGCGCGGCAGGACCTTGACGGGGACGGATTCACGATGCTCGAGGAGTATCGTGCCGGGACCGATGCGGGGGACGGCGCGTCATTCTTGAAGTTCGAGCGTCTTGTGGTGGGCGCGGCGGGCGGGGTCGGGACTCGGCGCCGCACCGTGTCGTGGGCTTCGGTCGCCGGCAGGCTTTACAACGTGGAACGGTCGTATGACCTGAAACACTGGGTGGTCGTTGCCCGCAACGTGCAGGCCCGGCCGCCGCTGAATTCGGTGCAGGACGAAGCTCCGGCGTTGCAGGGCCGCGCCTTCTACCGTCTCGTCCTTCTCGACCGGTTGGACCGTTTCGAATACGGCCCGCTCGAGGAAGCGGTGGATTTCGAACTGGAGCGGGTGAACGGGACGGAGTTGCGACGCGTGATTCTGCGGTGGCGGTCGGAGGACGGGAGGCGGTATGCGGTGGAGCGGTCTCCGGACCTTGAGAAT